>Ga0208566_1001778_pt1 | contig 12096 bp, 11 predicted proteins | sample PL_2010_150m_FD_184159 | JGI IMG/M metagenome (GOLD analysis project Ga0208566, IMG submission 184159) | Freshwater microbial communities from Powell Lake, British Columbia, Canada to study Microbial Dark Matter (Phase II) - PL_2010_150m... | ecosystem: Environmental > Aquatic > Freshwater >...
GGATCATTACGATCAACATCGGCGCCGCAAGCTGGCGCAGATTGCCGCGGGTAAACAGGGCCTGGAAGGCGAGTGCGCCGTTCATGCCGCCACCACTGCGTCAGCGCCGATGGCAACTCCGGGGTCCATGTCTGCCGGCACCGGCAGGTCTTTCGGCGCCTGCGGCGGCAATACCCCCTTGCCACTGCTTGAAATATACTGATTCAGTTGATAGACGTAGGCCATGACCTCCGCTACGGCGGTATACAGCGCGGCCGGAATCTGATCGCCGATATCGCTGTGCCGGTAGAGCGCGCGCGCCAGCGGCGGGGCTTCAAGCAGCGGCACGCCGTGCTCGACGGCCAGTTCGCGCATCCTCTGGGCGATCAGATTCATGCCCTTGGCAACCACTTGCGGCGCACCCATGTTCTTGCTGTCGTACTTGAGAGCGACGGCGTAGTGGCTCGGATTGGTCACGACCACATCGGCCTTGGGAACCTCCGACATCATCCGCTTGCGCGCCAGCTCGCGTTGCTGGCTGCGGATGCGCGCCTTCATCTGCGGGTCGCCTTCCTGTTCCTTGCCTTCCTGGCGCACTTCCTCCTTGGTCATGCGCAGCTTGCTGTAATACTGCCAGAGCTGGAACGGCACATCGACGGCCGCGATCAGCGCCACGCCGCAAACCAGGGCCAGGAATGCGAACAACAGCATCTGGCCGAAAGAGACCAGGCCGCTTTCGAGCGGCTGCGCCAGCAGCGCGAACAGCGCCTGTTGCTGGTGCAGCACCACCCAATAGACGATGCTGCCCACCAGCGCCGCCTTGAGCAGCGCCTTGACCAGTTCGGCGACGCCCTGCATGGAGAAGATGCGGCCGAGCCCTCTCAGGGGATCGATGCGGTTGAAATCCAGCGTCATCGCAGCGGGCGAGAACACCAGGCCGCCGAGCATGATCGGCGCCGCCACTGCTCCGGCGATCGCCAGCACGAACAGCGGCGTGGCAAGGAGCAAGGCATCCCACGACAGGGTGAGGAAGGTAGCGCTCATGGCATGCGCATCGAAAGCCGCGGCGTGATCGAAGCTGAGTCCGCGCCGGACGATGCCGGCAGCGTGTTGCGTCAACCAGCCGCCGATCGACCAGAAGCCCGAGGCCCCCGCCAGCAACACCAGGAACGCCGACAGCTCGCGTGACTGCGGAACGCGTCCCTCTTCACGTGCCTGTTCCAGACGCCTGCTCGACGCCGGTTCGGTACGTTCGAGATCGCTTTCCTCAGCCACGCACGGTTTCTCCCATGCCGGCAATTATTGCCGCCCGTGGCTAGCAGTCAGTGCGGGAAAAGAACCGAATTAGACCGTCAATTCACGGCAATGCGAGGAGCAATCAGTGCAGGGAGTGTGCTCAGTCAGGTTTGACTGTGCGGATGGCGTCGCGCAATTGTTCGACCATGCGCTCGATCTCGCTGGGTGTCGAGATGAACGGCGGGCCCATGGCGATCGTGTCGGCGGTAAATCGGAACAACTGGTCGTGGCTGAAGCCGTATTCGAATACCTTGAAGGCACGCCGTCCCGGCTGCCCGGGGAAGGGTTCGAGGTCAACGCCGGCGGTCAATCCGAAATTGCGTACATCGAGCACGCCCGGCTCGCCCTTGAGCGCGTGCACCGCCGCCTCCAGCACCGGCTCGAGGGCACGGGCGCGTTCGAAGAGGCCTTCCTGTTCAAAGATATCCAGAGCGGCGAGTCCGGCCGCGGCCGCAATCGGGTGTCCGGAGTAGGTATAGCCATGAAACAGCTCGACCGCATGGCCGGGCGCCTGCACATCCATGAAGGCCTGGTAGATGTCGCGGCGAACGATCACCCCGCCCATCGGGATGGTTCCGTTGGTTATGCCCTTGGCGAAGATGATCATGTCCGGAATGACGCCGAGGCGCTGGGCGCCGAAATTCGCGCCAAGGCGCCCGAAGCCGGTGATCACCTCGTCGAAGATCAGCAGTATGCCGTGCCTGGTGCAGATTTCGCGCAGCCGCTCGAGATAGCCGAGCGGCGGCACCAGGACGCCGGTGGAACCCTGGACCGGCTCGACGACGACCGCCGCGATGGTGGACGCATCATGCAACGCAACCAGGCGTTTCAGCTCATCGGCGAGATGCATGCCCCAAGTCGGCTGGCCCCGCGAGAATGCCATCTGTGACAGGTTCCAGGTGTGGGGCAGGTGGTCGACACCGGGCAGCATGGCGGTGGCGAACGCCTTGCGATTGGCCACCATGCCGCCCACCGAAATGCCGCCGAAGCCGACCCCGTGATACGCCCGCTCGCGACCGATCAAGCGGAAGCGGCCGCCCTCGCCGCGCAGCTTGTGATAGCCCAGCGCGATCTTGAGCGAGGTGTCGACCGCTTCGGATCCCGAATTGGTGAAGAAGACGCGGTCGAGTCCTTCCGGCGCCAGCGCGGCGATGCGCTCGGCGAGCCGAAAGGTACTGGCGGTACCCACCTGGAAGGCCGGGGAATAATCGAGGGTCGCTGCCTGGCGGGCGATGGCTTCGACGATTTTCGGGTGGGCATGTCCGATCGGGCAGCACCACATCCCCGACAGACAATCAAACAGTTCGCGCCCGCCCTCGGTGCGGTAATAGGCTCCCTTGGCAGAAACCATCAGCTTCGGATGCTGCTTGAAGTAACGGTTTGAGGTGAAGGGAAGCCAGTAGGCCTCGAGGCCGGAATCAGTCATTGCAAAGCCCTATCAAGAAATTCTCAGGCAGCCGCGGCTTCCCTGATGAACGACGAACGCGACACGCCACGGCTGTCGCCAAGGCCGGATAGCAGCTCCTTCATATCGAGGATGAGGACGATCTGGCCGTTCGAAAGCGTCGTGACGCCGGCCACACCCTTGGGCCTGAATCCTTCCAGCGACTTGATCACCGCATCCTCGCGTCCGGCGAAACCATCGATGGCGAGAATGAAAGCGCTGTCGGTCGCCTGCATCAACACGCCATATTCGGGAATTCTTTCCGCGGACCAGCCCAGCAGGCTGGTGAGCGGCAGCAGCGGCAGCACTTCACCGCGCACCACCATGATGGCATTGCCACCGACTTCCTGGACCAGGTTGATGTCGATCGGCAGGATCTCCCGCACCATCGACAGCGGCACGGCGAACGGCTGGTCGCCCAGTTCCACCAGCAGGACCGGCAGGATCGCCAGCGTCAGCGGCAGGGAAATCACAAAGCTGGTGCCTTTTCCGATCACCGACTTGATCTCGACGGAGCCACTCAGTTTCTGGATGTTGGTCTTCACCACATCCATGCCGACACCGCGTCCGGACACGTCGGAAGCCACTTCCATGGTGGAGAAGCCCGGCAAGAAGATCAGGTTGAAGGCCTGCCTGTCATCCATGGCATTGGCTTCCTCATCCGTGATAAGGCCCTTTTCCAGCGCCTTGGCCTTGAGCTTCTCCGGGTTCATGCCACGACCGTCGTCGGAGACCACGATGACGATGTGATCGCCTTGCTGACTGGCTTCCAGACGGACCTCTGACTTGGTCGGCTTGCCGCTGGCGGTCCGGTCTGCGGGCGGTTCGACGCCATGATCGACGGCGTTGCGGATCAAGTGAATGATCGGGTCCGAAAGATCCTCGATCATGGTCTTGTCGATTTCGGTTTCTTCCCCGACCAATACCAGTTCCACGTCCTTGCCCAGACCGCGAGCGAGATCGCGGGCAATCCGTGGGTATTTCTGGAACAGGCGTCCGATGGGCTGCATCCGTGTCTTCATGACGGCGCTTTGCAGGTCCGAAACAAGCAGGTCAAGCTGGCCCACCGCCTGGTCGAGCGCAGCCATGGTATCGGTCTCGGTGTTGCCGTTCAGGATTTCATTGCGCAACGCGTTGAGCCGGTTCTTGGTCAGCCCGATCTCCCCTGACAGGTTGAGCACCTGATCGAGGCGGGAGGTGTCGACCCGGATGGTGTTGTCGCGGGTCTTCTCGCCATCGCGGCGGCTGACCGGAGGACCTTGGTACCCGGGCTTGTCGACGGCGCGGCGGCCGACCGCATGCTGAATGATCACTGCCGGTGGCGGCGGCGGCGCGACAACCGGCGCTGCCGCATGCACGGCGACCGCGGCAGCGACAGGAGCTGCATTGGGCGCATTGGTCACCGACTGCAACAGGCCGCCCCAGTCGGGTTCCGTGGCAACAGCCACGGCCGTCGACGCGGCGGCAGCAGCACCTCTTTGCGCAAGCTCGCCGGAGATGGCCTTCTTCAGCGAAACCAGCAATTCCGCCGGCGCCGGATCGGGCATCACGCCGCGCCCCAGCGCATCGAACATATGGCGCACGGCGCCGGTGGCGTCCATGATCGCATCCATGATTTCGCTGGTGAGCGACAACTCATGGTTGCGCAGACGGTCGAACAGGTTTTCAGTGAGATGGCAGAGGGTCACCAGCTCCGCCGCATTGAGAAAGCCGGCACCGCCCTTGATGGTGTGGAAACCCCGGAAAATATCGTTGAGCAGACCGGTATCGTCCGGTGTCTTTTCCAGATCGACGAGTTTGTTGTCGACACTGGAGAGGAGGTCGGTGGCCTCCATCAGGAAGTCCTGCAGCAGTTCTTCCATTCCTTGAAAATCGCTCATTTGCAGCTCCTGTGACAGGAGAAAAGAAGGCCGGGGCTGGGGTCCATGAACATGAGCAGCGTTGCGGCTTTCAGAATCCCAGGCTTTCCAGCAGGTCATCCACCTGCGTCTGGCTGTTGACCACGTCGGTGCGGCCATCCGCATTGATGGCCGGACCATTGAGTAACCCGGCCGGGGGTTCGACTTTCATGTCCGGCGGCATGGCCTCGACCAGCACATGCAGCAACTGCCGCTCCAGGTTCTCGACCAGATCGACCACTTTCTTGATGACCTGACCCGTCAGATCCTGGAAATCCTGGGCCATCATGATCTCCGTCAATTGCTCGTTGGTGGCATGCGTCTGCTTCGGAATGTCGTTCAGGAAAGCCTGGGTATCGACAGCCAGTACCTTGAAATCCTCCGCGGAAAGCTGGTTGGCAAAAACTTTCCCCCAGCGCTTGCTCAACGCTTCGGACTTGCCCTGCATCGCATCCTGGATCGGCTTGGCGATTTCGATCGCGTTGAGGGCCCGACTGGCCGCCTGCTCGGTCATCTGAACGATGTAGGACAGTCGTTGGCGCGCGTCGGGAATGCCTCTTGCCGCGTCTCCCAACGCCTTGTCATGACCGATATCCCGCAGGCTGTCATGCAGCTCGCGCGTCATCTGACCGAGGCTCGAAAAAACCCCGGGCGAATCCTCCGCGCTGCCGTCTCCGGCAGACGCCGGCGCGGCTTCAGTCGCCGCTTCTTCGACCTGGGCGGAGACGCTGTCGAACAGCGCCTGCAAGTCATCCGAATCGCCGGATGCGTCGACGGCGGGTTCTGGCCGCTTGGTGGCATGCATCGGCACTTCGCTGCCCGCGGCGATGCTGTCGAACAGAGCCTGCAAGTCCTCGTTATCGTTGGACTCGTCGAATTTGATTGGTTTCGCCATGATGTCCTAATGCCCCTCGCTGCTTGGGATTACGCCGGGGACTGCTCAAGTTTTTCGAAGATCTTGACCAGCTTGTCGTTCAAGGTCCCGGCAGTAAACGGCTTGACGATGTAACCGCTGGCACCTGACTGCGCGGCGGCGATGATATTTTCCTTCTTTGCCTCGGCGGTGATCATCAATACCGGGAGGTGCTTCAAGGCCGGGTCGGCACGCACCGCTTGCAGCAACTGCAGCCCGTCCATGTTGGGCATGTTCCAGTCGGAAACCACGAAGTCGAAACCGCCACCCTTGAGTTTCTGCAATGCCACGGCGCCATCCTCGGCTTCCTCGGCCTGCGTGTAACCCAGTTCCTTGAGCAGGTTGCGCACGATGCGCCGCATCGTGGAAAAATCGTCGACAACGAGGAACTTGATCTTGCTCGGATCTGGCATGAGTTTCTCCGGCTCAGTTTCTATGGGATTTCATCAAATGGGGGCGCAGTGTTTCCGCCAGCATGTCCGCATCGAATTTCGCGACGTAAGCGTCGACGCCGACACGCGAACCCATGGCGTGATTGGCCTCGGATGACAGCGAAGAGTGCATGACCACCGGGATGCCGGAAAATCGCGAGTCGTTCTTGATGTTCTTGGTCAGCACGTAGCCATCCATTTCCGGCATTTCGGCATCGACCAGTATCAATTGCACTTCGTCGCGCAAATCCTTGCCGGTTTGTTGCGCATGCGCCGCCATGCCGAGCAGCCGGGTCCAGGCTTCCTGCCCGTTCAGGGCGTGCTTGTGCTTGACGCCCATCTTGTCGAGGACCTCCGCAATCTTCTTGCGCGCGACCGCCGAATCGTCGGCGAAGAAGACGTTGTATTCGACACTCTCTTCCAGGCGCTGCAGGTCGCCAACCAGCGTTTCACCAAAGGTGTTTTCGAGGATTTGTTCCACGTCGAGGATGGAGACCAGTTTGCCGTTGGGCAATTCCGTGATCGCGGTGATGAAGCGATGGGTGCCACCGGTAACCACCGATTCCGGGGCGCGCACTTTTTCCCAGTCTACGCGAACGATGCGATCCACCGCATGGACCAGGAATCCGAGGATGCGCTTGCTGTATTCGGTAACCATCATCGATCCGCCGAGTCCTCCCGGCGCATCATTGAGTTCCATTGCCCGCGCCAGGGAAAGCACCGGGATGACATTGCCGCGCAAACTGATCAGCCCCTCGACGCCAACCGGCATATTGGGGGTCTTGGTGATCCTTGGGGTCTTGCTGACTTCGCGAACCTTGAAGACGTTGATGCCGAAGGTCTCCTGCGTCCCGAGAGAGAACAACAGGATTTCCATCCGGTTCGATCCCGCCAACTGGGTGCGGGCGTCGACCGACTCCAGCATGCTCTTGTTTTGACTTTCCATGACCGCCTCTTCCCGCGAACTTGTCCTGTTAGACGCTGGCTTCCTGGGTCCGACGCCTGGTAAGGCGCGTCAACGTCTCGGCCAATCGCTGTGGTTCGAACTTGGGGACATATTCATCCACCCCCACCGACTGTCCCAATTGTTGATTGGACATCCCGGACAGCGATGAATGCATGATGACGGGAATGCCGGCAAACCGCGGGTCGCTCTTGACGTTCTTGGTCAAGATGTAACCATCCATCTCCGGCATCTCGACATCCGTGAGTATCAATTGAATCACGTCACGGACTTGTCGCCCCACGGAATCGGCGTGGGCAGCAATCCTCTGCAATTCATCCCAGGCGGCGCGGCCATTCACGGCATGAATGGATTTGATGCCGAGCGCATCCAGAGTGCGTTGAATTTGACCGCGTGCCACAGATGAATCATCCGCAAAAAATACGGTGATATCCTGATCGCCGACCGGCTCGATATCCTTGAACAGGAACGCATCGTCGCTCTTGGTCGTTTCGGCGAGAACTCGCTCGACGTCAAGCATCATCACCAGGCGGCCATCGGGAAGCTCGGTTACGGCAGTCACCAATCCACCCAGATTCGACATCAGCATATCCGGTGGCACCCGCATCTGAGCCCAATCGAGACGCAGGATCGTATCGACCGCTTCAACCAGGAATCCTTGGGTATGGCGGTTGTACTCGGTCACGATCATGATCTCGCGCGGAGCCTGCGGCGGGATGCCGACGTATTCGGCGAGATCGATCACCGGCACCAGGGCGCCGCGCAAGCTGACCATGCCCTTGACCGCGGACGGCATGTCGGGTGCGGCGGTGATGGCCGGGGTGCGCATGACCTCCCGCACCTTGAAGACATTGATCCCGAACGTCTCGCGCCGGCCTGTCCGGCTGTCATCACCCAGCGTGAATAGCAGAATTTCCAGCTTGTTGGTGCCGGCCAGCCGCGTGCGCTCGTCAATGCTTTTCATCAAGTCGGACATATTCTCGCCTTTCATGCGGGAACCATCTAAGCGGAGATGCAAGAAACCCGCCTAAACATCATATTACGCCAATTGGTCCAGCGCTCAGTGGCTACAAAGAATACCGGGATTCTCTCTTCCGCTACATGCCATCTGTTCCAGACCGGCCAACACTCCCATGCTGGCTGACTCCATTTTTGCCACCGATTGCAGCATTTGCTGCGCGTTTTCCCCGGCGTGCGCATGGAGGGCGGCGAGCGCCATCTCGTGGACCAGCTTGTGCGGACTTTCAATTTCGCGGTAGCCGGCCAAGCGAGAGAAACAGTCATGACCTTCACCCTGGTAATACCACTTGCCGAGACGACAATCGGTATGCGAGGCAAAATCGCCGATAGTCTCTTCCGATAATCCCAGCAATATTTTGTACACGCGAAATTTGTAGAGCAGGTGGTCAACCTTGGCTAGCTCGCAGAAACTGCGCAGGGAGGAAGAAGCGACTCCCAACTCCATGCTGGTGGAGAGATCGAGCAATTGCCGCATGGAGTGAGCCGCGGTCTGACCGTCCTGGCTGAAGTCACCCGACTGTTGCGCCAGCGAGTCCATTTGATGGCGACTGGCGGCGCTGTTGCTTCGAATTTGTTCGACCAACTTGGCGATTTCGTTGGTGGACTGGGCGGTGCGTTCAGCCAGCTTGCGAACCTCATCCGCAACGACCGCAAAGCCGCGCCCCTGCTCACCGGCGCGCGCCGCCTCGATCGCGGCGTTGAGCGCGAGCAGGTTGGTCTGGTCGGCAATCTCCTTGATCAACTTGACGATGCCGCTAATCTCTTGAGCTCGAGCATCCAACTCACCCACCTGCTCCGCGGTTCGCTGAGAACTTTGTGCCAGGTCAGCCAGATTCGTGGCGATCCGTTCCACCGCGACGCGGCTGTCGTTGGAAACACCCTGAGCCTTCACGGCGTGATCCCTCTCGGCTTTCGAATCCTCGGCAAGCGTTTTCAGGCTGCCCTGAACATCAATCAAGGACTGACCGAAGGCCTGGAAATTGGCGAATAGGGCACGCAAACCATCTGCCTCAACGTGGCAATTACGCGCCTCGTCTTCCGCCTTATCGACACGCGATTCCAACTGAGTGTTGTCTTGTTCGCGGCGAGACAGGATTTGTTCCAATTCGGCGATGTGCAACTTCAGCGCCGTTATCTCCTTCTTGTTTCCGAACAGCATGTGGTCTCCCGCTTTTCCGTGAACATCGCGATACGATGCATGCACTTCGTTAAGGAAGTTGATAATATTCTTTAAGGAAGCGCTAAACAAGTTCCTTCGCCGATGGTGCCTTCGCCGATGGTCGCGACGAACCGGATCGTTCCAGCCGCCATTCGCGGTAGCCAAAACCCTCCACCGCAAAAGTGGAATCAGGTGATCGAGAAGAGTTTGCCGAAATTGGCAATATCCAGGACCTGGCGGACGTTGCCACGGCAATTGGTGAGCGATACGGTTTTCTTCGCGACACCGACCTTGTCGCGCAGCATCAGCAGCATTCCCAGGGCCGAACTGTCGAGATAATCGACCGCACCCAAGTCGACCATGATCAGATTGCCGCTCGTTTCCTGAAATGCCTTGTCCACGGCTGCACGGAAATCACGGTGCGTGCCGAAGTCAAACCTTCCCGTCAACCGTATCGTGACACCTTGATCCGTTTTTGTAACGCCGACTTGCATATCATCTTGCCTCAAAGTAAAGCGTAATCGGATGCAGAGGATTATAGCGGCTGGCGCGGGAAATGGAGCTGATCAGCTGCGCTGTCCCTGGCGATCCATGGCACGCAGGCGGGACATGATGCGATCGGCCACGTCCGTCAGCGCCGCAACCTCCTCGACGGCGCCCAATAGCGCAGCCTCGCGCGGCATGCCATAGACGACGCAGGATTCCTGGTTCTGGCCGATGGTCCACGCGCCGGCCTCGCGCATTTGCAGCAAGCCCTGGGCGCCGTCCTTGCCCATGCCGGTAAGAATCACCCCGATGGCATTGGCTTTGAGCAAGGGCGCGACGGAACGAAACAAAACGTCGACGGCGGGCCGGTGGCGATTGACCGGTTCGTCCTTCGACAGTTCGGTGACATAACCGCTGCCGCTCTTTTTCACCAGCAGATGCGAATGCCCCGGGGCCAGGTAGGCGTGTCCCGGTTCTATCCTCTCGCCGCCCTGCGCCTCGATGACCCGTACCTTCGAAAGCGTGTCGAGGCGCTTGGCGAAAGAGGCGGTGAAGGTTTCCGGCATGTGCTGGACGATCACGATGCCCGGCACTTGCGCCGGCAGCATCACCAACACATCCTTGATCGCCTCGGTGCCGCCGGTAGACGCGCCGATGGCGATGATCTTTTCGCTCAGCAGGCGCGCGGAGAGCGGCGGGAAAGGCAGATCCGGACGGGATGGGGTCACTGCGGGCGGCGGTTTCACGGTCAGCGGGGCTTTCAGGCGTGCGCCAAATGCTGCACGAATCTTGTCGCGGATTTCCTCTGAATAATCCTGGAGCAGCGAGATGTTTTCCATGCGCGGCTTGGGCAGGTAATCAACGGCGCCGAGTTCCAAAGCCTGTAGGGTCACCTTCGAGCCTTGCTCGGTCATCGACGAGATCATGATGACGGGCATGGGCCGCAGCTTCATCAGGCGGCCGAGGAACTCCAGGCCATCCATCTTCGGCATTTCGACATCCAGCGTAAGCACATCAGGCTTCAGCGACTTGATCATCTCGCGCGCGACGATGGGGTCGGGAGCCGACCCGACCACTTCCAGGTCGGGGGCGCCGTTGATGATTTCAGTCAGCAGCGACCGCATCAGCGCCGAGTCGTCGATCACCAGAACCTTGATTGCCATGCGCAGATCCCTATCAGAAAAGTTCGATCTCGCCGGATATGGGCGCTTCGCTGAGGCGTGCCTCATATTCCTTCTCGCGCCGCACCAGCGTGTCGTTGTGCAAGCGCACCAGCTTCTTTACCAAGGCCCGGCCGCTGTTCGGAAAGAAATAGACCTTGCGCGGGTAGATGTCGAGCAAATCCTTGGCCATCAGTGGAATGCCTTCGGTCTTCAGGAAGTCCAGCACAAATTCGGAATTGCGCTCGCCGATCTGGGAACTCCACAAGGAGGTCATGACGCGCCCGCCGCCGAATACCTTGGCTTCCATGTTGCTGCGGCGCGCACCCAGCTTGAGCAGGTGATTGATCAGCAATTCCATGGCATACACGCCGTAATGCGCGGAGGCGCTGTTCGAGTCGTCGGTGTTGCCCCCGTTGGCCAGCATGAAATGATTCATGCCGCCGATATTTCGCTCTCGGTCCCGGATGCAGGCGGAGATGCAGGAGCCCAGCACCGTCACCAGCACCATATTGGAAGTGGAAGCGAAATACTCGCCGGGCAAGACCTTGACCGCCTCAACTTCGAAAGTGCGGTCGAAATATCGGTTGCTCGCCAGGTGCTCGGTGAAGCTGAGCTCAGCGCTTTCGGTCCGCGCGTTCATAGACGGTGCGTCCCAGCGGACGAAACAGATCGACGGCATGCATGAAACTCTCGGAATGGCCGGCGAACAGCAGCCCGTCTTCCTTCAGCAGCGGCGCAAATTTCTTGAGTATCTGATACTGGGTCGGCTTGTCGAAATAGATCATGACGTTTCTGCAGAACATCACATCGATCGGTCCCGGCACGTTGGGCCAATGCGCATCCAGCAGATTGACGCGGGTAAAGGTGATGAGCTTCTGCAGCTCCGGCCGGATTCGCACATGGCCTGCTTGCGCTCCGGTGCCTTTGTGAAAGAAGCGGCGCAGGCGTTCGGACAACATTTTTTCGACACGGTCCGCCGAGTAAACGCCCTTGCCGGCGGTCGCAAGCACATTGGTATCGATATCGCTGGCGATGATGCTGACCGGCGGGGCATAGCTATCGAAGGCCTCACAGGCGGTGATGGCGAGCGTATACGGCTCCTCGCCGGTGGAGGCGGCGGAGCACCAGATGCGTATCGGCTTGCCGTGTGCGCCGATCTTCTGCAGGTGCTTGGTCAGGATCTCGAAATGATGCGCCTCGCGGAAGAACGAGGTGAGATTGGTGGTCAGCGAATTGATGAAGGTTTCCCACTCCGCCTCGTCGTTGCGCTCCAGATGTGCCAGGTACTGGGCGAAGGTGGTGTAATTGTTCGCCCGCAAGCGGCGCGCCAGGCGGCTGTAGAC
>Ga0208566_1001780_pt1 | contig 12092 bp, 12 predicted proteins | sample PL_2010_150m_FD_184159 | JGI IMG/M metagenome (GOLD analysis project Ga0208566, IMG submission 184159) | Freshwater microbial communities from Powell Lake, British Columbia, Canada to study Microbial Dark Matter (Phase II) - PL_2010_150m... | ecosystem: Environmental > Aquatic > Freshwater >...
AAGTTCAAGTTCAGCGCCGAGCCCGCCGCCGATTTCACGCTGGGCGCGCCGCAAATCCCGCCCGGCAAGGTCAAGCAGGACGAATATTTCGGCAAGGTGGAAACCTACCGCCATGAAATCGTCATCAAGATTCCGCTGACCCGTTCCGGCAGCGCCACCAGCCTGACCTTGAAAGCCGTTTCGCAGGGCTGCGCCGATGTCGGCGTGTGCTACCCGCCGCTGACGCAAACCGCCAAGATCAGCCTGCCCGCCGCCAAAGCCGCCGAGGAAGCAACCGCCAGCCCCGCCAGCACGATGTTCGCGGCGATGCGCCAGCTCGGCAGCGGGCTGACCGGCGCGGCACCCGAATTCCTGCCGGTGGAGCAGGCCTTCCCGGTGTTCGTCAAGGTCAAGGACACCCACACACTGCTGGTCGATTTCGAAATCGCGGAAGGTCATTACCTGTACCGCGACAAGACCAAGTTCACCCTCAAGAACGGCAACGAGACGGTCATCAACCAGGTCGAGCTGCCGCCCAGCGACACCAAGAACGACCCCAATTTCGGCAAGACCGAGGTGTACCACAAGCCGTTTCAGGCGGTGCTGACCCTCAAGAATGGCGACGAGAAAGCGAAAACGATAGCGTTGACCGTGGCTTTCCAGGGGTGCAGCGAAAAAGGCATTTGCTACCCGCCGCAAACCAAGACTTTCAAGCTGTCGCTGCCCGCCGCGCCGCCGGTTGCCAGCGCGGCGCCGCCAGCGCCTGCGCCTGCGGTCACGCCGAGCAAGCCGGCCGCCAAGGCGCAGCCGCCAGCGCCGGCCGCCGGCATCGCTGCCGCCGCGCCCGTCGCCGACGACACCTCGCGCATCGCCGCGTTGTTCAAGGGCGGCAGTTTCTGGCTGGTGATCGCCAGCTTCTTCGGTTTCGGCCTGCTGCTCGCGCTGACCCCCTGCGTGTTCCCGATGATTCCGATCTTGTCCGGCATTATCGTCGGCCAGGGCCAGCACCTGACCAAGGGACGCACCTTCGCGCTGTCGCTCGCCTACGTGCTCGGCATGGCGATCACCTATGCGCTGGCCGGGGTAGCCGCCGGGCTGTCCGGCGCGCTGATTTCCACCGCGCTGCAAAATCCCTGGGCATTGGGCGGTTTTGCCTTTATTTTCGTGGCGCTGGCGTTTTCGATGTTCGGCTTTTACGAGCTGCAAATGCCCAATTTCATCCAGAGCTGGTTCAACCAGGAAGCCAACCAGCTCAAGGGCGGCAACCTTGCCGGGGTTTTCGCGATGGGCGCGTTGTCCGCGGTGATCGTCGGCCCCTGCGTGGCCGCCCCGCTGGCGGGTGCCTTGCTGTATATCGGGCAGACCCATGACGTGGTGCTGGGCGGTGTGGCGCTGTTCGCGCTGGCCTTGGGCATGGGTGTGCCGCTGCTGCTGGTGGGGATGTCCGCCGGCACCTTGTTGCCCAAAGCCGGCGGCTGGATGAGCGCGGTGAAGAATTTCTTCGGCGTACTGATGCTCGGCATGGCGATCTGGCTGGTTTCACCGGTGATCTCCGCCGCTCTGCACATGCTGCTGTGGGCGGTGCTGCTGATCGTCTCGGCGATTTACCTGCACGCGCTCGACCCGCTGCCGCCGCCGCCCAGCGGCTACAAGAAATTCTGGAAGGGGGTCGGCGTGATCGCGCTGATTGCGGGAATCGCCTTGCTGATCGGGGTGCTTTCCGGCGGACGCGACATCCTGCAACCGCTGGGCGGGCTGCGCACCAGCGGCGGCGAAGCGAAGGCGGCCGAAGTTGCCCACCTCAAGTTCGAACGGGTGGCGAATGCCGCCGAGCTGGAAAAACGCCTGGCGCAGGCCGGCGGCAAGCCGGTGATGCTGGATTTCTACGCCGATTGGTGCGTTTCGTGCAAGGAACTTGAGCGCTTCACCTTCACCGATCCCACGGTGGTTGCCAGGCTGCAAGACACGCTGTTGCTGCAGGCCGATGTCACCGCCAACAGCGAGGACGACCAGGCGCTGCTCAAGCAATTCAACCTGTTCGGCCCGCCCGGCATCGTCTTTTTCGGCAAGGACGGCAAGGAAATCGGGCGTACCGTGGGCTACGAGCCGCCGGAGAAGTTCCTCGCCACGCTGGACAACCTGTTGCGCTGATGGCTGCCCGTAAATCCCTGATCGTTGCGGCAGCGCTGCTGCTCGCGCTGGGCGCCGCTTATTTCGCCTTGTTCAACGCCGGCAATACGCCGCGCCAAAATGTCAGCGCGGAGGCCGGCAAGCTGATTTTCGCCACCGCGTTTCCCGATCCGCAAGGCGTCCAACAACCGCTGGAACAATGGCGCGGCAAGGTGGTGGTGGTGAATTTCTGGGCGCCCTGGTGTCCGCCGTGCCGCAAGGAAATGCCGGGTTTCGTCGAATTGCAGCGGAAATACGGCGAACGCGGGTTGATCTTCATCGGCATCGCGCTCGATACGCGGGAAAACGTACTGGCCTATTTGCGCGAAAATGCGCTCAATTACCCGGTTTTGCTCGGCCAGGACGATGCGGTGGAACTCTCCAGCGCGATCGGCAACACCCAGGGCGGCTTGCCGTTCAGCGCGCTTCTCGACCGCCAGGGCAAGATCGTCGCCGCCCAAGTGGGCGAATGGCGCGAAGAAAAGCTGGAAAAGCTGATAGCGCCTTTGTTATAGAGAATTAACAACAATTTCTGCGAAAAACTGGACAAGATACCCCCATTTACGGCAAACTTGCCCCCATGAAAAGCAAGCACCCGGGCAACCGCAATGCCGGCAAGATACTGGTACTGCACGGCCCCAACCTGAATTTGCTGGGATGGCGCGAACCTGCTCATTACGGTAGCGACACCCTGGAACAGATCAACCAGCGCCTGGAAAAGCAGGCTGCCGCTGCCGATATTGTGCTGGAGACCTTCCAGAGCAACAGCGAAGCGGAGTTGATTGAAAAAATCCAGCAAACCCGCGACGGCAACACCCGTTTCATCCTTATCAATCCCGCCGCCTTTACCCATACCAGCGTGGCGATGCGCGATGCGCTCGCGGCAGTGGGCGTTCCGTTTGTCGAGATACATCTTTCCAATGTTTTCGCACGCGAACCTTTCCGGCACCATTCCTACTTCTCCGACCTGGCCGTCGGCATCATCAGCGGCCTGGGTGCGAAGGGATACGAACTCGCGCTGCAATTTGCGCTGCAATATCAAGAGGACTAGACCATGGATTTACGCAAAATCAAGAAACTGATCGACCTGGTAAGCGATTCCGGCATTGCCGAACTCGAAATCACCGAGGGCGAGGAGCGGGTGCGCATCAACCGCTTCGGCCCGGCAGCCCCGCAAACCATGATGATGCCCCAATACGCGCAGCAGCCCTACGCACCGGCACCAGTCGCAGCTGCCGTCGAAGCAGTCGCCGCGCCGGTCGAAGTGGAAGGACATCAGGTCAAATCGCCGATGGTCGGCACCTTCTACCGCTCGGCCACACCCGGCGCCAAGCCCTTCGTCGAAGTCGGCCAGAGCGTGAATGCCGGCGACACCTTGTGCATAATCGAAGCCATGAAGATGCTCAACGAAATCGAAGCCGACCAGGGCGGCGTCATCAAGGCGATTCTGGTCGAGAACGGCCATCCGGTCGAATACGGCGAGCCGTTGTTTATTATCGGTTAAGGGCTTTTCACCGCAGAGGACGCAAGCCCCCATCCCAACCTTCCCCCGCGAGCGGGGGAAGGGGCGATTGCCTCCCCTCCCGCTCGCGGGAGGGGATTGAGGGGAGGGGTAACCTCCTCTGTGGTTCAACTGGGACTTGCATATGTTTGAAAAGATATTAATCGCCAATCGCGGCGAAATTGCCCTGCGTATCCAGCGCGCTTGCCGCGAACTGGGCATCAAGACCGTGGCGGTCTATTCCGAGGCCGACCGCGAGGCCAAGTACGTCAAACTGGCCGACGAGTCGGTGTGCATCGGTCCGCCCCAGTCCAGCGCCAGCTACCTGCACGTACCGGCGATCATCAGCGCGGCGGAAGTCACCGACGCCGAGGCGATCCATCCCGGTTACGGCTTCCTGTCCGAGAATGCCGATTTCGCCGAACGGGTCGAGAACAGCGGTTTCACTTTCATCGGCCCGCGCCCCGAAACCATCCGCCTGATGGGCGACAAGGTCAGCGCCAAATACGCCATGAGAGAATCGGGCGTGCCGTGCGTACCCGGCTCCGAAGGGGCGTTGCCGGACGACGAGGCAGAAGTGTTGCGGATGGGCCGGGAAACCGGCTACCCGGTGATCATCAAGGCGGCCGGCGGCGGCGGCGGCCGCGGGATGCGCGTGGTGCATACCGAGGCGGCGCTGCTCAGCGCCGTGGCGATGACCAAGAACGAGGCCCAGGGCGCTTTCGGCAACCCCATGGTATACATGGAACGCTTCCTGGAAAACCCGCGCCATATCGAGATCCAGGTGCTCGCCGACGAGCATGGCAACGCGATTTACCTGGGCGAACGCGACTGCTCGATGCAGCGCCGTCACCAGAAGATCCTCGAAGAAGCGCCCGCACCGCTGCTCAGCACCAAGCTGCGCGACAAGGTCGGCGAAGCCTGCGCTGCCGCCTGCCGCCGCATCGGCTACCGCGGCGCCGGCACCTTCGAATTCCTCTACGAAAACGACGAGTTCTTTTTCATCGAAATGAATACCCGCGTGCAGGTCGAACATCCCGTCACTGAGTTGATCACCGGCGTGGACATCGTGCAGGAACAGATCCGCATCGCCAACCACGAGAAGCTGCGCTACAAACAAAAAGACATCCAGTTCAAGGGACATGCCATCGAGTGCCGCATCAACGCGGAAGATCCTTATACGTTCATACCCTCGCCCGGACGCATCTCGGTTTACCACGTTCCCGGCGGCCCCGGCATTCGCGTCGATTCCCATGTCTATCAGAACTACGTGGTGCCGCAATACTACGATTCGATGATCGGCAAGCTGATCGCCTACGGCACCACCCGCGAACAAGCGATTGCGCGGCTCAAGACCGCGCTCAGCGAAATGGTGGTGGAAGGCATCAAGACCAACATCCCGCTGCACCAGGACTTGCTGCGCGATGCCGCGTTCGTGGAAGGCGGCACCAGCATCCATTATCTCGAGCACAAGCTCGCCGAAGCGAAAAAAGCTTCCTGATCCCCATGGCCTGGCTCTCGCTCAAAATTCAGGCGGATGAACGCAGCGCCGGTGCGCTGAGCGACGCGCTGCTGGATTTGGGCGCGCTTTCGGCGGCGATCGAAGACGCCGATGCCGAAACGCTGAACGAACGGGCGATTTTTGGCGAACCGGGCGAACCGGTCGATAGCGTCTGGCAAAACAGCGTGGTCAGCGGCTTGTTCAACGTCGATGCGGATATTCCCGCGATCGTCGCCGCGGCCGCCGCCGCCGTCGGTCTCGCCGCGCTACCGCGCCACATCGTGGAAAACGTCGCCGAACAGGACTGGGTGCGGCTCACCCAGGCGCAATTCGATCCGATCCGTATCTCTTCCCGGCTGTGGATCATTCCCACCTGGCACACCGCGCCCGACTCCGACGCAATCAACCTGGCGCTCGATCCCGGCCTGGCTTTCGGCACCGGCAGTCATCCCACCACGCGCCTGTGCCTGCAATGGCTGGAAAAAAACATCCACGGCGCTGAAAGCGTGCTCGATTACGGCTGCGGTTCGGGCATCCTCGCCATCGCCGCGATGAAACTGGGCGCCAAACAGGCTATCGGTATCGACATCGACCCGCAGGCCATAGGCGCCAGCCGCCAGAACGCCGAGCAGAACAGTGTCAGCGTCGATTTTTACCTGCCCGATGTCGCCCCGCAGCAGGCGGTGGACATTCTGGTCGCCAACATCCTGACCAACCCGCTCAAGGTGCTGGCGCCGTTGCTGGCGCAAGCGGTGCGGACGGGCGGAAAGATTGCGCTGTCCGGCGTACTGACCACCCAGGCCGACGATGTACTGGCGGTTTACCGGAATTATTTCGACATCGAGGTTGCGGCAGAGGACGAAGGCTGGGTATGCCTGGCCGGCGTTAAACGCTAATGGCCCATACCACCACCTGTCCGGCCTGCGGCACCACCTTTCGCGTTACCGCAGAGCAGTTGCTGGCGCGCAACGGCAACGTGCGCTGCGGCCGTTGCGCCCATGTCTTCAATGCCCACGAATCGTTGGCGCTGGATTATCCGCCCCCGGTCGTCGAAGAACCCGAGGCGATAGCGGAACCCGCCCAAGAGTTGGTGCCTGAAACAGAGCGCTTGCCCGAACCGGAGCCGCCGCCTGACGAACCGCCGCCCGCCCCTGAATTTATCCCTGCCGCCGAAGCGGAAGCGCTACACGAATTTGAGGCGCAATCCGAGTCAGAAGCCATCCCTGAATATGTGGAAGAGCCGACAGCGGAACCGCTCGCCAGAGCGGAAGCAGAACCTGAGCCGCAACCCGAACCGCCCCCCGAATTTATCCAGCCGCCGGAAGCGCCCGTCGCCGTCCCGCCGCCCAAGCGCAATTTACGCCGCCTCTGGCTTGCTGGCACGACACTGCTGTTGCTCGGGCTGGTTGTGCAGGATGCCATGTATTTCCGCACCGAACTGATCGCGCGCTCCCCCGCGCTGAAACCGGCCTTCGAGCAGGCTTGCAGCCTGTTCGGCTGCCGCGTGGCGCTGCCGCGAAATGCCGACTTGCTGAGCATCGAGGCGTCCTCGCTGGAAGCCGATCCCGCCAGCGCCGGCATCGTGGTGCTCAATGCCGCTTTGCGCAACCGCGCCGGCTATCTGCAAGCCCTTCCGCTGTTCGAGTTGACGCTTACCGATTATCAGGACAAGCTGGTCGCGCGCCGGGTCTTCCAGCCCCGTGAATATTTGCCGCCGGAAGCCGCGGCACAAACCGGTATGCCGGCCAACGAGGAAATCGAGGTCAAATTGAATATCGACCTCGGCGATGCCAAGGCGGCAGGTTACCGGGTTTATCTGTTTTACCCTTCAACCACGAGTTAACCCCCATGAATCTCCCCCCCGATCTCAAATATACCGCCAACCATCAGTGGGCCAAGACGGAAGCCGACGGCAGCGTTTCCTGCGGCATTACTGCCCGCGGGCAGGAGTTGCTCGGCGACATGGTCTACGTCGGCGCCCCGGAAACCGGTCGTCAGGTCGCCGCCGACGAAGCGTGCGGCGTGGTCGAATCCGTCAAGGCCGCGTCCGACCTTCATGCACCGTTGACAGGCGAGGTGGTGGCGGTCAACGACGAGCTCGCCGATACCCCGGAAAAGATCAACCAGGCCCCCTATGACGCGTGGATTTTCCGCATCCAGCCGAGCGCCGACGCCACGCTTGACCAGCTGCTCGACGCTGCCGGCTATCGACAGCTGGTCGATAACGAATAAAATTGCACGCCTCGGAAGCCCGAGGCATACTGGATGTTAATTTTTTGGAAAAGGAGCCATTCATGACCACCGTCACACTCGAAGGCGCACCGCAAGAAGTCCTCGGACATTTTCCCCAACCCGGCGAACAAGTCCATAGTTTCATGCTGGTGGACAAGGGGTTGAAAGACGTGTCCCTGAGCAATTTCAAGGGCAAGAAAAAAGTACTTTCCATCGTGCCGAGCATCGACACCCCGGTGTGTGCGGCCTCTACCCGCCGCTTCAACGAGGAAGCGAGCATCGTCAAGGATGCCGTGGTACTGGTGATCTCCGCCGATCTGCCGTTCGCCCAGGCACGTTTTTGCGGCGCGGAAGGGCTGGCTAACGTGGTCATGCTTTCCACACTGCGCGGTCGCGATTTCCAGAAAGACTACGGCGTGCTGATCACCAGCCACCCGCTCGCCGGCCTGTGCGCCCGCGCCGTGATCGTGCTGGATCAGAACGATACCGTGGTTTATTCGCAACTGGTGCCGGAAATCACTCAGGAACCGGACTATGAAGCCGCGATGACGGCATTGATGAACATAGCGGAATAAGGAAGCCAGTGCTGGAGCAGACCCTGCGGCGCAGGGTCACGCGGTCAAAAGTTATTGTGAATCAGGCGAAAACATTGATGCGGGAACCCTTGAGAGCCTGGTTTGCAGACTTCACCGCTTGCTGCTGGGCTTCAATCTTGGTCTCCAGGATATACGTAACCGCGGCGTCAGCCCTTTGCTGTAGCTGCTGCGCACGCTCGGAAACCTGACCGGTCAACTGGCGATCCAGTTGACTCAATTGAAGCATTTGTGTCGTTCCGCTGGAAACCGAACCTATACCCATAATCCACCTCCGAAAATGCTCGCCTAAACTGAACGGTTAAGCTCGACTCGCTTCGCGAGTTTCACTTTAACCGTTGCGAAGTATAGCGAAAAATTTTTCGACTTTAAAGCCCATCAATCCGCGTGATCGTTAACGGATAAAGCGCCGCCGTGGCGTTCTACCAGCAGACTGTGCAGGCGCCGGCTGTCGGATCGCAAAACGGTGAATTTGAGGCCGTCGATAACGATATGTTCGCCACGCTTCGGCAAACGGCCGAATTTATCGATCACCAGGCCGCCCACGGTATCGTAATCCTCGTCGCCAAAGCCGACTTCCAGCGCTGCGTTGAAATCCCCGATTTCGGTTTGCGCCTTGACGCGGTAGCGCCCTTGGGCGTCGGTAAAAATGTTGTCCTCGTCCTCATCGTAATCGAATTCGTCCTCGATTTCGCCGACGATCTGCTCCAGCACATCTTCGATGGTCAGCATCCCGGCGACGCCGCCGTATTCGTCCACCACGATGGCGATATGGTTGCGGCTGGCGCGGAACTCCTTGAGCAGCACGTTGAGCCGCTTAGCCTCGGGAATGAATACCGCCGGGCGCAGCATGTCGCGCACGTCGAATTCTTCGCCGGCGTAATAGCGCAGCAGGTCTTTGGCCAGCAGGATGCCGACCACGTCGTCCTTCTCCTTGTCGATCACGGGAAAGCGCGAGTGCGCGGTTTCGATGACAAAGGGAATGAATTGCTCGGGCGGTTCGGCGATGTCGATCACATCCATCTGGGCGCGCGGGATCATGATGTCGCGCACCTGCATTTCAGAGACTTGCAGCACGCCCTCGATCATCGACAGGGCATCGCCGTCCATCAGGTTGCGCTCGAAGGCTGAATGCAGCAGTCCGATCAATTGCTCGCGGTCTTCCGGTTCGCGCAGCAGCAGGCTGCTCAGGCGTTCCAACCAGGTGGGTTTGTCGGTTTCTTCCATAAGATTGCTGATGAGTAATGGGGGATGGGTAATGTGTGATGGTTGGGGGGGAATTATACCCATTCCCCATTACTCATCACCCTTCACCCAATATGGGTCAGGATACCCCAGTTTGATGACGATTTGTGTTTCCAGGGCTTCCATCTCCCGCGCCTCGGTTTCGTCCTCGTGGTCGTAGCCATGCAGGTGCAGCACGCCATGCACGACCAGATGGGCGTAATGCGCCGCGACGCTTTTGCTCTGTTGCTGAGCCTCGCGCTCCACCACCGCCGGACAGATTACGATGTCGCCGGCGAGCAGGGGCAGGTCGTCGTAGACGAAAGTCAGCACATTGGTGGCGTAGTCCTTGCCGCGATAGTCGCGGTTGAGCGCCCGCCCTTCGTCCTCGTCCACCAGGCGCAGGGTGATTTCGGCATCCTGCGTCAACGCCGCCTTCACCCAGCGGCGGAACTGGGGGCGAGCGGGCGTGTTTTCGAGTTGTACGGCGTACTGCACGGACAAATGCAGGGTGGGCGCGCTGCTGCCCTCTACGGCTAAACCCGCACCAGCATTAGCCATGAGTTTTATCGCGCTTTTCATAGGCTTCGACGATGCGCGCCACCAGCGGATGGCGCACCACGTCGTCGGACTGGAAGAAGTTGAAGGCGATGCCGCGCACCTCGGCCAACACCTCCTTGGCATCGGTCAAGCCGCTTTTCTGGTGGCGCCCCAGATCGACCTGGGTAAGGTCGCCGGTGATCACTGCCTTGGAGCCGAAGCCGATGCGCGTCAGGAACATCTTCATCTGTTCCGGGGTGGTGTTTTGCGCTTCATCGAGAATGATAAAGGAGTGGTTCAAGGTACGGCCGCGCATATAGGCGAGCGGAGCAATTTCGATCGCGCCGCGCTCGAACAGCTTGACCACCTTATCGAAGCCCATCAGATCGTAAAGCGCGTCGTACAGCGGACGCAGGTATGGATCGACCTTCTGCGCCAAGTCGCCGGGCAGGAAGCCCAGGTGCTCGCCGGCTTCCACCGCCGGGCGCACCAGCACGATGCGTTTGACCAGATCGCGCTCCAGCGAATCCACCGCGCTGGCCACCGCCAGATAGGTCTTGCCGGTCCCGGCAGGGCCGATGCCGAAAGTCACGTCGTGTTCCTGGATCTTGCGCAAATATTGATTCTGGCGCGGCGTACGGCCGCGCAGATCGCTGCGGCGGGTCATCAGCACCGGCGCCATTTCCTCGACTTCGGCAACACGCTCGGCATTGGCGACTTCAATCAAGCCGAGCTGGATTTCGTCGACGCTCAGCGGATTCTTGGTGCGCGCATAGAACTTTTCCAGCACCTCCAGCGCCAGCGCGGTCTGGTGCGGCTCTCCCTGCACCGAGAAATGCTCGTTGCGGCGGGTAATCGTCACGTCCAGCGCCGTCTCGATCTGTTTGATGTTCTCGTCGAGCGCGCCGCACAGGTTGGCCAGGCGGGCATTGTCCACCGGGTCGAAAGCGATACTGGAGGCAGGTGTATTCAAGATATATTCAAGAAGTGCGGGTCACGACTTCGCCACGCAAACTGTGCGGCATCGCGGCGGTGATAAGAACATCGACAAACTGATTGATCAGGCGCGGATTGCCGGGGAAATTCACCGTCCGGTTGTTGGCGGTGCGCCCGGACAACTCGCGTTCGTCCTTGCGGGACAAGCCTTCGACCAGAATGCGCTCCACCCGGCCCACCATACCCTGGCTGAATTCCTGCTCCTGACGGTCGATTTGCGCCTGCAGGCGGGCCAAGCGCGCCGACTTGATTTCCGCTGGGGTGTCGTCGGGCAGTTCCGCTGCCGGCGTGCCGGGGCGAGCGCTGAAAAGGTAGCTGTAGCTGGCGTCGAAACCAATATCCTGCACCAGCGTCAGGGTCGCCTCGAAATCGGCCTCGGTTTCGCCGGGAAAACCGACGATCAAATCGGTGGTGATCGACATCTCCGGGCGCACCGCGCGCAGCTTGCGGATCAGCGACTTGTATTCGAGCACGCTATAGCCGCGCTTCATCGCCGCCAGCACGCGGTCCGAGCCGGACTGCACCGGCAAGTGCAGCACGCTCGCCAGCTTGGGCAGTTCGGCATAGGCGTCGATCAAGGGCTGGCTGAATTCATTAGGGTGGGAGGTGGTGAAGCGCAAGCGTTCGATGCCGGGCAACTCGGCTAGATAATGCAACAGCAGCGCCAGGTCGGCGGATTCGCCGTCGGCCATTTCGCCCTGGTAGGCATTGACGTTCTGCCCGAGCAGGGTGATTTCCCTGACGCCTTGCTGCACCAGAGCGGCGGCTTCCGTCAGCACATCCGCGAACGGGCGCGATATTTCGCCGCCGCGGGTGTAAGGCACGATGCAATAGGTGCAGAATTTGCTGCACCCTTCCATCACCGACAGAAAGGCGGCCGCCCCATCCTTACGCGCGGGCGGCAGATGATCGAATTTCTCGATCTCGGGAAAGGAAACATCCACCTGCGCACGTCGTTGGCTGAGCCGGGCGGCGATCATTTGCGGCAGACGGTGCAGCGTCTGGGGGCCGAACACGATGTCCACGTAGGGCGCGCGCGCCACGATGGCCTCGCCTTCCTGGCTGGCCACGCAGCCGCCGACGCCGATCAGCAGATCGGGATTTTTCTGTTTGAGCGCTTGCCAGCGCCCCAGCTGGTGAAACACCTTCTCCTGCGCCTTTTCGCGCACCGAACAGGTGTTGAGCAGAATCACGTCGGCCTGCTCGGGATCGTCGGTGCTTACCATGCCGTCGGCCGCCGCCAGCACATCGGCCATCTTCGCCGAATCGTACTCGTTCATCTGGCAACCGAAAGTTTTGATATAGAGTTTTTTGACCATGCGGCCTGGAACGCTGAGCGGAAAGACATAAAGCATAA
>Ga0208566_1001781_pt1 | contig 12090 bp, 11 predicted proteins | sample PL_2010_150m_FD_184159 | JGI IMG/M metagenome (GOLD analysis project Ga0208566, IMG submission 184159) | Freshwater microbial communities from Powell Lake, British Columbia, Canada to study Microbial Dark Matter (Phase II) - PL_2010_150m... | ecosystem: Environmental > Aquatic > Freshwater >...
AATCACTGGAACATCATTCATTACTGACTGGCAGCCCAGTTTCCAGGCCATTTTCCAATAGCGATCCGCGAATTCCAGCGGTGACATCAGCGGCTTGCGCCGCATCATTTCGTCACGCCAGAGTTCGTTGATGGCATTGGTCACGGCTTCGTTCGCCTTGTCCTGATCGATCAGGACATCGCGATCGGGGACGCGAGGTTTCCATGTTTTATGATCGATATGGACAACCCCATGATCGGCTTCGGGAGGCAGCCACGAGTGAGTAAAACGCCCGGCTTTGATCGGTAAGCCCTGGCAGTACACCCAGCCGTCGTAATCCGGAACAGCACGCCCACTCATATCAAGGCCCGGCACGTACATGCTGCCAACTATTGTTTCGCGAACGTCAGCCAGGTTTGCAAAGGCGTGCGGTCGCGGCAGTTCTTCTGCGTCGAGGAACACCGGAATCGGAAATCCGCGGGCGAAGGTATTTACCGCCTTGGCGATTTCCGCGATATCCGGCGTGACGCCAGACAGCGTAACCCGTGTACCACCGATGAACTCGGATGTGAAAACCTGGATCGCCTGCTTCGCTACAACTTCATCGGCGGTCAAGGTGACCTTTTTGCCCTTCGATTCGACCAGCACGCTGCTGGCAGCGAAGATAACCGAACAGAAGCCGATGCCGAACGGATCCTCGGCGTCATTGATTGCTTCGTCCCAGCCGGATTCGGCGACCTGGATCAGTTTCACAAAATCGTCGATGCCACAGCCATCGTCAATGACGATGATGGTTTTGGCCTCGGCATCCAGGCTGAATCGGACACTGCTGGCGCCGGCGCGACGTGCGTTTTGCATTTTATCGACAGACAAATTCGGAGTGTCAATTGAAGTGGTTCGCGTCGGGTTCATTGGGGTGGCTTTTGGGGTTTGGCCTTCGCCTTTTGGATATTGATAAATATCCAGTAGTGCCTTTCAGAAGTGCCTTTCAGGTTTAGGCTATCCGGAACTTGTGATTGATAGCCTACCATGCTGCGGACAATGCCATCGGTTCCTCGTTCTCGGCGAAATTGTATGTCGGCTTCCACCACATAGCTGCCTGATAACCTAAGCATGACCAACGGCAAAGCTGTGCGCTAAGGAGCCTATCGAAGCTTAGGAAAGCGGACCTTCAACGTTCAAATCAAGCCGCAACCCGTCAGGGCCGTCGTGCCTGCAGCGAATGGTTAGCGCGCTACCACTTGCAGCCTCTGTCGGTAATAGTGTCGGCGATGAGGAATGGGATTGCAAACAGACCGAGGCCGGCGTGAGCAGTGCGGCAATCGGGGCGAGCGGACTTTGCGATGCTCCGACCAAGCGGTGTCTCGCTTTCCAGCGCCGGTGGCTCCGGATTGGCGGATTGACTCCCCATGCCGCGGGAAGACTTGCTAGATTGGCGAGCAACTGCGTAGGCGGTCTCGATATCAATTGGCGAGGATGGGCTGTTCTCGAGTGACGGCGGCAAGCCTGCGGCACCGGATTTCGACTCGGCGCTCTCGCCGGAGCTGCGGCGCGATGACCGCGACGGCGCGAGCGAAGGAGATTCTGAAGCCGGAGGTATTGCGGGAGGCGAAGGCGGCCGTAGTGTCATGGACAGTGGCGCACGCGAGTCGGCCTCGGCCGACAGGTTGGCGGTGAGGACGTACTGGCCGAAATACACGAGAAGTAGGACGTGCAAAAAGAGCGAAACTAAGAGCGATGAAGCAACTCGAAAGCTCCATCGCGGTGTATGGAGACCACCAACGAATAGCGAGAGGCTTTGGTGATATACGTCAATCATGAAACACGGATATCTTTTAGAAGCAACCAGCGCTTTCCAGCTACATAGCTCTGCGCCCGGTTGTCCATGGGATTAGAGATCGTTGATACACCAGTGCCAAGGTTCATATTGGTAGCCACAACGATTGCCAATGGGATAAGAAAGATGGTAGCCGAATTCAGCAGCACGCGTATTGAGCCAAGCAAATGCATCTGTTTGGTCGAACTCAACTTCAAGCAAACGGCTACCAGGAGTTGATAGGTCAACGGCACGCCCAGTGTGGTGCTCGCTGAAGCCAGGTGGGGCGCACACGGTGAGAATTTCTTCAACAGCCGTGCCAGCTTTGAGCTTCCGGCGAACAATCTCGGATTGGTGGTCGATGCTACGGAAGGCCGAGACAATGAACAACGAGACGTCATCACCGAAAGCCGCTGCCTTGAGGCTATGCCAAGCTTTCGCAGCGGCGGGAACAAGCAGATGATCTTTACCGTCGGCTCCGACTTCAGCGACTTCGAGGTCACTAGCTTCCTCGCACTCCCGTAAGCCACGAGCCGCAATCAATTCTTTAGAAATGCCAAGTGCAGTACAAACTGAGACAAGGCGGGGATTCATGGCGATCAAGATGCCCAACGTGCTTGGCGAGGAGTCGCCTGATGGCGAAGGCCGGAAGGAATCGAGATGCGCGGCTTATAGACGGTCCCCGGGAGATGATTAGCCATGACTGAGGTCCCTTTCCATGGTCATGATCTCGGGCCTTGGATGGGATGCTCCTTCACCGAAACCAAGCTTTGAGTAGAGGGCTATGGCCGAGGGGTTGTCTCGATAGACCCTCAGAGTAACCCGTTCAATTGCAGGATCGATGGCGACTTCAGCTAATAGTAGCTTACAGAGGGATGTGCCGACGCCAAGCCTACGCTTATGTGGGGCGACGATGATTCGAGCAAAGCGGAGGACGGACGGGTTCTGTCGGACAAGTTGTCCGAATCCAAGCAGCACGGTCGAACTATCGACGAGAGAGAAGCTGGTAGCAGTTTCACCGGCCAAGAGTTCTGGAAGTTCTGTGGCGGAAAAAGGGAATCGCAACTGCGGACCGGCCCAACGAGCACATGCATTAGCATCAGAAATCCACGAGGCGATGTCCTCGTAGTCTGATGGTATAGGTTGTCTTAACGCTAGAGCCATGGGCTAACATTTGACGCAATCTCCACCAACGATGATCGGACAGCATCCAGAAGTAGTGGAGCCTCCCTCACTTGAAGTGGGCGGATTTCAAATTCGTGATCCTGGTAGATGACTCGAAGATCCATGTGTGGCTCAAAGTCCAAATTCAACGGCGCAGAAAAATGCGTTGCGTTTATGAAGCCCGCTGCACTGTCATGTTACGGAGCATGAGGTGACTCCATCTCCATGGTCAAGCAATATTCGCGGAAGCCGACGGATCGCCAAAAGGCTTGTCCATCCCCGTTGCCAACGAGTACGTCAATTCGCAAACGTGGTGCACTCTGCCACGCATTATGCCAAAGCCAACTGATAGCTTCACGTCCAATGCCGCGGCGGCGGAACTCGGGGCGCACAAGCAACTGGCGGAGGTAGACATGTTCTGCTTCACGGCGAAATAATGCGTAACCAGTGATCCTGGCCGCGTCTTCAAATAGGACAGCTTCGTACTCGCCTCCACGTAGCCAACCCAACATTCTCTCCGCAAGCTCCGTTACTGACATCGGATTGCGGTGCCCTTCATCACGAATGAGTTGGGCATTGAGTGTGGCCAACAATTCAGCATCCTCGGGTTTAGCGAATCGGAAGTGCATGTAATTCTTGCCTGCTACGTTTGACGTGAGGGGCCGCCGGAGGGCCGAAGTCCCGTAGAGTACCGAGAAGCGCAGCTTCACGTCGGTCCCTCTCGACGGGAATGTTAGGAGACATATCGCACCTGGAAACCGACCTTGTTTCCGATAAAGCCACAGGACTCATAGAACTTTAGATTCTCCGGCCTGTTGGCGCCGGTGCAAAGCATGACCTTGTAGCAGCCTGTATCGCGTGCGGCCACCTGAGCATGCGCCATAAGTGTCCTGCCGATGCCCTGTCTTCTGTGTGCAGTGGCGATGATGACGTTTTCGATGACCGCAAATGGTTTGCCGCTTCGGGCCAGGTTTGCGCAGTAATACATTGTGTAGCTGCCGACAATCTTGTTGTCTGACACTGCGACCGCCACGTACCCCGACTGATTAATCTTCCGAAAACTCTCCTCGACGGCGAGTGGAGTTGGGCGGGGGTCGGCTGGCCTGTCATAGCCCAAATAGAGATCAATGACTTCATTGGCCTCAGCAAGGGTGGTGGCTACTCGGATGATCATGCAAAGGTTGTCTAACGAGTATGGTTAGGCGGCGCGGCCGAATGCAGTTTCATTTGTGATCAGGCTCCCACTCAGGGTAGGCGACAACTAAGGAACCATACTGGAGCCACGGAACTTCATGAGATGCCCAGATTTGGAACTCGGGAACTTGCTTTGGGTCGTCATCAAGTGTTGCGACGCGAAGAACTACGTAGTCGCGGCCAATTAGTTCAGCGACGAGATGAGATCCGCACTTTGAGCAGAACCACCTGATTTTCTCTGGAGACGACGGATAACCGGTGAGAAGGTCCTGGCCCTTAAGCCAGTGGAAATGTCTATGTTTGACCGAAGCTGCTGTGTTAAACGCTGCGGCATGTGCCTTTTGGCATGTTCGGCAGGAACAATGTTCGATTGGTGAATCGAGCTGGGCGACCTCGTATTCAACTGCGCCACAGAGACACGAACCGTGCATAGATTACCTCGGAGGTTGATTCGCCTAACGACGCTGCAGGAAAACCCTTTTCATTCTAGAATCGTGCCACTATCCACATGGAATGGCAACCTCAAATGGCAGGTCTTGGCCGGGTCCTGCCTGCCGATCAAAGCACTGAAGCACGCCCTCAATGACCGGATTGTAGCGGCAAGAGACACTAGTGGTCTCAAGCCTCGGTAGAACATGAACGCAAGTTCATTGCGCCGCAGCATGTCATGGCAATAGCAATCACAAGTTCCCGATAGCCGTTTTTTCGATCGGTTCATGCCTCTCGATGTGCTCTTTGGCGGGGGCCAAGATTTCGCCAAGACGGTCAAGGAAGGGCTGAAGCTCTTTTGGGAGGCGCTTGCCCGACGATTCTAGTTCGTGCTTGAGCAGAAGTCCTTCAGTAAATAGCTGGTCGAATGCTTGAAGTCGCGCAAGCGCCTTGTCCGTGGCAGCCCACACGCCCAGTTCTTCCCAAGCCAAATCGATGTAATGCCACAAGCTCTGAACCGATCCGTGGCCGGTTTTTGCGGCAACTCGCTTCAGGATGGACTCGTAATCGATGTCGGTCATCATCTGGCGAGACTTGCCTGACTTGTCGATGAATACCTTCAGGTGAACCGTGACCTCGTAGGTGATGAACCGGTGCCGGAACATACTGAGGCACGCTTGAACGTCCTTGTATCCTGCCTGCGTGGCCAGTCGCTCAAAGTCCTTTTCGAGAGAGGTCTTCTTGATTGGCTCGCCCTCTAAGGTCAGGAAGAACGCATCGCCAGGGGCAGGCTCTGTACCTGCCTTCCTGAGAGCGTCGCAGTAAGCGGTTCTGGACAGCAGGTAGCGGTATACGACGGTGGCGGCATCCAGCAGGATCGGGAAGCTGCGCATGGGTGCGGTGACCTTCCGCCGCTTCTTGGTCGGGATTTTCAGGGTTTTGGTCGTCAGGATATTCTCGTGATCCTTGACGCTCATTTGCACCAGTTCGCTTGGCCGCAAGCCGGTTCGCATCATCATCCAGATCATAAAGGCGCGCCGTGCCCTCATGTATTCGAGCTGCGCTAGCAACAGGTCGCGGTCATTGCCGTGGCGTTGGGTGAATCGGGCGCTCCTCTCCTCAAGGACGCTTTGCCTGTAGATGCACCTCTGGATATCCTCGATGATCGGGCGCGCTATCGGGCGCTTCGGTTCGCGGCTCTCTGATGATGGCATGGCCGAGTGGGTGTAGTAATACTCGATCTGCCTGTTCTTGCCGCGACTGTGGTCATTCTTGACCCGTTTGACGGTGATTTGCGGGGACACCTTCTGCTCGCCAACCAGGGGCGTGCGCAGCAGCAGCATGAAGGTCTCCTGGTACCACAGGAGAAACCGGATCATCCTGCTCAGGATGCCCCGAACGGTGTTGTCATTTCGCGCCCGTTCAAGCGGGTGCCGGTGGGATCGCTCCTCTTGTAGTTCCTTGGATAGTTCTTGGATGTCGGCATTGGTCAACTTCTCGATCCCGACGTTCTTCTCGCCACAGTACCGGACCATGTGGCTCAGTTCGGCAGCGTAGGTCTTGAGCGAATCGCCCGTGACTTCATGCGAGATGTCGAGGAGGTACATATTGACCGGCTCGCAAGGCTTGCCGCTCGGCCAGTACATGAACGGGAAGGCGGGAATGATCTGGGTCGTGACGTGCGTGCCGGCATCGTGTTTGATGCCGGAAACGGGCAGCTTCATCTCCGGCAGGACATGGAACAGTTGGGTGCTCATTGCGGCTTGTTCAGGTCTTTGAGGAGTTGCGCGACTTGGGGATCGATCCCTGTCGCGGCATCGGCATTGGGTTCAAAGAGGTCGGCAAATGCCGCGTGATGGTTCTCAAGGAGTCGGTAAAGGCGCTGCTGCGCCTCCGGTGGCAGGTTGCCATGCTTGATCAACCCGTTGACCGCTGTATAGAGACTTTGGTACGCCCTTTGGCGCTTGACGCTCTGTGCTTCGGCGGCGGTGAGTCGCGCCATCAACTGCTCGGTCTTGTTCTCAATGCGCTCGGCCTTGGCGACCTTAGTTCGTGTCACCGCGACTCCGGCCAGAGCCTCATTCAACCGGACGCGCAGGGCGTTCAGGTACTCGAAGCCCTTGCGCCCTTCGGCATCAGGCTCGGTGAAGAGTTCGTCGGACAGGCTCTTGATTGTGTTGAGGGCAATGGGCGTGATCTTGAGCCGTGGCAGGTCGAGTGCGGCGAATGCCCGCTGCCCGATCAGGGCGGCGTGGACGGCCTTGTCGACGCTGGCGGGTGCTCGTATGCCATTGAGCAGGAGATCGTGCCGTGCGCGGACATTCAGGATGTTCTGCGCCTTTTTCTGGTAAGCGCCTCGTCCGGCCATTACGGCAGTTCGCGCATCACAAAGGAGACATTGATGCCGACCACCGAGCCGTCCTCATCCTTGATGGAATGCGGCTCAAGGTGAAACCTGTCCGCCTCTCGCAGCGCTCTCACGTAGCCTGTCCACTCGGCCTCTGGGATCATGTTCAAGGATTCTACGTTGAAGTGCCGCAATACCGCCTCGTACAAGGTATTAGCACCGTCCTCGTTGCCGGAATCACCCTGTTTCAACCGACGCAAGCGCTCCTCGGAATATTGCGCTTCAATCTGCGGCAGTTCCTCACCGGGGAACTCCCTCTCGATGTAGGCATAGATGTGTGCGGCATCGGTGTGTCCGGTGATCCAGCGTGCCGCGTCGAGGACATCGAAGCGGCCGGACCAGAAGAGCAGCAACAGGAACCACTTGCGCATCTCGTGGATGCGGACGTACCATCGCCGCCCTTCGCTGTCGGGTGGCAAGCCAACGAAGTCGCAGAAGATATCGAGATGCTTATTGAGCAGGGCATTAGATGCACTCAACGCCCCAAGACCTTCAACTGTGGGCAGGTAGAACAGATTGTCCGCCGCTTTCCCGTTCCCCCCGAGGATTTGAGATAACCCATCACCCAGGCGTTGCAGTAGTTGGATGGCCTTGGCGGTGATCACCGGGATGGGGCGATCCGCTTCCCGCCACGCTTCGACGCCCTTTACGTTGCTTTTGCCGAGGTTGAAATTAAGCCAGTAGCCGTTGTCATCCTTACGGAGGCAGTGTCGCTTCAGATGGGTCAATTCATCTTCCCGCGAGGGTTTCAGGATTGCCATACACACAATGCAGGACCCGATCAGCACCCGGAGCGCATCATCGAGCGTCGGGTTTGACCGGAATCGGCTGAAGTCATGTGGGTTCTCTCTGCGACGGAACTCGGTGATGTTCAGGACTGTGGTGATCGGCTCGCCCGAGGTGATGCACCAATCTTTGGCGTGTCGCTTGAGGGCTCTGTTCAGGTTTCTAGCCCCACTCATTTTGCTTCGTCTATAGCTGGGAAGCACCGCGAGATACAATCCGATGATCGACTCGCCATACAGATGGACGAACCGCACGGCCGCATTCAGAAATGCCAACCCCGTATTGACCGGCATGAAGGGGGTGTGGCCTCCCGGCCGGGCAATCCGATTCGCGAGTTTCACGGCTCGGCGCAGGGAAAGACTTGCGGGTTCGGGCAGGAGATCCGGCAGATGCCGGTGCGCGTCGAGAAGTGACCCGAATACGCGACCAAGAGCTCGGATGGTGCTCTCACTTGAGCTATCGTTTTCGTCCCCCATTGACTCGATCCGTTGGGAAGGGAATTCCGCCGGTAGACGTATCGGAACGAGGAGCGATGTGGTTTTAAAGTCCAGCTCGAATTGCCGGCAGAAACGAGCAACTTTGGGTGGTGTAATGGTTGCGGTCGACTCGTTGATCAACCGGCCAAGCCACTCGCGACTAAGAGCGCGTTTTTCGACATGCTGGCCGGTACCCGGCTTCGTATACCCGCCTTGACTGTCGATCCATCGGACAATTGGCTGAATCTCGGAAGATGGAAGCGCATAGGGATTGTCGAGCAGCGACGGAAGGCAAGCGGTGCCATGGGCACCACGGTACATGGCGGCCAAAAGTCGTTGCGGAATCTGCATGACATGCGTCCAAGCACCCTCGGCGCACTCGCCGAACAGCCAGTCCAGCGCGGACTGATCGATCAACTTTAGTCCGTATGCCTTCGGCTGGAGCCGATCTTCGTGAAGGACAACCCACCGCAAGACTCCAGCAAGATATAAGGTTGAACGTAACCATGCATGCGGCGATGAACTGCCGCAAATCAGATCGCTCCGCACGAAGAAACTGACCTTTTTGGCGACGGTCAGAAGTTTTTCATAGCGCGTATCTGTCAAGAGGAGTCCGTTGGGAAGTAGGATACGCCAATCGACGCGAATGGTGTTTTTCCATTGCCCATCAATCAACTCTTCACGACCACGATTGGTCGTCTCCCACACGTCCGACTCGAACGGGACGAGGAGCCACGGTGCCTCAAAGTTGCCGTCGTACGGGCGAACCTGCTGCTTCGCTGACTCCAGCAGCACAAGAATCAGTTGCCGATCCGCCTCGCTGATTGAGGCGGGAATCTGCGGCGGCGGGAGCCGGTCAATCAGCTCGGCAAGTTCATTCATGTCGTTTCCGCCCAGTTCCGTTTCAGGGCCAGCTTGGCAAACCGTGCATCGAGGTCGACCTGCATTGCCAGCGCCTGCGCATGGCACGCAGTAAGCGTTGCCACATCGAGGCAATCGCGCAAGGACGGGTGGATTGCCTTGTTCTCGGCCGCGTGTTTCAGGAGTGTTGCCATATCGGTGAACTGCCTTGGCGCAAGACCGCTCAGGGCATCCACCTTGTCAAGTTCGGCCTCTGAAAGAGTCCTCTGCGCCAGATCGCGATAGGCATACAGGTAGGCGAGGCTCTTGGGTGAAAGGCGGACGTTGAGGAAACCAGGCGTCGAAATCGCAGCGACGGATTCATCTTGCGAGGCGGAACCCAATCGTCGCTGCACTTCGTCCCCCAACGGGCTGGTCTTGGCGGGGTAGTCGAGAAGCAATTGCGCGATGAAGTGCTGCAGGTCGGCCATATTGGAGAAATCGGTGACTTCCAGCAAGTAGGGTTCGTCGTGGGCCGCCAGCACAATCAGGGTGTTCTGGAAGCGGCGGATGATGCGGGTGTTCCACGCGTGCAGCAAGGCAGGAGGCAGGTAGTTCTCAAGGGCGACCTTACGTGTATTGCCCAATTTGCGGCTCATCTCCAGTATGGAGCCCGTCTCGAACCAGCGGATGATTCCCATCGTGTTGCGCAGGCGCCGGTAGTCGAAACTGCCCACTCCGAGCCCGTTCTGCTCCAGCGCCGGATACAACTTGGCGAGGCTGATTGTTCCGCCTGTACTGGTGAGAGGTTCGGTACCCGCATCCACCACCGCGAGAACTCCGCGTGCGTTTTTTCTCATTGCGACCCCGAGGAACAGGTAACGCCAGGTCTTGTCTCCAGCACGCTTCAGGACATCCCGGACGGGCGCGGTGGATCGGACGATATCCAACACGATTTTTTGCGCCAACTCCGACAATGCGGCGGATTTAAGCTTGCCGGCGCGCGGCTTGTCGACGTTGAGAATCGATCGCTCCTTGTTGTCGGTGAGGAGCAGACGCGGCTTGCCGCGCACGTTAAGCAGAACGGCATTTTGTAGTGACTCCGAAGTGAATTGGGGATGCTCGATGGTGAGGAGGCAGCAGGCAGCGGCGGCATCCACTGCAGAAAGTAGTCCGGCAAACCGGTAGAACCGAGTATGAGACGGTAGCTGCTGCCATTGTTCCGGCGTCATCGATCGGAGGCTGTCGAGGGCGGCGTAGGATTTACGTTTTTCTCTGTCTTTGAATATCGCTGTAGGAAAGAACGGTGACCTCCGTAGCGCGTCGCTTGAAACACAATGAATGTCGCTACCTGCTTTCAAGGTGTGCCGAACAAGGGCGAGCCCCCAGTGGATGCCTTGAGGATGGGAGGGACTGGCGTATTTGATAAATTTTGGCGCTATCATCAAGCTAGGCAATAGCATTTCCCCGTTCCGCCCTTCCACCATTGCCTGCTCAATATCTTCATCGGTCATCCGTGCGGCCAATTGCCTTCCGACTTCGGCATCCTTCATCAACCCGGTCCAGTGGGTCAAGCAAACATCCTTGATCACGCCGACCAGATGGCGGCATTGCTTCTCGACGGAATCGAGATAGTCGGCATCGGTCATACCAAAGCTGACATCGATCAACAGTTTTTGGGCTTGCTCGGTATGCGCGGAAATCCTTTTCCCCTTTTGACCAAGGAGCGGCTGATCCTTGGCGAGGCTACGGATTTTCTTCTTATTGATGGTCGGGATCACGACATCAAGAGGGATGACCTCTTCATCCTTTAGGTGGGTCAGAGACCCGATAATTTTGGTACTCCACTCGGAGATTCTGGTGGAGGTTTTGGCTTGACTGAAGTTGGAATCGGTCAGATAGAACTGGAAGAACCTTAGCGGAAAGACATTCCAATCTTGGGAGGTTGTGGGCCATGGACTCCCGCTCGCCTTGAACCACGCAAAAACCGTACGCAATAACCTTGCCGAACCAATCTGGCTACTCAAAGACATTCCTCGATTCTTCCTGACGATTGCATCCAGCATCGGAGTGATCTGCTGCGCGGTGAGGCAAGTTCCGGCGAAGGATGCGGTGCGGAACGATTCAGCCTCGCGTTTGGGATTGTCCAGAAAGAACCTCACCACCTCGCCATCGATTCCATACCGCATGGTTACACCCCTAGGGTTTGGTCGTCGGTGCTGATCCTCGCGTAGCCGATCCTGATGCCGCCGGTCAGAAGGTCGGCGGGCTTGGTGTCTGAATGGTCTTTCATAAATCTAAATCGTCACCCTTTGCAGCATGTTGATTTCTGCACTGGTTGTCGCACTAAAAACCGACTGACAGGGTGGCTTATCCACCATTACATGGACTGTGCGCAAATCGAACGATTTATGCACTCAAGACCCCTCAACTGCCTCAAGGCAAACCTTCACCGCTTGCACGAAGTTGATCCCCTTGAGATACATCACTAGGTCGACTGCCCCGCCACCACCGCGATTCGCAGCGCCCCGATCAACGAGTTCGTCCAGCCATTTCTCGCCGGTCAGCAGCAGCCGAAAGTCGCGCTTGGAACAATTTACGTGGAAACGCCGACTGCCCACGGACAGATCGCGTGGGGTGTAGTCTTGATCCTCTTTGAGGTAGTCGCAGACGTGCGAGAGGACTTTAAGCAGAGGGACACTGCGCGCCCGATGGACGTCCGATTCGCTCCAAGGGCCGGTCACGATCCGGTTCTCCCGATTGACACTTGCCGAACGATTTCTTCTTCAACCATCCGCCTATTATAGATGTCAGTTGAATCGTGTCAATGGTATTTCAAAAAACTTATATAATTGCCTATCATGACAAACATGCACTCACTCACTTTGTTATTTTGACACCACCAACGTGTCGATTAAATTTGCATCAGCTCTGCGAGAAATATCGTGCTGGTGCTGAACAAATTACGCATGTGCGACAGAAACCGGCCGGTATTGATG
>Ga0208566_1001782_pt1 | contig 12089 bp, 11 predicted proteins | sample PL_2010_150m_FD_184159 | JGI IMG/M metagenome (GOLD analysis project Ga0208566, IMG submission 184159) | Freshwater microbial communities from Powell Lake, British Columbia, Canada to study Microbial Dark Matter (Phase II) - PL_2010_150m... | ecosystem: Environmental > Aquatic > Freshwater >...
GCCCCGGCCGCCTTGCTGGAGCCGCAGGAATCCCTGGACGCCAGTTGGTCCGATGTCGCGCCGGTCGACGTGCTGGGTCTCGAAGTAGGTTATCGCCTGATTCCCCTGGTCGACAAGGGTCAGGACGGCGACCTGTTGAAACGGATACGCGGCCTGCGCAAGAAATTTGCCCAGGAGGTCGGCTTTCTCTCTTCCCCGGTTCACATTCGCGACAATCTCGAACTCAAGCCCAATGGCTACCGGCTTACCCTCAAGGGCGTCGAAATCGGGGTTGGGGAATCCAATCCCGGCATGCACCTGGCAATCAATCCGGGCCGTGTGGCCGGTCCGCTGGCGGGCACTGTGACAAAGGACCCGGCCTTCGGCCTGCCGGCGGTATGGATCGAATCCGGCTTGCGCGAGCAGGCCCACTCCCTGGGTTACACGGTCGTCGATGCCGGGACCGTGGTGGCGACCCATCTCAACCATGTCATTCTCTCGCATGCCGCGGAACTCCTCGGCCGTCAGGAGACGCAAGCCTTGCTGGATCATATCGCCAAGGATGCGCCCAAGCTGATCGAGGAGCTGGTACCCAAGCAGATTTCCCTGTCGGTGGTGCAACGGGTGCTGCAGAATCTGTTGGAAGAGGGCGTGAATATCCGCGACATGCGCACCATCATCGAGACCCTGGCCGAGTATGCACCGCGCACCCAGGATCCGCTCGAACTGACGACGCAGGTCCGGGTTGCGCTGGGACGTTCGATCATTCAGCAGCTCTTCCCGGGCAACGCCGATCTTGCGGTCATGGCCATCGATTCCGGCCTGGAGCGGGTCCTCGGCCAGACAGTGCAAGGCGCCGGCGATGCCAGCGGCATCGAGCCGGGACTGGCCGACAAGCTGTTGCGCGAGACGGCGGCCGCCGCCCAGCGCCAGGAGGAGGTCGGCCTGCCGGCGGTGCTGCTGGTGCCGGGCCAGTTGCGCTGGCTGCTGTCGCGCTTCCTGCGGCGCGCCGTGCCGCAATTGCGGGTCATTTCAAATGCCGAAGTGCCGGATTCTAGAACGATCAAAGTCACCGCGATTATCGGAGCGAAAACATGAAGGTGAGCCGCTTTATTGCCCCAACCGCAAGGGATTGCCTGCGCAAGGTCAAGGACGAACTGGGTACCGATGCCATCGTCGTATCCAACAAGCCGGTGACCGGTGGTGTGGAAATCATGGCCATGTCCGCGGACAGTTTCGAGGCCCTGTCGCACCAGGCCACGCCGCGCCCCGGGGGCAGCGACGCCGCATCCCGGTCGGCACCGAAAAAAACCGAAGCGCATGCTGCGCCGGTCGCGGCGAGTATCGATACGCTGCGGGCGGCGATTCCGGCACGGGCGGCGGCAGTAGCAGGGGCCGAGGACGATTACAAGGTGAGCCTGTCGAGCCAGGCGCGCAAACAGCCGGCGATACATCCCTCATGGCAGCAAGCGGCGACTGCCAAGGCCTCCGGACCCACGGCCGCCGCCAAATCCGATTCCGCGCGCCTCAGGCCGCTGCCGACACGCGCCGAGAGCGACCCTGAGGTGATGTCCGAAGCCCAAGTGAGCGCGACCTTGAAAGGCGTCTTGCGGGAAAGCGCCGCTGTCCCGGGAGAGTCGGTCGGCGGATCGGCGACACAGGCCCAGTCGCAGGTTTCACAGATGATGGATGAAATGAAGACCATCAAGCTGCTGTTGGAACGCCAACTGGCCGGTTTTGCCTGGGGCGACATGGCGCGCGAAGCGCCGACGCGGGCGCTGGCATTGGCCGAGATGCTGGATGCGGGCTTTTCCGGACAGCTGGCGCGCAAGCTGTGCCAGGAAATGCCGGCCAACCTGAACATCGAGAATGGCCGCAAATGGTTGAAGAGCGCCATTAATCGCCGTCTGCGGACTCTCGGCAATGACAGCGACATCATCGAGCGCGGCGGCGTGTATGCACTGGTCGGACCTACCGGTGTCGGCAAGACCACCACTACGGCCAAGCTCGCTGCCCGTTGCGTGGTGCGCTACGGAGCGGAGAAGATCGCCTTGCTGACCACCGATGGATACCGCATCGGCGCCCACGAGCAACTGCGCATCTACGGACGCATCCTCGGGGTGCCGGTGCATGTGGTGCGTGACGGCGACGACTTGCGCCACACCCTGGCCGATCTGAAGGACAGGCACATGGTGCTGATCGACACCGTCGGCATGAGCCAGCGTGACCGCATGGTCGCCGAGCAGGCGGCCATGCTGATGCGCGCCGGCGAGGTGAATCGCCTGTTGCTGCTGAATGCCACCAGCCGCGGCGATACGCTCGACGACGTGGTGCGGGCCTATGCCGGTGAGGATCTGGCGGGTTGCATCCTCAGCAAGGTCGACGAAAGCGTCTCGATCGCGCCGGCGCTCGACGCCGTGGTGCGCCATGGCCTGCTGCTCTGCTACATCGCCAACGGTCAGCGGGTGCCGGAGGATCTTCATCTGCCCAACCGCAATTACCTGATGCATCGTGCCCTCAAACTGCCGAACGAGGAATCGCCCCATCGCCTGCTCGGCGACGAGGCCGGCTTGATGCTGGCAACACGGGCAGCGCCTGCAACAGGATCATCGGAACGAGGTGTTGGAGCGGCGCTTGTCTGATTGGGATCAACCAGGCTTAGCCCCGGACGGCGTCGCAGCCTTGCCGCGTGACCAGGCGTCAGGACTGCGTCGCCTGTTCGGTGGACACTCACCGCAGGTAGTGGCTTTCGCCTCCGGTCATGCGGCCTGCGGACGCACCACCTTGCTGGTACAGAGTGCCGCGGCATTGGCCGCGGCCGGTCACGGGGTGCTCATCATCGACGAAAACCCGGCGCCGAATAACGCCGTTTCGGCGTTCGGTCTGACCGCGCGCTGCGACCTGTTCCAGGTCCTGCAAGGCGACCGCAGCCTGCGCCAGGCGCTGCTCACGGCCGCGCCCCTGGTGCGCATTCTGCCGGCTGCCCGAGCCGCCCGGGAACTCGATCATGCCAATCGCATCGCCGCCGCGGCGCGCCTGAACCTGGCGTCCTGCCTGCTGGAAATGCAGCAGGACGTGGATTTCATCCTGATCGACACCACCACCCGCCGCGGCGGACACCTCTCGCCGCTGGCTTTGGCCGCACGCCACATGACCATCGTGGTCGCTGCCCAGGGCGCATCCATCACCCATGCCTATGCAATGATCAAACGCATTGCCCAGGAGCGAGGTCGTGACGGATTCCAGATCGTCATCACCCGGGCTCGCAGCAAGGCCGAAGCGCGCGCCATTTTCGACAACATGCGGCGCGTCGCCCACCAGCACCTCGAGGTCAAGCTGGATTATCTGGGGGCTTCGCTGGTGCCGGTGACGGAGAATCTGGCGCAAGCACTGTTGCAACGCCTGCCGCCCTCAATCGACCGGAACAACGGTTTTTCGCTGCCGACCGCGGGCCTGGCGAAATCCCTCGGAATACGCGGCGGCGCTCGTCACAGGCAGGGATTGATCGGTCCAGCAGTGCTTGATTCGGTGGTATAGTTTGAGCACCTAAGCCCTTACAGATATTGACGATGTACAACGCTCAGGGCGTCCCAGACAAGGATCAGCTGGTCCTCCAATATGCACCCTTGGTGAAGCGCATCGCCTATCACCTGATGGCGAAGCTGCCGCCGAGCGTGCAGGTCGACGATCTGATCCAGAACGGCATGATCGGGCTTCTCGATGCCATCGGCCGCTACGAGGAAGGCTTGGGCGCACAGTTCGAGACCTATGCGGTGCAACGCATACGCGGGGCCATGCTCGACGGGCTGAGGGAGAACGACTGGCTGCCCCGGGGTTTGCGTCGCGACATGCGCCGCGTCGAGGCGGCGATCCAGGCACTCGAGCAGAAGCATGGCCGTCCGCCGCATGAAGGCGAACTCGCCGAGGCGCTGGACATGCCGCTGGCGGATTACCAGAAATTGTTGCAGGACGCGCGCGGGCACCAGCTGGTGTATCTCGAGGACCTCAACGGCGCCGACGATGATCCATATCTCGAGCGCCACCTCGCATCTTCCCAGCTCGATCCATTGACCGTGCTGCTCGATCAAGATAGACGCGATGTCCTGGTGCGGGCCATCGAGGATTTGCCGGAACGTGAAAAAATGATGATGGCGTTGTATTATGACGAAGAGCTCAATCTGCGCGAAATCGGCGAGGTACTCGGTGTGACCGAGTCGCGTGTCTGCCAGATGCATACGCAGGCAATTGCTCGTCTGAGAGCACGCATCATCAACAACGTTGTTCCCGCCGAGGATGCCAAGCGCGTTGGCACCCCAGAAACACGTACGGGCACCAGTACCCCAGAAACACGTACGGGCACCAGTACCCCAGAAACACCTGCGGGCATCAAAAAAAGTAAATCGACTACGCCAAGGTAAACATAATGGACAAGCTCAGCCTCATTGGCCTCCTGCTCGGCGTCGGCGCAATTGTCGGCGGGCAAATCGTCGAAGGCGGCCATGTCTCTTCGCTGGTGCAGCCGACGGCCTTCGTCATCGTCTTCGGTGGAACTCTTGGCGCGGTGGCACTACAGAGTTCTTGGGAGGTGTTCGCTGGCGCGCTGAAGATGACCAAGTGGGTGATCGCACCGCCGGATTTGGCGCATGCGGAGCTCATCAATCAGATCGTAAAATGGAGCCATATCGCCCGCAAGGAGGGATTGCTGTCGCTGGAAGCCCAAGTCGATGTGCTGGATGATCCGTTTGCGCGCAGGGGGCTGCAAATGCTGGTGGACGGCATCGAGCCGGATCGCCTCCGGGACTTGCTGGAAATCGAGACCGAGGCCTACGAAGCGCATCTGAAGATCTCCGCCAGGGTCTGGGAGGCGGCCGGCGGTTATTCCCCGACCATCGGGATTCTCGGCGCGGTGATGGGCCTGATCCAGGTCATGGAGAATCTTTCCGATCCGAGCAAGCTGGGCAGCGGCATTGCGGTCGCCTTTGTCGCGACCATCTATGGGGTCGGCATGGCCAACCTGATTTTCCTGCCGGTCGCCAAGAAACTCCTGGCAAATGTCGGCCAACTGGTGGTGCTGCGCGACATGTATATCGACGGCATCATCGGCATCGCCAATGGCGACAATCCGCACGTCATCGAGAGCCGGATGCAGGGGTACATCGCGTGAACAACCGCGCTGCGAACGCCCTCGGCAAGCTCCCGAGCTGACCGCCGGAAAATCATGGCGCGGCGGAAGAAGAATCATCAGGAGGAACACGAGAACCTCGAACGTTGGTTGGTCTCCTACGCGGATTTCATTACCCTGCTGTTTGCTTTCTTCGTGGTGATGTACGCCCTGTCCGTGGTCAACGAAGGGAAGTATCGCTTGCTTTCCAATTCGATCGTCGCTGCCTTCAACAAGTCCGTGATCACGGTTGATGTGACGCCGATTGCATCGCAGGGCGTGCCGCAGATCATGCTGAACAAGCCTTCGATCGCGATCAATCCCAAATATGAAGAAGAGAAACGCCAGACCAAGGGAAAGATGCGCAACATTGCGCGCGAGGTCATCGATGCGCTGGGACCCCTGGCGAAAGATGGGCAAGTCCGGGTGACCGAAGGGCTCCTCGGCATCACCATAGAAATCAACGCGAGCGTGTTGTTTGCGCCGGGCGAGGCCAAGCTTGCCGCTGCCGCCGTGAACGCCCTGGGTGCCGTGGCGCAATTGCTCTCACCGATCGACTTTCCCATTGTGGTCGAGGGGCACACCGATAACGTTCCGATCCGAACCGAACAATTTCCCTCCAACTGGGAGTTGTCGGGCGCGCGAGCTTCAAGCGTGGTGCGCCTGTTCATCGATAACCGGGTGGCGCCCTCGCGCCTGACCGCCACCGGCTATGCCGATCAGCGGCCGGTGGCCGACAATGATTCGCCGGAAAACCGGCAACGCAATCGGCGCGTCGCCATCAACATCGAATCGAAGACGCCGGATACGGTGGCCGATGTGCCGGTGGCGCCGAAGCCGCAAGTCGAGTAGTCGCCCCGGGGGGTTCGGCAGCGTGCTCCGCGGCTCAAGCCTTGCCGAACAAGTGGCCGCCGCCGCTTGACTTGGTTTGCCCGTCGGGACCGTAGAGGGCGGTCTGATTCGCCGCCGTGAGCAGGACATTGAGTGCCTGTTGGTTGTGTTGAATGCGCATCGCAATCAGCTTGCCGTTGCTGTCATTCAAGGTTTGCGCCTCGGCCGTCAGCGCCAGGAGTTTCTTCCAGTCAGTGCGGTCCTGGGTCTTCAATGGCTGACCGGCGAGCCAAGCCTCCAGTCCCTTTCGGTCATTGGGCAAACCCGCTGCGCTTATCAAGCGCTGGCGTTGTTCGGCGAACCGATTCAGGCTGGCGGCGAGGCGGGTCTTTTCTTCCACGATGGGAATCAACTTGTCGATGTCGCCGGCTACCAGCGCTTGCTGCTCTTGCTGAAGCACGGCCGTAAACTCGCCCAAGGCGGCGAGTTCATGTTTCAGGCTGTCGCTGAAACGCGGTGTTGGTTGATTGATGGCGCCGCTCGGTGACACTATCCGGGATGACGCAAGCGGGCGCAGTGCTTTGTGGCTGTTACTTCTTTGCCGCCAACATTTGGCGCACGCTATCGATCAGGCCGTCGGCGATCCGGCTGGCGTCGATCTTGAAATTGCCTTGAGCGATCGCCTGGCGGATTTCAGCCACCCGCTCGCTATTGACGGCCGGCGCACTGGCGATGGTGCTTTCGATTTCCTGAATCCTGGCGGACAGGGGTGACAATTCGACTTGCGGGGCCGTCGCCGCCGCCCCAGCTCCGGCTTCCGGTTTGGCCGCAGCTTTCCCAGCCTTGGCGACAGGGCTTTTTGGCGTATTCGACGTGCCTTCGATCTTCACGCTGCAATCCTTTCCACACGGGAGTTCTGCGTAACCTAACGGCCATATAGGGGAAAACTTGAGATGGATTCTATCCCATTTCCCCGAAAAAAGGCGTTGCCGCAAGCCCCGGCCTCGATGGCTGCGCCAAGCGCCGAGCACTCCCGGACGGCGCTTTCGGGCCTGCTCAGGGTTAATGTGAAATGCAGTTATGAAGCGCCCCGTACCCTAACCCCAAAGTCGGGCACCAGTAACCCACGAGCGCAGCGAGCAACTTGTAGCCCCCGCCTGGGCGGGGGCTAGGGCGTGTTCTCAATTAATCGGCGTGATGCGTTGTTGCCAAATGCGGATGGCCGCGCGAATCGAGTCGAAGTCAATGGCCATCCCCCTTGACGAGACGAGGGACAAAGCGGACGCCGCATTTGGCAACAACCCGAAGGGAACAAGGCATATGGCCCCCATTGCGGCGTTGCTCGCTCCTGATTGGGAATAACCCAACGGCGTCGCTCGTGCATTGCACTGGGAGCCATCTGCCTCGTTCGCACACGTCGATTAATTGAGAACACGCCCTAGGGGCGGGGGCGTAAATCCTGTCTTTGAACAATTTCATGGTACGGGGATGGTCTGACGACCATGTGAGTTGGATCAATAAGTAACTTCCACGATACCGCCGGGGCGGGCGATCCCGGTGACAATATGGCCGTTGCCGATTCTGACCTGCACCACCTGGCCGTCGATGGCATTGTTCAGCGCCCGGCCGTCGCCGCTGGTCACCTGAAACCCGGGGCCTTTCGACAACACTCTTACGCTCTGTCCCTGTCGGACCACCAGCGCTTGCTTGAGCATGTCGTTGCGCAATGGTTGTCCCGAAGAGACCGACATCGCCATGCTCTTTCCCACCGCCTGGGCCGTTTCAGTGACGATGCCGGCGGGCAGGCTGGCGAGGTCGCCACGGCTTTTAGCCAAATCCGTCTCGCCAACTACCTGGCCTTGACCCAGCGGACGGGTCGTCACCAGGTATTCGCTGATGATGCGGATGCGGACCGGCACGAAAATGCTCCAGCCATTTTCCACCTGGCAACGCACATTGACGCTGGTATTGCCCCAGGCGCGAGCGCCCGGTGGCATTGAGACATCCAGGGCGGGGCAGGGGATCAGGTTGTTTTGCGGTTCAATGTGACCGATCGTGAAACTGACCTGCCCCGGCAAGCCCTTGGTTTGGACCTGCAGGAACTCCTCCACGGCTTTCTTGACCGGCCCGGTTTCCTGTCGCGCAGGTACCGGCGAGGCAATTGTGAGCAGGAGCAGCGGGAGCAATTGGCGGGGCAGCGAAGATCGCAACATGGCGCGATTCAATCACGCCGGGGGTGCTCTGGCAAGTGACAAGTGAACCGCCGTTGGACCAGCCTTGCGGATGCGGCAAATATTGCCTCAAGCGGTAATGGCTTGCCGAACGGGCCGCTTGGAAACCGGCGGGCGGTCCGCCATCATGGGATTGTCGGCGTTTCGGGGAGCCCTTTGTTGCGTTGGCACGAATGATGCATATCGACAGACGAATAAGAAACTTGAGACAAATATGATCAACCGCATCGACCAGGAATTGGGTTTCAGTCAGACGGCGCTGAACCTGCGCGCCTATCGCCAGGAGTTGCTCGCCTCGAACATCGCCAATGCCGATACGCCCCATTACAAGGCGCGCGACATCGATTTCAAGACGGCCCTGGCTGGGGCGCTCGGCAACGCCCAAAGCGGCGCTCTGGGACTCAGTCAGACCGCCCCGGGACACTTGCCGGCAGCCGGCACCAACCGCTTCGGCGCGGAACTGCAATATCGCGGCGAGCAGCAGGCTAGTGTCGATGGCAATACGGTCAACATGGATGTGGAGCGGGCGGCCTTTGCCGAGAACGCCATCCAGATGGAAGCCATGCTGACTTTCGTCAATGGCCGCTTCAAGACCCTGGCCAACGCCTTGAGTCCATAGAGGTGAACCATGAGCGTCTTTAACGTCTTCAGTATCGCCGGATCCGCCCTCAGCGCCCAGTCGGCGCGTCTGAATGCGGTGGCCAGCAATCTGGCCAACGCCGATAGCGTTGCCGGCTCCAATGGCCAACCCTATCGCGCCAAACAGGTGGTTTTCGCCGCCACGCCCATCGGTGCCGACGGCGGGCAGGGCGTCAAGGTGACCCAGGTGGTGGAAAGTGCCGCCCCCCTGCGCCTGCAGTACGAACCAAACAGTCCGTTTGCCAACGAGCAGGGCTATGTGTCGATGCCGAACGTCAATCCGGTCGAAGAAATGGTCAACATGATTTCAGCCTCGCGCGCCTATCAGACCAACGCCGAGGTGATGAATACCTCCAAGACCTTGCTGCTCAAGACCCTGGCCATAGGTCAGTAATCCATAAGCCTGAAGGGAAACTCACATGGGCGCCACCAATACCATCGACAGCAACCCGGCAAGCGCCGCCTACGCCGCGTTGAACTCGAAACCGAGCGCCACGGCCGGTGCCAATTCAATCTCCGAGACCGAGGATCGATTCCTCAAGCTGCTGGTGACGCAGCTTAAGAACCAGGACCCGCTCAACCCGATGGACAATGCCCAGATGACCTCGCAAATGGCACAGATAAGTACCGTCAGCGGGATCGAAAAACTCAACACGACCTTGCAGGCGATGATGAGCAACTCCTCCCAGAGCCAGACCATGCAGGCCGCCACGATGCTCGGAAAAGGTGTGCTGGTGCCGGGTAGCGGAATGACCATGAAGGCGGCCGATGGTCCTGGAATAGCGGGTTTTGACCTGGCCGGCCCGGCGGATGGCGCCACCATCAGCATCAACGATGCGAATGGAATAACGGTCAGGACGCTAACTCTGGGCGGGATGGACGCGGGCAGCCACCCCTTCCAGTGGGATGGCAAGTCCAACAATGGCACCGTCGTCGCCGACGGGACGTACACCTTCAGCGTGGCAGCCAAGCGCGGCAATGAAAAGGTCGACAGCACGCCGCTGCAATTCGGTATGGTCACCAGCATCATGAACAGCACGCAGGGAGTGAGTCTGAGTGTCGGATCCCTCGGCAACTTCAAGATGACCGACGTCAAGGAAATTCTTTGAGCAGCAACGCGGGTTAGGCTACAGAACATTACGGGAGAAGAGACATGGGTTTTGCACAAGCTTTAAGCGGATTGAATGGTGCCTCCAAGGCGCTTGAGGCCATCGGCAACAACATCGCCAACGGCGGCACGGTCGGTTTCAAGTCGTCCGCGGTCCAGTTCGCCGACGTCTACGCGACCTCGCTGACCGGTGGAGGTTCAAGCCAGGTCGGTATCGGCGTCGCGATTTCCAAAGTCGCCCAGCAGTTCTCCCAGGGCAACATCACCACCAGCGGCAACCCGCTGGATATCGCCATCAACGGCGGCGGCATGTTCCGCCTGAATACCAACGGCACCGTTTCGTATACCCGCACCGGGCAGTTCCTGCTGGACAAGGCCGGCTTCATCATTAACAGCGGCGGCAAGCAATTGACGGGTTTTGCCGCCGATGCCCTCACCGGGGTCATCGTGCCGGGCAACTATGTTCCGCTGCAGATGAACAATGCGCCGATTCCGCCGGTGGCGACGACGCTGAGCCAAATCCAGGCGAACCTCGATGCCCGGGCTCTGTCACCGGCCGCCATGACCCACGGCCAAGTTGCCGGCGGTATCGCACCGAGCCCCTTGCCCTTGACCATTACAACCGACATCGATGACCAGTTCGACATCACCGTCGATGGCCTGGGGCCCACCACGATCACGCTGCCAGCGGCGGTATACCAGACCGTCGGCGACCTCGCGGCGGCGTTGACGACCGCCATCAATGCAAAATTGTCGGCGACTACCACGGCGGTTGACGTGACGGCGAACACTGCCGGCCAACTGGTCGTCGCATCCCGCAGCGTCGGCTCGTTCGGGTCCCAGGGCAACGGCTCGACGATATTGCTGGAACCGATGTTTGACGCTGCGGCGCCGCGACCGGCAGGCCCCCCGACCAATACCGGCTTCGAAATCCTGTTTGCCGGTCTGCCCGGGCGCGATGCAGCGGGCGTAGACACGCCTACCGCCTGGACGCAGGCGCTGGTCGGCGCCAAACCGCCGGTGGCAACAGCCGGTGTGGACAATTTCAGTCCGACCGATACCAACAGTTTCACCGCCTCGACGGCTCAAACCACCTTCGATTCGCTCGGCAACCCCCACACCCTGTCGCTTTATTTCGTCAAGACCGGCCAGCCCGGCAACTGGCAGGTGTACTCCACCATGGACAACTCAGCGGTACCGGCGCCGGGCTCGGTGACCGGCAGCAGCATTTTGCTTGCCGTGCCGGCCACTGGGAATATCGTGGCCGGTACCAGCGATCAGTTCGACATCGATGTCGATGGCGGCGGGCCGATAACGGTCACCATTCCGCCCGATCCGGGTGGAGCCGCCTATCCCAACGCGACCCTGCTGGTGAATGCAATCAACACGGCATTCGGCGATCTTACGGCGGTCGACGCCAACGGAGTCAACGTGAAGGTGAAGGCGAGCGCCCGGCTGGATACTTTCGGCAAGTTGATCATCGAATCCAACAGCGTGAATGTCGGGTCGACCGTCAAGATCACCGCGCCCGCCGCCGCGCCGGGGCTGACGACGATAACCGAGCTGTTCGGCGCGCTGCCGGCGACCGTGGCGGGAGGTCCGGCCAAGGTCGACGCCCTGCAGTTCAAGACGGATGGATCCCTGGTGACCACCACGCCGATTGCCGAGAGTTTCGCCTTGAAGACCGGCGCGACCTCGCCGCTGATTTTCGCTGTGAATTTGACCGGGTCGACTCAGTATGGCATCGGCTTCGGCGTGAACCAGCTTCTGCAGGATGGTTACACCTCGGGCAAGATCTCCGGGCTGAGCATCTCGCAAGACGGCATCGTCCAGGGCAATTATTCCAACGGCAAATCGCGCAACCTGGGGCAGATCGTGCTCGCCACGTTCACCAACCCCAACGGCCTCCAGTCGATGGGCGGCAACCAATGGGCGGAGACCGCCGACTCGGGCCAGCCGATCCCCGGTACGCCCGGCTCAGGCAGCCTGGGAACGGTGCAATCGGGCGCGGTAGAGGAATCCAACGTCGACCTGACTGCCGAGCTGGTGTCGATGATCACCCAGCAGCGCGCCTATCAGGCCAGCGCGCAAACCATCAAGACCATCGACCAGGTCTTGCAGACCCTGGTCAATCTGCGTT
>Ga0208566_1001783_pt1 | contig 12085 bp, 9 predicted proteins | sample PL_2010_150m_FD_184159 | JGI IMG/M metagenome (GOLD analysis project Ga0208566, IMG submission 184159) | Freshwater microbial communities from Powell Lake, British Columbia, Canada to study Microbial Dark Matter (Phase II) - PL_2010_150m... | ecosystem: Environmental > Aquatic > Freshwater > Lake...
CGTCAGGGAATTTCCGGGCACAGCGCTGGCCGCCGTGGCGCGCGGCGGCGAATCCTTGTATGACCAGGATCTCGGCGGAAGGCTCGCGTGGCTGTTCGGCAACGAAGGACGCGGTCTTTCGCCCGGGCTGGAATCCGTTGCCAGCAAGCGCGTGCGCATTCCCATGGCACCAGGCAACGAATCCTTGAATGTCGCGGCGGCTGCGGCGATATGCCTGTTCGAGGAAGTCAGGCAAAAGCGCGGGCGGATGCCGGACACTCAGTCCTGGCGTTGACGTCGGCTCATCCGTTCACGCGGTGCGATACTTCAGGAGCATACGAGTCGTCGCGAACAGGAGCAAGGAGACGCCCGCCGAGGTGACTGCCAGCGGCATCGGCGTGCCGTCGAAACTGACCCCTACCCAGGTTCCCGCGAGCAAGGCCGCCAGCATGGTCATGAAGCCCATCAGTCCCGCCGCCGCGCCTGCCTGGCGCTGGAAGGGTGCGACGGCGCCCATTTGGGCGCATGGATTGTTGATGCCGTGGGCGGCCATGGCCAGAAACATGGCGCCGAGCACCACCGACCAATGCTGTACGCCAGCTCCCACCAATCCGAGGAAAGTCAGCCCCCCGGACAACGAAAGTGTCGCACCGGCGGTTAATGTCCGCACCAGTCCAACCCTGCCGAGCAGCCGCCGACAGATGATCGTTCCGCTCAAGTAACCGAGAATGCTGAACGCATGGCAGTAGCCATAATATTCCGTCGGTACGCCCAATACCCGGATCAGCAACACGGAGGCGCCGGAGATGAAAACGAAGATCGACGCATAAGACAGGGCGCCGGGCAGGGTGTAGGCCCAAAATACGGGCGCAGCCGCGATCTCCGCGTAGCTGCGGAACAAGCCCGCGAATTCCGTCGCGCGGGGATTCTTGTGGATATTGGTTTCAACCAGCCAGCACCAGGAGGCCCAGATCAGGATCGAGCAGAACAGGATATTCAGCCCGAAGCTGGCGCGCCAGCCATAGGCCACCTGCAGGTAGCTGCCGGCCACCGGGCCCAGCAATGGCACCAGCGACATCAGGCTGCTGGCCTTGGCAAACATCCGCGCGCCGTCGGCGAGCGCATAGGAGTCGCGGATGATGCCACGCGTCACGACCACTGCCGTGCAGCAACCGACGGCCTGGGCAAACCGCGCCGCCACCAGCAGTTGCAGCGACGGCGCGAGCGCGCAGGCGACGCTGGCGGCAAGATAGACGGCCAAGCCTCCCATCAGCACCGGACGGCGGCCGAAACGGTCGGAAAGTGGGCCGCTGATCAGTTGCGCCGTGCCAAAACCGACCACGAACATCGACAGGGTCTGCTGCACTGCTGCCGGCGTGGCTGAGAAATACCCTGTCAGGTGTGGCAGTGAGGCGAGGTAAACATCGGTCGACAGCGGCTGCAGCATGATGCAGCCGGTGATCAACCAGAGCAGGGTGGCCGGTGTCACGGTCGGGAGCTACGCCTTTGCCCGCATCACGCGAGCCTTTTCCCTGACCCAGTCCTTGTCCTTTTCCGCCTCACGCTTGTCATGCTGCTTCTTGCCCTTGGCCAATCCGATGGAGAGCTTGACGCGGCCTTTCGAGTAGTGAAAGTCCAGCGGCACCAGGGCATAGCCGGCACGTTCCACTTTGCCGATGAGTTTCCTGATTTCCTCGGCATGCAGCAGCAACTTGCGGGTCCTCACCGGATCGGGATGAATATGGGTCGATGCGGTCGCCAGCGGGCTGATGTGCGCGCCGATCAGAAAGACCTCCTCGTTGCGCAGGATGACGTAGGCTTCCTTGATCTGGGCGCGGCCCGCGCGGATGGCCTTGACTTCCCAGCCTTCCAGCGCCAATCCGGCTTCGAAACGCTCCTCGACGAAGTAGTCGTGAAAGGCCTTGCGGTTTTCGACGATGCTCATGTTCTGACTGCGCGGGTACAATGCGGCATTCTAACGCAGCGGGTTGCGCAGCGAACCACGATGGCCGTCGTTGAGAAATCCGTCTTGATCGAACGCAGCGCGTCGCAGATGTTCGATCTCGTCGATCGTGTTGAGGACTACCCGAAATTCCTGCCCTGGTGCGGTGGCACCGAACTGATCGAACGAACGGATGTGAAGACCATTGCCCGCATCCACATCAACTACCACGGCGCCAAGGCGCATTTTTCGACCGAGAACGACAAGCAGTCGCCGCGCTGGATGCGCATTGCGCTGAGGGAAGGTCCGTTTCGGCACATGGACGGCGGCTGGGATTTCACGCCGCTGGGGGACAGCGCATGCAAGGTCGGATTCCGCCTGCACTACGAGTTTTCCAGCAAGTTGCTGGAAAAGGTACTGGGGCCGGTGTTCAGCCACATTGCTGGAACTTTCGTCGAATCCTTCGTCAAGCGGGCGCGGGAAATTCATGGCTGACGCCCCGGCCGCCCAGCCGGCAGTCGACCTCGACCGCATCGAGGTTGAAGTGATCTACGCCGAGCCGGGTCGCCACCTGGCGGTCCGGCTCAGGCTTGCGCCGGGATGCACGATCGAGCAGGCGGTCGAGGCTTCAGAAATCGCCCGGCAATTCCCCGAAATGGATCTGGCGAAATGCAGGCTGGGCATCTACGGCAAGCTTGCCCGCGACGATACCGTACTCGCCGCCCATGATCGCGTCGAAATCTACCGGCCGCTGCTTGGCGACCCCAAGGACATCCGCAAGCAGCGTGCGGTCGCAGGCGTCCAGTCGCGGCGCAAGGCGCGGTCATAGCGCCACGGATTGTCCGGCGTGGCGAGCAGGGGAAAGACCGGAGCGCACCTGTCGCGTATAATGCGTCTTTGGAAGAAAGGAAAGAAGATGCAAGTTCTCCACAAGGCGTTGACGTTCGACGATGTCCTCCTGATTCCCGCCCATTCTTCGATACTGCCCCGCGACGTCAGCCTTACCACCAAGCTCACGCGCAAGATCCAGTTGCACCTTCCGCTGGTGTCTGCGGCCATGGATACGGTCACGGAATCGCGGCTGGCCATCGCCCTGGCGCAGGAAGGCGGGATCGGCATCATCCACAAAAACCTTACGGCCCGTGCTCAGGCGGCGGAGGTCGCCAAGGTCAAGCGCTTCGAATCCGGCGTGCTGAAGGACCCGATCACCATCCCGCCGTCGATGACCGTGCGGGAGGTCCTGGCCTTGACGCGACTGCACAAGATTTCAGGCGTGCCGGTGGTTGAAGGCAAGCGCGTGGTGGGTATCGTCACCAATCGCGACCTGCGCTTCGAGACCAACCTCGACCAGCCCGTGATGAACATAATGACACCGCGGGAACGCCTGATTACGGTGAAGGAGGGCACTTCGACCGACGAGGCCAAGGCGTTGATGCACAAGCACCGCCTGGAGCGGGTGCTGGTCATCAACGGCGATTTCGAGTTGCGGGGACTGGTCACGGTCAAGGACATATTGAAATCATCCGAATATCCCTTCGCCTGCAAGGACGAACTCGGTCATCTGCGGGTCGGCGCCGCGATTGGCGTCGGAGAAGGGACGGAGGAGCGTGCCGCACTCCTCGCGGACGCCGGCGTCGACGTGCTGGTGGTCGATACTGCGCACGGTCATTCACAAGGCGTGCTGAAACGGGTCGAATGGGTCCGCAAGAATTTCCCGCTGGTTGAAGTCATCGGCGGCAACATTGCGACGGCCTCGGCGGCCAAGGCGCTGGTGGATCATGGCGCCGACGGCGTCAAGGTCGGCATCGGCCCGGGTTCCATCTGCACCACGCGCATCGTTGCCGGAGTGGGGGTGCCGCAGATCACGGCGATTGACAATGTTTCCAACGCACTTGCCGGCAGTGGCGTGCCGATGATAGCCGACGGCGGCATCCGCTATTCGGGAGACATCTCAAAAGCCATTGCCGCCGGTGCCAACACCGTGATGCTGGGCGGCCTTTTCGCGGGCACCGAGGAAGCCCCGGGTGAGACCGTGCTCTACCAGGGGCGCTCGTACAAGGCCTACCGCGGCATGGGAAGTCTTGGCGCGATGAAGGAAGGTGCAGCGGATCGCTACTTTCAGGACAGCGATGCCAACGTCGAGAAGCTGGTGCCGGAAGGGATCGAGGGCCGAGTACCCTACAAAGGGCCGGTCATCGCGGTGATTCACCAACTCATGGGCGGGCTGCGTTCGTCCATGGGCTACGTCGGCTGCACCACTATCGACGAAATGCGCGCCCGGGCTGAGTTCGTCGAGATCACCTCGGCCGGCATCCGTGAGTCTCACGTGCACGATGTCCAGATCACCAAGGAAGCACCGAATTACCATATCGATTGATCGTCCCGCAATCAAACGGGGCGGCGCGATGCCGCCCTTTTGACTTTTAGAGACTGCGCATGGCCCATCAGAAAATCCTCATCCTCGATTTCGGCGCCCAATATTCCCAGCTGATTGCGCGCCGCGTGCGTGAACAGCAGGTGTATTGCGAATTGCATCCCAACGATGTGTCCGAAGAATTCATCAAGGCGTTCGATCCGCAAGGGATAATCCTTTCCGGCGGACCGAATTCGGTTTACGAAAACGAGACGCCGCGTGCGCCGGACATTACGTTTAAGCTCGGGGTGCCGGTGCTGGGCATTTGCTACGGCATGCAGACCATGGCCGAACAGTTGGGAGGCAAGGTCGAAAATGCCCAGAAACGCGAGTTCGGCTATGCCGAGATCCGCGCCCAGGGACACTCGAAATTGCTCGAGGGCATCCAGGACCGGGTCAATGATGCCGGCCACGGCCTGCTCGACGTCTGGATGAGCCACGGCGACAAGGTCACCGAGATCCCGCCGGGGTTCAGGCTGATTGCCTCCAATCGCGCCACGCCAATCGCCGGCATGGCCGACGAGGGCAGGCATTTCTACGCGGTACAGTTCCACCCTGAAGTGACCCACACGTTGCGCGGCAGGGACATATTCTCGCGCTTCGTGCATGAAATCTGCGGTTGTCGCGGCGACTGGAAGATGCCCGAATACGTTAGCGAGGCGGTGGCCAAGGTGCGCTCACTGGTCGGCACCGACGAAGTGATCCTGGGATTGTCCGGCGGGGTGGATTCCAGCGTCGTGGCCGCGCTGCTGCACCATGCCATCGGCGATCAACTGACCTGCGTCTTTGTCGACAACGGCCTGCTGCGGCTGAATGAGGCCGAGCAGGTGATGCAGACCTTTGCCCGCAATCTGGGGGTCAAGGTCATCCATGTCGATGCCGCCGAACGCTTTCTCGGCCATCTCGAGGGAGTGGATGAGCCGGAACAGAAGCGCAAGATCATCGGCCGCGAATTTGTCGAGGTATTTCAAATCGAAGCCGGCAAACTCCCAAAGGCGAAATGGCTGGCGCAGGGCACCATCTATCCGGACGTGATCGAATCGGCCAGCGCCAAGAGCAAGAGGACGCACACCATCAAGAGCCATCACAATGTCGGCGGCTTACCCGACACCCTGCACCTGAAACTCCTGGAACCACTGCGCGAATTGTTCAAGGACGAAGTGCGCGAACTGGGCGTTGCATTGGGACTGCCGCACGAGATGGTCTATCGCCACCCGTTCCCCGGGCCGGGCCTAGGAGTGCGCATCCTCGGCGAGGTGAAGAGGGAATACGCCGAACTGCTGCGCCGCGCCGATGCGATCTTCATCGATGAGCTTCGGGCGGCCGATTGGTACGACAAGACTTCGCAGGCGTTTGCGGTGTTCCTTCCGGTGAAATCGGTCGGCGTCATGGGTGACGGCCGGACCTACGAACATGTGGTGGCGTTGCGCGCCGTACAAACCCAGGATTTCATGACCGCCCAATGGGCCGAGCTGCCGCACAGTCTGCTCGCCAAGGTGTCGAACCGGATCATCAATGAGGTGCGCGGGATCAACCGGGTGGTCTATGACATCTCAGGCAAGCCGCCGGCGACCATCGAGTGGGAATGATAGTCCCCGCTCGTGCGGTAAGCCGCCAGGCTTGAAGAAATCAAGGCCGGCTTAGCCGGGAGTGCTCAGTACTGCGACCGGTCGGGTCGCCAGTGCGCCGTAAGGCGTGCGTGCGTATTCAGTCTCCCGTGGCGGCTATGAATAATCGGCAAATATTGCTATAAAGAGAGCAATGATTTTCTCCTCCAGCAGTGATCATCCGAGCGACGAGGCCAGCGCCATGAAGAATACCTTTCCTTCCGATGCGTTCCCCGGGTATTTGGCGCCAAGAATCGATGGACGGGGCCTGAAGGCATTCGGCGCGCTGATCCTGGCGCTGGCATTGATGGTTTCAACGCCGGCCGCAGCTGTTACCGCGGGCGGCATGCATACGGTCGCAATCAAGGCCGATGGCAGCTTGTGGGGGTGGGGACGGAATGTCGAGGGGCAACTCGGTTTCGGTGATGGTAGCGATGCTGTCGTTTCTGCGCCTAGACAGGTCGCGTCGGGCTTTAGCGCAGCCGCGGCGGGCTATAGGCATACGCTGGCCCTGAAGGCGGATGGCAGCCTCTGGGCATGGGGCTACAACCCGGACGGGCGACTGGGCGACGGCAGCCAGACAGACCGGCCCGGCGCCGTGTCGATCGGCAGCGGGTTTTCCTCGGTTGCCGGTGGCGAGCAGCATTCCGTTGCCGTCAAGAGCGACGGCAGCCTGTGGGCATGGGGCTACAACGGTAACGGGCAACTCGGTGACGGGACGACCACCGACCGGCTTTTGCCGGTCAGGATCGGTACCGAAACGAACTTCGTTTCGATTGCAGCCGGCTATCAACATTCGCTCGCCATCAAGAACGACGGTACGCTGTGGGCCTGGGGTCTGAACAGCAGCGGGCAACTCGGCGATGGCACCAAAACCAATCGAAACACGCCGGTATTGATCGGCGCGGGGTATGCCGCGGCAGCAGCCGGACAGTCCTACTCGGTCGCCCTCAAGGCGGACGGGAGTCTATGGGCATGGGGCGCCAACTCCCTTGGACAACTTGGAAACGGCACGACGACCGCCCAGACTTCGCCGATAGCCGTCTCCACCGGTGTCAGCTTCGTCACCACCGGCGTCGCGCACACAATTGCGCTGAAGACCGACGGCACCTTGTGGGCCTGGGGCTATAACGCGTTCGGGCAACTCGGCGATGGCACGCTGGTGAATCGGTCCAGTCCCGTTCCGATCGACAGCGGAGTGACCTCCGTTGCCGCCGGCTATGCGCATACGGTGGCGTTCAAGTCTGACGGAAGTCTTGTGGCCTGGGGCTTGAACGACAATGGCCAGTTGGGCGATGGCACCAGCGGGTCTGGAAACAAGCAAAGCAAGGCGGTATCGATTGCGCTGGCCACCGGATTCGCCGACCAGCAGGCCCCGACGTTGGCCACCGGCCTGACGGCCAGCGCGGCTAGCTCCAGCCAGATTGATCTTGCCTGGACAGCTGCCACCGATAACGTAGGCGTTGCAACGTATCGGCTCTATCGCGGCGGCGCATTGATTGCCGTCCTCGGGAACGTGACCAAGGTCAGCAATGCCGGGCTGGCGGAGTCGACGGCATACAGCTATACGCTGGCGGCTTGCGACGAGGCCAACAATTGCTCGGCGCAGACCGCGGCGGCGAGCGCGACGACACCCAAGTTCAGTCCCGCCTTGTCCTCCCTCGCACTCGCGTGTCCCGCGTCCGTCATCTCCGGCGGCTCAGGATCATGTACCGCCACTGCCACCTATCAGGATGGCAGCAGCAAGTCGATTAGCGCCACATTGTCCTCGGCCAACACGGCGGCGCTAAACGTGGCGGCGGCAGCATTGACGGCCGGCAGCGTGACGGCCGATACGACGGTGACGCTGACCGCGTCCTATACCGAAAACGGGGTCACCAAGACTGCGTCCGCTTCCGTCGCCGTGCTGGCTCCGATCGTCACTCCGAGCGGCACCGTCACACCGATAACCAAACCTTCTGATGTGGTTTCAAATCCGGGTGCCAGCGTCACCGTCGACACCACTGGTGCGCTGGTGGTAAAGGATACAACTGCCCCGATCGTCCTCAGCACTGCGGCGCCGGAAAACGCCCTGGTCAAGCTTGATACGCTGGCGCCGGTGAGCTTCACCTCGGGCACCACCACGCTGCAATACACCGACCAGGTCGGTGCCGCCCAACTGGTGATCCGGACGGTCAACAACCAGCCCCAGCTCGAAGTCGCCAAGGGTACGGTGGAAATCAGCGCCCCGGCCGCCAATATCCAGATCTCGGTGGTGTCCTCGGCACAGAAGTCGGTCGGCTCCATCGTCACCCAGACGACCGCCGACAAAGTGGTGGTGGAAAAGACCGATACCACGTCGGCAGTCTTCGTCGATGCCGGCAAGGTCAATTACCAAGGTCCGGGGACCACCGCCCCGGTTCCGGTGTATCAGGGTGAAAACACCCAACTGGACACCAGCGGCGCACTGAATCAACTGGCCCTGGGTTCCCGCAATGGCTCCAAACAGGTCCCGGGCGACCCGCTGCCCCTGACCGCGATCCCCAGGGACACTGCCACCAAGGTGCCCAACCTGGACGGAAACCTGCCGCGTTTCAACAATACGGTCACCTTGAAAGACCTGGTCAAGGACATGATCAAGGGACTGGTGGGCGACACGGCCGGCACGGGCCAACTGAGTTACGACAAGACCACCGGGGTGATCACCTACGTGGTGGGAAGCACCACCTACCGGTTGATCGCCCTGGGCGACGTGCTGGTGCAGCTCAACCAGTTCTCGGCGACGACCGCCTCGGCGGCTGCCGGCGGGGCATATACCCTGGCCAGCCGCGGCATCCAGATGAGTCTTTCCGGCGCTCTGGGCTATTTCAGCGACCTGCAGACGCTGGTCAAGGCGGCGGATGCCAGCGGCACGTTGAATCTCAAGCCGACCGGGGCGATCGAACTGCGGGCGAACGGCGGACACTACGTGGTGATGCCGGGGTCGAACGCCAGCCTGCCCAGCAACCCGACGCTGTTGCCCGGCTTTCAGGCCGACGCCAGCGGTTATGCGGTGTTCCGCGACCATCTGGGCACCCTGCAGACCTTGTACCCGGCCTTCCTGGATGTGGATACCCTGAGCGCCGCCTTCAAGGTGGCGGCGCCAACCATCGTGCTCACCAACAAGGCCGACGGCACGGTGACGGCGGTTCTCGGCGCACAGAACTATACCCTCCGACCCGAATACATCGTCGTTGATCAACCGGCGGGCCACGCCTCCGATGCCTATTGGCTGGAGAGCGGGCTGATCTACCTGCACAATGCCGACAAGTCGGCGCAGGGATTCAGGGCGCAGTAACGCTCGGAAATTCAGCCGCGCGCGTCAGTGCAACTGCATGGTGGATGTGATTACATCACCCACCAGCCGGCCGCTTGAAGTGGCGAACATCGCAACTCCCCACGTGTACGAACCGGGCGGGAAGCCGTCGAGACCGAGCGGGGGAAATCGGGCCGAGCTGCCGAATAGCAGGCCGGAAGCCGTCCGGTCACTGCGATACCCTGTCGCGATGCTCGAATAGCCATTTCCTTCGGCGGGCGCCCAACTCCCGTCCGGGCGCAGGGAAAAAGTTCCGGCCGGCGTGGCAACGGCGACATATACATCGACTGCGATTCCAGTCGGCGGCATCGAAAAACCGACGGCCACGCTGTCGGTGGCGCTAAATTGTTGGTTGCTGAGGTGCAGGTGAGGAACCAGGCTGATCCCTGCGGCCCCGGCATGCAGAATCCCGAATGTGAATTTCCCGTCGACGATCGACACGGCGGTCTCGCGCAACTGACTTGCAAGGACGTCGCGAGAAAGCGCTGCATTGATCGACAGCATGTCCGCGATCGTCGCGCTGACCATCGGTGCCGCGAAGGAGGTGCCGCCGGGGATCGCGGCGGCAATCCCGCCGCCCAAAGAGGTACTGAGGATATTGCTGCCGGGCGCCGCCACCAGAATCTCCGGCCCCCAATTCGAGGAACCGGACAGGCGGCTGGACTGATCGCTTGCGGCAACGGCGAATACACCCGGCATGGTCGCGGGGAATTCCACCGGCCCGCCATTGTTTCCAGCCGCAGCGACGACGATGATGCCCCTGTCCAGTGCCGACTGGATCGCGTCCTGCACCGTCTGGGTCTGCTGGTCGACGGTCAAGCTCAGGTTGATGATGCTCGCGCCTTGCTCGACTGCATAGGCGATCGCGCTGGCCAGCCGATCCGAGGAGAAGGTGTTTTGCCCGCCGACGTTGATCTTCAGGGGTAATATCCTCGCGTCCGGCGCCAGGCCGGACACCCCGGCACCGTTGTTCTGGCGGGCTGCGATGATCCCCGCGATGCGGGTGCCATGGCCGGCGATATCGAGGGGTATGGCGTTTCCATCGCCGAAGTTGTAGCCATTGGGGAGCAGATTGGATACGAGATCGGGGTGATTCAGGTCTACGCCGGTATCGATGACCGCAACGACTACACCCGCACCACGTCCAAGGGCCCAAATTTCCCGGTCTCCGACCGTGGGCAACCACCACTGGCTCGAATAACCCGGATCATTCGGGACCGGCGACAAGACTTGTTCGAAGCGGCCGCGGAAATTCGGTTCGGCGTAAAGCACGTTCCGGTCTCGGCGGATTTGCCGGATCTTCTCCCGCAGCCGCGACGCTCTCGCATCCTCCGCCTCGGAACTTCCGAGATCCTCGAGTCTTACCACCTCGAGGTGCCTTCCGGTTCGCCGCGCCACCTCGCCGTGATCGGCGATGCGGCTGGACGTATGGTATTTGACGATGATTTCGTCGGGTTGCGCGGCCCCGGCGGCGCTCGACAAGCCGCAAAGCGCGGCCCAAAGCGCCAGTGTCGCGAGTGTTCTGATCAAGAGAGTGTCTTCGGGCACGAAATGATTGGCGATCATTCACGGTTTCGGTCGATATAATTCTCGACGCTGCGGCGCCGATTAAAATATACCCTATTCCGGCCGCTATGATTCCTTCGCCGCCATACTGGTTTCGTTTATCTGATATTGACCTGGCAATGGATTGAATCCCGTGATCGATGACCGTTCCATGATGTCTGAAGCCCTGGTACTCGCGCGCGAAGCGGGGAGCTGCGACGAAATTCCGGTCGGCGCGCTGGTCGTCGATCCGCAGGGAGTCATCGTCGGGCGAGGGTTCAACCAGCCGATCTGCCGGCGCGATCCGACGGCCCATGCCGAGATCGTTGCCCTGCGGACTGCGGCGGTGGCGATGAGCAACTACCGGCTTCCCGGTTGTACACTGTATGTCACCCTTGAGCCTTGTGTCATGTGTGCCGGCGCCATCCTGCACGCGCGGATCGCCCGAGTGGTTTTCGGTGCGGCGGATCCGAAGACCGGTGCGGCTGGCAGCGTGATCGACCTGTTCTCCGAGCAGCGCCTCAACCATCACGCCGACATCGTCGGTGGAGTCCTGGCTGAGGAGTGTGGCGCGCTGTTGTCGGATTTCTTTGCCGCGCGTCGAGGCAGGACGGCCCTGGCGTAGGCGTACATGGACATTTTCGTCAGTCTGCCGAGCCAGCAACTGGAGATTTTTGATGGTGGCTTGCTGTTGCGCCGCTATTCAGTGTCAACGGCGCTCAAGGGGCCGGGGGAACTGAATGGCAGTTTCTGCACGCCACGTGGCAAACATGTCGTTCGCGCCAAGATCGGCGCCGCTTGCCCGGAAAACACGGTATTTGTGCGGCGCAGACCAACCGGGGAGATGTGGACCCCACAACTCGCAGCCCAGTACCCCGGGCGCGACTGGATGCTGACCCGTCTGCTTTGGCTCTCCGGACTCGAAGCCGGATTCAATCGCCTCGGTGCGGTAGATACCATGCGGCGCTACATCTATCTGCATGGCAGTCCCGACTCTGCCGAAATGGGCAGGCCCGGGTCGATCGGTTGCATACGCATGACGAATGAGGACATCATCCAACTTTTCGACATGGTGCCGCCCTACACGCCGGTTAACATCGGCGATTACCATGTCAATTCAGGTGATTGGCCGAGTCTGGGGATGCGGTCCCGGCCCCTTCGGCAGCAGGTGTTCGTCCTGGAGCAAGGAGTACCCCAGGACATGGAATGGGACGAGTTCGACCCGGTATCGAGCCACGCAGTGGCTCTGGACGCCCTCGGGAATA
>Ga0208566_1001784_pt1 | contig 12078 bp, 14 predicted proteins | sample PL_2010_150m_FD_184159 | JGI IMG/M metagenome (GOLD analysis project Ga0208566, IMG submission 184159) | Freshwater microbial communities from Powell Lake, British Columbia, Canada to study Microbial Dark Matter (Phase II) - PL_2010_150m... | ecosystem: Environmental > Aquatic > Freshwater >...
CCTCAAGAGTCACATAGGTAACGACCTTTTTTGTTTTGCCAGTACCTGAATCGAAACCATTGACAATAACGGACCCGCCCGCAGTTTCGCCGACCCCGCTAGGTGCCGAACCCTCAACGGCAACAGAACTTTCCGAAGTCCCCGGAATCAACAAATTCCGAGTCCCAATACCCGTAATTATTTGATCAGTCTCTTCTGGAGAACAATCCGGGTCTTGAGGATCAACTTTGAAAACACCATCCTGCTTAATAATGTCGCAGCGACCATCCAGAGGTTTCCAAGGCTGACCATGCGCACCCGTATCATCAGAAGTGCACGTTCCCGACATCGTTCCCATATATCCCACTGGACACGGAGGAGTCGAGTACACAGTAGATGTTTCGATCACCTGCTGATTTGCGATGATCCGTCTAGCAAACTGCAAGGACCCAATGGCATTCGTCTGCGACACCCATTCGTAATCAAGAATATTCGTGTACTCTGGCGTGTTCAACTGACTAAGCAACGCGGTCGGCGAGCTTTTCTCACCGATCGCAGCACCCGTATTCCCACCAATAGACCATGTACGAGAAGCCACCGTAGTATCAGTCACCGGCCCCAACGCCGCGCTACGCCAACCTGATGGCGTCGATGGTTTGATCTGAGCATCTAGCGCTATCGCGTATTGGATCGGGCCAGTAGGTGTTACGTTGTTATTCGTCCAAGCGATAGACAAACCGCAGGCATGAAGGCCAACAGAAGCACCGGCCGCTATCATGATCGGCGTAGCCGATCCAAGCGTAAGCGCGTCGATACCAATCAACGCAGCAGTACAGACCAAAGCCGAAACACTCCAGTCGAATTTGAAAGCAGCCCAGGCGCCAGGCGAAACAACAAGAAATGCCGCCAGGATTAGAAAACGAAAAATTCGCATATCAAAAATTGGCGGTCAAACCGCGGATCGCCGCAGCTGCCATACCGACACCGATGGCGAAGGAAATCACGTTATAAATTTCGTAGGAAGTCCAATAAAACATTTCATCCTCCTGGCTAGAGATAGGGCAGGGTTTCCCCCGCCCTACCCTGCTACTTGGCGAAGCCGATCCAGCGCAGTACGACCATGGCGCCTTGCTTAATGACCTTGAAGCCGATGACAAGCACCGCAACGGCAAGCATTGCGGCCGTAGCCGTGGCGAAGTCCACGGCAGTCGTCAGATCAGTCAGCGTTGCCGGAGGCAATGCATAGGAAAACGCCGAAAGAAACGACAGGAACAAGCCGAGAGAAATGCTATACATATTCACTACTCCTTACCCAAGTACGGAAGCGCCGCACCGCATTTGACACACGTCAAATTCATTTCACCAAACCGAACATTTTGATGATGTGGCCAACCACATACGCCAACGCGAACATCATCAGAATCAGGCCGAAGCCGTAACCCCAAAACTGCGCCATCACCATAGGATCAGGCGCAAGATCAACGAACGAGCCTTTACAACTATTCGTTAGTGAATCAAAAATTGTTGTGCTATCACACGACGGCGGAAACTTGCACGAGCTCGTAACCGTGTTCCAATACTTACCCGCAGGGCAAAGTGAAGGATTTCCAAGAGTCGCCAAAATCGAAGATACCAACGCCTCAAGACTCGTAGCACGCGCTTCAAGAGCTGCAATTGCTTGCATCACATTCCGAGCGTTCTGAACATAGCAGACACCGCCGTCACTACTAGAGCCGTCCACCGAGTATCCGTTATAGGTCGCAGACGACCCATTGATCAACGTGTACGTATGACCATAACCGGCTTCCATCGACGCACACTCCGCGCTGTCATAGCAGACCGCAGTCAACCCCGAACCATAGAAACTACAAGTGGAATGACACACGCCAGACGCAAAAGCCATGCAGCAAAGACCCAGGGTCCGAACGAACAATAAAAAGTCGACTCTCATTTCAAAATGTTCCAAACAGCCACCCGCCCGAATACACCCAAAACAACAGCATGTAAAAACGCACGAGCAGCAAAAACGCGGTCATCATTTCAGTGCGCTCCAGAAGAAACGGCAATCGTGTAAAACCTCTGCCGGGCGGCATTCCTGAATGACTGAGCAAATGGCCGCGTAGTCGCCGGGTTTATAGCGCCATACGTGGCCGCAATCTGCGCACTTGACTTGAAGAGCAACGCCAAGCGGAGAGACTGGCACGAGTGTCAGATCACAATCGCTTGGCGAACCGTCACACATCACGCGACTTTCTTTTCCGACTGAACCTTCACGTCGACCAGATCGACCGGAGACAAATACTCGATGCCGACAACCACCAGTTTCTCCACGTCTCGAGTCGTTTCCCGGCCTTCAAACATAGTTTTGCTTTCAGCCGTTACACGCTGATAGCTAACCAAGCAACGCGCCGGAAATTGTTTGCCGACCATCGCCTCCCCGACCTTCGCGTTACCGATCGAGTGCTCGACCGAAGTGAACCCATTCCAGCCACGTTTGCCGGAAGGCGCAACAATGCAGATTTTGGTGGACTCGATGCCGGCGAACTTGGTATCTTTTTCACCGACAAAACCCGACGAACTGCCGAGAACAAACTCTTCGCTCTTCAGCATTGATACATGACGGTCAAGTAGACTCATGACAACTCTCCTTCAGATAGGTTGAGAAACTAGATTTAATTCCGCATCAAGCGCGGACAATCCGCCCGCCCTCGCCGCTTCAAGCAGCCGACCTAAACCGCCAGCCTGTACAACACCATAGAACGAAGAAGCACCAACAAGCCCGATGGACTCGCCCTCCCCCGCATCGTTTGCATCCTTCCAATCGTCGTAATTGGTCGGTAGATTATTTTCAAGTAGCAAGTCACGCGAACCGCGAAGAGACACACAATGAAAACCTTTGGTTGCGCGGAGGTATTCAATCCATCGGGCTGAAGCTGCACTGTCTTTGCCGAGAAGAATTGCTTCCTCGAGGATCGCCCAGGGTGTAAGAGACTTGCCTCGACTGGCTTTGATCCGCCCCGCTGTAATCTCCGCTGCTAAATCCCATTCGCGCTCACGCCCGAATTTCGTCAAATATTGCGAAGCATCCCAGGCCGGAACGACATCGACACCGATCCGCTTTCCCTTCGATTTTTCAACCGTTTTGAGTCCGACACCTGTGCAGGCTTTTTCCCATAAAGGAAAAAGCTTTGAAGCGAGATACTCAGGATCGGAAGCTGCACCCGTTGGCCAGAACCATGCTTGGTGTGAATGTGGATGCCAACCGGCTGCTTGACTGTATGTGACCTCAGTAGCGACCACATGACCAGAACGATCACGAACCAAACACCGGAGCCCAGTCCATTGCTGCAAGCGACGAAGCGCTAATTTCTGCCGGGCCAAAAGGTCAACCAACTTATCGCCCAAAGAATGACCGCTGGTAAATGTCACCATCACAGCGGAACCCCCGGCCTTGTGCACCACATCAAAAAGCGCTTTAATCTGCTCCGCTCGACGCCGAAGTACCTTTGTGGCACATATGACGCATCCCCAAACGTTGCCGCAGCGCATAAGCCCGCTGTACCCCACTGCCGTCTCGTTACGATAGACCTTGACCGACCCGTCCACCGGTTCGCGACAACAAACGGCAATCCTAAATTCTGAACGCCTCTTAATTTCGCCGCTGTCCTGGTCCGTAACCTCTTTCCAATACGGCCACGCAATGGCTTGAGAACCGGCTTGCAAGACGTAGCGACGAACCCGACGCGCCTCATCGCTCGGGGCAGCAATGACCACCCCATCCCCCACATGCCTAACTCCAACCGGCTGGGATTTGAGGAATTCAAGATCGCGCACCAGAGCTTACTCATTGGTTTCCGGCGATCCTGACAACAAAATCCGTATAGGTTTACCAAGGCGCGTGCGCGCAGGCGTGTGTACGCACGTAGCAGCTTGTATACCAGAAGCCGAATCCGGGCGGTCCTCGCTCCGCTGCGGTCCGGCCGTTTCGGCTTCCTTTTCCGTTACTCGTGACGGAAATCCCAACTGAGACCAATTTCTGTTACATAACGCAAATCGCAACAGTTCCCGTGTGACCACGGATACAGGCATTTCAAATTGCTCAGAGAGGCGCTTAATCGTCGATGGGATCAAGTCACCCACACCGACGACGGCATGACGATTGCGAAATGCCCGCTGACGTTGTGCGCCTGTTTTTGCCTTACCTGTTGCAGGGCGACCGCGCCTCCGCGATACGCCAGGTAATTCCATTGTCATCACGTCTTTAATGTCGCGAGCCATCACACGCACCTCGGTAAGAGCTATTCGTCTGGACTGGATAGACGTACATTACTGAATCGTCCCAACTAGATCGAAAACAAAAAATGAACACATCGACGCTTGTGCTAATCCTGCTAGCCGTGGTCATGGCAATTGCGATCGCAAGATTCAAACGAAAAAAGCAGGACGAAAAACTGAAACCTCCGGAGTTCTTCGGAAAGAGCCCTTTGACCCAAACAGAACAAGTCCTCTATCACCGACTCGTTAAAGCCCTGCCCGACTGCATCATCCTGGCGCAGGTGCAAATCTCGCAACTCGTCACGATCAAAAGGGGACCAATCTGGCAAGCCTGGTTCAACAAGATCAGCCGCAAGAGTGCTGACTTCGTAGTCTGCTTGAAGGATTTCACAGTCGTTTGTGTGATCGAGCTCGACGACAGAACCCACGAACGGGAGGACAGAAAACAGGGAGACGCCGACAAAGACACTGCTCTGATCGGCGCAGGCTTCAATATCCTTCGTTGGCAAGCTCGAGACATGCCGAACATTGAAACAATCCACAAAGCCATTTACGGGTAAAGACACCAGTTCCCCCTTGACGTTGCCGTTATTACTTGGCAGAGTGCCACTAAGCAGATTTGTTAATAAACAAATATGTGTAATTAGCTTTCTACCATACACAAATTAGTTTAGTCAAGAGGTCGAACATGGAATTAAAAGAAATGATCGAAAAGGCTGCGACGATAGTCGGAAGCCAAAAGACACTAAGCGTCAAACTCAACGAGCCACAACAAACGATCACCGACGCCAAGAACGGTAGACGCGGCCTTAAAGACGAGTCATGTGCACGCCTAGCCGAAATACTTGGAATGACTTACGGAGAAGTCAGCGCTGCAAGGAATTTCGCAATGGCAAAGGACCAGAATCAGCGAGACTTCTGGCTCCCTTTTGTCCGCGATCTACCCAGGAAGGCAGCAGCGTGGATGATCGGGATTGCGACCGCTGCGACGATGGCAACGATTGCCCCGAGCGACGCAAATGCCAATGACATAACAAAAAGGTCAGAAAAGGCCGGAGAAGCCCTACCCGCCTTGAGTTACGAGTCTGACAATGTGTATTATGTTAATTATTTAACTGCGACCTGTTTGCGTTTAATCAAAGCATCATCTTCGCAATTGATCAAAGATTGACTAGACTCAGAGAAGTTGAGTAGCCAAGTGTGCAGCATCACTTGGCAGAGTGATACCTAAGAACCAGTTGAATATCATGTCCATCCAGACCCCAGTCGAGATTGTAGATGCGGTTCTTGCGCGCAATCGAGATAGTCACAACAGGTTGGTTCAGATTCTTCGAGAAGTTCAGGAAGCGGTCGGATGGCTCTCCCCGGAGGTTTTGGCACTGGTCGCGCGCGGAATACGCCAGCCCTTGGGTCATGTCAAGGGCGTTGCCGGGTTTTACAGCTTCTTCCATACCCAGCCTTTGGGGCGATATCGCGTACTGTGGAGCGATAACATCACCGACCGGATGCTTGGCAGTTCCGTCCTGATGGATGAAATGTGCAAGAAGTTGTGGTTGGAGCCAGGCCGCGTTTCCGAGGATGGACTGGCAAGCGTTGCCCGGACCTCTTGCACCGGGATGTGCGATCAGGGGCCTGCGATCCTGGTGAACTACCGGGCGATCACTCGATTGACTTCTCAGCGAGTGACCGAAATCGTCGATCTGATCCGCGGTAACACGCCTGTAAATGACTGGCCAAGTGAGTATTTTAGCGTCGGCGACAACATTCGGCGCCGCGACATACTTCTCGGCAATCCTATTCAGCGCGGCGATGCACTCAAATCGGCATTGCAACAGAGCCCCGCCTCCGTGCTCGAGGAGATCAAGCGCTCGAATCTGCGTGGACGTGGCGGCGCGGGCTTTTCCACCGGGCTGAAGCTGGAGTCCTGCCGCAATGCCCGTGGCACCGGTAGCGATCCGGAGCATTACATCATTTGCAACGCGGACGAAGGGGAGCCTGGCACCTTCAAGGACAGGGTCCTGCTGACCGCCCAGGCTGACCTCGTTTTTGAGGGGATGACGGTCGCCGGCTACGTGGTGGGCGCACGCCGCGGGTTCCTGTACCTGCGCGGAGAATATCGCTATCTTCTGGAGCCGCTCGAGGGTGTGTTGGCGCGTCGTCGTGCAGACCATTTGCTCGGACACAGGATTCTCGAAAAGGAAGGTTTCGATTTCGACATCGAAATCCACCTTGGAGCCGGCGCATACATATGCGGCGAGGAGTCGGCTCTGATCGAGTCCCTTGAGGGCAAGCGAGGCATACCCCGCATTCGGCCCCCTTTCCCGGTGACCCATGGCTATCTGGATCAACCGACCGCGGTCAACAATGTCGAAACATTGGCCGCCGCCGCGCTGATTTCCGTCAAAGGTGGAGACTGGTTCCGCAGCATCGGCACGGCCCAGTCCACAGGTACAAAGATATTGTCGGTCTCCGGAGATTGCGAACGGCCGGGAGTCTACGAATACCCGTTCGGAGTCAGCGTTGCACAGGTGTTGAGCGACTGCGGTGCCGAAGCATCCAAGACCCAGGCAGTACAGATCTCGGGCCCGTCCGGTATCTGCATTTCCTCAGAAGAGTTCAAACGTCGCATCGGCTTTGAGGACCTGCCGACCGCCGGTGCTTTCATGGTGTTCGGGGCACAGCGCGACATGTTCGAAGTCGCGCACAACTTTTCCCATTTCTTTGCGCATGAAAGCTGCGGCTTTTGCACGCCGTGCCGCGTTGGCACTACGCTTCTCAAGAATTGCATGGACAAGATTGAGGAAGGTCATGGAAGCGAGTACGACATCAACGAGATTTTCAAGATCAATCGCCTCCTTCAAACCGCGAGCCATTGCGGCCTCGGCCACACCGCCTGCAATCCGATGTTCGACACATTGCAGAAATTCAAACCAGCTTACGAGCGGCGCCTGAAGTCCCTCGCCTTCGAACCGGCTTTCGATCTGGACCAGACACTCTCCCAGGCACGCCAGATGACGGGGCGCGACGACGCCGCGGCGCATCTGGAGAGCAATGCGGAGGCCAACCCATGAGTCCGGCGAACAATACTCCGTCCAATACCTTGCTGATCGATGGCGCAGAGGTTCCCTTCGTGAAGGGACAAAGCATTCTTCAGGCGGCTTTGTCGGCGGGAAAATATATTCCCCATCTTTGCTATCACCCGGAATTCAAGCCGAACGGTTCCTGCAAGCTGTGCACAGTGAAGATCAACGGCCGCGCTGCCGCATCATGCACAGTCCAGGCCGAACCTGGGCTGACAATCGAAAGCGAGACCCCGGAGATCAATGACAAGCGCCGGACCCTGCTCCAGATGCTGTTGGTCGAGGGCAACCATTTTTGTCCCTCCTGCGAAAGGAGCGGCAGTTGCATGCTACAGGCACTGGCATATGCTCTCGGGGTGATGTCTCCGCATTTTCCACAGATATTTCCTGTCCGCCTGGTCGATGCTTCCCACCCGGACGTTATCCTTGACTTCAACCGCTGCATCCTCTGCGAAATATGTGTTCGCGCCAGCGGCGAGGTGGACCGCAAGAGCGTGTTTTCCCTTTCCGGACGTGGCATCACCAAGCATTTGATTGTGAATAGCGAGAGCGGACAGCTTGCCGATACGGATTTCCTGGCCACCGACAAGGCGGCCCATGTCTGCCCGGTAGGGGTGTTCCTCTCCAAGCGCAAAGGATTTGCCGTTCCTATCGGTAGTCGCCAATTTGATCAGAAGCCGATCAGCGAGCAGTTGGAAAAGATTGCAGGCGCGGTCGGAGTCCCGCTCCGGGAGAGTTCGCCGTGAGCAAGAAGATAAAGGTTGCCACGACCTCCCTGGCGGGTTGCTTTGGCTGCCATATGTCTTTCCTCGACATTGACGAGCGCCTCCTGGAGCTGCTCGACTTGATCGAGTTTGACCGTTCGCCGCTGACCGATATCAAGATCTGCGGCCCCTGCGATCTCGGCATTATCGAAGGAGGCGTGTGCAACGCAGAGAACGTCCATGTCTTGCGGGAATTCCGCAAGAATTGCAAGACCCTGGTTGCCATCGGCGCCTGCGCTATCAATGGCGGCTTGCCGGCGCAACGTAATCAATTCGACCTGCGCGACATCCTCGAAGAGGTCTATCACACCAGCATCGGCTTGGCCCAAGGCAGCGACATTCCCAACGATCCGGAACTGCCCCTGCCGTTGAACAAAGTCCATCCGATCCATGAAGTCGTGAAGATCGATTACTTCCTGCCCGGTTGCCCTCCTCCCGCGGATGCCATCTGGAAATTCCTCACCGATCTCATTGCGGGTCGCACGCCCAAGTTGGGACACGGACTGCTGCACTACGATTGAACGATCGCCATGAGTTTTGAACTAGAAACTGCGAAGATTTCCGAGAACCTGCGCCGCGTTGCCATCGAACCGGTATCGCGGGTCGAGGGGCACGGCAAGGTTACGATCCTGCTTGACGCCGACAACAAGGTCCATCAGGTACGCCTGCATATCGTCGAATTTCGCGGGTTCGAAAGATTCATTCAGGGCCGGCCTTATTGGGAAGTGCCGGTAATGGTTCAGCGGTTATGTGGAATCTGCCCGGTCTCCCATCACCTGGCCGCTTCCAAGGCGTTGGACATCGTCGTCGGTGCGACGCAGCTGACGCCGACCGCGGAGAAGGTTCGCCGCCTCATGCATTACGGTCAAATCCTGCAATCGCATGCCCTGCACTTCTTCCATTTGTCGTCGCCTGACCTGCTATTCGGCTTTGACAGCGAGGTCGGCAAGCGCAACATCGTGGGTGTCGCCTCTGCATATCCGGATATCGCCAAGAAGGGCGTGTTGCTCCGGAAGTTTGGCCAGGAGGTCATTCGGATTACCGCGGGAAAACGCGTCCATGGCACCGGATCGATTCCGGGCGGGGTGAACAAGTCACTGAGCCGGGAAGAGCGGGATTTTCTGCTCAAGGACGCCTATCAAATGGTGTCATGGAGCCGCGAGGCGGTACGTCTGATCAAGCAAGTGCATCAGCAGAACCCGACGCTTTACGACGTCTTCGGCAGCTTCCGCTCAAACATGATGAGCATCGTCGCGCCGGATGGCGGGTTGGATTTCTATCATGGCGCTCTCAGGGCGCGCGACGCAGATGGCAAGATCATGTTCGATCATGTCGACTATCAAGGGTACGCAAACTTGCTATCCGAGGGCGTGAAGCCATGGAGTTACATGAAGTTCCCGTTCATAACCGCAATCGGTGAGGAGAATGGCTGGTACAAAGTCGGCCCGCTCGCCCGCGTGCAGAACTGCGACCATATTCCAACGCCGCTGGCGGATTCCGAACGCAGCGAGTTGGTCGCGTATGGCAAAGGTGCGCCGCTGCATGCGACCCTCGCCTATCACTGGGCGCGCATGATCGAAATGCTTTTTGCCGCGGAAACCATCAAGGATCTGTTGCACGATGACGATCTGATGGGTGACGACTTGGTCGTCTCTGGCGAACGCAGGCGAGAAGGGGTCGGCGTGATCGAGGCCCCGCGTGGCACCCTGATCCACCACTACCGCGTTGGTGATGACGATCTGGTGACGATGGCCAACCTGATTGTCTCCACAACCCACAACAACCAGGCCATGAACACTGCGGTAAGGGAAGTAGCCAAGCGTTATCTGGACGGAAAGAAACTTACCGAAGGCCTGCTCAACCACATAGAAGTCGCCATCCGGGCTTTTGACCCGTGCCTGTCATGCGCCACCCATGCATTGGGGAAGATGCCGCTGGAAGTCACGTTGCACGATGCGGATGGCATCTTGCTGGACCGTCTGGCGAAAGCGTAGTGCGGTAGCCGATGTCAGGATCGACCCTGATATTCGGCTGGGGAAACCCGAGCCGCGGTGATGACGCGCTCGGGCCGCTGTTTGTTGAACGCCTGGAGAGCCTTGCCGCGATGCATCCGGAGTGGGGCGGGATGCGTTTTCAGACGGACTTTCAACTCCAGGTCGAACATGCCCTCGATCTCCGCGGACATGGCCGGGTACTTTTCGTGGATGCCAGCTCGACCGGCCCTGCCCCATTCAGTTTGCTGGCCCTGCGACCGTCCAAGGATGCCAGTTTCACGACTCATGCCATGACGCCTCAGGCTGTAATGTACACTTATTGCGAATTGGAAGCACAAAATCCTCCGCCCGCTTGGCTGCTGGGCATACGCGGCGAGCGATTCGAACTCGGGGAAGACCTGAGCCCCATGGCGCAAGAGCATTTGCTGACGGCGTTGCGCTGGGTAGAAGGCTGGCTGGCAACCGGATAACGCCCAGGAAAATCTACCGGTGGCAGACGGGGGGACTGATTGGGGACCTAAGCCGGCGACCCCCAGATGCCCACCGGATTGATTCTGATCATGATGCTTTCGCGAGGAACGATCGACATGATCTTGAACTCTTCCCGGGATGTATCGCGGCGGATCGGCCTCGCTTCTGGAGTTCCCCGCGAATTGGTCAGGCTAAGCACCACCGGTGTATGCGCGTTCCCGGAGCGCTTGTAGACGATTCCGGTTTCTCCGGTGGCGAGTCTCACGAATGAGCCAGGCGGATAGATCCCGACTTCCTTGATCAGCACCGCGATGAACGGATTGGCGGTCGTCATTCCCGGATCGGTAAACAATACCCGCGCGGCTTGAGCGCCGCTCATCTGCTTGCGATTCAGGCGTGGACTGATCTTGGCACTGAATACGTCCGCAGTTCTAAGCAGAGTCGCTTCCTCGCCGATTTCCTTGATGCCGGTCGGGTATCCATTGCCGAGAGGGGTTTCGTGGTGATCGTGGACCGCTTGCAGCCAGATTGCGTCCTCTACCCCCACCCGGTTGAGGATATCTGCGCTGCTTTTCGGGTGGGTTTTGATATCCAGCCGCTGGTCGGGCGTCAATGGTTCGGTCTGTTCTGCGAGTTTCTGCTGGGTGTCGACCATTGATATGTTCATGGTCATTGCTGCGCAAACGAGACTTCGGCGACGTTCTTCGCTCCATTCCAGGCGTGTTGCAACCATGTCGCACAAGAGCGCCGCATGCAGGCAATGCACCAGTGAATAGCGCGACTGATCGGTAAGCAAGATCATGGCGGCGAGTGCGGCGTCCTTGCTGCGCTCGTTCAGCATCTGAACTAACCGGGAGAGAAACACGAAATGGCTGGGAATGTCGTCCTCATCGTCGTACTGGCGCAGCAAGTGACTTAACTTGCCGATGATTTCATCCCACAGCCAGAACGGATCGTACTTGTGCCCGCCCAATAGATCTTCCTGGATCTTGGCTGCCGCTGCTGCCGTATCAACATACAGCCCACGTTTCAGAAGTGTGTCCAGCAGTTTCTGGTCAGTGATCACATGACCCTGTCGCAAGAGCAGTTTGCCATCTTCACCAAAGATGTCATGCGGCAAAGGAACGCCGCGCTCGGCCAACCCCTTTCCCAGCTTTTGCATCGACATCGTGTCACCCCTTCTCGGTGAAGGAACTAAGCTATGTCTGTCTATGATTCATATTGCAAATGAATTCTAGCTCAAGATTAAGGGCTTCCTCAATAAATTGACAGTGCAGTCTGAGGATCAGAGCGCGTCCTCGTCTCGCCGCAGCATGCCGGCGTGATGATTGAACCCACATGCCTTGAGGTGTAACAGGAAGGGAATTTGGGGTGGCCGACGGGACTCGAACCCGCGACAACTGGAATCACAATCCAGGACTCTACCAACTGAGCTACGGCCACCATTGCTGCTGCAAATACTGCCAGGGCTTTGAAATCGATCTGCAAAGCCTTCGGAAACGGTCTGCTTGGCAT
>Ga0208566_1001785_pt1 | contig 12075 bp, 13 predicted proteins | sample PL_2010_150m_FD_184159 | JGI IMG/M metagenome (GOLD analysis project Ga0208566, IMG submission 184159) | Freshwater microbial communities from Powell Lake, British Columbia, Canada to study Microbial Dark Matter (Phase II) - PL_2010_150m... | ecosystem: Environmental > Aquatic > Freshwater >...
GTGCTGAAACGGAGGCGCTGATCGACAGGAAGCACGACAGCATCAGTGCTTGGATCATGTAGATGTACTTCATAGAGAATTCTCCAGTCGCATCGTCAAACATGACGCAAGGCATGGATTGGGTCCATGCGCGAAGCTTTCCAGGCCGGTTGCAGGCTGGCGATAACCGCCACGACGACGACCAGTGCCGCGATGGTCAGTACGTCGCCAGTAGCGATCGTCGGTGCCATGACCAGATTCTGCTGCTGACCAAAGGCGAAGGTTGGGCGCCAGACATTGATGCCGAAGATGGCGGCGAGGCTGAGTATCGTTCCCGCCACCGTGCCGACGATACCCAGCATCAGCCCTTCGGCGAGGAACAGCGAGAGGATGCGTCCTGGCGGGGTGCCAATCGCGGCAATAGTGCCGATCTCACGAATGCGCTCGAACACCGCCATGATCATCACATTCATCACCGAAACCAGGACGATGGAAACCAGCACGACCTTGATGAACAGGGTCATCAGATCAATCATCCGCGCCAGGCTGGCGAACGGCGAGAGGTCGGCCCAGGTATGGATTTCCAGTATTGGCTTGCCTTCCTTGTTGGTAAGACCTTCCAACGCCTGCCTCATCTGAGTCTCGGCCAGGCCGAGCCGCGAGAAGTCTTTCAGCCGTACGGCGATTTCACTTACCTCCGCGTCAGTCATGCGCAGCAGCTCTCGTGCGTCTTCGATGTGGACGTAGCCGTCACGCCCACCAGGCCCCGAGATGCCTTCGAGGATGCCGCTTACAAGGAAGGTCTTGCCATTCACTGAACCATCGCGATTGGTGGCTACCAGGACCACCGTATCACCGAGCTTTGTCTTCATCCCGCGCGCTAGCAGCGCAGGAATAACGATCTTGCCGCGCTCAACCAGCGGTTTCGCTTTGTCGCCTTCGCTCAGGCGCTCGGAAAGTAGCGGTACCGTTGCTGCTTCACGAGTCGGGTCGATACCGTTAATACGGATACTGGTGGTTTCGGCAAAGTTGCTGAACATACCGCCGAACTTGATGCGCGGCGACCAGCTCTCGACGATCGGATTCGCCTTCAAAGCCTCCTCCACCTTCGCCACCATGTTTGGTTTCATGTTGAGATTCAGTGGCAGGTTGTCGATGGAGGCGACATAGCCCTTGCGGTGCACTTGCAAATGGCCAAGCACGGAATCGGTGAATTGTCCGACCATCATCGACTTGAACGAGCCGGCGACGGCGATGAACAGCAGCACCGCGACCATACCAATGACGATTAGCAGCAGGGTCAGTAAGGTGCGGCGGCGGTAACGCAACAGGTTGCGGCTGGCAATGGCGAGGACGTCAAGCATGACCGAGCTCCTCCAGTTGAATGTCGGAATCGAGGCGGCCGTCTTCGAGCGTAAACGTGGTCTCCGCCTCGCCCATGATCTTCGGGTCATGGGTAGAAAAAACGAATGTGGTGCCAAATTCGTCGCGCATCTTCTTCATCAGTTGGAGCACGCGGTAAGCCGTATCGTGGTCAAGATTGGCGGTCGGCTCGTCGGCCAGGACCAGTTTTGGCTCGCTCACCAGCGCGCGGGCCACGGCGACGCGCTGCTTCTGTCCGCCGGAAATCTGGTCGGGCCGCTTGTCGGCCTGGTCAGACATGCCAACAGCCTCCAGCAGGCGCAGCACTTGGGCGCGGCGCTTCTCCGCCGGCCATTTCTGGACCATCCGCAGCGGATATTCAACGTTCTCGAAGACGGTGAGCACGGGGATCAGGTTGAAGTCCTGAAAAATGAAGCCGATGTTTTCACCGCGAAAGCGCGCGGCAGCGCGGCGATCCAGCGTGGCGATGTCGGTGTCGAGCACCTTGAGGGTGCCGCTGGTGGGATGATCGAGACAGCCGATCATGTTGAGCAGCGTGCTCTTGCCGCTGCCCGAAGGTCCGACAAAGGCGACAAAGGAAGCCGGCTCGATGGTGAAATCGAGCCCCTTGATGGCGGGAACATCGATGTCTCCGACGCGGTAGGTCTTGGTCAGGCTTTCTGCTTGAACGAGGCTCATGGCCGTTTCATCCGTTCGGTCAGCACCACCTGGACATCGGTCGCCGTCCACTTGCCGCGCACGCCGGATGGGGCGCCCGCGATATCGGGGAAATTCACGAACTCCTGGGTGGCGCCGTCCTTGCGTTTGTGCCGGTACTGGCCGTCTATCAGGATGACGATTGGGACATGCCCGCCCAGTCCGACCGCGGCAAGACGTTTTTCGCCTTGCGGGCTTTCGACGTCTGTCTCGACGACCTTGAGCTTCGTTCCCTGCGCTGCGAGCCAATCGCGCAGCGGCGCCAACGCCATTTTTACCGGCGGGTGTGGCATGGCGAGAATTTCGACGGTGGTCGCCTTTGGCGGTGCGGCCAGTGTGTGGCCGGCGGCGAGGGTGAAGGCGGCCGCCAGCACGGCCAGGAAATGAGAGTGCGTCTTCATTGTGTTGTCCTTACTTGCAGTTGTTGTGGAGCTTCCACATTTCGGCGTGGCCCATCGCCACGGCCCAGTCCGGTGGCGCACATTTGCCGTCGGCGGTCCTCGTTGTTGCACCGGCTACGGATACCACTGCGGTCGCCTCGGCAGCGGGAAACCACTGTTCTCCGACAAATCCGATCAGCGCGAGAAATGTCACCACAATTGCCGTCCCGCTAGCACCGACTCTCTGGCTGACGTGCGGGGTAAATACCTCGCAGACGCCGCCGGGGCAGTACAGCGCCTGTTGGCGGGAAAAGGCGTTGTAAATCTTGCAGGCGAGGCAGATGCCGAACGCGCTCTCGAAGAACATCAGCGTCAGGCAGGTGGCACAGACGATCAGGTTGATCGGCCCGACCACGTTATTGAGCACAATCAGGTAGAACATGACCACAGCCAGCGTCCAGCCCACCGCCCAGGCGAAGCGTTTCTGCGGCGCCCCGGCCCATTCCGGTGCCTGATTTTTCACCGCGAAGCGGGCGAGGATCATGCTTGGCGAATACTTCGGATTGATGAAGATGCGGATCGTGAAGTCAATCAGGAAGGCAATGACGAAAATCCGTGTCAGGCGGAAATTGCCCATCAGCCACGAGTTCAGGAACGACACCAGGGCGAAGACAAACAGGATGCCGGCGGCGGCCCGAACTTCGCGCTCGTTCAACACCGGCACGGCGTAGCCGTCGATTCTTTCGCCAAAACCGAAATTCGCGTTCATTTGATTCCTTCCTCAGTCAGCATCCAAATAAGAAAATGTTACCGGTTCCGTGTAACCCAAGTATTTCCGTTTTGGATGGATTTGCATCGCAGCATTGCCAGCCGCAGATTGATACGCTGTGTTACATAATCCGGATTGCAGCTCAACTGGTGACAAGTTGCCTCCTCCGGGAGTCCGATGTTATTCAAATCTCAGCGTGCGGGTATGGTGATGAGCGGGATCTGCGGCGCAGTGCCCGTCTCGGCGAGCGCGGAGAACACCGTCAGAAACATGAACATGCGCTTCGAATTGAGATCGCGGTCATCTATCCAAAACCAGCGGTTGCGGTAGGGCACGGATGCGTATGCATCGGTAGGTTGCTCGCTGCTCGATTGAATGCGCATCAGGGGATAGTTTGGTGATCCCGCTACTGAATCGATGCGCATTATCCTGGTTGCGCGGCCTTCGGTCAGGTCACCTTCTGGCACCTCGACGCCCACTGAAAACTCGGACAGAATTTCTTGCACGGAACGTGTGAGCAACGCGATCTGCGCAGGACTGTGCTGACGCGCCCCAAAGACAAGCAGAAGTTCATCGTTGTTCGGATTGATCCCTAGCTTGTCTTTCACTACGCTGATGTTCTTTTCAACGTCTTCGTCCCCGTTATGGAGGAAGCCGACGTATGTCAATTCTTGGCCATCGCGCTTCTCAATGCGCACGCTCAGCGCGCCTTCCTGCTGAATGCCACGAATCGCATCGATCACCATCTGAAACGTCGGATCCGCGGCGCGTGATCGCGTCTGCGAAGCCGAGTAGTTGTACACGCCGTTGATGGCGCGAGATGTCACTCGCAATACAAGGTTGGCCGGGTGGCCGGACTCAATCATGGCAAAAATGGCCTGCGGCGGGATCGGGCGGATCAAGCCGTTCATATATCGTTCGCCGGTAATTGGGGTGTAGGAAACCGTCGGCTTGTCGGTGTAGGTGCCTGTCGCCCCAAACGCTTGATTGTTGCTAGTCGACGCGCGAGGGAAAATGTTCGACGTAAAATTGACTTGGCTGGCGAGTTCGTATGAACTAATCACCGACGAAACGTCGAGAAATACCGGCGTGTCCAGATACCGCAGCTTGACGATGTTCAGTAGCGTCTGCTCCTTCCAGGAGGTACCCAGGGCGTCGGCATAGCCGATGCGGTCGCGCTGGACGCTGCCGGTGCCGATCGACTGACAACCTGTAATCACAAACGCGGCGGCGAGTGCCAGTGTAAGTCGCCAATGGATATTCATTTCACTCTCCAATTCTCCCAATGCCATGGCCTGCTTTTTCCGGCCCGATCCCCAGTTGCATCGCCTGCGATGTCTTAGCGATTCTTTCCTTCATCTCTGGCGCTCGAAGGCAGGCCTGCTGGTTGATCCCTCTTCGCAAACAGGCGCGATACGATCCCCATCATTCCATGTTCCGGCAATGGGGTGCCGACGGATCCAGATGGCGACTTCCCCCCGCGCATCAGTCTGAGGAATCCGGCCAGGATTGCTACGCCGAGAAACAACAGCATTGGCCAAGGCACATGCGCAAGCAGCGACGACCATTGAGATGGCGAACTGACGTAGATCGGGATGTGCTGTTTTCGCAGTTCCGTTAGCAGCGCGGGGTCGCCAAAATCGGGGATGCGGCTGCTAAAAGTGTCACGCGGCGCCTTGGCGCCGCCCGGCTGAGCGTTATCCAAAGGATGCTTGTAGCGTCCATCGATCTCCGTTCCCTGGAACGTGACACTTGCGACATTGCCGGCATCGAGCTGATCGAGAAATGCGCTGTAAGGGGTCAGGGTCGGCTTGTCGGTTTGCTCAATCGCGAGTATCGCGAGGAGCACTGCCGCCGCGATGGCGATGAACCACACGGGCGGCCTCTTCCACCATGGCCGGTGACAATGGCCCTGCGTATCCATCATACGTTTAACCTCCAAATGGCTAGGTGAGGGCCCTCGGCGGAGAGCACATAGCGCGGCCAGCACCCAATTGCCGACGTCGATTCTTAAATGACACGGTCGCGGGTCTTCCTGTGAAAGTAGTGCGCCACGACGATGAAAACGGCAGTAAAAGCGAGTAGCGCCGCCATGTCCAAGGCGATGGAAAAGTAATGCTGCCCGCCGAATCCCACGCGAACCAGATCGACACAATAAGAGAGAGGCGATAGCGGCGATAGCCACTGGCCCCAGGCTGGCATCTCGGCAAGAGGAACGAAAACACCACTGACGAAAATCAACGGCAGACGCACCAGATTCGACAGCATCATTACCTGGGAAGGGCCCTCCGTCGCGGGTGCAGCGAGTAACACGCCCAGCCCAGAAAAGGACAGAGCTCCGAGCAACAGCCCCGTCAACAGCGCCAGCGGCTGGGGAACCTGTGCCGGTGTCAGTGCCAGCGCCGCCGCTAGGGGCACCAAGGACAGAACCACGCCAAATGCCATACCCGCCAGGATGTCGCCTGAAAGGATCGCTGACAGCGAGGCTGGAGAAGTAACCAGTCGCTCGTATGTCTTGGCCTGACGCTCCCATGGGGTGATCAGAGGGCCTACCGCGGAAGCCGTAAAGAACAATGCCATCGCCACGATACCGGGGACCATGACCTCGACCGGTGCCTTGTGGCCGGCCGCGAAGGCCAAATAGAAGAATAGCGGGAAGATGACTCCGAATGTCAGCACCGGAGGTTTCAGGTAATAAACCATTACGTTCTTCTTCGCCACGACCATAGCGGCGCGCAATTGCCAAAGAAAGTCGTCCAGCGCACTGTCAGTTGCGGCCATGGTGGCCTCCGGTGATCGACAAGAACACCTCTTCCAGTGTCGGGGCAAGCGTGTTGATGCTTTCGATGTGCAGGCCACGCGCAGTGGCCTTTGCCGCAATTGCCTGGGCCATTCGACCGGGTTCCGGACCGAAGGCGCGGAAACCATTGGCAGCCATCACTGTTTTCGTACCGGTATCCAACAGTACGTCCCCCGGCTCCACCATACTTTCCCTGAAGCGGACTTCCACCGACCGCTGAGATTCCACGCGACCGCGTAACGCCGCCGGAGTGTCAATAGCCATGAGCGTGCCCTTGTCGATAATGGCCACCCGGTGACAGAGCTGATCGGCCTCATCCATGTTGTGTGTCGTAATGAACACCGTCATGCCGCGATCGCGGTTCATTTGCGTGATGACTTCCCGGATCAGGCGGGCACTCGCGACATCTAGGCCCGAAGTCGGCTCGTCGAGGAACAAGATATCGGGTTCGTTAACCAGTGCCATGCATAGCATCAGCCGCTGGCGCAGTCCCTTGGAGAGTTGTCGGCCTTTTTGTTCGGCGCGCGTGGTGAGATCGAAGGACCGGAGAAGCGCATTCCCTCGGGTGGTACGGATGGCCTTGGCAACGCCATGCAATTCCGCCATGAGCATGATGTTCTGCCACACCGTGAGGTCCGCGTAAACATTGGCTTCTTCGGGCACCACGCCGATGTGGCGGCGGGCTGTGGAGGGTCGTTCGGCAATATCGTAGCCAGCGATGAAAGCTTTACCTTCCGTCGAAGGAATGAAGCCGGTGAGCATCCTCGCCGTTGTGCTCTTTCCGGCCCCGTTGGGTCCGAGAAAGCCGAAGATCTCGCCACCACCAACCGCAAAACTCACGCGGTCGACGGCAAGGCGATCGCCGAACTTTCGCGTTAGTCCTTCCGCGACGATGGCTTGGCTGGATTGCGGGAGTGTGTTCATCAATAGTCACGAGCGATTTTTTACAGCTCCTGGCTTCGTCATCTGGATCAACTCGTTCATCACGCCTGGCAGCGCTGCCTCGCTTCCCGTGTGGCTCACGGAGGTCAGGTACCTGCCGCCAATAACCACGGAGGGCACCGCGTCGATATCATAGGCATTCATTAATTGAGTCGCTTGGGCCAGTTGGCTCTGAACAGCGAATGAATTCATAGTGTCAGCAAATCTCTTGCGATCGATACCCTGCTTCGCTATCCAATCGAGCAAAGGTGATTCTTGCGTGAGTGGTAAACCTTGGTCGTGTAATGCGGCAAATAGGCTGAGATGGATCTTTTCCAGAACGCCCATCGCTTCGGCGGCATAGAACGCCTTGGCGGTGATTGTTGCGGCTTTGTTGAAGGTCACGGGCACCCGGCGAAACTCCACATCCTTTGGCAGTCGTTTGGCCCAAGGCTCTATCGTCGCTTCCAGGTGGTAGCAATGTGGGCAGGTGTAGGCGAAGAACTCCAGGACTTCCGTTCTACCGTTAGCGGCCTGTGGCTGGCCTCGTTTTACAGGCAAATACTGCTTCCCCGGTTCCAGCGCGGCCCAGGCGTCTGGCAATGTCGAGGCGACCGTAAGACTGGCAGCAAGCCGAAGGAAATTGCGTCGGTCGAGTAGGGATTGGCGCATCAAATTTGAACCTCCGTGGGAGATGTCTTGCAGGAAGCAGGGAATCATGACCATCGCCAAGATAAATAGCGACGCCTTAGATTACATATTAGGACACGCCACGAATAGCGCATATGATTCAAATCATATCCATGAAGTCATTTCACCGGCATGATGGAGCCCTTTTCAATGTTTACCGGTCTTACCAACTCCCAACTGGGAGTGGATGTCATCCTCCATGAATCTGCCTGCTGACTATTCAAAAATTGCCTGGGTGGAAGATTGAGCCAACCTGAAGTCACTGGCCGTGATGGTTCGGATTGCCAATGATATTTTCAGAATCATCTGGTCCCAAAACAGACGACGACTCTCCACTTGCCATTGTCGGTACCCGAAACTGCTCCAATTGCGGAGCGATGGCATCCGGGAATTACTGTTCCCATTGTGGTCAGGAAGCGCTACGAGAGCCGGCGGCCGTTGCCGATTTCCTGCGTGCACTCTTCATCCGCTACGCAACGCGGGAGGGGGTTTTGTGGAAAACCTTCTCGAAACTTTTCTTCGCCCCTGGTGCACTGACCAATGAATACTTGGCCGGGAGGCGTACAAGCTACCTGCGGCCGCTGCAGCTCTATCTGGTGGCCAGCCTGATTGTTTTCGCCAGTGCGCAATTCTTCGGTTTGAGCCTTGAATTGCGCTTACTTGGCGACAGCGGGGTCCATATCATTCGGGCCTCGTCCATATCAACGGAGGATGGCGGTACCCGTGGCGCAGGACTGATGCCGGCTCAGATCATCGCCGACAATATCGACACACCCGCAGTACGTCATTTCAAGTCCCTGTCGAAGGAAGACCGGTTCCAATTCCTGCGGTCGCGAAGAATTCAATACGTGTCTTATTTTGTGCTGCTCCTGGTACCGCTCTATGCATTAATTCTGCAAATCTGCTATCTCGACCACCGACGGCGCTACGGCGCGCATCTCGTATTCGCCTTCCATGCCCACTCCTTCCTGCTTTTCATGCTTCTCGTTGAAGCAAAGCTGCCGACATTCCTCGCCGATGCCCTAACCGTATGGATGATTGCCTACTTGGTCACCGCGCTGAAACGCGTCTACGGCGGAACCTGGGTCGGCACCATCGGACGCAGCGCAGCGATGCTGACCCTCTATTTCACGACATTTTTTGTCGGCAACTTGTTGCTGGTTCTGGCCTTGTTGCAGATATAGCAGCGCTGGTAAAAAGCGGTGAATTGACACATGCATGGTTCCGGAAACAAACGTGCTCGTCTTGTGTACGAGAAGATTCTTCAATCGAAGCGTCAGGTGGAGCAAATGGGATGAGGCGGCGACTGCCTTATAATGTTTAGATCCCCACGGACAGGCAAGGCCAATGACAGATGCGAAGAACCGTTTTGATATTCATGAACTTGCCGGCGCATTCGGCGACCTCGGTACATTAATCCCCTTCGTAGTGGCTTACATCTCGATCCTGAAGATGGATCCGGGAAGTCTTTTTCTGGGGTTTGGCGCCACTCTAATCGCCGCCGGCCTCTACTACCGCACACCATTCCCCGTCCAGCCGATGAAAGCCATCGGCGCCGCGGCCATCACACAGACCGCTGGAGCGGTCGCGCTTACATCAACGATGGTGGTCGGTGCCGGCGTCGCTACGGCCGTGATCTGGCTGTTTCTCGGCCTGACGGGATTTGCCAAGCGCCTGTCCGCATGGGTACCTCGTCCCGCTTTGCTGGGCGTGGTCATGGGCTTGGGATTCAGTTTCATGCTGGAGGGAATCCGTATGATGACCGAACACTGGGCGGTGTCTGCTGGCCTGCTGGTGTTGACGCTGGCACTGCTCGCCCGTTCACGTTTTCCGGCAATGGTTCTGCTGCTGATCGCCGGGTCAATCGTAGCGCTGATTCAACAGCCGACTCTCGCCGATGACCTTGGGCTGATCAAACCTGCCCTACGGTGGCCCGCATTCGCCTGGCCCTTGCTCAGTTGGCAGGATATCTGGATGGGCACACTTCTTCTGGCGCTGCCACAATTACCGCTCACGTTTGGTAATGCTTTGATCGCCATCACCGAGGAGAACAATCGCTTGTTCCCGGATCGTCCAGTTACTGAACGCAAGGTAGCGCTGTCCACGGGCCTGCTCAATCTCTGGTCGAGCGCGCTGGGTGGCATACCGATGTGCCATGGTGCGGGCGGCATGGCTGGACATGTCAAGTTCGGCGCGCGCACCGGTGGTGCTTCTATCATGCTCGGCACTGTGCTCGTGATCGTTGGTCTGTTTTTCGCCGATTCCATTGGCACCTTGTTTCGCCTGTTCCCGCCCTCGGTACTCGGGGTGATTCTCTTCCTGGCCGGTGCGGAACTGGCCACGGGTAGCCGCGATCCCGGTCCAGAGAAAGTCGACCGCTTCATCGTGCTGGCCACCGCTGCATTTGCGGTCTTGAATGTCGGCATTGCCGTTATCTTTGGCTTCGCTGCCTACCATGCATCGAAACGCGGTTGGCTCAAGGTCTAGCGAGGAACACGATAACAAAGGATCACTGGTTCACTAAGATCAGCTTACCTTCTTCGCGCACCAGGATGCCGGATCTTTCCAGTTCCGCCACAGTCCGGTAGAGCGCCTCGTGCGTCACACCTAGTTCCGCCGCCAACGACTTCAGACCAGAGCCTAGGGCCAAATGGCCTTTGCTTCCTTCACTTTCGATCAAGTGCATTAGACGATCCTTCACTCCTTTCTTGGACAAGCGCTCGCACTGCGCACGTAAGCGTTTGACCTCCCGGTTCAGCATCGCGATCCAGCGAATGGCGAAGCCCGGGTCGGAAGAAAGTGCTTGCTTGATCACTTCCATGGGAATGGAAACCAGTTCGCCAGAACGGGTGACGACCGCATCGCAGTGATAGCGTGCTGAATGCAAGCTCGCCTCGGCAACAAACCCATTCCGGGTGCGCTGCAGGATTACAGTTTCACCCTGCACACCTAAACGCTGCAAGACCACTTCCCCGTGGGACACAAACAGGAACTGAACAGGCTTTTTGCCCTGCTTGAACAGTACATCGCCCCGTGCGCAGGTGCGAGATGAACAGAGCCGTTGGAGTTCTACGGGCAACAGGTCTTGTAACGTATGGGGAAGACTTGTGTCAATGCCTGCGATCATATGATTTCGATCATAAGTGAGAACGAACTGCGATCGCTTCGCATTCTGGTTAAGGACCGCTAGCCAATGCATTGGCCTCAGCCGCACAATCAAGTGGAGACTTCGTGCGGGCGCCGCGGGCAGCTTCGATTTCCTTGCGCGCAAGAGCCAATTGCGCCGTGAACTCCGGATTGGCATGTAACCGGCTGACCGTGGCGGCGCCCACCAGGCGGCCCGCTTCCACGTCGCTCTTCCAGTGCGAACCACAGACAATTCGACTCTGACCAAACGCGAGGCCACGGGCTAAGATCTCGTTGCCACGTTCCAGTGCGATTTCGGCAAGCACCAGCGACCACGCCCAACCGATGGATGCATGGCCCGATGGGTAGGCGTCTGGTCTCAGCTTTTCATTGGGCGTGCAATTGGAGTCACCGCGAGTCATGTAGGGGCGCTGGCGCTTATAGAAATCCTTGGCCTTGTCGTTGGCACGGCTAGCATCGCCACGTATGCGACGCAGCAAGATGTTCAGGTGCGGCGTAGCCGCCTCCGAGATCGGCATGTCGAGCACGCAAGAGAACGTGTCGGCGGCATTAGGGAACTCGAGGTTGGCGTGCTTTGCCGCCAGCTTCCAGCGGGGCGTGTCACGCAGCATGCGTGTTGTCCTGTAGATGTCCTCGTCGAGCGCCAGCGCCGTCGAGCCGGTAGTTGGTGGCGGCGGTACCAGCGCGAGGCTGTCGGGAAGTTCGGCCGTCGTGAGATAGCCGATCACGTAACCCGAGCGTCCTTGCGACAGAAGATCGGGAGAGGTTGGCGGGACAAGCGGTGTGGCACATGCGCCGGCGAGCACCATCGCCAGAATTATGGCAACGGTTTTTAAATCCTTGTTAGACATGCTGGAACTCCATAACCACGAAATCAAATGCCATACCCAAGCACCAAGTGTCGCGCCAGCTTCCATTTTCGTACTCGGAACAAACAGTGTAATCCGGCATACCGGCGGCAATGGATCTCTCCACAAGGGCATAACCCTGTACCTCTAAGGATATAGCCGTGAATGTCGGGAGTTAAGTTACTGCCGAGCGACGTCATATTACAGCTTCGGATAGCTTTCGCTGAATCAATGGCACTCAACTACCCGGCGCAGCTTGTGGTCACTGTGACTCCTGAGTGACTCCAATTGGATGTCGACCAGCCGCTAGCGGCGACACCCTCGAACGGCAGGAACATGGCGTGAACCGACCGTCAATATGCACGGTGCATTAGAAAAATAGAGGCTGGCGCCTCTTGGAATTGACATCCCGAAAGCTGCCGCTCAAGAAGTCGATTTGAACGGCTCCTTTCGGGAAGGATA
>Ga0208566_1001786_pt1 | contig 12072 bp, 18 predicted proteins | sample PL_2010_150m_FD_184159 | JGI IMG/M metagenome (GOLD analysis project Ga0208566, IMG submission 184159) | Freshwater microbial communities from Powell Lake, British Columbia, Canada to study Microbial Dark Matter (Phase II) - PL_2010_150m... | ecosystem: Environmental > Aquatic > Freshwater >...
GCCTTCCCCCGCTTGCGGGGGAAGGGGGCAGTGTGTTGCTGTCGGCAACCATCTGAAAATAGTTTGAGGCAGGAAAACCAAAGCATGGAAACCGTCCTACGCCATTCCGCCAAATCCGCCGCGATCCTGATGGCTTTCGCCATCGCCGGAACGGCGTTGCTGGCCGTTACCTACCACGTCACCCGCGACATCATCGCGGCAAGCGAGAAGCAGGCGAAGCTCAAACTGATCGCGCAAATCCTGCCCAAGCAACTCTACGACAACGATATTCTCCAGGAAGCGAGCCAATTGCCGCCGGCCGCCGAACTCGGCAACCTGGGGGCGACCCCGCTGTACCTCGCCACGCTAAACGGCCAGCCGTCGGTGGCAGTGTTCGAGGCGGTGGCGCCGGACGGCTACAGCGGCAAAATCAAGCTGCTGATCGCGCTCAAGGCGGACGGCGAACTATCCGGCGTGCGCGTGGTCGATCATCATGAAACGCCGGGGCTGGGCGACTATATCGAGATCGTCAAGGATCGCTGGATCACGCTGTTCGACGGGCTGTCGCTGGGCAAATACAGCGGCGCCCAGGACTGGAAAGTGAAGAAGGACGGCGGCCGGTTCGAGCATCGCTCCGGCGCCACCGTCACTCCGCGCGCGGTGGTCAAGGCAGTGCATAAAGCGCTGGAATATGCCGCTGCCAACCCCGATGAATTTTTCTCCCCGCGCCAGGCGGATCAGAAGGAGGGTACCCCATGAGCGACGTAAACTACCGGGAAATCATCTGGAGCGGCATCTGGAAAAACAACGCCGGCATCGTCGCGCTGCTCGGCCTGTGTCCGCTGCTGGCGGTCAGTTCCACCGTGGTCAACGGCGTCGGCCTGGGGCTGGCGACCGCCATCGTGATGGCGTTCAGCAATGCCGCGGTGTCGCTGGTGCGCCGCTTCATTCCCAACGAAATCCGCATCCCGGTGTTCATCGTGATCATCGCGGTGCTGGTGACCATCATCGAACTGCTGATGCACGCCTATGTCCAGGCGCTGTATCAGGTGCTGGGGATCTTCGTGCCGCTGATCGTGGTGAACTGCAACGTGCTGGGCCGCGCCGAGGCGTTCGCCTCCAAGAACCCGGTGCTGCCCTCGACCGTCGACGGCTTCATGGTCGGTTTCGGCCTGACCCTGACGCTCGGCGTGCTGGGCGCGATCCGCGAAATCTTCGGCATGGGGACGCTGTTTTCCGGCATCGACATGGCGCTCGGCGATTGGGCCAAGTCGCTGGTGATCACCGTGGTGCCCGATTACCGCGGTTTCCTCCTCGCCATCCTGCCGCCTGGCGCGTTCATCGGTCTGGGCTGCATGATCGCCGGGAAAAACTGGCTGGATGCGCGCGGCAAGGCCGGCAAGCGCCAGGCGGAAGTCGCCGGGTGTACGGTGCCGTCCTGAGTCTGGCCCGCCTAACCTGGAAACTGTTTTAAGGAAGAATTTTTAATGGGAAAAGTAATAAATTCAGCAGAGTATCTGTTAAATCAATTGGGCGAATTGAGTTACCACTTAAGCAACGTCCCTCATCAGGATCAAAGCTATTTTGAGAAACCGCTGCAAATCATTAATCAGGCCTTGGGGTTTCACATCAGCGTTTTATACAAAATCACCAACGTAATTGAAAATGATGTCATTTTGGAAGTCATGACCGTTTGCAACCCCGAACATATAAGACCGGATTTGGCGGAAGGCAGCAAAATCTGCCTCGCAATCGATCATCCCCGCGCGGAATTTACCAACGAAGTCATGGCCTTCAAAAATCGCAACGTTTCGGCGATTAATATCCCGGGATGGGGCTGTGATATCGTCGGGGCTATCTATTTGCCGGAGAACCTGGGCCACGGCTACCTGTTGGCCGGCGATTATTTTGGGGATGAATCCGACATCCAGGAGCATGACGTGCGGACATGCGAAATCATGTGCAACATGTTGAGTTCGGTTTTAATGAAAACGCAGTTTGAAAAACTGGCGAGTTACGACGGATTAACCGGCCTGTTGAACAGCCGCGCCATTCGCGATGAACTGGAAAAAGCATTTCAACGCCAAAAGCGGAAAAACACCTGGTCGGGGGCAGTCGTCCTGGCAGACATCGATTATTTCAAGAAAATCAACGATCAATACGGTCATATCCAGGGCGATGCAGTGCTGCAGGAAGTCGGGTGCCTCTTCGAGGCGTCGATTCGGAAGCATCTCGATCTCGCCGGTCGCTATGGCGGTGAAGAGTTTTTGCTGATTTATGAAGATTCCGAAAAAGACCAGGTCTTGAGCATCGTCGAACGCCTGCGGCACACCATAGAAAATCATCAATTCAAGAAGATCGGGACTGACGGCAGCCCTCTGGACGGAGAATATTTAGCGGTGACCATGTCGTTCGGGATCGCGCTGCTTAACGACCAAACCATCGAAAACAGCAAGGAAATCCTGGCGATGGCCGATGCGGCTTTATATCGATCCAAGGAAAACGGTCGTAACCGGGTGACGCTGGGCGGACGCTGAGCCTACTGGATGATTCCCTTGTACAAGAACAAGGCATATCCGCCGATAAGCCCAAAGCCCATCAAACGGGGGACCCGCCCAAGGATGGCAATCGACAGGAAATGCAGGGCGCCCGCGCCGAGAATGATGAATATGCCGGTCTGAAAAAAGTCGGGTATATGGATCGGATTAAAGACCGAAAACAGGCCGATACACATGGGAATGCAAATATGGCCGTCGCCGATTTGCGAGCTCAGGACAATATCCTGTCGGCCGATACGCGAGTAATACAGGGCGAGGAAGGCATTGGGCAAAACCATCAGTGCGCCGCTCAACCAGCCTAAATTGGCAAAATTAATAAATTGGCCTTCCGCTTTGGACACCCACCCCACCAGATGATCGACGGCAAAATAAATGCCGTAGGCGCTTGCCGCGATCAGCAACAGGTCGAGCACGATCGACCAATGGAAGGTTTTATTCTTCCTGATGTTGTCTTTCAATATTTCAAATACATGCAATATCTGCCAAAAGACAAACAGGCCAACCAACACCAGGCCATCGTAAAAATCGAGTATCCCATCCTTGGCCAAAGCCCACAGCGTGCCGCTAAACAAGAATAACGCGATCAAGGTAAACAGCAAATTAAGCCGATTGATCCGGTGAGTATCGACGAATTTTTTTAGCTTTTGCTTGAAACTGCCATTGCGCACGGCCGCCGGCGCGCAAAAAATCGCGGAAAGCCCGAGGATCAGGGTCAGGTTGGTGGCATTGTTGACGATGCAGTTCTCGATCACCAGTCCGCCATTGCTTCCTGAACTGCTCATCACATAGGCGAAAACCAGATTGGCAAAGCCCGAGCAGTACGGCATGATCAGCGTGCCGAGTACGGTTCCTTCAAAACCCTTGCGCTCCATGGCTTGCAGACGCCAGATCATGATGAAGGAAGCCGCCGCAAATATGGCGAGCAGCGCTAAGGGGTTGGCCGTATGGATTTGGATGTTGTCGATCAGGCTATTCACGTCGGGATAGAAAAACAAGGATAGTCCCGCAAATTCACGACCCGCAGTATCCCCGACCCTCGTATCCCGGTCAAATATTCATGCTTGCGATTAAGCGCGGGTAACCTGGGGATCGAGAATTGCCTATAATAGCCGGCCATGAACGCCGCCAAACGCCGCGCAATTTTCCAGCGCCTGCAAGCCGCCAATCCCGAGCCGACCACCGAGCTGGCTTACCGTACCCCGTTCGAGTTGCTGGTGGCGGTGGTGCTGTCTGCGCAAGCCACCGACAAGAGCGTCAACCTCGCCACCGCCAGGCTGTTTCCGCTCGCCGCAACGCCGCAGGCCATCCTCGACCTGGGACAGGAAGGGCTGGAAAATCACATCCGCACCATCGGCCTGTATCGCAGCAAGGCCAAGTACCTGATTGAAACCTGCCGCCTGCTGCTCGCCCGTCACAGCGGCGAAGTGCCGCATGAGCGCGCCGCGCTGGAGGCGCTGCCGGGCGTCGGGCGCAAGACCGCCAACGTGATCCTCAACACCGCCTTCGGCGAGGACACCATCGCGGTGGACACCCACATCTTCCGCGTCGCCAACCGCATCGGGCTGGCGCCCGGCAAGACCGTGCGGGAAGTCGAGGATAAACTGGTGAAAGCGGTGGAGCCGCAGTTCCGCCGCCATGCCCACCACTGGCTGATCCTGCACGGGCGCTACGTGTGCAAGGCGCGCAAGCCGGAATGCGGCCAGTGCATCATTAACGATCTTTGCGAATTCAAGGGAAAGGCCACACTGCATGTTTAGCCCCAGCCGCGACCAGGCGCGTCGCTTCCTCTTCGATACCTGGCGCAAGCAGCGCGACGGCGTCGCGCTGACCGACCTGGAGCGGATGGCGCTGGCGGTGCTGCTGCTGCATCCCGAATACCACCCCCAGCTCGACGATCCCGAGCAGTACCTGGAACGCGACTACCTGCCGGAAAACGGCGAGGCCAACCCGTTCCTGCATCTCAGTATGCATCTCGCCATCCGCGAGCAGCTCTCCATCGACCAGCCGCGCGGCATCGTCGCGCATTACCAGCGCCTGCTGGCCAAGTGCGGCGACGAGCACGCCGCCGAACATATCCTGCAGGAATGCCTGGGCGAAATGCTGTGGCAGGCGCAGCGTCAGCGCACGCCGCCCGACCCGGCGGTGTATTTCGAGTGTCTGGCGCGGCACGCCTGAACCTCTGGGCAAGCGCCGGTCTAATCAGTTATCCTTGTAGCGAACGCTTGATCAAACCGATAGCGGAACGAGGCTGAAAGATGAAAAGAATCGTGCTAATGCTGGATGGCTTCATCCAGCGCGACTTGTTGACCGACAAGGCGGAAGTGACCATCGGGCGCAACGCCGAGAACGACATCCAGATCGACAACCCGTCGGTGAGCGGCGTCCATGCCAAAATCACCCTGTCCCCGCAACTGCTGGTCGAAGACCTCGGCAGCACCAACGGCACCCAAGTCGGCGGAAGCAAAATCCAGCAAGCCACGACCATCCACATCGGCACGCCGATAGCCATCCTGCGCTACCTGGTTTACGTGCTCGACGAACACAAAAAGGAAGACGGCACTACGCTGGAGCGCACGCTGAAGGTCGGCGAAAAGCCGGCTTGACGACATGCGGCTGGGCATCGACCTGGGCGGCACCAAGATCGAAATAATCGCGCTCGACGAGAGCGGCATTGAACTGTTACGCCGCCGCGTCGCCACCCCGCGCGGCGATTACCCCGCCACTCTGGCGGCGATAGTCTCACTCGTGGAACAGGCCGAAGCCGTGCTGGGAATGCGCGGCACGCTAGGCATCGGCACCCCTGGCGCGGTTTCCCCTCTCAGCGGCTTGCTCAGAAATTCCAATTCTACCCACCTCAACGGCCAGCCGCTTCAGCAGGATATGGAAACGTTGTTGCAGCGCGAAATCAGAATCGCCAACGATGCCAACTGCTTCGCCTTGTCCGAAGCGCTGGACGGCGCCGCGGCGGGCGCCGCCGTGGTGTTCGGGGCGATCCTCGGCACCGGGGTGGGCGGCGGCATCGTCATCCACGGCCAAGTGCTCACCGGCCCCAACCGCATCGCCGGGGAATGGGGCCACAACCCGCTGCCCTGGCCGGACGCCGAAGAATTGCCCGGCCCCGCCTGTTATTGCGGCAAGCGCGGCTGCATCGAAACTTTCCTGTGCGGCCCCGCTATGGCGGCGGAGCACGCCCGGTTGCACGGCGGCACGCTGGATGCGGCGGCCATCGCGGCGGACGCCGAGGCGGGCGATGCCGCTTGCACCACCACCCTTCAGCGCTATGAAGACCGTCTAGCGCGGGCCTTGGCGCAGGTCGTGAATATCCTCGATCCCGATGTGATCGTGCTGGGCGGGGGGATGTCGAACATCGGGCGCTTGTATCGGGAAGTGCCGCGGCGCTGGGGGCAGTACGTGTTTTCCGATCGGGTGGATACCCGCCTGGTGGCGAATCAATTCGGGGACTCAAGCGGGGTGAGAGGGGCTGCCTGGTTGTGGGGGTGAGGCGACCGCCAGCCAAAGAAAAGGGCGGCCTGCGCCGCCCTTAGTGGAGTGCAACAACGCTAGCGGTTATTTGAGCTTTTTAATGCCCAGCACGCCGAGTACATACTTCTCGTAAATCGGCTCGGTGGTGCCTTTCTTCATCTTGCGAATGAAGTATTTCTCGAAGGCGATCTTGGCCAGGTGCACCCACTTGCCTTCCTTGAACCAGTTGACGTTGCGCGGCGGGATCTGCGGCATCGCCACGAAGGCGGCGCCGGTATCGCCGAAATCGGCCAGGCAGATGGCGTTCCAGGTGCCTTTCTGATCGGGTTCCTTGCCGTCGAGCACCGCGCGGATGTTGTGCGCGGTGGCGGTGACCATGGATTCGATCATGTAGCCGGTCTTGGGGGTGCCGGTCGGCACCGGGGTGGCTTCCACCGGCGGAATGGCGACGCACACGCCGACCGAGTAGATATTGTTGTATTTCGGGTTGCGCTGGAACGGGTCGATCAGGATGAAGCCGCGCGGGTTAGTCAGCCCTTCGATGCCGAATACCGCATCTATGCCCTTGAACGCCGGCAGCATCATCGAATGCTTGAATGGCAGTTCGTGTTCTTTCTTGACGTTGCCCATGTCGTCGTGTTCGGTGACGAACATCTTGCCCGGCTCGATTTTGGTGACCTTGGCATTGCAAATCCACTTGATGTTACGGTCGCGCATTACCGATTCCAGCATCCCTTTCGAGTCGCCCACGCCGCCCAAGCCGAGGTGGCCGATGTAGGGCTCGGCGGTGACGTAGGTCATCGGCACCTTGTCGCGGATTTTGCGCTTGCGCAAGTCGGTATCCATGATCATCGCGTACTCATAGGCCGGGCCGTAGCAGGAGGCCATTTGCACCGCGCCCACCACGATAGCACCGGGGTCCTTGATGAACGCATCCCATGCCTTGCCGGCGTCCACCGCGTGGTCGACGTGGCAGATCGAATGGCTGTTCTTGCCGGGGCCGGCGCCTTCGACTTCGTCGAAAGCCAGCTTCGGCCCGGTGGCGATCACCAGAAAGTCGTAGTCGACGAAACGTCCGTCCGCCAGTTCCACCTGATTTTTTTCCGGGTGAACGCGCTTGGCGGCGGTCGGCACGAAGCCGATGTTCTTGCGCTCCAAATAGGGGGCGATGGGGATGGTGATGTCTTCCTTGGTGCGCCAGTTGACCGCCACCCAGGGGTTGGAGGGAACGAACTGGAAGGTCGGGGAATCGGAAATAACCGTGACCTTGTCTTCGGGGCGAACTGCCTCGCGCATTTCATACGCCATCGACATGCCGCCGATGCCCGCGCCCATAATTACGATATGTGCCATATTCAGTTTTCTCCTCTTACCACTTAAAGATTTTTTGCATTGCTTCCAGCCCGTCGTCGACCAGGGGCTGCAAATCCGCGGGAACATCTTCCTGCTCGTAAGCCAGCGCGGCGTAAGCAGAAAGCGATTTCAGCGCACAGGCGATTTTCGCCACTTCGAGGGCGGTGGCGGCGTCCATCTGGACGCCATCCTGTAATGTCCAGTTCTTTTCCTCCATCTTGCTCATCGTCATCTCGCGTTCCCTCTTGATTAATTTTGATGATATAAAGATTATTATTATTCTCCCCGGCAAGAATATAACATGTCGTCTGGAGGATGGCTAACCAAGCGCTTTCTGCTGTTGAGATAGGTCATCGTCTTACCAAATGCTTACAAAATATCGGGCAGATTGCCGGTAGAATTTCATTCATATTCATGCAAAGCCTAACTGTGTCGAACAAACAAAGCGGGTTTACACTGGTGGAAGTCGTTGCCGTGATGGTGATCGTGGTGGTGCTGGCCGCTTCCGCGATTCCGCGCATGGGGCCGGGCGAATTCGCCGCGCGCACGGCGGCGGATCGGGTGTTGGCGGCGTTGCAGTATGCGCAGGTTCTGGCGCAACGGCAGGGGGTTCCAACTGACGTGGTGATTACGGCAGGCCCAATTTTGACTGTTAAACAAAATGTCACACCCGTGACTTTCCCAGCCCAAAATTACGATGGCTCAGACACCGGGGGCTTATACAGCGTGAAATTGCATCCCGATGTCTCCATATCCGCCGTAAATGTTACTTATGGCGCAGATGGCATTCCAACGGCAGGTGCGAGTAGCTACAGCGTTACAGGAAACGGAATGAGTTTTACCATTAAAGTCGAATCCACCGGGTTTGCGCATTTTGTCTAATTCCGCCAGACAACGGGGTTTTTCCCTGGTCGAACTGATTGCCGGCATGATGGTGCTGGCCATTTTGGCAACCGGGTTCCTTTCGGCTTTTTCCGCGGTGCTGAAAAACAGCGTTTCCCCGCTGCAAACGGTCGCGATGGAGAGTATTGCCGCCAGCCAGATGGATAGATTGTTGTCCGGGACGTTTCAGTCGGCGCTGGCGGTTAGTGGTTCGATTCCCCAGAGTGCTGTTGTAGGCGACACTATTTATTGGGCTGCTTTTTCTGTCGCCAGCTCCGTGGTCAATGGCGCCACGGTGGCCTCCGGTATCCATGTGACGGTTACGGTGAGTGCCGATAACTGCGCAAGCTGTGTTTCGCTCTCCGGGGATACCTTCGATGTCCAGTAGGCAACTCCCTCAAAAAGGCTTCACCCTGATCGAAATGATCGTCACCATCGTGCTATTCGCCGCGATGGCCGGCGTCGGCAGCCTGCTGATCAGCAGGCTCGCGCCTTCCTATCTGGTCGGCGTCCAGGCGGAACAGGCGCTTACTCCGCGGGAAGCGGCGCTGTGGCGCTTGAGCGAGGATTTTCGCAAAGCGCTGGTGGATGGCAGTTATCCTTCCCAGACGGGATGCACTCTAAATCTGGCCGTCGTCAGCGGTATGAACGGCGCCGCGCCGATTACTCAAGTGGTCAGCTATACTTGGTCGCCCGACAACCTGTGGATGTCCAGTCCAACAGCCAGCGGCGTTCTGTTGGATAAGGTTACGCTGAACGGCAACACCTGTCCGGTGAGTTACGCCAGTTGCGATGGGCGTATTTGTTTGCAGGTGGCATTTCGAAATGCCGCCGGGGTTAACGAAACAGTCGCTTTGCCTGTTTCGACGACCTTGTACAGCTATGTCAACGGGCCTTATGTTTCTGCTATTTCGCCGGTGAGTGGCTCAATTAATACAACCATTTCTGTTTCTATCAACGGACTATTTCCTGGGATAGGTGGCGGGATCGCTTCCAGTGTGACTTTCATGTCAGGCACTGTGCCTGTTTCTTCCATATTGACGGGGGGGGCAAATGCGCTGATTACCGCCAATATTTCATCGGTGGCTTCGGCGGTGATCGATGTAAGGGTGGCAACGCCGGAAGGCTGGAGCATCCTCAAAAAGGCATTTACTTTCCAATAACGATATGCTGAATCGCTTCCGACAAACCGGCGCTTTTATTCTCGTGACCGTCATTTTCCTGATGGTGGCGGGCGGGGCGATGCTGTATGCGATGGCGAATCTTTCCATGGTTTCCAGCGCCACCAACAGTGTGGCGCATAACGGCAACATGGCGTTGGCGGCGGCACAGAGCGGGTTGAAATACTGCTTGGCAGGACTCGAAACAGGAGATTGCCAGGTCAACCCGATAATTACGGTGCCGCCTGCGCCATGCTATATCACAGTTGCTGTAGCTCCCTTGACGTGCAGCACTGATGCCCCCCCGCTTCTTTGTACCATCACCAGCACAGCAATCTGTCCGAACGTGGCTACTTGTCCGAACGCGGCGGCGCCATCTTGCGCCATCAAGAAACTGTCCATCCACGTACAGAAAACCACCGGCGGTTACCAGATGATCCCTGCCTCCCGGCAGGTTTTGCCTTTGCCCTAATCACGCCGAAATCGGCGAAAGCTACCACATCGGCAAGTAGAGCTTGAACGGCTGGTCGATGTTGGGTTCGAAACCAAAATTCATGTAAAACCGTGCAGCGGATTCATCTTTGGCATCCACGAAAATCCCAGCGCTGCCGACGGAAGCGGCCGCGCCCCGCGCGCGGTTTGTCGCGTCAGCCAATAGCAGCTTGCCCAATCCTTGTCCCTGCATGTCGCTACGGATAGCCAGTCGCCCGAGCCGCGTCACCGGAATCTGGCGCGGGTAGCGCTTCGCCAATTGAGGGGGCAAGTCCTCGATCAAGACAAAGGCGGCTGCCAGCGCGTAGAAGCCCAGGATGGTGGTGAGGTCAAGGTCGTCGAACCCGGCATTCCGATAACGCTTGAGCGACGTTTCATCGCTAGGAACTGCAACGAAGGTGCGTGAGATTCCCTTGACTTGATGCTGAAGCGCAGTGCGTTTCAGCCAGACATCGAGCGCCTCGACCCCACAGTCAAATCTGTTTCGGTCGTGGTGTCCAGTCAAAGGTTCCAGTCTGGTCATTTCGGCGTGCCTCGTAGTCTTGAAGGGCAGCTAACAATTTGTCGTTGGGCGGTGGCGGATTGTCGAGAGCGTCGAGAAACTTTTGTGCGTCGCGTGCGGTGAGGCGAATGACGCGCTCTTGCTCGATGATGCGTTCGGCTTCGCGCAATGCCGTTTGCACGATGAATTGATTAAGCGTGGCGCCGACCATGCCGGCGGCTGTTTCCAGTGTTTCCTGAACCTGCGCGGGAACGCGGGTCGATATTCGACCGCGCACAAGCGATGCGGTAGCCATATTTGCAAATCCCTTGTTGATAACCACAGAATATAGTCTAGCACGGTGGCGCCAAATTGGCGCCGTAAAAATCGTTACTTGGCAATCGCCAGGATTTCTACCTCGAACCTCACCACGCAATCGCTCAACGGGTGGTTGAAATCCACCGTGACCTGCTCGGTGCCGATTTCCCGAATCACGCCGGCCAGCGATGCGCCGTCGGGTTGGGTGAATTCGACCAGACTGCCGGATGGTGGGACTTCGCCGTCGAATGCCGACCTGTCGATTTGCCGGATCAAGGCGGGGTCGTCGTGGCCGAAGGCCTGTTGCGGTTCCAGGGTGAATTCGTAGCGTATCCCAGGTTCCAGGCCGATCAGGCATTTCTCCAGGTTGGCGTGCAATTCGCCGCTGCCTAGATGTAGGGTGACCGGCTCGCTGTCGAAAGTGTTGTCGAGCTCGCCGCCGTTCAGTGCCGCCAGGCGGAAATGCAGGGTGAGGGTGTCGTTGGGGCGGACGATCATTTGCTCTCCATTAGTGTCGATCTCGTAGGGTGCGCCGAGGAACGAGGCGCATCAGTCGCGTGTCGCCACCTTGGCGCGAGCGATGCGCTTCCTTCGTCAGCACATCCTACGCAAAGTTGAAGATCGACGCTAATCAGGTTTGTTCTTGAAACCGTCCCACACCATCAGCACCGCGCCGACCGTGATGGCCGAATCGGCGATGTTGAAGGCCGGCCAGTGGTAGTCGTTGAGGTAGACATCGAGAAAATCCACGACCTGGCCGATGGTCAGCCGATCCCACAGGTTGCCCAACGCGCCGCCGAGGATCAGGCTGAGCGCCAGGCAGAACAGTTTCTGCTGGGGATGTTTGCGCAGCAGGTGGACGATCACGACGGAGGCGACCACCGCGATGGCGGCGAAAAACCCGCGCTGCCAGCCGCCCGCACCGGCGAGGAAGCTGAACGCCGCGCCGGAATTGTAGGCCAGGGTGAGGTTGAAGGACGGCAGCAGCGCCAGCACTTCGCGGTAGGCGAAGTTATGGACGATCCACTGTTTGCTGATCTGGTCGAGCACGATGACGACGGCGCTGATGATGAGCCAGCGCCACCAGCGGGTGGGATTAGACATTATTTCGTTTTCAAATCAGAAGGCAAGGTGACTCCTTCCCTCGCTTGCGGGGGAAGGTTGGGATGGGGGGATGCTTGCTACAGGAAGCATGGCCTGGATGCGACCACTCTCCACCCTAGCCCTCCCCCTGCGAGGGCTACCGTATGCACACATCTTCTGGCATGAATTTTGATTGTTTTGCTGCGGTCAAATCGAGGGAGAAGCATGATGAGCCTATGGGATACCCGTTGGGAAACAGCGGTTCGCGAGCAATACGTGATTG
>Ga0208566_1001790_pt1 | contig 12059 bp, 9 predicted proteins | sample PL_2010_150m_FD_184159 | JGI IMG/M metagenome (GOLD analysis project Ga0208566, IMG submission 184159) | Freshwater microbial communities from Powell Lake, British Columbia, Canada to study Microbial Dark Matter (Phase II) - PL_2010_150m... | ecosystem: Environmental > Aquatic > Freshwater > Lake...
CGCCTTTGCGCACAACCGGTTTATCTAGGAGTCAGCATGTCCGTATCAGAGCAGCAAGTGCTTGAGGCACTGAAGCAAATCACCGACCCGAACACCAAGAAGGATTTCGTCGCCGGCAAGTCCGCCAGGAACATCAAGATCGACGGCAACAACGTCTCGCTCGACATCGTCCTCGGCTACCCGGCCAAGACCGTGATGGGCGCCATCCAGCAACTGGTGGCGGACAAGCTGAAGACCCTCCCCGGCGTCGGCAATGTCGTCGTCAACGTCACCACCCACATCGTCTCCCACAGCGTCCAGCGCGGCGTGAAGCTGATCCCCGGGGTGAAGAACATCATCGCGGTGGCTTCCGGCAAGGGCGGCGTGGGCAAATCCACCACCGCCGTCAACCTGGCGCTGGCGCTGGCCGCCGAAGGCGCCAAGGTGGGCATCATGGACGCCGACATCTACGGCCCCTCGCAACCCCTGATGCTGGGCATCAGCGGCCGCCCGGAATCGCAGGACGGCCAGAAAATGGAACCGATGATCGGTCACGGCCTGCAAGCCATGTCGATCGGCTTCCTGATCGACGTGGAAACCCCGATGGTGTGGCGCGGCCCGATGGTCACCCAGGCACTGGAGCAATTGCTCAACGAAACCAACTGGAGCGACCTCGACTACCTGGTGGTGGACTTGCCGCCCGGCACCGGCGACGTGCAACTGACGCTGGCGCAAAAAGTGCCGGTCACCGGCGCGGTGATCGTCACCACCCCGCAGGACGTGGCGCTGATAGACGCACGCAAGGGATTGAAGATGTTCGAAAAGGTCGGCATTCCGATCATCGGCATCGTCGAGAACATGAGCCTGCACATCTGCTCCGAGTGCGGCCATGAAGAGCGCGTATTCGGCCAGGGCGGCGGCGAACGCATGTGCAGCGACTACAACGTCGAATTCCTCGGCGCACTGCCGCTGGACATCGCCATCCGCGAACAGACCGACGCCGGCAACCCGCCGGTGGTGGCCAATCCCGACGGACGCGTCGCCGAAATCTACCGCGAGATCGCGCGCCGGGTGGCGGTAAAAGTGGCCGATCAGGCGCAGGATTTCAGCGCCCGCTTCCCCAACATTGTGATTCAAAACACGTAATGAGTAATGGGTGATGGGTAATGCGAAAAGCCAACCCCGCCCATCGCCCATAACCCATTACTCATCACCCGAGAAATCATGACTATCAAATCCGACAAATGGATACGCCGCATGGCGGAGCAGACCGGGATGATCGACCCTTTCGAACCGGGCCAGGTCAAGGAAGCCGACGGCAAGCGCATCGTCTCCTACGGCACCTCCAGTTACGGGTATGACATCCGTTGTTCCGACGAATTCAAGCTGTTCACCAACATCAACAGCACCATCGTCGACCCCAAGAATTTCGATTCGAATTCTTTTGTCGACGTGAAAGGCGATGTCTGCATCATCCCGCCGAATTCGTTCGCGCTGGCGCGCACCGTCGAATATTTCCGCATCCCGCGCAACGTGCTGACCATCTGCCTGGGCAAATCGACCTACGCGCGCTGCGGCATCATCGTCAACGTGACGCCGTTCGAACCGGAATGGGAAGGCTACGTGACGCTGGAATTCTCCAACACCACCCCGCTGCCGGCCAAGATTTACGCCAACGAAGGCGTGGCGCAGGTGCTGTTTTTCGAGTCCGATGAAGTCTGCGAAACCTCTTACAAGGATAGAGGCGGCAAATACCAGGGCCAGCACGGCGTAACCCTGCCCAAAATTTAACAGCTATTCACCGCAGAGGACGCGGAGGGCGCAGAGTAACGAAGGTTCCGTTTTTCCTCTGCGTCCTCAGCGTCCTCTGCGGTTAAAAAGGTTTTTCAGGAGTTTCTCATGCGTTTCCGTTTCCCCGTTGTCATCATCGATGAAGATTTCCGCTCCGAAAACGCCAGCGGGATCGGCATTCGCGTCCTGGCCAAGGCCATCGAGGAAGAAGGCATGGAAGTGCTGGGCGCCACCAGTTACGGCGACCTGACTTCGTTTGCCCAGCAGCAGAGCCGCGCCTCGGTGTTCATCCTGTCGATCGACGACGAGGAGTTTTCCACGCCGGAAGTGGCGGAGCACGCGGTGGCGCAGATCCGCGCCTTCGTCGAGGAAATTCGTTTCCGCAATGCCGACATCCCGATCTTCCTCTACGGCGAAACGCGCACCACGCGCCATATCCCCAACGACGTGCTGAAAGAGCTGCACGGCTTCATCCACATGTTCGAGGACACCCCGGAGTTCATCGCCCGCAACGTGATCCGCGAAGCCAAGGCCTACCTGGAATCCCTGCCGCCGCCGTTTTTCCGCGCGCTCACCCATTATGCCGCCGACGGCTCCTATTCCTGGCACTGCCCCGGCCATTCGGGCGGCGTGGCGTTCCTGAAAAGCCCGGTGGGCCAGATGTTCCACCAGTTTTTCGGCGAAAACATGCTGCGCGCCGACGTCTGCAACGCGGTCGAAGAGCTCGGCCAACTGCTCGACCATACCGGCCCGGTGGCGGCCTCCGAGCGCAACGCCGCGCGGATTTTCAACGCCGACCACCTGTATTTCGTCACCAACGGCACTTCCACCTCCAACAAGATCGTCTGGCACTCCACCGTCGCGCCGGGCGACATCGTGGTGGTCGACCGCAACTGCCACAAGTCGGTATTGCACGCCATCATCATGACCGGCGCGATCCCGGTTTTCCTCACCCCGACGCGCAACAATTTCGGCATTATCGGCCCGATCCCCAAGAGCGAGTTCGAGTGGGAGAGCATCAAGAAAAAAATCCTCGCCAACCCTTTCGCCCGCGAAGTGCTGGAAAAGAACCCGGATGCCAAACCGCGCGTGCTGACCATCACCCAGAGCACCTACGACGGCATCATCTACAACGTCGAAGCAATCAAGGAAATGCTCGACGGCAAGATCGACACCTTGCACTTCGACGAAGCCTGGCTGCCCCACGCCTCATTCCATCCTTTCTACAAGGACATGCACGCCATCGGCAAGGGTCGCCCGCGCTGCAAGGAATCGATGCTTTTTTCCACCCAGTCCACCCACAAGATGCTGGCAGGACTCTCGCAAGCCTCGCAGATACTGGTGCAGGATTCGGAGACGCGCAAACTCGACCGGGATGTGTTCAACGAAGCGTTCCTGATGCACACCTCCACCAGCCCGCAGTACGCCATCATCGCCTCGTGCGACGTGGCGGCGGCGATGATGGAGGAGCCCGGCGGTACCGCGCTGGTGGAAGAATCCATCCGCGAGGCGCTGGATTTCCGCCGCGCCATGCGCAAAGTGGACGAGGAATTCGGCGATTCCTGGTGGTTCAAGGTGTGGGGGCAAAACGAGCTATGCGATGACGGCGTCGGCGACCGGGCAGACTGGATGCTGCGCCCCAAGGAACGCTGGCACGGCTTCGGCAAACTGGCCAAGGGGTTCAACATGCTGGACCCGATCAAGGCCACCGTGGTCACGCCCGGGCTGGATGTGGACGGCGATTTTTCCGACTGGGGCATCCCGGCGGCCATCCTGACCAAATACCTGGCCGAGCACGGCGTAATCGTCGAAAAGACCGGTCTCTACTCGTTCTTCATCATGTTCACCATCGGCATCACCAAAGGGCGCTGGAACACCATGGTGACCGAATTGCAGCAGTTCAAGGACGATTTCGACAAGGATCAGCCGCTGTGGCGGGTCATGCCGAGTTTCGTCGCCAAGCACCCGTGCTATGAGCGCGTCGGCCTGCGCGACTTGTGCGGCCAGATTCACGATGTGTACAAAACCAACGATGTCGCCAGGCTCACCACCGAAATGTATCTCTCCGACATGGTACCGGCCATGCGCCCGGCCGATGCCTTCGCCCGGATGGCGCACCGCGACATCGAACGAGTGGAAATCGACGACCTGCTGGGACGCGTCACCAGCGTGCTGCTGACGCCCTACCCGCCCGGCATCCCGCTCTTGATCCCAGGCGAGCGCTTCAACGAAACCATCGTCCGCTACCTGAAATTCGCCCGCGAATTCAACGAGAAATTTCCCGGTTTCGAGACCGACATTCACGGCCTGGTACAGGAAGGGCTTAACGGGAAGAAGCGCTATTACGTGGATTGCGTGAATCAGCCGTAGCTATTCCAGCTTCCCGATGGCTGGCAACCCAGCTGCGCGGGTACAAAAACGTGTCCACTCTACTTGTCTGCTGGCGATCAGGCATCACCGGCAGATCTCGTTCGACTTCGAGTCCTACTGGGTCAGGCCGCATCAAGTTGGGCTTTCAGGGAAAGGCGGCGATCTACCTGCCGGAGACGGCGCGCTACGGCTACCTGGCTTCATTGCCCGCTGGCATCAGCGTATCGGACTGGAGTCAGATTTGCTGGCCGAACTTGATCAATATTTTCACCCCTCCGCCCTGCAAGCGGCCACCGGCGATTTGTTCGGGCGCATCTACGCCTTCCCGACAGGTCGTTTAGCGAGTAATTTGCCGAAATCTGATAGCATTCCACGCTGGCGCCTATGTTTTGTTTCCGCATGGCCGACCTTAAAAAGGGAGTAACTCAAGGGAAGTCTGATGGCTAAAGCAACAACCAAGAATAACGAATCCACTGCCAATATCGGCTTCGAGGCCAAACTCTGGCTCGCTGCCGACAAGCTGCGCAACAACATGGACGCGGCGGAATACAAGCATGTCGTCCTGGGCCTGATCTTCCTCAAATACATTTCCGACGCCTTCGAGGAAATGCGCACCAAGCTGCTTGAGGGCAAAGGCGACTTTGAGGGTGCCGACCCCGAGGACGCCGACGAATACAAAGCCGAAAACGTCTTTTGGGTGCCCAAGGAAGCGCGCTGGTCGCAACTCCAGGCGGCGGCCAAGCAGCCCACCATCGGCAAAGTGGTGGATGATGCGATGGTTGCCCTCGAACGTGACAACCCACGTCTCAAAGGTGTTTTACCCAAAGACTACGCACGCCCCGCCCTCGACAAGCATCGTCTCGGCGAACTCATCGACCTTATCGGCACCATCACCTTGCTCCCCTCGCCCGCTGGCGGGAGAGGGGTTGGGGGAGAGGGCGCAGGCGAAACCACCCACCGCTCGGTTGATCTTTTAGGTCGCGTTTACGAATACTTCCTCACCCGCTTCGCCAGCGCCGAAGGCAAGAACGGCGGCCAGTTTTACACCCCCAGTTGCATCGTCCGCGTCATCGTCGAAATGCTCGCGCCTTACAAAGGCCGCGTCTATGACCCGGCTTGCGGTTCCGGCGGCATGTTCGTGCAGTCGGAAAAATTCGTCCTCGAACACGGCGGGCGCATCGGCGACCTCAGCATCTACGGCCAGGAGAGCAACGCCACCACCCGCCGATTAGCGATCATGAACCTCGCCATTCGCGGCATCGAAGCCGATTTCGGCCCCGAGCAGGCAGACACCTTCCGGCGCGACCTGCACAAAGACCTCAAGGCCCAGTTCGTCATCGCCAACCCGCCGTTCAACGATTCCGACTGGCACCGCGTGGACGACGACGTGCGCTGGCAATACGGCGTACCGCCTAAAGGCAATGCCAACTTCGCCTGGGTGCAGCACTTCATCCATCACTTGGCACCCGATGGCTACGCCGGATTTGTGTTGGCCAACGGCAGCATGTCTTCCAACCAATCCGGTGAGGGTGACATCCGCAAAGCGATTATCGAGGCTGACTTGGTGGACTGCATGGTCGCATTGCCCGGCCAACTCTTCTACAGCACGCAAATTCCGGTCTGCCTGTGGTTCCTGGCGAAAAGTAAAAACGCCAGAACCATTGAACATACGGATGATGATTTGCCGGATTTTATTCGTGAACGTCGGCGCGAGACGCTCTTCATCGACGCGCGCAAAATGGGCACGCTGATTGATCGCGTCCATCGTGAACTGACCGAGAGCGATATCGCCCGTATCGTTCAGACTTATCACTCTTGGCGGGAAGATCGTCCACGCCTGCTGGAGGAAGCAGGAAAACGCGGCTTCATGCTCGATCTGAATCCGCCCTACGGAGATATTCCGGGGTTCTGTAAATCCGCCACTACAGACGAAATCGCTACCCACGGCTACGTCCTCACACCCGGTCGTTACGTCGGTGCCGAAGAAGTCGAAGACGACGGCGAACCCTTCGAGGAAAAGATGGCGCGCCTCATCGTCGAACTTAACGGCCAATTCGCCGAATCGGCGAAACTGGAGCAGGCCATCCGACAAAATCTAAAAGGACTCGGGCATGACCTCTAATAAGCAATCCAACCCGGCAACCAAAGCCTCAACGATGGAATCTGAACCCACCCTCGCCATCGTCGATGTACCTTATGACACGCTGGAAAGTGATCAGCCTTTCGGCAAGCGCTGGGGAGATGAGGTCATGACCCTGACCGCAGAGCACCTTGCTGCTTTGCACGATGGCAAACTGGTGGCAGTGGATGTGCAGGGCGAGTATGTCGTGTTCTTGCGCTTGCAGAATGAGGGCAATCAATCAGTCGGGAGAGAAACATGTCTGAATTGAGTTTTGAAGCATTGGCGCTGTCGATTGCCGCATTGGAGGAGGGCTTGTCCGAGCATGAGCAATACCCGCAATTGCTCACCGTGCGGGATGGCGTCATTCAGCGATTCGAAATCGCGCTGGATGTCTCTCGCCAACTGATGATTCGTGTTCTGAAAGAGGTCTTTTCCCTTGATGCCGCCAGCGCCCAAAAGGACACTATTCGAGAAGCGGCGAAATTTGGCTTGATTGCCGATGCCGAAGCGTGGATGGGGCATCTGGCCGCCCGAAACCGCACCTCGCATACCTATGACTCGGAGATTGCGGATCAGGTGTTTGCCCACATTCCATCATTTCTGCCCGATGCCCGCGATTTGCACAAACGGCTGCTCCGCCATGCTGCTTGATGTTCGCCCGGATCATTTGCGGATGGTTCGAGCCATCCTGCAAAAGCACGTGCCGCAATATGACGTATGGGCGTTTGGCTCCCGCGCCAAATGGACTGCCAAGGACTACTCCGACCTGGATCTATGCGTTGTGTCGGACAAGCCGCTGAGTTTTTCCCTATTGGGGGCGCTGGCGGAAGACTTCTCCGATTCCGACCTGCCGTGGAAAGTGGATGTGGTGGATTGGGCTACGACCAGCGCATCGTTCCGCAAGATTATCGAGCGGGACAAGGTGGTGGTTCAAGAGGCGGGTCGGGGCGGGGATATGGCGGGTGAGTGGCCGACGAAATCAATTGATGAGCTGAAAGCGAAGAGTCGTGCAGCTATCGCAATCGGCCCTTTTGGCTCTCGTATGAAGAGTGACTGCTACGTTCCATCTGGCGTACCTGTCATTCGAGGAACTAACATCTCTGACACGAGAGAGTTGATTGGAGAGATGGTCTGTATCACTCCCGAGAAAGCCGAGGAAGTTCAGTCATCTATCATTGTTGCCGACGACCTTTTCTTTCCTCATCGTGGTTCAATCGGCTTGGTCGGAATCGTTCCCCTGAAGGGCGCTGTTCGCTACGTCCAGTCGAGCAGCATGATGAAGCTCACTTGTGATCGCAGCCAAGTTGAGCCACTCTATTTGTTCTATTTCTTTCGGTCCGCACAAGGCCGTCAAGAGCTTTTGAAGAACGCGTCCACGGTTGGGACTCCCGGGATTGGACAGCCGCTGTCTTCGTTGAAAGCAATTCGAGTTCCGCTCCCGCCCCTCCCCGAACAAAAAGCCATCGCCCACATCCTCGGCACGCTGGACGACAAGATCGAGTTGAACCGGCGCATGAACGCGACGCTGGAGGCGATGGCGCGGGCGCTGTTCCAGAGCTGGTTCGTGGATTTCGATCCCGTCCGCGCTAAACTCGATGGCCGTGAACCCGCCGGACTCGACGCCGCCACTGCCGCGCTTTTTCCCGCCCACTTCCAAGAATCACCCCTCGGCCATATTCCGCAGGGGTGGCGTGCAGCTTCACTGGGAAATGTGCTTGAGATATTCGACTCAAAAAGAATTCCATTGTCTGGTCGTGAGCGCGAAAAACGCCAAGGATCATATCCCTATCATGGTGCGGCATCAGTGATGGATTATATTGATGACTTCCTTTTCGACGGAATCTATGTGCTCATGGGTGAGGATGGTTCCGTCATCAACGTCAACGGAACGCCCGTGCTGCAATACGTGTGGGGAAAGTTTTGGGTTAACAACCACGCCCACGTCCTACGTGGCACAAACGGCATTTGCACCGAGCACCTGTTGCTGCATCTTAAGAATTGTAATATTGCTGCCTTCGTCACCGGAGCTGTTCAGTTAAAACTGAATCAGGGAAATATGAACCGTATCGAGTTCATCCTGCCGCCACCCGAAATTGGTAAAGCTTTTGCAACGACAATTGACCCCCTCTTCGCCCGAATCCGCGCCAACACGGAAGAATCCCGCAACCTCGCCACTCTGCGCGATGCGCTGCTTCCCCGCCTAATGTCAGGAAAGCTTCGTGTGCCTAATGGCCAACTTGCAGGGGAAGAGTTCGTATGAAATTGAGACTCTTTTCCTCCGTGGTTATATTTCTTAGTGCCTATTCACCGCTTGCCATCATCTTCTGCATTCAGAACTTTAATTTTGAGAAGCAGGAATTGATGCACCCACTTATCATATGGCCTATTCTTGGCTTGGCGGCTGTAAGTTGCATTATCTTGTGGGCAACGGTTAGGCTCCCAAGGATTTCAACCTCGCCGATTTCCATCAAGTCCGTATCCAACAAGTCGGGGGAGCTGGTCAGTTACACCATCCCCTATATGGTTTCATTCTTCGTAATTGAGCACTGGAATACCCAGCTTCTCGCCAGCTTCGCATTTTTCATGTTCATCATGTTCTGGCTGACGCTCAAGACGCACACCATCTTCAACAACCCGATTCTCGCCATGATGGGATACAACATCTTTGATGTGCATTATGAAAAAAACGGCAAGGAGTACCAAGATTATTTGCTGGCTAAGGGCGATCGGTTAAGAAAAAACGAGCAGTGCCGGATTGTTGAAATTTCAGAACAACTTTATTTGGTCACAGAACGTAACCCAGAGGTGTAAGCCATGGAACAAAAGAAGAGGCTTCTTAAAAAGATTAAAATGCTAGATTGGAATCGGGCGAGCGTTTCACTCTACCTGGTCAAGCGTGAATTGGTACATCGAAAAGCCACATACGATGTACTTCAAGTCAATGTTGATACTAAGTTGCGAAAGAAACTGCGTGGCATTGCCAGCGGAAAGATTCAGCAGTCGAATGCTGCCGTTGAGTATGACTTCAATACTGCCGATTTGGATGACAATCTTCTGGGCATCGCCACCTCGGAAACGGATTTTCAGTCCATCATTGACGCCATTACCGCAGATGAAGAACCAGAATTCGTGGATTCAATTGAGAAATTAATTGACTCGTGGCTCTATATCGCTCGCTTAGACCTTGCTGGAGAACCGTCGTTGTATGCCGCGCGACGTGTATCAGAGGGCTGGACAACCAAGAAAGTGTCTCAACTTATCAGCATGATATTTCATGACAACATGTTGGTTGATATTGAGCAAAAAGAGATATTCAGAATTGATGGGAAGGTCGATTTCTTTTCATATGACGGCACTACATTCATTGCGGACAAAAAGAATTTCGAGACCGCATTGAACTTCAGGGAAGGCATGGAGCGGAACCGTGACGAGATTGTAGGCGAGTTTAACACCATGAATTTGTTTGATAACGCCTCAGAGGTTTCGACTTTAGTGGGCGACAACATTCGGCGTTTGCGGCGATTATCCCAAGTTAAAAAGGCTGGCTACTACAAGGATGCCAATTTCTTGGCAAATCTGAAAAAAGTAAATGATGAAGAAGGTTGGGGAATAAAGTATTCGGCAGATGGAAAGTTGTTAGTCACAGAGGATGACATCGAAACTGTTCTACGTATCCTGAATAACGACCGACTGACATCCAAAATCAACTCTGAGAATTTTGATGTTGATGTAAAGCATAAGCTGGGCAGTTCAATTTGACATGCCCCCTATCAACGAATCCATCGTAGAAGACGCCGCCCTGACTTGGTTCGGGGAGCTAGGCTATGCCATCGGCCACGGGCCACACATGGCCCCCGGCGAAGCGGCGACGGAGCGGGATTCGTTTGGCGATGTGGTGCTGGCTGGGCGCTTGCGCGAGGCCATTCGGCGGCTGAATCCGACCATCCCGGAAGAGACGCGCGAGGATGCGCTACGCAAGGTGCTGCGGATCGGCACGCCTTCGCCTACCCAGACCAACCGCAACTTCCACGCCATGCTGCGCGACGGTGTGCCGGTGGAATATCCGCGCCCTGACGGCAGCATCGCGGGCGATCATGCGCGGCTGGTGGATTTCGACAACGCTAGGAACAACGACTGGCTGGCGGTGAACCAGTTCACGGTAATCGAAGGGCAGCACAACCGGCGGCCTGACATCGTGGTCTTCGTCAACGGTCTGCCGCTGGCGGTGATTGAGTTGAAGAACGCGGCGGATGAGGATGCGACGATCTGGTCGGCGTTCAATCAACTGCAAACCTACAAGCAGCAAATCGGCAGCGTGTTTCACTACAACGAGGTGCTGGTGGTATCTGACGGCACGAACGCGCGCATTGGATCGCTGACCGCCAACCAGGAATGGTTCAAGGTGTGGCGCACCATAGACGGTGAGGGCGACGCCCCGAAAACCGCGCTGGAACTGGAGGTGCTGGTGCGCGGGGTGTTCGAGCCGAAACGCTTTCTCGACCTGCTCCAGCATTTCATCGTATTTGAAGAAGACACCGACAGCGACCGCCTGCACAAGATTATCGCGGGCTACCACCAGTTTCACGCGGTCAACGCCGCCGTGGAGGAAACCGTGCGCGCCAGCGGCATGGCGGAGGAGAATCTGCTGCGCCAAGACCTCGGCGCCTATTGGGCGGGCAGAATGCACGGCGGCAAACCGGGCGACCGCCGCGCCGGGGTGGTGTGGCATACTCAGGGTTCGGGCAAGAGCTTTTCCATGCTTTTTTACGCCGCACGCATCGTGCGCCATCCGGCGATGCGGAACCCAACGCTGGTGGTGCTCACCGACCGCAACGATCTCGACGACCAGCTTTTCGGCCAATTCCAGCGCTGCCATGAACTGCTGCGCCAGATGCCGGTGCAGGCCGAGAGCCGCGAACAGTTGCGCGAACTGCTGCAAGTGGCAAGCGGCGGCGTGGTCTTCAGCACTATCCAGAAATTCATGCCGGACAAGGGTGAGAAGATGCCGGAGTTGTCGCCACGCCGCAACATCGTGGTGATTGCCGACGAAGCCCACCGCAGCCAATACGATCTGATCGACGGACTGGCGCGCAATCTGCGCGATGCGCTGCCAAATGCGTCCTTCATCGGCTTTACCGGTACGCCCATCGAGAAGAACGACGCCAACACGCGGGCGATTTTCGGCGATTACATCAGCATCTATGACATCCAGCGCGCCGTGGCAGACAAGGCAACGGTGCCGATCTACTACGAGAGCCGCATTGCCAAGCTGGCGCTGAATCAGGCCGCGCTGCCGAAGATCGACGAGGAATTCGACGAAATTACCGAGGGCGAGGAAGAAGACAAAAAGCAAAAGCTCAAAACCAAGTGGGCCGCGCTGGAGGCGCTGGTCGGCGACCCCAAGCGGGTCGCGCTGATTGCAGCAGACCTCGTGCAGCACTATGAGCGCCGCCTCGAAGCGATGGACGGCAAGGCGATGGTGGTGTGCATGAGCCGCCGCATCTGCGTCGATCTCTACAACGCCATCATCAAGCTACGTCCCGATTGGGCCAGCGCCAAGGACGACGACAGCGAGGCCGAAAAACAGCAGGCGTGCGTGGTGAAGATCGTCATGACCGGCAATCCCGATCAGCCCACGCGCGTCGTCCGCAAGCGGTTCCAGATCCCGCTCATCCTGCCGGTGCTCCGGTGGGAGGACGGGTACGGCGCCACCTACGGCGCGCGCGTCACCTTTCCCGATCCGAAGTGGCTGGGCAAGCGCAGCCGCGTCACGTTGCCGCTGACCTGGGGCGGCACG
>Ga0208566_1001791_pt1 | contig 12058 bp, 8 predicted proteins | sample PL_2010_150m_FD_184159 | JGI IMG/M metagenome (GOLD analysis project Ga0208566, IMG submission 184159) | Freshwater microbial communities from Powell Lake, British Columbia, Canada to study Microbial Dark Matter (Phase II) - PL_2010_150m... | ecosystem: Environmental > Aquatic > Freshwater > Lake...
GCGGGGCGATCCTTTCCATGATGTCGCGACGGCCGCCGAAAGCGCCGAGCGGCATGCCGCCGCCGATCACCTTGCCGAAAGTCGACAGGTCGGGGGTGATGCCATAGAGCCCTTGGGCCGAATTCAGGCCGACCCGGAAGCCGGTCATCACTTCATCGAAAATCAGCAGCGCGCCGTACTGTGTGCAGAACTCGCGCAGCGCCTTGAGAAACTCGAGCTTGGGGGCGATCAGGTTCATGTTGCCGGCGACCGGTTCGACGATGACGCAGGCGATCTGGTCGGCGTGCCGGGCAAAGGCTTCGGCGAGCTGCTGCGGATCGTTGTAGTCGAGTACCAGGGTATGCCGGGCGAGATCTTTCGGCACGCCGCTGGACGACGGATTGCCGAAGGTCAGCGCACCGCTCCCGGCCTTCACCAGCAGGCTGTCGGAGTGGCCGTGATAGCAGCCTTCGAACTTGATCAGCGCATCTCTGCCGGTAAATCCGCGCGCCAGGCGGATCGCGCTCATCGTCGCCTCGGTGCCGGAGGACACCAGGCGCACCAGCTCCATGCTCGGCACCAGGCGGACCAGCAGTTCCGCCAGCTCGACCTCGCCCTCGGTCGGCGCCCCGAAGGACAGCCCCTGGGCCGCCGCCTGCTGAACCGCTTGCACTACCTCGGGATCGGCGTGGCCGAGAATCAGCGGACCCCAGGAGCCGACGTAGTCGAGGTAGCGCTTGCCGTCGGCATCCCAGACATGGGCGCCTTCGCCGCGGGTGAAGAAGCGCGGCGTGCCGCCCACCGAGCGGAAGGCGCGGACGGGCGAATTGACGCCACCGGGGATGACGCGCTGGGCGCGGATAAACAGTTCTTCGTTGCGGGTCATCACATCCTCACAGAATCGACACCTGCCGCGGCAGGCGCTCAAGGCGATGATACATCACGTTGGCGGGCGGCTGACGGTGTTGACGCTTGCCCGTCCGATGCCGGGGGCGTGACCCATCGAAGCAGGCGTAGATCAACCCGCAGCACGAATTCCTCGCCCATTTGGTCTAGAGTTCATGAAGAAGGGACTGGTACTCGCCTCCCTGGACATTCACCCGTCATGCCGATGAAAACCCATATTCACCCATCAGATGTGCATGGTCTGGGCCGACTGAGCATCGCCGCGGTTGCGGGACTGACGAGCTTGGTGGAGGCCTTGCACCGCACTATCGGCGGCGCGCCGGGCCTGGTCGGCAGCCAACCGCCCGGACCGACAAAAGGCATCACCGGGTTCGTCTACCGCAGCGTCCACGGCGTGGTCGCGCTGGTCGGCAATGCGCTCGATGCTATTCTCGTGCAGATTGTTCCTCTGCTGGGCGAGCTCCGCTCGTCGCCGGGGCGCGAGGCTGTCCTGGCGGCGCTGAACGGCGTATTGGGGGATTATCTGGCCGAAACCGGCAATCCACTGGCCATTGCCATGCGCTTTCGTCATGACGGGCAGCCGTTGACGCTGGAGACGAAGACGCTGGCAGAGGCTATTCCGCACCCCACCGGCAAACCGCTGGTGATGGTGCATGGCCTGTGCACGAGCGATCTGCAATGGACCACGCCCACCCAGCGACGCGACCCCGCCGCCGCCGCTGAGGCGGGGGTTACGCTGCCATCGCTGCTGGCCCGCGAACTGGGCTACACGCCAGTCTATCTGCACTACAACAGCGGCCGCCACATCTCCAGCAACGGGCGCGAGTTCGCCGATCTCCTGGAGACCCTCGTCAGTCATTGGCCGGTGCCGGTGCAGGAGCTGGCAATCGTTGCTCACAGCATGGGCGGACTGGTCGCGCGCAGTGCCTGCCATTACGCGGCGATCGCAGGCCACGCCTGGCAGCGATCGTTGAAAACTCTCGTCTTCCTCGGTACTCCCCACCACGGTGCGCCCCTCGAGCGCGGCGGCAACTGGATAGACCTGATTCTGGCCGGCAGTCCGTACACGGCGCCCTTCAGTCGACTGGGCAAGATCCGCAGTGCCGGCATTACGGACCTGCGCTACGGCAACCTGCTGGACGAGGATTGGGAAGGGCGCGACCGTTTCGAACCAGCGGGAGACCGCCGGCGCCACATTCCCCTGCCCAAGGGGGTGCGCTGTTATGCGACCGCCGCAACCACCGGAAAGCGGGCCGGCGACTTGAAAGACCGGCTTCTCGGCGACGGGCTCGTCCCAGTAGACAGCGCTTTGGGACGCCATAGCGACCCCGCGCTGAGACTGGCGTTGCCCGCTTCCCGTCTATGGGTCGGCTACGAATTGAACCACATGGCGTTGTTCAACCATCCTGCCGTCAACCAACGGGTGAGGCATTGGCTCGCGCCGAGGGCAATGCGAAAGCCCTCGCCAGCCGCCGCGCGCGAACCCCATTCCGTCATGCCGTAGGCGGTTGCGGACCCGGAAAAGTCTCAGCTCGGCCGCCGCCAAGCTGAACGCCTAAGAGCATCGCGGGTTCTCGAACGGTGGCCCGTCGACTATCATTAATACGGAACCCATCCGCCTCTTCCGAGGAACTCGCCGTAATGGCCAAACGCGAACGCATCGGCCCTGTGGACACGACATGGCTGCGCATGGATCGTCCAAACAACCTGATGATAATCATCGGCGTGATGATCTTCGACGGGCGGCTGGACTTTGAACGCCTGAAGCGCACCCTCCAAGTTCGCCTTCTGCCCTACCGCCGCTTCCGCCAGAAAGTGAGGGTTGAGGCCACCAGTTCATGGTGGGAGGACGACGCTGAGTTCGACATCAATCACCATTTGCATCGCACCGCCTTGCCTGGAGATGGCGGCAAGGAAGAGTTGCAAAACCTCGTCGCTGAATTGGTCTCCTCGCCGTTCGACCACGCGCGGCCGCTATGGCAGTTCCACGTCGTCGAGAATTACCGTGGCGGGGAAGCCGGCGGTACGGCAATGATATTGCGCATCCACCATGCCATCGGGGACGGTATCGCGCTGATCGGCGTCATGCACTCCCTTACCGACGAGTCGGCAGACACCCCGCTTGGCGAGCCCGATGATCCGGGGCATGAGCACGAAGATGAGGACCAGGGCAATCATTGGCGCGTGTTCCTCGAATTTGAGCCGATGACCAATACGATGGTCGCCGGCATCCGCTTCTCCGGCAGTCCGTGGGTCAAGTACCTGAGCATACTCAAGGATCCAGGACAGGCGGTGGATTACCTCAAGATCGGCGCCGGCATCGCCGCCGAGATCGCCTGGCTGGCGGCGATGCCGGGGGACGCGAAAACACGCTTGAAGGGCATCCCCGGCGTGAGCAAATGCATGGCCTGGTCGGAACCGATCCCGCTGCCGGAAATCAAGACGGTGGGCAAGATGTTCGGTTGCTCGGTCAATGATGTTCTGATCTCCGCCGTCGCCGGCGCGCTCGCCACTTATCTGGCAGAGAAAGAGGAGCAGATCGGTGAAGCCGGCATCCGCGCACTCGTCCCGGTGAATCTCCGCAAGCCCGGTGACAACAACGGGCTCGGCAATGAGTTCGGCATGGTGACGCTGGAGCTGCCGGTTGGCATCGACAACCCGCTGGCGCGTCTCTACGAGACCCACCGGCGCATGGAAGAGCTCAGGCACTCCTACCAGCCGATGGCCGCACTGACCATACTTGCTGCCGTTGGTCAATTGCCCAAGTTTGTCCAGGAGCTGGTGCTCGACCTTCTTGCGGCCAAGGCCAGCGTGGTCATGACCAATGTCCCTGGTCCGCAGCAGACCCGCTACATGGCGGGGTCGCGGATCGCCCAGCAGATGTTCTGGGTTCCCCAGTCGGGCAATATCGGCATCGGCGTATCCATTCTGTCGTACGACGGCAAGGTTCAGTTCGGCCTGCTCGCCGACGCCGGCCTGATGCCCGACCCGCAGCGGGTGATCGCATATTGTGTCCCCGAGTTCGAGAAGATGGTCTACATGCTCTTGCTCGAACCCGACAGCCCGCAACTGACGCCCGAGGACGTCGAAAGCAGGCTGGCTCCGGCACTGAAACTCTTGGCGCCCACCCGTAAGATACGCAAGAAGCGCATCGCACGCAGCGCCGGCCCGGAGACGGCAACAAACGCCGCTGCCAATTCGCCGGCGCCGAGGCGGGTTCCGAAGCGATTCCGCTAAAGCGGCTTTTCGGTGCGTCGGCTAGTGCCCCGGACCTAGAAACGGGCGCCGCTAGTACCCCGGACCCAAAGGCGGGCACTATTCTTCAAGTTCCGACTTGGCGAGTTCGATGTCCAGGCGTTCCATCGCATCGGCGGGGGTGCAGACGGCCGCCTCCTCATAGAGTGCGATGGCCTTGTCCATCTTGCTCTTGCCGAATAGCATGACCAAACCGTTGGCGTATTCGATGCGGGCGATTGCGGAATCCGGGTTGAGTTTCAGCGCCCGCTCGAAATGCAGGACACCCTTGTCTCTGGTCGCGCCGTAGGCGAGGTTGCCGAGACTGGCCCCGACCTTGTCGATGACTTCGGCATGATAGGCGCCGAGAGCGATGTGGGCGTCGGCGTGCTTGGAATTGAGTTCGACGGCATGCTCCAGCGCCGCGTGGATCTTTCCGCCGAGTCCCTGCGCCAGCGCCGTTACCACCGAGATACCCTGGCTATAGCGTCCCAATGCCAAGGCCTGGAAGTAGTATCCGTTGGCGTCTGTCTTCGCTCTTGCCGCATAGGACTCGGCGCGCCTGGCCGCCTCCTCGAACAAGCCAAGACGTTTCTTTTCGTTGTCCTCAAGGTAGGTCGCGTAGATGATCTGCGCCTTGTTGGCAACGTTGATGCCGGCATCGCCAAGGGCCAGGCCCAAGCTGAACGATTCCTCGAAGTCGCCGCGGTGGTAGGCGCGCCAGGCATCCTGCAGCTTGGCCCCCGGCGGGTAATCCTCGCAGTCGCCCCGGTGCAGTCGCGGCCACGCCTTCCTTAATGCTGTGCCCTCATACTCATACGCCTTGTCCGGGTGTGGAAATTTGCGCCAGCCTGCCATGGTCTTGCTCCTAACGTCGCGCCTGCTGCCGGCTCTCGAGCCTGTCCAGGGCCATGTCGAGTTCGAGCAGGGTACGGCCAAGCTTGCGCGCATGCTTGCGGTTGATGCGCCCGGGCCGGGCCAGCAGCGACCGCGATGAGTTCGCCAAGACCGCATGATCGATGCGCACGCCGTGCCGGGCGAGGACCGGCGCCAATTTGTCTGCGCGTCGTGACAACTCGGCGCGCGTCCGCTGGTAGGCATGCTCGGCGAGCCGGCGGCGGCCCGCGTAGCTGAATACATTGGTGAAGAACATCTCGGTATCGTCGCGGTCGGGCTCGAACAGGACCACGTCGGCGTCCTTGAATCTGGCACCGTACGTGGCCATGCCGACCTGCATGCGCGAATGGATGATGGCGCGGAAGGTCTGCGACAACACCACCGGCAAACCTCCTTCGACGAGCTTGTGCCGCTTCGGATGCCCGCGCTTGATCGCCAGATCGGCATCGAATGGCACCAACGGATTGATGCAAAGGACCAGCTTGGCGCCATGGCGCAAGGCAACCGAGGCGTGCAGGGTCTTCCTCAAGGCGCCGTCGACGTAGTAGTGGCCGTCGATCTCAACCGGGGGATACAGCCCGGGCAGGGCCGCGCTGGCCTGCACCGCGGTTGAGATCGGGACGTGGTCGAATCCAGGGGCGCCGAAGGGCACCGACGCGCCGGAATCGAGATCGGTGGCGACCAGGTAAAGCTGGTGAGGCAGCTCGCGGAAATCGTTGCTGCGACCGGGCATGGAGAACAGGCGCCGGAGGTAGTCATCGATCGGACGATTGTCAAACAGGCCGGTCGGAAGCGCCTGGGACAAGCGGGCGAAGGATTCGAAGAATCCCCTGCTGCTGAGGCTGGACAGATAGTGCCAAGATGCGTCGAGCACCAGCGGCAACACCGCGCCGAGGCGTCTCGCATACTCACCGAAGGCAGGCCTGAGCAGGATTTCCGGTTCGAAGGGATCCTCTGCCGCCTCGCTTTCAATGAACATCCGGTGCATTGCCCGCGGGGTGATGCCATTGGCCAATCCAGCGGCGATCAGGCTGCCGGAACTGACCCCGACATAGCTGTCGCAAGCAGTTAAGTCAACGCCGATCAGGACTTCGTCGAGTGCCACCAAGGCGCCGAGTTCATATATTCCGCCGAGCGGGCCGCCGCCGGCTAGGGCGACGGCAATTCTATCCCGGCCCATGGCGCAGCTTTCCCTGATATCGGGGCCGCCTTGCTACTTCATGGCTGCGCGATGGGCAGCAGGTTTGGTCGCTTGGCGATGCGGAGCCGCTTGAGCCGCCGTACGTCGACGTGCCGCCGGTTTGGCCGCGGCGCCTTTTTCGCTGGCGTTCATCTTTTCGATCAGTTCCGCCACGCGCTTCGACAAGGAGTCGATGTCCTTCTTGGTCGGTACGCCTAGGCTGTGCAGCGCCTGCGCCACGCGGTCTTCGAAGACCTGCTCGAGTTTGTCCCAGCTACCGGTCGCCTTGGCGGCAAATTCATCAACCTTGACCTTTGCTGCCTTGCGCGTCCTCGACTGGATCACCTCGCCTTCCCGGACCAGCGCCTCGAATACCTTGTTGCCTTCTTCCTTTGTCTTGCTGAAGGCGCCGAGCCCCGCCAGCCAGATCTTTTCCGCGGATTCCTTGATCGTCGCCGCGAGTTGATTTTCGGATGAGTCGCCGACTAGTTTGTTAAGTTTCTTGACCATGACAATCTCCTGGTTTGGGTTAATGATTTGGCCGGCACCCTTGCCGACCTGCTACCCACTTGAGTATAGAAAAGCCCGCCAAAATTTCCACCCCAACGAGTTTGGCAGAGGCAAGCGAAGAAATACATGCCACCAATTCAGGATAGTCTATATTGAATAAAAAGGAGGCTTGGGATGCGCTACTTCGTCACCGGCGCTAGCGGGTTCATCGGCAAGCGGCTCGTGAAGAGGCTGATTGCCCGGGCTGATGCCACGGTGTACTTCCTCATGCTTGAGAGCGAAGCAGCAAAAGTCGCCGGGCTGCGCGAGTTCTGGGGCGCCGACGCAATGCGGGCGATCCCGGTTCTTGGCGACATCACCAAGGCGGGACTCGATGTGACCGAGGCCGAGCAGAAGAAACTCGAGGGCGAGGTTGAGCACTTCTTTCATCTCGCCGCCGTTTACGATCTCCGCGCCGACGCTGATATCCAAGTCGCGGCAAATGTCGAGGGTACCCGCCACGCCGTCGAATTTGCCGCCGCCATAGGCGCCAAGCGCTTCCACCACATCAGTTCGATTGCCGCCGCCGGGCTCTATGACGGCGTGTTTCGGGAAGACATGTTCGACGAGGCGGAGCACCTCGAGCACCCCTATTTCGCCACCAAGCATGCGGGCGAAGGAATCGTCCGCGCGGAATGCCGGGTGCCCTGGCGCGTATACCGCCCCGGCCTGGTCGTCGGCGATTCAACCACCGGCGAGATGGACAAGATCGATGGGCCCTACTACTTCTTCCGCCTGATTCAGAAGCTGCGCAAAGCACTGCCGCCGTGGATGCCGACCATCGGCATCGAGGGCGGACGCATCAACATTGTGCCGGTCGATTTCGTCGTCGCCGCGCTTGACCATCTCGCCCATCTCGACGGCCACGACGGCGAGTGCTTTCACCTCACCGATCCGAATCCGATGCGCGTCGGCGATCTGCTCAACGTCTTCGCCCGCGCCGCCCATGCGCCGCAGATGACCCTGCGCATCAACGCGGCGCTGCTAGGGTTCATTCCCCAAGGGGTGAAAGCGAGTTTGCTGGCGCTGACGCCGGTCCATCGGATTCGGCGCGAGTTGATGAAGGATCTCGGTTTGCCCGATGGCATCCTCCAGTTTGTCAATTACCCGACCCGATTCGACTGCCGCGAAACTCAGAAGTTGCTCAAGGACGCGAACATCGCCGTGCCGCCACTGGAACAGTATGCCTGGCGCCTTTGGGAATACTGGGAGCGCCATCTCGATCCCGATTTGTTCATCGACCGCACCCTGCGCGGCCGCGTTGCCGGCCGCGTGGTGCTGATCACCGGCGGCTCCTCGGGCATCGGCAGGGCACTCGCCCTGAAGATCGCCGAGGCCGGCGCCACCACCATCATCGCTGCCCGCGACCCGGCCAAACTGGCGGAAACCCAGGGCGAGGCGGCGACGAGGGGCCTGAAGATCGTTACCTACTCCGCGGATATTGCGGATGCGGCCCAGTGCGAGACGCTGGTGAAGACCCTGATAGCGAACCATGGCGGCGTCGATGTGCTGGTCAACAACGCCGGCCGTTCCATCCGGCGCGCTATCGAGAGCACTTATGAGCGCTTCCATGACTATGAAAGAACCATGCAACTCAATTACTTCGGCGCCCTGCGCTTGACCATGGGGCTTTTGCCGCAAATGAGCCTGCGCCGACGCGGGCATGTGATCAACATCTCCTCGCTCGGTGTGCTCACCAATGCCCCGAGATTTTCCGCCTACGTCGCATCCAAGGCCGCCCTGGATGCATGGGCGAACTGCGCGGCGTCGGAGTTCATCGACCGCGGCATTGAGTTCACCACCATCAACATGCCGCTGGTGAAGACACCGATGACCGCGCCGACCAAGCTATACGAGCATGTACCGAGGCTCCGCCCGGATGAGGCTGCCGACCTCGTCGTGGACGCGATTATCCGCAGACCGGCACGGATCGCCTCACGGCTGGGTATCTTCGGCCAGTTGGTGCATGCGGTTTTGCCGCGCGTCGCCCATATCATCATGAACTCCGCCTTCCGCATGTTCCCGGATTCGCCTCCGATCCTGAAGGACCAGGCCGAAGGGACAAACATTCCCGGCGCCGACCAGGTCGCCGTCATGCAACTGCTGCGCGGGCTCCACTTTTAACGAACTCTATCCCAATGGATGATGAACGAGACCGCGTCGTCGCCCGACTTGTCGCCAATCTCCAACAGGCGGGCACCTTTCGGCAGAGCCATAGCGGTTCGGCCGGCGAGGCGGCGGCGCGCACGCGTTTGCGTGAATGGCAGGCTGAACGCCTCGCGCGCACCTATAACGACCTGCTGAAAAGTGAACGCTTCGGGGCGGCGGCGGCCTTCTTCCAGTCCGATCTGTACGGCCCGAAGGATTTCAGCGCGCGCGACGCGGACATCGCCCGGTTGCTACCGCTCATGACCAAGACGCTGCCGCTGGCGGGCCTGGAGACGGTCTCAAGCGCAATGGAACTGGACGCGTTGTCGGAGCGCCTCGACGCCCAAATGACCGGCGAGCTGCTGCAACAAGGGGCGCTGAGCATAGACGGCGCCTCCTACGCGGCGGCCTATCGCAAGGTCGGGGACCGGCCGGGACGGGAGCGTCAGATCACGCTTATCAGCGAAGGCGGCTACGCCCTGGACCGCCTGACCCGCCGGCCATTGATCCGTCGAATCTTGCGCCTGATGCGGGAACCCGCCCGCCTGGGAGGCCTGGGCGCGATTCAGGAATTCCTCGAACGCGGCTTCGACGCATTCCACAAGATGGGCAGCGCCGAAGAGTTCATCGAGACCATACGCACGAGAGAAACACAATTGTTGGAGGATTTGTTCGCCGGCCGACTGCCGAGCGCCCTCATGCAAGTCACGCCGGCCGGAAGGACTGCCGAGCGCTAAAGGAGGATCACGGCCAAGGTGTTGACCTGGCTTGGCGCGCAGCGCTCAGACGCGATTGGGTACCCCGTTGGCTGAGGGCCAAAAATCTTCCACAGCTGTGCTAGTTTAAAAATGGGGTATCCCGTTTCTGGAAGGTGAACAGCCATGGAAAATATCTGGATCAAGGAATATCCGGAAGGAATTCCGGCGACGGTTGACGTTCGTGAGTACTCATCGCTGCGGGATATCTTCGAGAAAAGCTGTCGGAAATTCAGCGACCTCCCCGCTTACAGTAATATGTCGGTGGCCATGAGCTACGGTGAGTTGGACGAACTCAGCCGCCGTTTTGGTGCCTACCTGCAACACGAGTTGGGGCTCGCCAAAGGGGATCGGGTGGCGATCATGCTGCCCAATCTCCTGCAGTATCCGGTAGCGCTTTTCGGGACCTTGCGGGCGGGGCTTACCGTCGTCAACGTGAATCCCCTATATACGGCACGGGAACTCGAGTACCAACTTCGGGATTCCGGCGCAACCGTGATTGTGGTGCTGGAAAATTTTGCCCGCACTGTCGAGGAGGTGATCGGCAAGACGCCGATCAAGACCGTCATCACGACCCAGGTCGGCGACTTGTTTCCCGCAGCCAAGGCGCTGCTCACCAACTTCGTGGTAAAGCACGTGAAGAAGCTGGTGCCGGCCTGGAACATCTCCGGGGCGAGCCGATTCAAGCAGGTGCTGCAGGCGGGCAAGCGCCACCAGATCAGCGACGTACCGCTGACGCACGCCGATATCGCCTTCCTGCAATATACCGGGGGCACCACGGGTGTACCCAAAGGCGCCATCCTGACCCACGGCAACATGGTCGCCAATCTGCAGCAGGTCGCAGCCTGGGTTGCCCGCGACCTCGACGAAGGCGCCGAGACCATGGTCCTGCCCTTGCCCCTGTACCATATCTTTGCCCTGACCTCGAACCTGGTATTCATCAAGATCGGCGCGAACAACGTCCTGATCACCAATCCACGCGATCTGCCGGGCTTCGTCAAGGAGTTGCGGCACATCCCGTTTACCGGGATCATCGGGGTCAACACGCTCTACAATGCCCTGCTCAACACGCCTGGCTTTGCCCAAGTCGTCGGGCGTACCCTGAAGATAACCTTCGCCGGCGGCATGGCGGTGCAACGCGTGGTGGCCGAAAGGTGGAAGCAGGTGACCGGGGTACCTATCGTCGAAGGCTACGGACTCACCGAAACCTCGCCAGTGGTCATTTCGAATGCGCTCAACATCAAGGACTGGACGGGCACCATAGGCCTGCCGGTTCCGTCGACCGAGGTAGCCCTGCTGGACGAGGAGGGCGTTGAAGTGGTTCTGGGCGAAGTTGGCGAGATCAGCATCCGCGGACCGCAAGTCACCAAAGGTTACTGGAACCAGCCTGACGAAACCGCCAAGGCTTTCACGCCGGACGGCTGGTTCCGCACCGGCGACATGGGCCACTTCAACGACAAGGGCTACGTCAAGATCACCGACCGCAAGAAGGATATGGTTCTGGTGTCAGGATTCAACGTCTATCCGAACGAGGTCGAAGACGTGATCATGATGCACCCCGGGGTGACCGAGGTCGGCGTGATCGGCGCGCCGGATGAGCGCTCCGGCGAAGTGGTGAAGGCCGTCGTGGTGAAGAAGGATCCCGCGCTCAGCGCGGAACAGATTATCGCCCACTGCCAGCAATACCTGACCGGTTACAAGGTGCCAAAGATCGTCGAGTTCAGTACCGAACCCCTGCCCAAGAGCAACATCGGCAAGATTCTGCGCCGCCTGTTGCGCGACGGTTCGCCGGGCTAGGGCATCCACGCGCCAAGCTCGCTGACGCACTCACGCCACCGCGCGCGCAATGCGATCTCCATCTGGTGGGTGTCGACCTGCGCTGCGATTCCCGCCACCCACCTCCCAAGTCCGCAAGACTGGGCGATTTCCAGCGCGGCGGCGGCGTCCGGAGACGTCTTACCTGGTCGGGTCGATGCTCGGAGGAAGAAAAGAATGGCACGGTCGTGGCGCAAGCAACTGCGCCCAGGAACCATTCAGCGCGACTAAGCGAATAGTCCTGCGTACTCGCGCGCACGGGCGCCAATGTCTTTGGCATCGAACAGATCGCTGACCACGGCCAGCAGATCGGCGCCTGCGGCAATAGTCCGTGCTGCGTTCGCCAGGTTAATGCCACCGATCGCGGCAACTGGTAGGCCGTAGCGCCGGCGCGCCTCGCCGAGCAGCGCGAGCGGCGCGGGCGGGGCCTCCGGTTTGGTGGCCGAAGCATACATGCTGCCGAAAGCGAGATAGTCCGCACCTGCGGCGGCGGCGCTCGCGGCGCAGCCGAGATCGGCGTAACAGGAGACGCCGAGCAGCTTGTCGGGCCCGAGCGCGGTGCGTGCGGCGCTCACATCGCCATCCTCCCTCCCCA
>Ga0208566_1001792_pt1 | contig 12053 bp, 10 predicted proteins | sample PL_2010_150m_FD_184159 | JGI IMG/M metagenome (GOLD analysis project Ga0208566, IMG submission 184159) | Freshwater microbial communities from Powell Lake, British Columbia, Canada to study Microbial Dark Matter (Phase II) - PL_2010_150m... | ecosystem: Environmental > Aquatic > Freshwater >...
AGCACATGCAGCCCACCGTCCCGGTCGAGGCGCCCCCAGTCGCCGCTGCTGAACCAGCCGTCGGCCAGCCCGTCGCCCGGAACGAACGCCGGATTGGCGTAACCCGCCATCACCGCGCCTCCGCGCACCTGGATGACGCCGTGGCCGTGCTTGTCCGCTGCGGCTATGCGTACTTCGAATCCCGCCAGCGGCGTTCCCACGCTGCCGGGCGTCCAGTCCTCGGGCAACGGGTACAAGGTCGCCAGCTGCGAGGCCGTTTCGCTCATTCCGTAAGTCACGCACAACGGCCAGCCGGCGAGCCGGGCGCGCGCGGCGAGTTCGCCCGACAACGCGCCGCCGCCGATTAGCGCATATTTCAACTTATCCGGCGGCGGCGCGCCATGCGTTAAATCAAGCAAGCGCGCCAGCATCGCCGGCACCAGCGAAAGATGGGTGACGCCGTAGTCGGCGAGATCGTCCCACACCCGCCGGGCATCGAAGCCTTCGTGCAGCAGCACCGTCGCCCGTGCGGCGGCACAACGGTACAGGATCGCCATCCCGCCGATGTGATACAACGGCAGGCAATCCAGCCACACCTCGCCTTCCTGCAACGGCAGGCGTTCGCGCGAGGCCGCGACCGCAGCGGCCAGGTTAGCGCCGTTCAGCATCACCCCTTTAGGCTCGCCCGCGCTGCCGCTGGTGGTGATGATCAACTCAATCGGCGCCGCATCCGCAAGACTTGCCGGAACGGTAGGCGCGCCAGGCGACAGCAAAGGATTCGAGGGGACGAAGGGAACACTTTGAAAGGCGCAGGCATAGGCGGAAAACGCCAGCGCTTCCGCCGCAGCCGCAGTGACGGGCGGATCGGCAGCACGACGGCTGCGCTCGGCCAATGCGGAGTAGGAAATTGCCACGCCGTGGCTGACCAATGCCGTCGCTTGCGGTGCAACCGCGGCGGCATCGGCGATCCAGGCGGCTAACCGGTTCAAGGTATTACCCTAAAGCCGGCCAAGCCGGATCAAAAAAAGATTAACCGCAGAGGCACAGAGGCGCTGAGAAATGGGGTTGGCAGGGATGGGCGATTCGTCGCCCAACTCGCAAAAGCAACGCAAGGGAAATGATTTTCTCTGCGAAACCTCTGCGCCTCTGCGCCTCTGCGGTTCAATTGAGTTTTTCAGGATTATTTGATTGCCGAGTGGATGCAGGCGACGCCGAAGGTCAGGTTGCGATAACCCACTTCGCGAAAGCCTGCTTTTTCGATCAGTTGAACCATTTCCCGCTGGTGGGGGAAACGGCGGATGGACTCCACCAGATAGGTGTAAGCCTCGGGTTCGTTGGCGATCCACGCGCCCAGGCGCGGAATCACGGTGAACGAAAAGAGGTTGTAGAAAGGCCGGATCGGTGCCCACGGCCGGGAAAACTCCAGGCACAGGAAACGCCCGCCGGGCTTCAGTACCCGCAGAATTTCCGCCAGCGCCTGGTCGAGGTGGGTGACGTTGCGGATGCCGAAAGCGATGGTCAGCGTATCCACCGAATTATCGGCCAATGGGATCGCCTCGCCGCTGCCCGACAGCCATTCGACATGCTGCAAGCCGCGCGCTTGCCCGCATTGCATCATCGCCAGGCTCGGGTCGCAGACCGTCACGCGTCGATCCGGCCCGGCCATCAGCGCGGCCACATCGCCGGTGCCGCCGGCCAGATCGACGATCACTTGGCCGGACTGCGGCTGGGCCTGGCGGGCGAAACTGCGCTTCCATAGACGATGGATGCCGAAACTCATCGCGTCGTTCATCAAGTCGTAGCGTGGCGCCACCGCCTGGAAGACGCGCCGGATGCGGCGCTCGCGCTCGATCTCGTCGACGGACTGAAAGCCGAAACTACGCGACAAATCGCTCATAACCGGGAATTACGGCAAATCGCCGCGCTTGAACAATTGATAGCCGACCATCGCGCAGATCGTGCCGATCACGGTCGGATAAATCAGCCCGTAGGCCATGAAGCCGGTGGCGCCGAAGTGATCGAAGATCACGAAGGCCGACGGGCCGAGCACCACCAGTTGCGGATCGAACAGCATCAGCGCGGCGGTGCGGAATACTTGCAGCGGGTTGGCCAGCGCGATGCCGACCGCCGCCTCGGGGGCGATATGCCCCTGGATCATCACGCCGAGCAGGATCAGGTCGAGGAACAGCAGCATGGTCAGCCAGATCATGAAGGCCGCGCCCTGCGCCACGTCGGTGGAACGCGCCATGCTCGACACCAACATGCCGATACCGAGGAAGCACCAGGCCATTGACGCCAGCAGCCCGGTATAGAACAGGAACATCCCCCACGGCACTTCCACGTCGGAAATCATCGCCCACACCGCGGCACCCAGCATCGCGATAAACACCGGGGCGAACACTACCAGGTAGCGTCCGACGATCTTGCCCCAGAACCACGCCGACAGGGATACCGGCAACGACAGCAGATATTCGAACACGCCCGCCTCGCGGTCGCCCGCCACCGAACGCACGGTGGTGATCAGCACGAAAATCGGCAGGATCGCCATGCTCAACTGGATATAGGTGACCAGCAGTCGCGACAGGCCGATGAAGCCCAGCACGCGCGATTCGGTCAGGCCGAAAGCGAACAGCAGCGCGACGATGCCGCCGAAGACCAGGCTGTAGATCATGAACCAGCGCGAACGCAGGGATTCGACGATGTCCAGTTTGGCGGTGAGCCAGAGATGTTTCATAGGTTTATCCCATTTAAAAATCTTACCGCAGAGACGCGGAGGCGCAGAGAGGAAAAGCGTGAGGGTTACTCTGCGCCTCCGCGTCTCTGCGGTTCAATTACTTTGTTTATTACCTATTTGGCTTGCCTTGCAAGAACGCGTTTCTTGAGTTCCTCGAAATCGATTGCGCCCGCCACATCTTGCTCCAGCGCGGCGTAGCCATAAGCCATCGGCGAAGTCTTGCCGCCGATGTAATGGGCGCTGCGGGCATTGATCCACTTGCCGCTGCGGTATTCAGTCACCCAGATTTCCACGTCGGGGTCAGTGGCCCAGGCCTGTTTTTTCAGCCATTCGATGGAGCAGCCGATGTCGTCGAACTTGAACGCCTGCTGCTTAGTCCCGCCGCGCACCTGGGCGGCGAAGTGCCGGTCGCTCAGCGCCATGCCGCAGTGAGTGCAGCCGTCCCTATCCCACTTGATTTCCACCGGGCCGGTTTTCGGCTCGCCGGAACAGGCCGCCAACCACAGTACGATGAAGACCAGCGAGGCGACGCGCAGCGTTTTCACGCATTGCCTCCACCGCCTTCGATTTCGTCGAGGCTGATTTTGGTCAACAGCCCAACATAGCGCGACAACATGCCGAGGAAACGCAGGCGGTCGGCGCCCGACACCATGCCGCTCCATTCGGTGCCGTTGCCGGCATCGGTAAATTTCCAGTTGGCCAGCGCCTTGGCAATCGCTGCTTCCGGGCGGCGTAGTGTCAGATGACAAGCCAGCAGGCCGGACAAGGAAACGTCGTCGGCCACCTTGTCGTCCAGCACTACCTTGCCGCGATCCAGTTCCAGCACGCGATTGACCAGCGCCGCCACTTCGTCGAGGCGATGGCTGGAAATCAGCATAGTGGTGTTTTCCTGGCGCTCCGCGAGCAGCTGGAAAAAGATGTGGCGCGCTTCCGGGTCGAGGTTGGCGGCGGGTTCATCCATCACCAGGATTTTGCTGTCGCGCCCCATGGCGATGGCGATCAGCAATTTCTGCTTCATCCCGCCGGACAGTTTGACGAACGGCAAGTGGCGCACCGACTCGACATCCAGCCCAAGGCGTGCGGCGATGTCGACCATGCGGCTGCGCTCGCTGTTGCACACCGAAGCGGCGAAATTGATCAGTTGCCCGACCGGCATTTTCAGCGGCGGTGGCAACTGCGGCACGAAACCGATCTTTTGCAGCACCTGCGCGCGCGCCTGGCGCGGCGTTTGCCCCTCGACCATGACCGCTCCATCATGGGTGTACTCGCCCAGCAAGCAGCGAATCAGGGTGGTTTTACCGGCGCCGTTCGAGCCGACCAGCGCAATGCGCTCGCCCAACTGAATTTCCAGGTCGGTATGATCGAGGACGCGATTCTTCTTGAAGACCTTGGATACGTTCTGAAATCGAATCATAAGTGGGGTTTTTTAGGTGTTAGTGTTTAGTTGCGGAGTGTACCTTACGTTTGATCTATCGCCACCGCATCTTTTGCGGCGATCATCTTTGCACACTCGACGACATTAAAGACTGTTTTACATCAGCTTGGTCAAACCTTTCACGTCGAATTTCAACGCGCCGCTCGGACACACATCGACACAAGCTCCGCAGCGTGTGCAATCGGCGCCGGTGTCCAGGATCACCGCTGAAGCACGCCCTTTCTTGACGATTTCCAGCACATGCGGCACTTCGCACACTTTGCGGCAATCGCCTTCGTGAAAGCAATGATTGAGGTCGTACCTGATGCGCAGCGGCGAAAACGCGCCGACGAAGCCGTAGGTCAAACCGATCGGACAGACATACCGGCACCAGCCGCGGCGCGAGTAGAATATCTCGAAAGCCAGCAACAGCGCCACCCAGCCCAGCGCCAGCCCCGGCCCGTAAATCAGCGCACGCGACAGGATGCCGGTGGGCGAGATGGTTTCGAATACGGTGTAACCGGTGACCCACGCCATCGCCGCGAACACCAGCCACAATACCGTTCTGACGCCGCGGTGGAAGGTGTGGTCGGTGACGATTTTTTTCTCCGCCAGATAGAGATGAAGCTTTTCCGCCCATTCGGCCACCAGATGGTAGGGGCACACCCACGAGCAGAACGTGCGCCCGCCGAAAAGCAGCCATAACACCACCACCGTGCCGGTGCCGATGATCAGGTTGTTGATGATGTGCTTGTGCGCCAACATGACTTGCAGCGCGGAATTCACGTCGATCATGTGGAAACCCAGCAGGCGCGAGGCGGTCAACGCACCCTCCAGGATCTGGATGTCGAGCCAGAACGACACCACGAACAGCAGGTTGATCGCGATCAGGAACGCCCAGCGCCGGTTGCGCCAAGGCTGGCCTTGGGCGCGGTGGGCACGGGCGTGCTCTTTCTGTGCCGCCCAATCGACTTTTTCCACGCGTTTGAGCTCGTGGACTTGTTGCGCGGCCTCGCTGAATTTTTCCGGCTTGCGCGGTTCGCGCCCCAACAGGATCGCCAGGGATTCGGAGTATTTACTCATGATTATGCCTCCCCCCAGGTTTTACGGGCTTCGATCACGATGGCCGCGGGTTCGGGCGGGCACACCATTTCGCACACGCCGCAGCCGACGCAGGGTTCATGTACCACCGGGGTTTTGCGTTTGACGCCGTCTTTGCCGACTTCCTCTTCCATCGAAATCGCGCCCTTGATCGGACAGGTGCTCACGCACAGGTCGCATAACGCCACATCGAACGGATGATCCCTGAGCGGGATCGGTTTCCAGCGATCCACGGCGGAAAAGCGCAGCATCCCCTTGAAGTCGCTGCCGCGCGCGGCGCCCTTGAAGCCCTTACCCTGCCTGGCCAGGCAGGCGTCGGGACGGGTCAAAACGGCCAGACCGCAACGTTCCTTGAGGTTGAGGGTCGGTTCGGCGTCTTTTTCCTTGGCCAACAGGATCGGCGGACTGGCGACCGCAGCCCCCTTGCGCACCGGCAGGAACAGCGGCTTTTTATAGGATAGCGCGCCGGTTGGGCAAGCCAGAATGCACTGCACCGCGTCGCAGGAAAAATCGCAGGCCTGGGTACGCGAGTCGATGTAGGGTACGCCGATACCGAAGCCATGGTCGATGTCGCCAAGCTTGATCGCCGCTACCGGACACACCTGTACGCATTGTCCGCATTTGATGCAGGATGACAGGAAATCGTGCTCATCCAGCGCACCGGGCGGGCGCAGCAGGGGCTCCCAGCCGCGCGCCGCGGGGGTAAAGCCGAGCAGCGGCACACCTAGCGCCACTGCCGCCAGTACGGCAGTGCGCAGGAAGCGGCGGCGCTCTTCCAGACGCTTGCGGTTTATTGCGGGATGAACCGGGGGAACTGGCGGTTGATTTTCGCTAGTCATTTTTTTGCCCTCGTCGGTCGATTAAACAGCGGCTTCTCGTCGCGCAACATCAGATCCGGGCTGGAAAACGGCGCCAGCCGCTCGAGAAAATCCAGGGTTTCCATCATTGGCGCATTCTTGAAAAAACGCGCCGCCGGGATTTCCATCCAGATGCGATCCGCATAGGCGTAAAGGTCGTAAGGCGTGTCGCCGAAGCCGTCGTTGTTGCGATCGAAGCCCTGGTAATCGTCCCAGTAGTTGCCGCGCCAGACATTGCGCCGCGCACTGCCGTTCGCCGCCACCGCAACATTGGTGATATTGCCCTCGAAAATATTGCCGCTGACCTCGTAGCCGGCGAGATCGCTGTTGAAGTTGATGGCTATCCCGCTGTAGGCGATGCGGTTGTTTTTCAAGATGATCTTGGTGTCGGGCTGGAACGGCGACAAGTCGGCGGACAAGCCCAACGCATTGTAGATGATTTCGTTGTTTTCGATCAGCGCACCGCTGGCTTCCTTGAAGCCGATCCCCATGCCGGTGGGGCCGTTGGAATGGGAAATCACGTTATTGCGGAGAGTGATGTTTTCGGTATACATCAGATAGACGCCGACCGAGTTATCGTAAAACTGGTTGCCGTCAAGAACATTGTCGTTGGCGAACATGAAGTGTATCGAATAGCGGCTGCGCGCGCCGCGATTATTGAGAAACAGATTGCCGTTGGAATACCACGCCACCATGTCGCGCGAATCTACCACGGTGTTACCCTCGATCCGGTTGTTCATGCTGTACCACAAACGCAGGCCGTCACCGCGCACCCCCAGCTCGGCCTCTTTGGATCGCACGCGATTGCCGCGCACGGTGTTGTTGTTGGACTGCTTGAGGTCTATCCCGAACAGACAGTTGTCGATCACCACCCCGTCTATCGTGTTGTTATGGCCGCGCACATTCAGGCAGGCATCATCACCGTCGTGCGACGACCCCGACCCGGTGAGATGTACGCCGCGTAGCGTGGCGCCGTTGGTTTCCAGCACGAAAACCGTACCCTTGTCGCCGCCGTCGATCGTCACCTTGCCGCCGCCTTCGATAATCAGCGGCTTGGTCAGGTGCACCGGCCCGGCGTAGCTGCCGGGCTTGGGACGCAGCGTCGAGCCGGCCGGAGCGGCATCCACCAGCGACTGAAAAGGCGTCAGTGCGTGGATGCGCTTATCCCGCTCACTTAGCGGCACTAGATGCGCCGGAGAGTCTACGGTCACGCGCGGCGCGGTGCTGAGGTCGGGCGTACTCCCGGCGCCCTCGCCAACAGCGAGGAGCGCGCCGGACCATGCGAACAGCAAAGCGGTGACGAGTATCTGCCGCAATCCGCTCATACCCAGAATCACCCCTGCTCGCGCATCTGCTTGCGACGGATCAACAACGCCAGCAGCGCGGCCATCGACGAACCGACTAGCATGGCATAGCCGTAGTAAGGGTAGGAGTAGGTACTGAATTGCGCCACCTTGCCCTCGCCGAACACCGTCGGCATGAAGGGCTTGACCGTGAACGCTCCCCACGGATGCAGATTGTGGCCAAAAAACCATAGCCAGCCGGCATAATCGAGCACAAAGAACAGCGGCAATAGCGCGGGAACCAACACCAGCAACAACGAAAAATTGCGGACCTTCCAAACACCCAGCAAGATAATCGCCATCGCCACCATCAGCCCGGCAATCGACACCTTGGTCGCCATGATCAGATTGGCTTTCCAGCGCATCAGCACTTCCGGCTGGTTAAAGAAGGTGCTCGCTTCATGGTAGTAATGGGCCGCGAAAGCGTCCAATTGCCCCATGACGAGTTGATCGACCACCATCCACACGGCAACCGCCGCAAAGCCGGCGCCCAGTATCTTCAATTGATCCTTGCGTTGTGTCGCCATGAAACCCAGCAGCATCACCGCAAACCAGCCGAAGATAAACTTGGACAAACGCAATTCCACTGGGGAACCGGTGTCGATTGGATACATCCCCACATAGTGGTTGATGGTGTTCATTTCATGGACGCAATCCAGGCTTATGGCATCCTTGTTGACATCCTTGTTCTTGTCCAGAATCGGATTGTAACGCTCGGTACCCTCGCCAAAGTCGGCCTGCAGGGTTTCGCTGCCCATGCGGGTGTTTTTACCTACCGCCTTGCAACCGTTGAATACGCCGTTAAAATGAAAGTGGATACGTATTCCATCAGGAAACGCATCTTGGGGATAATTAGGCGCTGTCAGCGACACCCACCAAATCGGGGAAAAATAGGCCGCGATCATCAGCACCAAGGCCAACAAGGTCAGACCTCTGACCATTACATTCTGCTTTTGGGTATTCATTTCTCGACTATTCCTGTGTAACGCAAATTTGTGCCGCATCCGCTTTGAGTACACATACTCACCCGAGTTCACGGATTCGCCCGCATATCACTACTTCAGCAATTACTGATGTTCCACCTGACAAAAGAGTTGCAGCCGATCATGCGCTGCAACTCTTGACTTGCCAAACTGCCGGAATTATTTCTTCTTGCCTGGCTTGCACATCGAACCGGGCATACTGATGCTGGACATGTATTCCACCACTGCGTCCAGTTCGCGATCGGTGTATTTCTTCACGATCTTGACCATGTCCGGGTTGGCATTGCGGCGCTTGCCGTCGCGAATCTCGGTGACCTGGCGCAGCAGGTACTTATAATGCTGGCCGGCGAGCACCGGATAGAACTTGGCGCTGTCACCCTCGCCATTCTTGCCGTGGCAAGTCACACATTCCTTGGCGTAGAGATCGGCACCCTGTTTCAACAACGTTGCATCGCCCTTGCCCTTGCCGTGCTCAGCGGGAATACACAGGGTTTGAATGTAGGCAGCCACGTCAGCCAATTCCTGAGCGTCGCTCAAGGTCACCGCAAACGGGTACATGGTCGGGTTGTCGCGCAGGCCGCCGCGAATGTCGGCGATCTGCTTGATAATCACGGTAGCGTGCTGGCCGGCAAGTTGCGGGAAAGTGCCGTCAGGACGCCCGGCGCCGCTCGGCAAGTGGCAGGCGCCGCAGACTTCATAGGCTTCCTTGCCGTTCTTCACGTCGCCTTTTTTATGCAAGGCTTCGATCTTTTCGCCTTCCTGGGCATTCCACTTGTAATCCGCCGTCTCAATCCCGCCCTTTTTCGGAGCGGGCGCACCGGCCAGTACCGGGCCGGCAATCAGCGCTGCCATGGCGAGCGCAACAACCAAAGTCTTCTTCATTTGCATTCCTCTTTCTAACGAATTAAACAATATGCTCAAAATTGATGTGTACGCCCGGCTTCCATTTGGCCCCACCTTACTGCGACGGAGATATATTACTGACTCTCACCACCTAGTGGCATTGACTTACATCAATTCCTACAAAATCATTCCAGTTTTCCCGCCAACCCCAGATCAGGGTTTCAGCTTGGAAACGAACTCGGCCAAATCCTTGATCTCGGCATCGCTAACCAGCACCATCACGCCGGCCATGGCCGCACTGTTGCCGTTAGCACGCTTGCCGCTCTTGATGTCGGCCATTTGCTTCTCGATGTAAGCCTTGTTCTGGCCGGCAATCTTCGGATAATCCGGCATCAGCGGCTTGTTGCCTTCCTTGCCATGACAAGCGGTACAGGTTTTTTCGGCGAACAGCTTGGCGCCATCACCGGCATTCGCCAAACCGCTCACGGACACCCCAGCCAGAGCCAGCATCGCCAGCACAGATGAAACTTTCATAAACTCTCTCCTAAATAATCGCGTCGATTAGCGACGCAAAGAATATACATCAAAAATTGATCTAGATCAAGAAAACAACAAGACTTGGAGGTCTTATTGTCTCGTTGCAACCCTCGAAAAAAACGGGGAGCTATATCAGCTCCCCGCCTAGTTTGCTACTTAGCTTTGCAGATTACTTGGCTGCAGCAACCGGCTTGGCGCCATGCTGCTCCAGGTAAGTCTTGGCGCGCAGACCGATGTCGGCGGCTTTGACCTGGTACTGCCAGACTTGCTCAGCCCACAAGGTCGCATTCTGCCAATCGCTCTTCTTGGCGGAGTCCTCGTGCTTGGTTTTGGCAGCTGCCATCTTGCCCAACTGGTCGGTTGCATCGTTGACCATCTCAACCACATCCGGGAAGTCCTTGTAGTTGACGCCGGTGATGTACTTGACCACGGAGTCGATGACCGCCTGAGTATCAGCAATCTTCTTCACCTGCTTGTCGTAGTCGGCCTTGGTGTAGATCGCCTTCTGCTCAGCCACCTTGACTTCTTTGTAGCCCTTCGGCTTGACCAGCAGGTAACCCTGCATTTCCAGGTGCAACGCGGAACAGAACTCGGTGCAGTAGTACGGATAGACACCTTCCTTATCCGCCTTGAACTTCACCTGAACGGTCTTGCCCGGTTCGACCGAAGCATGCACGTTGTAGGTGCTCACCGTGAAGCCGTGGGTTTCGTCCTGAGCGCGCTCGAGGTTGGTCAGGTTGATGGTGACTTCATCGCCCACTTCCACTTCGATGGTTTCCGGCGTGATGTGCGAACGGATCAAGGTGCCGAATACTTCGGTCTTGTTGCCCTTCTTCACAGTCTTCTCTTCACCGGCATGGGTAGCGCCCGGATGCGGCTTGTCGGTACGGCTGTCGGTACCCACTTTGTAACGCACGGCCGGCTTCAGCTTGGAAGCTTCGATCGCTACCACATAGTGCGGCTCACCCAACGGCAGCGGCATGTCATACAGCAACTGCATCTTGTCGTTGGAAATGTCGATCAGCTGGTGGTTTTGCGGATGCAACGGGCCAACCGGCACGAAACGGTCGATGGCCAGTTTGTTCAGCGCAACCAGGTAACGACCCTTCGGGTCCACGGAATCGCCTTCCATGGTCATCAAGTGGCCGATGTTGTAATGCACGCTGATCTTGTCCAGCACCTTGCCATCGCAGTAGTTCCACTTGGCAACCTGGGAATCCACGTACAGCGAGGTGTAGGCTACGCACTTCTTGGAGTCGTACTGGGTATGCAACGGCCCCAGACCCAACTGAACCTGTCTTTCCAGCGCGTCCTGCATGGCAATCACAGGAATGCCGTAGGGGTCTTTTCCTTCGAACTTGCCTGCCTTGATCGCAGCCTGGATCTTCTCGAAGCTGAACACCGAAACGTGCGTGTCCAGTTTGCCGGCCACCACCATGAACTTACCGTCAGGCGTTACGTCCACGCCGTGCGGGCTCTTCGGTTCCGGCACCAGGAACAGGATGCCTTCCTTGATGGACACGTCCATCGGCAGCACGTCATGGCCGTTGATCTTCTTGGCCTTGCCGGCAGCCACCAGTTCGGCAGCCTTCTTCCAGTTGATCACGTGCATGTAGTCGGTATCTTTCGCCGAGCAACCTGCCTCGTAAGGCGGACGGCCCTTTTCGATACCACCGACGTAACGCTCGGAGCAGAAGGAATTGGTGAACGACCAGCCTTCGGATGGGCCTTTACCAGCGTCGGACAAGTCCTGGCTGTAAGGCGGCAGTTCCAGCGAGAAGGATTTCTTGGTGTCGATGCGTCCAGCTTTGCGATCGAACTTCCAGTAGGTCACACCGCCGCGATACTCTTCGTTGAAGCGCTCCAGCGGAACAAATTTCTTGTTCGCCAGCGGCGTTGCGTATTGAGCAGCTTCGATCACGTACTCGGTGTTGGTGGTCACGAAAGCGCCACCGTGCTCCGATTTGTAAATCGGGTTGACCACGATCTGCTTGGTTTCGAAATCGATCAGGTCGATAACCGCAATGCGGGGGTTAGCCTTGTCGTTGATGAAGAGGAACTGACCGTCGTACTTGCCGTCGGTTTCGGACATCGCCGGGTGATGGGTATCGCCCCAAGTGATTTGCTTGCCGTCGATATTGCCTTCAGCCAGCACTTTTTTCGAGCTCTCGTCGAAACCGTAGCCCTGCCAAGGTTCCGGCGTGAACACACCGATGTATTTCAGGATGCGCATGGACGGGATGCCGTACACGATCACCTGGC
>Ga0208566_1001793_pt1 | contig 12052 bp, 13 predicted proteins | sample PL_2010_150m_FD_184159 | JGI IMG/M metagenome (GOLD analysis project Ga0208566, IMG submission 184159) | Freshwater microbial communities from Powell Lake, British Columbia, Canada to study Microbial Dark Matter (Phase II) - PL_2010_150m... | ecosystem: Environmental > Aquatic > Freshwater >...
GTAGGGAGTATCCCGTATGAATGCCGTCCTTGAAGTTCGTTCGGATTTGAAAGACCAGCTTGACCACTTGGCCGATGAAATCCATCGCAGTGAAACCGATTTGGCAAATGAAGCCGTGTCGCTGTACCTGGCGCACCAACGAAAGATTATCGGGCAGATTCAAGAAGGGCTGGCGCAGGCACAGCAGGGTGAATTTGTGCCGGAAGACGAAATGGAAGCGTTTTTCGCCAGCTACGGCGAAACTGGTGCATGAAACTTCGCTACACCACGCGCGCCCGGCTAGACCTCACCGAAATTCACGACCACATCGCCCGGCATAATCCCCAAGCCGCCCGGCGAGTCGTGACCATGATACGCAAAGCGGCTGAAACCCTGCCGCCAAACCCGGCAATAGGTCGGTCGGGAAGGGTCGATGGAACGCGCGAACTGGTTGTCGGGCGCTATCCTTTCGTCGTTGCATACGCAATTGCCGAAGATGAAATTCAGGTGCTGGCAGTCGTACACACGTCGAGATTATGGTCGGAGGTGTTCTGACCGACAGCGTGTCTTGCCGAAACTGCTGGGTTAAATAGGCGTGGGATTCTTAATAACCAGAAAGTATTGCTGGAACTCAGGCCATGAAAAAACTAACCTCACGCATACATATCCTCAACGGGGGGAGAGAGGATTATCAGAACTTTCTCCGCAATCTTACACCGCAAGTGTTGCTACTATCTTCAGCTTTGCTACTATCGACAAAGCTCGATTTCAAACGATTTGACCTGGATAATTGGCCGGTAACAACGGCTTTCTTTATCCTTCTTGCAGCATTTGGGGCAGCAGCATGGATAAATTCCTCTAACTTTTACAGAGCCTTCACCGCTCGGTTTGAAAAATGGCAGCTTAAAATAGGAAAATTGCTAGATAGGCACGGGGTGCTCGGGTGGCGACGCAGGAATGCCGCGAGGCTTTATGCTGGGCTGAAGAAAAAGCGTGTAGAGTTTTTAGAATTTTTGCTGGTTATTTTCTTCCTTCAAACGGCTCTAGCCATCGTAATGGCACAAGCCATACTGGCAGCAAATGCTATTTTGCGTGTGGCACATGTAGGCTAATTCAAAATTTCTATCGGCCGTGTGCCTCTGAACTTGCATGAGGGATGTCTGCATTCTGGAAAGCCATCTGACTGCTCAGGGTCGAAAGCAGACGAAGCAAGATGAAATTATGTCGCACAGACACTAAAGAGCAACGATGACGAGCGACATCAGGAGCGAAGAAGATTCGTAGAATATTTCCCCCGCCTTGACAGGCCAGTACCCGCTCCCTATCCTCAACTCATGGGATCAATTACCGACATTGACAGTGAAACCGCCAGCGCGACTCGCTCCTTCATCGAGAAGGTAGCGAGCCGGTACGACTTGGCTGGCGCGATCCTGTTCGGCAGCCGGGCGCGGAAGTCCCATCGGCCGGACAGCGACGCCGATGTGGCCGTGCTGCTACATGGCCGTCCCGGTAAGTTTGTCGCCACCAAGCTGGCGATGGCCGATCTCGCTTACGACGTACTCCTGGAAACAGGCATTCGCATCCAGCCGTTGCCGATCTGGGAAGAGGAATGGGAACACCCCGAGACGTATTCCAATCCGCGCCTGCTGCACAACATCGAGCGCGAAGGGATTCGCTTATGAATGCGCATGATTTGCTGGCGAAGGCCATCCAGGCAGCCGCGTCCGCCAAGCTGTTGCTCGACACCGGGGATGCGGATGGCGCTTGCAATCGTGCCTACTACGCCATGTTCGACGCGGCTCGCGCTGCTTTGCTCGCATCCGGTGCCCCGGTCGAACCCGAGATCGCCAAGACGCACAACGGCCTGATTTCCGCCTTCAGCCTGCATCTGGTCAAGACAGGCCGCGTGCCGGTGGTGCTTGGCAAGGCGCTCAACAGGGCCGAAGAGCTACGCTTGGTGGCGGACTACAAGGGCGATCCTATCGAGCATGAAGATGCGGCTTGGGCGGTGAGTCAAGCACAGGACTTCGTCCAGGCGATGCAAGCCACATTCATGCTCCGCTGAATTTCCCTGCTGTCAACAAGGCAGCAAGCTACCCATCGAATTCCCAATAACCATCCGAAAAAAATGACCTGCGAACTCTGTGAAACCGACGGCGGCGAAGTGTTGTGGCAGAACGAGCTGTGCCGCGTGGTGCTGGTGGACGATGCCGATTATCCCGGTTTCTGCCGGGTGATTCTGACGCGCCACGTCTCGGAGATGACCGATCTCGGCAAGATGGGCCGCCCGCATTTCATGGCGGTGGTGCTGGCGGCGGAACAGGCGGTGCGCGAGGTGCTGGCGCCGGACAAGATCAATCTCGCCAGTCTCGGTAACGTGGTACCGCACCTGCACTGGCACGTGATCCCGCGTTTCCGCAACGACAAGCATTTTCCCAACCCGATCTGGGGCGCACCGCAACGCGACGGCGCACCGCCGCAGGTTCCCGACCTGGCCGACAAACTCCGCGCCGCCTTTCAGTACACGCTGGGCGTTTCTTTCCCGAGCTGAATAACCCGCCGCGTCGGGAATACGGCGCGGAAGGTGCTGCCTTCGCCCGGCGTACTCTCGATTTCCAGTTTTGCCTGGTGGCGCGTCAGGATGTGCTTGACGATCGCCAGCCCTAGTCCGGTGCCGCCGGTTTCGCGCGAGCGACCTCTATCCACCCGGTAAAACCGCTCGGTCAGGCGCGGGATGTGCTGCGCGTCGATACCCAGGCCGCTGTCGCTGACCTCGAATGCCGTGCCGTCCGGGTGCTTGGTCCAGCGCAAGGTGATCTCCCCGGCCTCCGGGGTGTAGCGGATGGCGTTGCTGACCAGGTTGCCGAAAGCGCTGTGCAGCTCGTCCTCATTGCCGTGCAGGCCTTCGCTGCTGTGGATGTCGAGGCGGATGCGGTGGCGGCCATCGCTCAGCGACAGCGCCTCGCGGTTGAGCGTATCGAGCAGGCGCGGCACGTCCACCGGGCCTTCATGCAATCCGCCGTTGCCGCTTTCCAGTTTGGACAGCATCAGCAGATCTTCCACCAGGCGCTGCATCCGCGTGGTCTGTTCCAGCATCAGTTGCAGGTAGTGGCGCATTTGCGCGGCGTCGACTTGTTCCGCATCCACCAGCGTTTCGAGGAAGCCGCCCACCACGGTGAGCGGCGTGCGCAATTCGTGCGAGACGTTGGCGACGAAATCGCGGCGCATGGTTTCCACCCGTTCGATCTGGGTGATGTCGCGGATCAGCAGGAGTTTTTGCGCATCGCCGAACGGCACCAGTTGAACCGACAGGGTCAGGTCGCGATTGCGCAGGGATTTGACGATCAGCGGTTCGCGGTAATTGTGGGCGGCGAGATAGTCGGAAAATTGCGCCTGGCGCAGCAGATAGGCCAGCCACTGGCCGCGGTCGCGCTCCAGGCTCAGGCCGAGTTGCGCTTCCGCCACGCTGTTGCACCACTCGATCTGATCCTTGTTGTTGAGGATGACGATGCCATCCGGCATGGCCTCGGCGGCACGCTCAAAGCGCTCCAGCGAAGCGGACAGATTGGTTTCGCTGCTGGATTGGCGGCGCTGCTGCTGGTACAGCAGGGAAAACAGGGTGGCCCACATGCCGCTGCCATGCGGAACGCCGGCCGCTTCCGGTTGCGTCAGCCAGCCAGCGAACTCCTTGAGATTCAGCAAATGGAACAGCAGGTAAAGCAGCAGCGCCGCGCTGAAGCATAACAATGCTGCGGTAGCGCTTGCCGCCGCCCACAGCAGCAGGGAAAACAGCGTAATGAGCGCGAGGGTGGTGAGCGGGCGTAGCCAGAAATTGGGCATGATCAGGGAGGCGAAAAGGCGGAGCTACACGCCGCTTGCCGAAAAACGGTAGCCCGAGCCGCGCACAGTCTGCACCAGACGGTCGTGGCCGGTGGCTTCGAGCGCGCGGCGCAGCCGCCGGATATGCACATCGACCGTACGATCCTCGACGAAAACCTGGTTGCCCCACACCTGATCGAGCAATTGGGTGCGCGAATGGACGCGCTCCGGGTGGGTCATCAGGAAATGCAGGAGACGGAATTCGGTCGGTCCCAATTCGAGCGGCGCGCCGTCGCCGTTGACCCGATGGCTCTCGGGGTCGAGGCGCAGGCCCCCGGCTTCCACCGGGTCGTTGGTCATCTGCGGGGCGCGGCGGCGCAACACCGCTTTGATCCGGGCGACCAGCTCGCGCGGGCTGAAGGGTTTGGTGATGTAATCGTCGGCGCCGGTTTCCAACCCGGTGACCTTGTCCTGTTCGTCGCCGCGCGCCGTCAGCATGATGATCGGCACCTCCTTGGTATAGGCGTCGTTCTTGAGCTTGCGTGCCAGCATCACGCCGCTCATGCCGGGCAGCATCCAGTCGAGCAGGATCAGGTCCGGCAGCGTGTTGCGCACGATACCCAGTGCGTCTTCCGCATTGAGGGCGGATATGGGGTGATGGCCGGCTTGCCGCAGGGTAAAGGCGACCAGCTCCTGAATGGCCGGCTCATCTTCCACGACCAGGATTGTGGCGGACATTAGTTCACTCCATTAAATTCAAGTGTTTGCCATATTATGACGCCAATGTTGCAGATTCGTGACATTGTTGGCGGAAGTCTATAATCCTAAAAACCAGTTGAACCGCAGAGGCGCAGAGGAAAAACAGTGAGCAATGGCCCTAAGGAGCCGCTGATTTATTCCGTTCGTGGTGAGCCTGTCGAACCATGAGCGGAATAAATCACACAATATCCGCGAGTTGGTGCACCCTTCGACCCTTCGGCGAAGCTCAGGACAGGCCAAGCTCAGGGCGAACGGTGCAATTTATTCAGCGTTTCCCTAATGTAGCTCTCGGCGCCTCTGCGGTTAAGCAATTGCCATTATTTAGGATAATTCAAACTTATGAAATTTTTTGCCTGGCTGGTGTTGCTGTTGCTGATCACATCCGGCGTCTCGGCGCACGCTGGCGCGGAGCCGGAAATTGCCGTGCGGGTGGTGCGCGACGGCGAAACGGTCACCGTCGATGCCGACATGCTGGTGCCGGTTTCGCCCCAGGAAGCGTGGGCGGTGCTGGCGGATTACGAGCACTTCGCCGATTTCGTGCCCAACATGCAGGTCAGCCGCATCGTTTCCAAAGCGGGCGAGGCGGTGCACGTCGAGCAAAGGGGCCGGGCGCGCTACGGGCTGTTGTCGTTTGCTTTCGAGTCGGTGCGGGAAGTCGAACTGTCGCCTTACGACACCCTCAAAACCCGGATGGTCAAGGGCAACATGAAAAGGATGGAAACCCTCACCCGCCTCACCGCCGAGGGCAACGGCACGCGCATCCACTACCATAACGTGGCGGTACCGGATTTCTGGCTGCCGCCGTTGATCGGGTCGGCGTTCATCCGCCACGAAGTGAGCGAGAATTTCGGCGCGTTTATCCGGGAAATGCAGCGGCGTAGCGGCGAAACGTCGGCGAAACGCTGAGCGTTGCGTTAGCGCCAAATAGAAACGCCCGCTTTACCGGCCACTCGCTTGCATTCAACGCGGCGAGTAGGCATATTTGCCTCCCGCTACGTCAATTGATTAATTGAGGCCCCATGCGACTGACCCGCCAGCGCCTAATCCGTTCACTGTTCGACGAATACATCAAGATGTACGCGTCGCGCGATGATCGCCTGACGGCGCGCTTCAGCGAAAATTTCAGCGGCTACACGGGTGGCGGCGATTTTCTCGTCAAAGACCGGGACGAGTGGGTGAAAATCACCAGGCAGGACTTCGCGCAAGTAACCGGTCATATCCGCATCGAAATGCTGAACCTCGTGTTGCAGGATCTGAGCGATGATGTCGTGGCAGCCACCGCGCTCTTCCACATCCACCTGCCCATTCCCGAGCGCGTCCTGTCGCGGGAGGCGGTACGGTTAACGCTGGTTTTCCGACGGGAAAACGAAGATTGGAAGATAGCCCACAGCGGCATTTCCGTCCCGTATTACCTGGTCCGGGAAGGCGAGGTTTACCCGATCAAGGGCTTGTACGAGCAGAATCACGAGTTGGAGATGTTGCTCAAGGAACGCACCCTGGCACTGCAAGAAGCCAATCGCAAACTGGATGCACTGAACCGGGTGAGCTATCAGGTCCGCCAGTATCTTGAGTGTCGATTGGATGAGGACATCGACATGCAAACCATTGCGCAGGCACTAAATCAATCCATGCGTACCTTGGGCCGGCGGCTTAAGGAAGAAGGCACGACCTTTCTGCAAATCAAGGATAAGCTGCGACGAGATGTCGCAATGCAATTGCTGATTGAGAACAAGAAATCGGTCGAAGCCATCGCTGTGCAGATCGGCTTCACGAGCGTGACGACTTTTCATCGGTCTTTCAAGAAATGGACAGGTACCACACCGCTGGTATATCAACGGACAAGCGCTAACTTTCGCGAATAGCCATGCCGCGGATCGAAACGATCAACCAGCATCCCGATTTTCGTACAGGTCAGCCCCCCGTTTTTGGCGTGAATTGCGAATTTTTTGGCGAAATACGGCAACAAACGAACGGGAATTTGGCGGAAAATTCTTTAAGAACCCCCGGCAAAAAGCGTGAACCCATGCGAAGGCTACGATTGAGAGATAGTTAGGCCGAAGGTGGAATGTAATATGCGTGTGGTTTGCACCTTCATTCCAGAGTTTGCTAGACTAGCGGTATAAGAAAGCCAAATAGGCTGATAAGAATTAATAATAAGATAAAAACTATGAAGGCCCTATGTCAAAACATGAGACTTTTTACGACGTAATCCGTCAACGGGGGGTTACGCGCCGCGATTTCCTGGGTTTTTGCGCCGTGACCGCGACCATGCTGGGGCTAGGCCCCAAAGGGATCGCCACGGTGGCCCATGCGATGGAAACCAAACCGCGCATCCCGGTATTGTGGTTGCACGGGCTGGAGTGCACCTGTTGTTCCGAGAGTTTCCTGCGTTCCGGCCATCCGATGGCGAGCGAGATCGTCACCAGCATGATTTCGCTCGATTACGACGACACCATCATGGCGGCGGCGGGCGACCAGGCCGAAGCGATCGTCCACGACATCATCCGCGATTACCGGGGCGAGTACATCCTCGCGGTCGAGGGCAACATTCCGCTGGCTAACGACGGAATGTGCTGCATCGTCGGCGGGCGGCCTTTCCGCCAGCAGTTCGACGAAGTGGCGAAACACGCCAAGGCGATTATCGCCTGGGGCACCTGCGCTTCCTCCGGTTGCGTGCAGGCGGCGCGTCCCAATCCCACCAAGGCGACGCCGGTGCATAAGCTGGTCAGCCACGTGCCGGTAATCAACGTTCCCGGTTGCCCGCCCATCGCCGAAGTAATGACCGGGGTGCTCTCGTATATCCTGACCTACGACCGGCTGCCCGAGCTCGACAACCAGTTGCGCCCCAAGATGTTCTATTCCCAGCGCGTCCACGACAAATGCTATCGCCGCGCCCATTTCGACGCCGGCCAGTTCGTCGAGACCTGGGACGACGACGGCGCCCGCCAGGGCTGGTGCCTCTACAAGATGGGCTGCCGCGGCCCGACTACCTACAATGCCTGCGCCTCGATGGGCTGGAATGAGGGTACCAGCTTCCCGATCAAGTCCGGTCACGGCTGCATCGGTTGCTCGGAAGAGGGATTCTGGGATCGCGGGCCGTTCTACGAGCGCTTGCCCGACATGCAGCAATGGGGAGTGGAGTCCAACGCCGACAAGATCGCCGTGGCGGGGGCTGCCGTGCTCGGCGGCGCTATTGCCGTCCAGACCGCAGCGACGCTGGTCAAGCGCGTCCTGAGCGGCAAACGCCCGAAAGAGGGCGCCGACAGTAGCAAGGATGAAACCGGCACACCAGGAAACCAAGAATGAGTCAGATCACCACCCCCAACGGTTTCACCCTCGACAATTCGGGACGCCGCATCGCCATCGACCCGGTCACCCGCATCGAGGGGCATTTGCGCATCGAGGTCAACGTCGATGCCAACAACGTCATTCGCAACGCGGTTTCGGTCGGTACCATGTGGCGCGGCCTGGAACCGATCCTCAAGGGCCGCGATCCGCGCGACGCCTGGGCTTTCGTGCAGCGCATTTGCGGGGTTTGCACCGGCGTCCACGCGTTGGCCTCGGTGCGTGCGGTGGAGGATGCGCTGGGCATCCCCATCCCGAAGAACGCCAACGCCATCCGCAATATCATGCACCTGGCGCTGTATGCCCACGACCATCTGGTGCATTTCTATCATCTGCACGCGCTCGACTGGGTGGACGTGGTCGGGGCGCTGTCCGCCTCGCCCAAGGCGACTTCCGAGCTGGCGCAGTCGATTTCGTCGTGGCCCAATTCCTCCCCCGGCTATTTCAGCGACGTGCAGAAAAAGGTCAAGCAGATGGTCGGTTCCGGCCAGCTGGGGCCGTTCCGCAACGGCTACTGGGGGCATCCGGCCTACAAGCTGCCGCCGGAAGCCAACCTGATGGCGGTCGCCCATTACATCGAAGCGCTCAATTTCCAGCGCGAGATCGTCAAGATCCAGGCGGTATTCGGCGGCAAGAATCCCCATCCGATGTGGCTGGTCGGCGGGGTGCCGTCCGCCATCAACGTACATGGCGCGGGCGCCGTCGGGGCGGTCAACATCGAGCGTCTCAATTTGGTGGCGGGCATCGCCGAGCAGACGCTGGCTTTCATCTCGCAAGTGTATATCCCGGATTTGCTGGCGATCGCCTCTTTCTACAAGGACTGGTTCAAGCTGGGCGGCGGGTTGTCCAGCCGCAATCTGCTCTCTTACGGGGAATTCCCCACGCTCGCCAACGACACTTCCAACCACAGCTTGATGCTGCCGCGCGGCGCGATCCTGAACGGCGACCTGACGCACTTGCACGAGGTGGATCTCAAGGACCCCAACCAGATTCACGAATTCGTCGATCATTCCTGGTATAGCTATCCTGATGAGAAAGCCGGCTTGCATCCCTGGGACGGCAAGACCGACATGACTTTCAGCCTCGGGCCGAAATCCCGCGGCGGCAAGAACGGCGAACGCATCGAATCCATCGACGAAGAGGCCAAATACAGCTACATCAAGGCCCCCCGCTGGAAGGGACACGCCATGGAAGTCGGCCCGCTGGCGCGACTGGTCATCGCTTATGCGGGCGGCGACAAGCGGGTCAAGGAACTGGTGGACGGCACCCTGAAAAAGCTCGATTTGCCGCTGACGGCGCTGTTTTCGGCCATGGGGCGCACGGCGGCGCGCGGCTTGGAAGGGCTGTGGGCGGCGGAGAAGCTCAAGGAGGAAATCGTCCAGTTGCAGGCCAACATCAAGTCGGGCAACACCGCCACCGCCAACACCGAAAAATGGGAACCCAAGACCTGGCCCAGTGAGGCCAAGGGCGCCGGTTACAGCGAAGCGCCACGGGGCGCGCTGGGTCACTGGATCAGGATCAAGGAAGGGAAGATCGACAATTACCAGTGCGTCGTTCCCACCACCTGGAACGCCAGCCCGCGCGATCCCGCCGGCAATATCGGCGCTTACGAGGCGTCGTTGCTCGGCGTGCCGATGGCCGACCCGACCAAGCCGCTGGAAATCCTGCGCGTGGTCCATAGCTTCGATCCGTGCCTGGCGTGCGCCACCCATGTCATCGGCCCCGACGGCGGGCTGCTGACTGAGGCGAAAATACTCTAAGGCGGCATCATGCCCAAATTCATCCTCTATCACAGAATGCCCGAAAAAGGCCTGTTGCCGGCAGTGATGGTTTACGGGCCGGGGGTTCGTATTTGGCACTGGCTGAATGCGCTGGCGGTCCTGGTATTGGCGATAACCGGCTATTTCATCGGTATGCCGCCGCCCTCGGCTATCGGCGACACCTCGACGCTTTACGTGATGGGCTGGATACGCTTTTTTCATCTGGCGTTCGGCTACCTCTTCGCGCTGCTCTCCATCATGCGACTATGGCTGGTATTCGTCGAGGGGGGGATCACCCGCCAGCTTTTCGTGCCGGAGGTCTGGCGTTCGGAGTGGTTCGACGGCTTCCTGCGCCAGATTAAATGGAATTTTCTCGCAGGCAAGCCGCTGCGCTATGTCGGGCTTAATCCGCTGGGTAACGTAACCATGCTGACGATGTTCGTGATTCCGGGTGCGATCGTCATTCTCACCGGTTTCGCGATGTACGCGGAGGTCACCGGCCACGACAGCTGGCAATATTTCCTGTTCGGCTGGGTGACCATGCTGTTCGGCAACACCCTAGATTTGCACGTGTTCCATCGCCTGGCGATGTGGGTGATGGTGTGGTTTTCCATGGTGCACATCTACATCGCCGTGCGCGAAGACATCCTGTCGCGCCAGACGGTGGTCAGCACCATGCTTTCCGGCGAACGGCAGTTCCGCGATTGAGTGCCTCGGCAAGCGGAACCGTGGTGCTGGGAGTCGGCAACCTGCTGTGGGCGGACGAAGGTTTCGGGCCTCGGGCGGTTGCCCGGTTGATGGCAGCGGAACAGGTTCCCGATGGCGTCGAAGTATTTGATGGCGGCACCCAGGGCATGTATTTGCTGCCGATCATCCAGGCGGCGCGGCGTTTGCTGGTGTTCGACAGCGTCGATTTCGGCGCCGCAGCGGGTCGGATCATGGTGCTGCGCGACGGAGAAATCCCGGTTTTTTTCGGGCAGCGTCCGCTGAGCCTGCATCAAACCGCGTTCACCGACGTGCTGGCGGCGGCGGAACTGACCGGCACAATGCCCGAGGCGGTGACGCTGGTGGGCGTGCAACTGGCGGATATCGACGCCTGGGGCGGCGATTTGACGCCCAGCGTCGCCGGGGCGATGGAGGCAGCTATTCGTATCGGGCTTGAGGAACTGGCCGCATGGGCCGCGAAGGGGTAGGCGAAAATGAACAATAATCTCAGCTTTAACGACGATGGCTTGAACACTTTGGGGCGATTATGCGTGGGGATGTTCCGCGCGGTGGACAATGTCCGCATGTTCCGGGTGGCGCACATCATCACCATCCTGACGTTCCTGATGCTGTTCGCCGGCGTGGGCGCGACACTGCTGACGTTCAAGTCAGTGGTGCAAATCGGCAATGTCTGGCGCGATTACGATTCCGGCCTGGCGCGCCGTATCGACCTGCTCGGCAATTTTCAGCATCACCTCGGTTACGATGGCCTGTCCCAGCACTGGCCGGCCGCCGTGGCGGGCGACGCGGCGGGCGACGCGGCGGCACGCCAGGCGGTGAGCGGCGACATCGCCAAGGTACGCGAAGGGATTCCGGCTTTTTTGCTGGCCAAACCCACCGACAGCGAAAAAACCGATCTGGCGGTGCTGGAAAAAACCTTGAACGCTTATGAGCAGGCGCTCTCCTCCGGCGAGAAAAAGGTCGACGACAGCGCCGCCATCGCCGCGCTGGAGCGCATCAAGCACACCCTCCAGGACCAGCGGAAAATCGGTGCGGACGCAGTCGAAAGCGCCATCTGGACGCTCTCTGCCACGGTCGGCGGGGTGATGTTCGTCGCCTGCCTGTTCCTGATCGTGTTCGGGCTGTTCTCGTTCTGGTTTACCCGTTTCCGCGTGGCGCAGCCGCTCAAGGAGATCAATTCGACCATGGGCGTGCTCGCCAACGGCGAAACCAACGTGGCGGTGCCGTTTACCCGCAAGCTCGACGAGATCGGCGAAATGGCGCGCTCCGTCCAGGTGTTCAAGGACAATGCCATCGTCAAGGGGCGCATGGAGACCCAGAAAAAACAGGTCACCGAAAACGTCAACCGGATTACCCAGGAGTTGGCCGGGCTGACCAATACGGTGCGCAAGCTGATGAACGAGCAGTCGTCGGCGACTGCCAGCATGTCGTCGGCGACCGAGCAGTTGTCGGTGAGCATCGACCATGTTTCCCAGAATGCCGACAGTGCGCTGTCGCTGACGCGGGAAACCGTGGTCGCCGTCGATCAGGGCGGCCGGGCGGTAAGCGAAACCATCGCGGCGATGGAGGAGACCTCGGATCTGGTCAGCCAGGCGGCGGAAAAAGTACGCGAACTCGGCAGCCAGAGCGAGCAGATCCAGACCATCGTCAGCACCATCCAGGGG
>Ga0208566_1001794_pt1 | contig 12041 bp, 12 predicted proteins | sample PL_2010_150m_FD_184159 | JGI IMG/M metagenome (GOLD analysis project Ga0208566, IMG submission 184159) | Freshwater microbial communities from Powell Lake, British Columbia, Canada to study Microbial Dark Matter (Phase II) - PL_2010_150m... | ecosystem: Environmental > Aquatic > Freshwater >...
CGAACAAGTACGGGATAACCAATGCGGGTGGCGATAGTTATCGCCTCCAACTGTGAGGATGCCATACCAAACTCTGGAGCATTTAGGCCTTGATCTACCAAAACTTGACCGAAGGCGCCACGCTCCTCAGCTAAGTTAATCGCCTCAGGACTAGTACCTAAAATATTCACACCATTAGCCTTTAATCCCGCTGCAAGTCCTAACGGTGTCTGACCACCAAGCTGAGTAATTACGCCTAGAAGGGGTCCAGCTAGTGTTTCAGCATGAATAACTTCTAACACATCTTCAAGTGTTAACGGCTCAAAATATAGACGGTTGCTAGTGTCATAATCAGTTGAAACAGTTTCGGGATTGCAGTTAATCATTATCGTTTCAAAACCTGCAGCGCGCAGTGCAAAAGAGGCATGGACACAGGAATAATCAAACTCGATACCTTGACCGATACGGTTAGGTCCACTACCCAAGATAATGACAGCCGGTGTTGCTCGTGGACGTACCTCACTCTCCTCCTCATAACTTGAATAGTGATACGGAGTGAAGGCTTCAAACTCGGCTGCACATGTGTCAACCGTTTTGTAGACCGGACGGATATTCAAGTGATGCCTAATCCGCCGAACCTCTTCTTCAGGGATACCCCGCAGTAGCGCAATCTGCGCATCTGAAAATCCTGCGCTTTTAGCATCTTTTAACAGCTCAATTGAGAGTTCACCTGGCAGAGCGATGAGTGCTGCATGTTCATTAATTAACTGAATCTGTCGCAAGTACCACGGATCGATCTTGCACGCTGCAAAGATTTCATCGATCGTTGCTCCGGCCCACAAAGCACGCTGCACTTGCTGCAGGCGATACTCAGTTGGTACGGCGAGTGCCGATAAAAGCTCCTGTAGTTGATCGCTTTTTACTTGCGGCCAAGTAAATATCGCTTCTTTGCGCTCTAGTGATCGCAGCGCCTTCATCAACGCCTCTGAAAACGAACGGCCGATAGCCATCGCCTCACCAACGCTCTTCATGGTCGTTGTGAGACGTGGGTCGGCATCGGCAAATTTCTCGAAAGCAAATCGCGGCACCTTAACAACTACGTAATCCAATGTCGGCTCAAAGGAGGCTGGAGTGAGCTTAGTAATATCATTTTGAATCTCATCGAGGGTATAGCCGATAGCCAACTTAGTTGCAATCTTAGCTATCGGAAATCCAGTTGCCTTCGATGCTAAGGCACTTGATCGTGAAACACGTGGATTCATCTCAATAACGATAATCCGCCCATTTGCTGGATTAACGGCGAACTGGATGTTACATCCGCCCGTATCAACGCCGACTTCGCGGATAATATCTAGCGATAAATTGCGCAACATCTGATATTCAACATCGGTCAAAGTCATAGCTGGCGCCACGGTTATCGAATCACCGGTATGAACGCCCATGGGATCTATGTTTTCAATACTGCACACAATCACAACATTGTCTTTGCGATCACGCATAACTTCGAGCTCGTACTCCTTCCAGCCGATTATTGACTCTTCGAGGAGAACTTCAGAAGTTGGGCTGTGTCGAAGTCCGGCACCAGCTATCTGATGTAGTTGCTCGGCATCAAATGCGATCCCAGAACCTAAGCCACCCATCGTAAATGAGGGACGAATGACCACTGGAAAGCCTAGTTTCTTTACCCCCTCAACGACATCCTCCATCGTGTGAGCGATAACAGATTTAGCGGATTCGCCACCAACTTTTGCAACGATCTCACGAAATAGTTCGCGATTTTCGCCACGGTTGATCGCATCGACATCGGCTCCGATTAGACGCACATCATATTTTGCCAGAATACCTCTATGAAATAGTTCGATAGCGGCATTAAGGGCGGTCTGTCCGCCAAGGGTTGCTAAAACTGCATCGGGCTTTTCATGAGCGATAATCTTTTCAATCGCATCGGATGTTATAGGCTCGATATAGGTAGCATCGGCAAACTCTGGATCGGTCATAATCGTTGCAGGATTGGAGTTAACAAGAACTACTCTAATCCCCTCTTCGCGTAGTACACGACAGGCTTGCGTACCCGAATAATCAAATTCGCAGGCTTGGCCAATCACAATCGGTCCGCTTCCAATAACCAGAACCGATTTAATTGATGGATCTAATGGCATTAGGCAGATACTTTCTTACTCATCAACTCAATAAAGCGATCAAAGAGATATGCCGCATCGTGGGGCCCAGCAGCAGCTTCAGGGTGATACTGAACTGAAAAAGCTGGGCGATCCAATAGCTGCAAGCCCTCAACTACTCCATCATTGAGGCAGACATGTGTAACTTCGCCCCTGCCATAGACCGTTGAAAACTCAGTGTCAGTAGGGGCTTTGAGTGCAAAGCCATGATTATGCGATGTTATCTCAACTGTGCCCGTGTTTTTATCGATTACCGGTTGGTTTATCCCGCGGTGGCCAAATGTTAGTTTGTAGGTTTCAAATCCTAATGCCCGACCTAATATCTGATGTCCAAAACATATCCCAAAGATAGGGATCTCTCGTAGCAAAACCTCTCTCACTAAATCGATCGTCTCCACCATAGTTGCTGGATCGCCAGGACCGTTTGATATAAATACACCATCTGGGTTGAGTGCTGCAATATCTTGGATAGTTGAGTTAAATGGAAGAACATGAACCTCAACTCCGCGTTCAGCTAGAGCCCTCGGAGTAGCAGCCTTTATTCCCAGATCCAGCGCGGCTACAACGAAGTGTTTCTCCCCAATGGCCGGAACAATATATGGATGTGGAGTAGAGACATCGGCAACTAAAAATGCGCCGCTCATTGCCTCGATCTTTCGGACTTCAATGACCATTTCTTCACGGGAGAGATCTAGCCCAGAGAAGATACCTACTCTCATAGAGCCGCGATCGCGAAGATGGCGTGTAATTGCACGTGTATCAACGTTTTGGATTCCAACTATATTGTGCGCGATTAATTCAGCCTCTAACGAGTTTTCGCTGCGCCAGTTTGATGTAAGTGTCGATGGGTTACGTACAACGAAACCTGCGACCCAGATTTTTGACGACTCATTATCGGCAGTATTTACCCCAGTGTTGCCGATATGTGGCGCAGTCATCACGACGACTTGCCTGTGGTAGGAGGGATCAGTGAGCGTCTCTTGATAGCCAGTCATACCTGTTTGAAATACCGCTTCGCCAAAAGTTTTACCAGTAGCTCCCCAGGATTTTCCTTCGAAGATTCTGCCATCATCTAAAACAAAGAATGCTTTACTCACTTAGCATCACCGGACTCCACAAGTGCGCCGTCCATCAGTGTTGGTTTGCCGTTAAAGAATGTATGCGTAATGACACCAGGCAGCTCGTAGCCATGGAAAGGAGTATTGCGACTCTTGGATGCCACTAAATCCCTATCGACGGTCCATGATGCAGCAGGGTCGATAATCATTACATTGGCCCGTGCACCGATCTCTAAGTTTCGGCCCTGTTCAACATAACCTGCAATTCTTGCAGGCGCCGTAGATAAACGATCTGCAACCTGCGCCCAGTTCATGAGCCCTGAATCAACCATGGTTTTTTGAACGATTGAGAGAGCGGTTTCAAGACCCAGCATTCCAAAGGAGGCCTCGCTCCACTCACACTCTTTCGACTCAGTGCTGTGTGGGGCGTGATCGGTTGCAACGATATCGATAGTGCCATCGGCTAGAGCTTCGCGAAGAGCCATAACATCTCTCTCGGTGCGAAGTGGTGGATTAACTTTAAATACCGGATCATATGAACGGGCTAACTCATCTGTTAATAAAAGATGATGAGGGGTGACTTCGGCGCTGACATTGATTCCGCGCGCCTTGGCCCATCGGATTATCTCTACTCCCCCAGCCGTAGTTACGTGGCAGATATGTAGTCGAGATTTAACGTGATCTACTAGTAATACATCGCGGGCGATGATGGCCTCCTCTGCAATGGCTGGCCAGCCCTTAAGTCCTAATATCGCAGATACATTACCCTCGTTCATCTGAGATCCAACTGTTAATCGTGGCTCTTGAGCATGTTGTGCTATTACTCCATCAAACTTCTTAATATATTCAAGGGCGCGACGCATAACTAAGGGATCAAACACGCAGTTACCATCATCGCTAAATACACGAACACGGGCTATTGAATCGGCCATCGCTCCGATTTCAGAGAGAGCGTTACCCTCGAGTCCCTTTGTTACCGCTCCAATTGGAAAGACATCCAGCAGAGCCGCCTCTTGACCCAATCGATAGACCTGCTCGACAACACCGGCGTTGTCGGCAACTGGGGATGTATTTGCCATCGCAGAGAGTGCAGTGAAGCCACCTCTAGCGCCAGAGCGCGATCCAGAGAGAACTGTTTCTGCATCCTCACGACCTGGCTCGCGCAGATGTGTGTGGAGATCAACTAAACCTGGAAGTAGCACCGAGCCTTTTACATCGACCACCATTGCATCGGCGTCAATAATATTGGCAGCTCGGCTCGCAATTAAACCGTCAACTATAAGTACATCACTTGTTGAGCCATCTGGGAGTAATCCGTTTTTGAGAAGATAGCGCTTGGTCGCCATTATTTGCTACCTGCTTCCAAAGGTTGACCTGCTAGTAAGACATACAAGATGGCCATTCGCACGCTAACGCCATTTGCGACCTGTTCAACGATCACAGAGCGCGCACTGTCGGCGACCTCTGCTGCAATCTCCAAACCACGGTTCATTGGACCAGGGTGCATCACGATTGAATCAGGAGACATCAATTTAAGGCGATCTGCATTGAGACCAAAGTATCGAGAGTATTCACGTGCGTTGGGAAAGAAGAGATCACTCATCCGCTCTTGCTGCACCCGTAACATCATCACTACATCGACCGCGCCTATGACAGCATCCAAATCGTAAGAGATCTTTACTGGCCAACTCTCAACACCAACAGGCAAAAGTGTCGGTGGTGCCACCAATGTAACGCTGGCACCTAAGAGTGTTAGGAGTAAGACATTTGATCTGGCAACACGTGAGTGCAAAACATCGCCCACTATTGCAACTCGAACTCCAACTAAATCTGGTGCACCTTTACCCAGGTGCTTTCTCATTGTAAAGGCATCGAGCAAAGCCTGGCTGGGATGCTCATGAGTGCCATCGCCTGCATTGATAACGCTACCGAGCATCCATTCTGAGTCGGCTAAACGTTGAGGTGCACCCGATGCACTGTGCCGAATAACAACTGCATCGGCGCCCATAGCCTGCAAAGTAAGTGCGGTGTCTTTAAGGGATTCGCCTTTGCTCAGACTCGAACCCTTTGCAGAGAAGTTAATAACATCGGCCGATAGGCGTTTAGCTGCAGCTTCAAATGAGATGCGTGTACGAGTTGAATCCTCAGCAAAAAGGTTCACGATAGTGCGACCACGTAAAGTCGGTAGTTTCTTAACTGCTCCATCACTAACGCGCGCCAGCTCGGTGGCAGTATCTAGAATCGAAATCGCCTGCGCCTTTGAGAGATCTGATATCGAGAGTAGGTGGCGCATTAGTTACCTTCAATCAAAACTTCATCCACGCCATCGATCTCAGTTAACTGCACCTTCACAGACTGTGCGATCGAGGTCGGGAGATTTTTTCCAACAAAATCAGCTCTAATCGGAAGTTCGCGATGGCCTCTATCAACCAGCACAGCTAGCTGCACAGTGTGTGGGCGACCGATCTCACCTAAGGCATCAAGGGCGGCGCGAATTGTGCGTCCAGAGAATAGAACATCATCGATCAAAACTACTTCGCGCCCTTCAATACCAGTGCTCGGAATCGATGTGGGCATAATCGGCCGGGGTGGACGCATGCGCAGATCATCACGGTGCATAGTGATATCGAGCATTCCTACCGATATCTCGTGCTCTGCGATCTGACTCATGGTCGCTGCGATTCGCATGGCGAGGTGGGCCCCACGCGTTGGAATGCCAAGCAGGGTAATCTGATGGGTTGAAGGGTTAGCTTCGAGAATTTCATGGGATATACGTACCAGCGCACGTGAGATATCGGGTGCGGACAGGGCAACGCTCATCTAAATCTCCTTCCCCATCTCTCAGGATGGGTCGTTAAAGGATGCGAGGGCGATTATAGCACCAAAAGTTTCAAGGCTGTGGATAAGAGGTTTGAGCTATCGGTGGTGCGATTTAACCTAGCGCCTATGACAACACATGATCAAATCTGTGCGCGTATACGTGCACTACGAATCTCCAAAGGCCTCTCCCTCAGCGATGTTGAGATACAGAGTCAGCGCAAAATCCGTGCAGTAGTTCTTGGCTCATACGAACGAGGCGATCGCACCCTATCGGTTAAAAGGGCGATAACTATCGCCGATTTCTATGGAGTGCCACTCTCCTATCTCCTAGAGCCACCGAACTCATCCTACGAAAGGCCGCTAAGAGCGGTAATCGATCTGCGTCGTATACGGATCATGATGAGTGATCCGGCGCAGCTCTCGAGCGCCAGCTCAGGAGTCCAGACAATTCTTAGATTTATCGCTGCAGTCGTAGCGCGTCGCAATGATTGGAACGGTGAAGTGCTCTCTATACGCGCCGATGATCTCACGTCCTTGGCTATGTCTATCGGAAAAAACTCCGATGAAATTAAAGAGATACTAGAAGAGAATCGATTATTGCTTGGCCCTAAATAGCCAGACTCTCTTTTATAGATGAGATACGGCCCAATACTCCGTGAATATATCCAGCAGACTCATCGGTCGAGAGCTCTTTAGCAAGTGTGAGCGCCTCATCGATTGCAACACCATCTGGAGTAGTTTGCGACCATAAAATCTCGTAGATTCCAATCCGTAAAATATTTCTATCAACTGCAGGAAGGCGATCCATATCCCAACCCTGGGCATATGTTGTGATTAGCTCATCTATCTTTCGAAAGTTATCGCCAACGCCATTGACGAGTTCGCGTGTGTATTCGCGGATAGGTCTGGCATCTGGCCCCTCTTCAACTATATCTCGCAGGTTCAACGTCTCTATAGCGTTGGTGCCGCGGATATCTGCCTCGTAGAGTAAATCTAACGCGGCCTTACGTGCCTTGCTGCGGGCAGACACTAGTTAGCGCGGCCTTGGTATGAGCCATCGCGAGTATCAACCATGATGATCTCGTCCTGCTTAATAAATAATGGAACTTGAATCTCGATACCGGTTTCAACTGTCGCAGGCTTTGTTCCACCCGATGAACGATCCCCCTGAATACCAGGCTCAGTGTAGGTAATCTTTAAAGGCACAGCGGCCGCTAGTTCGATATACAGAGGATTGCCATCATGGACTGCCACAACTGCATCTGTGTTTTCAAGCATGTAGTTAGCCATCTCACCAACAGTTGCCATAGAGATTGTCATCTGGTCAAAGGTCTTTGCATCCATAAACACAAAGTCTTCACCCTCTTTATAAAGGAACTGCATATCGCGCTTTTCTAAAATCTCAATATCAATTTTGACCCCAGAGTTAAATGTGCGATCGATAACCTTGCCAGTTAGAACCGACTTGAGCTTTGTACGCACGAATGCCGGACCCTTACCTGGTTTAACGTGCTGGAACTCAACTACGTTCCAGAGTTGACCTTCGATATCTAGGGTGATTCCATTTTTCATATCTGCTGTTGTAGCCACGGCAAAAGCTCCACTCGTTTGAATTAGTTCGGCTACCCGTTGTGATAGCAAGAGGATAAGGATACCTGCTTACCGCTAGTGCTCTGTTCGCCTAGCCAACCAGGTTTTTAAGCGCGATTATCGCCAGTACATATGAGTTGGGACCAAAACCAGCGATAGTCCCGTTAGCAATACCAGAGATTACAGATGTATGTCGAAACTCTTCGCGTGCGATTGGATTAGATAGGTGCACCTCAATCAGCGGTGATGTCACCAGCTCAGCGGCATCTCGTATGGCATATGAGTAATGCGTAAAGGCCGCGGGATTAATAATCACGGGATATTTTCTATCGGCCGCCTCATGAAGCCAACCGATTATGGTCGCCTCGTCATCGCTCTGGCGGATGTCGGCCTCGAAACCATGGCTCTTGGCCGAAATTTCAATCAGGCTCTTTAACTCGCCATAGTTGAGATCGCCGTACATTGAAGAGTCGCGGATATCTAAACGCGCCAAGTTAGGGCCATTAATTACCAAAATCTTCATGAGCTTATTCTCTCATATGCACTCGAGAGCTCACTCTCTATTGCATCCTCTATTCGTAGCGTTGATCCAATGGCAGATAAAGCAACGAAGCGAAGTGATTTACCCCGTGATTTCTTATCTAAGGAGAGCAATGGAAGTAACTGCGACCATGCCGCGCGGGGATATGTCACTGGTAGATCTAGCGAACTCAAAATTTTACGGTGTAGGGCTACAACTTCCTCTGAAAGATGGCCCTTTATCTGGGCTAACTCTGCAGCAAATACCAATCCCACTGAGATCGCCTCACCATGGCGCATGGTGTACTTGCTGTGAATTTCAACTGCATGACCAAGGGTGTGGCCATAATTTAAAACTTCTCGAACAAAGCTCTCTTTAAAATCGACACTGACAATGTTGGCTTTAACTTGCACCGCTGCCTCAATCAGTGCAATCGTTGTTGGCAGATCTGATCGTAACTGCGAGAGTGATTTTCCGCTCAGGAGATTGATAATCTCGGCATCTGCAATAAATCCACATTTAATAACCTCTGCCATACCGGCGGCAAAATCTCTATCTGAGAGTGTTGCCAGCCATGAGAGATCGATGAGAACGCACACTGGAGAGTGAAATGCACCGATTAAGTTCTTTCCGTAGTCGCTGTTGATGCCGGTTTTGCCTCCAACAGCTGCATCAACCATGCCCGCAACACTGGTAGGAACAGCGACCCAGTCGATACCGCGTAGCCACGAAGCCGCTGCATATCCGGCGACATCGGTGATGGCACCTCCCCCAATACCAACGATCAAATCAGAGCGGGTAAAACCCGCCGCCCCTAACCAGTTCCATATGGCTGTGATCGTTGTGAAGCTCTTTGCATCCTCGCCGTCGGGTAGAGAAAAATAGAAGATCTCAGCATCGATATCGGCTTCAAGGCGTACAGCATCTGCCATGGATTGGCTATGAATAACTGCAACTCGTGCTCGATTGGCAGCGCATTCGATTACCTGTGATTTCCAATCACAATCAATGAGTACGTCGTATGAGCGTTCTGCCCTTACATTAATGCCTCTCATGCAAAGCGCCCTCCTCGATCGCAGCGACAATCTCATGTAGTTTCATTGAATCAACTTTAATCGTTGTTGTAGCTAAATCTTCGTAGATAGGACGGCGTTGATCGTAGAGCGACTGCCACTGTGCCCGAGGGTTGCCCAATAACAATGGTCTATCGCGATTAAAGCCCACTCGTGGAGCGGCCACTGACAATGAAACATCGAGAAAAATAATCGGAGCACCACTGGCCTTGAGTAGTGCTTGGGCGCGCTCCGAAATGGGAGCACCTCCTCCGAGGGCGAGAACAACGCCCTCATCGAGCAGACATGAGGTTAACGCTTCAAACTCTAACTCTCTAAAAAACGCTTCGCCTTGATCTACGAAGATATCTGAAATCCTCTTACCGAACTTCTTTTCAACAACTTTATCTGTATCTAAGAAGCCAGTATGTAGAGATTTCGCCAAGGCTTTTCCAACCGTAGTTTTCCCACTTCCGGGAGGACCGATTATCACTGCCTGTGGCATACAAAGGCCCTACTTAAAGTTTAAGTTGTTCATGTAGCTCTGGAAATTTCTGCGCGTCTCACCAACGCTATCTCCGCCAAACTTCTCGAGCACCGCCTCGGCTAATACGAGTGCGACCATAGCCTCTGCGACAACTCCTGCCGCCGGTACTGCGCATACATCGGATCGCTGATTAATCGCCTTGGCAGGTAAACCAGTGGCAACATCGATTGTGTCTAACGCCTTTGGAACTGTAGATATTGGCTTCATCGCAGCACGCACACGCAAGATCTCACCATTGGACATACCGCCCTCGGTTCCACCTGCACGATCGGTACGACGCACAATCTTTCCATCGCTGGATTTTTCAATCTCATCGTGGGCCACAGTTCCACGACGAGTAGCGGTTTCAAAACCATCTCCGATCTCAACGCCCTTTATCGCTTGGATGCCCATAACCGCACCAGCTAAACGCGAATCTAATCGTCGATCCCAATGAACGTGTGAGCCAAGTCCGGGTGGCATATTAAAGGCCAGCACTTCGATCACTCCACCTAATGTATCTGCCTCTGAATGCGCACTCTCTATCTCAGCAATCATGAGCACACTCGTCGAAGCATCAGCGCAACGAACAGGATCATCATCGATACGTTTCATATCACTTGAATGAGGCAGAGGAGTTTCTGCAGGTACTCGCACAGAACCAATAGATAAGACATGACTTAAAATGCTAATCCCAACACTCTGCTCTAGAAATGCTCGGGCTACCGCACCGAGTGCAACACGTGATGCGGTTTCGCGGGCACTTGCGCGCTCTAGAATGGGACGTGCATCATCGACATCATATTTTTGCATACCAACTAAATCGGCGTGACCCGGCCGCGGGCGAGTAAGCGGTGCGTTACGCGCTAATTTTTCAATCTCTTCTGCCGGCACTGGGTCTGGTGACATAATCTTTTCCCATTTTGGCCACTCTGAATTATTAATCTGAATTGCGATTGGTCCACCCTGTGTTAGACCTAAACGCACTCCCCCGAGAATTGTGACCTTGTCGGCCTCAAAACTCTGACGGGCACCGCGACCTACACCTAAACGTCTGCGTGCTAAGTGGTAGTCGATATCTGCCGTAGTAATTTCAACCGATGCCGGAATGCCCTCGACGATTGCACTCAGGGCCTGACCATGAGACTCACCAGCTGTTAACCAACGCATCTGCGTATTGTTGCAGAGATGCCCCACCACTCGCTGCCAAATAGAGCGCGCTTCCAAAAAAAATTGCAAAAGCCAGCGGGATACTGCGGGGAATAACGCCTTTAAGGCCCCACGTCAGAATGATATGAAGCAAGGCCCCCAAATAGATACAGATCAGGAGAAATACTAATGAATCTATAGTGGGCAGATTAATCGCCAGAGAAATGAGAATAAATAACTTTGCATCACCAATCCCCATTCGCAACACAAGAACGCCGAGTATCGATGCTGATATCGCTAATGAGAGTACGTGCAGCGATGCGATCCCCGAGATGATACGTATGGCCCCGACCCAGTACATGATAAAGATTAGGTAGATATTTGGAATCTTTCGGTAGCGCCAATCGGAACACATGATAGGTAGGGCAAAGAGAGCTAATGCAAACATGGGATGAGATTAATAAGGAGAGCAGGTATCTCTACATGCTATGTGGATGAGCCCAATGCAATGAGAGCGTGTTTGCGCATGAGAGTTGCCATAGGAGCGCGATCAATTCTAATCCCTGAAAAAAGTGAGACCTGATCAATACCTTGATGGATGAGTAGATCAAGGCCATCGATTATCTGAGCCCCACGTTTGCTCCACGTCTCCAGAGCTAACGTTGGCCAAGGATTATAGAGAACATCGAAGAAGACCCCCGTTGGATGGGATGGAAAACTTGCAATGAGGCTATCACTGGCCCCTTTTGGTGTTGTTGAAATTATAAGATCAACGCTTTCAAAGATATTGGCATCATCCCAGGCTATAAAATCTAAATCTGAACTCTTTACAGCATTAGACAGTGCTTCAATGCGCGATTGCGATCTATTCATCACCGTAATGCGGCTGGCTATTCCATCGCAGGCTGCAGCAGCAGCACGTGCAGTTGCCCCACCACCAATAATGAGTACATCTCCACATGAATCTATTCCGTGAGCTGCAAGTACGTGTGTAAAACCTGAAACATCGGTTGTACTCGCACTCCACTCTCCTTGACGTTGAATAAGAGTATTAGCGCTACGAATTCGAAGAGCAAGGTCGGAGACATCCTTAGTGAGATCCAGTACCTCTTCTTTGAGTGGCATAGTTAGCGAAAGACCGGTCCAGCTATCATCACAACTGGATAGAAA
>Ga0208566_1001797_pt1 | contig 12029 bp, 12 predicted proteins | sample PL_2010_150m_FD_184159 | JGI IMG/M metagenome (GOLD analysis project Ga0208566, IMG submission 184159) | Freshwater microbial communities from Powell Lake, British Columbia, Canada to study Microbial Dark Matter (Phase II) - PL_2010_150m... | ecosystem: Environmental > Aquatic > Freshwater >...
GGATTTCGACACTGCCTTGGCGACGGAAAGGCGCCTGCTGAAAGGCGAACTCGACCTGCTCTATGTCGCGCCCGAGCGTTTGCTCACCGAACGTTTTCTTTCCCTGCTCGACAGGCTGGCGGGTGAACAGCGCATCGCCTTGTTCGCCATCGACGAAGCACACTGCGTCTCGCAATGGGGCCACGATTTCCGCCCCGAGTACATCCAGCTTTCCCTTCTGCACGAGCGCTATCCGGCGGTGCCGCGCATTGCCCTGACCGCCACCGCCGACGCACTGACGCGCGCCGAGATCGTCGCCAAGCTCGGCTTGAACGAGTCGCGCATCTTCGTCGCCAGCTTCGATCGCCCCAACATCCGCTACACCATCGTCGAGCGCGATAACCCGAGGAAGCAGCTGCTGGCCTTTCTCGCCGACCATCTTGATGAAGCCGGCATCGTCTATTGCCTGTCGCGCAAGAAGGTCGACGAAACCGCACTGTGGCTGCAAGGCCAAGGCGTGACCGCCCTGCCCTACCACGCCGGCATGGACACCGAAGCCCGGCGCGAAAACCAGCAGCGCTTCGTCCGCGAGGACGGCGTGGTGATGGTCGCCACCATCGCCTTCGGCATGGGCATTGACAAACCCGACGTGCACTTCGTTGCCCACCTCGACCTGCCCAAGAGCCTGGAAGCCTACTACCAGGAGACGGGGCGCGCCGGCCGTGACGGCGAACCCGCAGAGGCCTGGATGACCTACGGGCTCAACGACGTGGTCATCCACAGAATGCGTATCGATGAATCGGCCGCACCCGACGAACAGAAACGCATCGAGCGCGGCAAGCTCGACGCCATGCTGGCCTATTGCGAAGCCGCCGGCTGCCGGCGCACGGTGCTGCTCAGCTACTTCGGCGAGACCACGACTGCCTGCGGCAACTGCGACACCTGCCAGACGCCGCCGGAGCTTTGGGACGGCACGCAAGCGGCGCGCAAGTTCATGTCCGCGGCATTGCGCACCGGCCAGCGCTTCGGCGCCGCGCACCTGATCGACATCCTGCGCGGCAAATCGACCGAGAAGGTCGGCCAGTTCGGCCACGCCAGCCTGCCCACCTTCGGCGTCGGCGCCGATCTCGACGAAGCCGCCTGGCGCAGCGTCGCCCGACAACTCCTCGCCAGTGGCCTGCTCTATGCGGATGCCCAGCACTATGGCGCACTTAAGCTCAGCGATACCGCCAAGCCGGTGTTGAAAGGCGAGAGCACGCTGATGCTGCGCCGACAGGCACCGTCCAAGAAGAAAGACAGAGTCGCGAGACTCAAGGGCACCTCAACGGTCATTCTCCCTCCCGCCGACGCCGGCCTGTTCGACACCCTGCGCCAGTGGCGCGGCCAGACTGCCCGCGAACAAGGCTTGCCCGCCTACGTCATCCTGCATGACAAGACCCTGCACGAACTCGCGGCGCGCCGGCCGCAGACGATGGAGGAACTGCTGAATGTCGCCGGCATCGGCGAGGCCAAGGCCGCGCGTTATGGCATCTCGCTGCTCGAACTGTTGGCTACCGCGTTTCCAGAGCGCGAACAACCGGCCGCCGCCGATCCGCGCGAGGCGTTGTAAATCGCCATGCGCTACATGGTAGATGCCAATATCTGTATCTATGCCATCAAGAACCGGCCCGCGTCCGTGCAGGCGACGCTACGCACAAACGAGTCCGCCGGCATCGGCATCTCCAGCATCAGCGTGGCGGAACTCTACTTCGGCGCTGAAAGGAGCGGCTCAGCACGAAACATGGAAGCCTTGCGGCACTTTCTCGAACCCCTCGAAATCGCCGACTTCGATATCGCCGCCGCACAAGCCTATGGTCGCTTGCGCCACACGCTGGAACGCAACGGAACACCCATCGGTCGGCTGGATACCCAGATCGCCGCCCATGCCCTCGCCCTCGGCGTATCCCTGGTGACCAACAACACCCGGGAATTCGTCCGCGTCCCCGGTTTGCGGCTGGAAAACTGGGCAAGCTAACTCAACATTGATTTCCTGCCTCACCGCATGCCAAGGGCCCAGCCACCGCCTCATGCGCTCCCGCCCTGCGGGTTCCCTTGCGACGAAGCGCCAGCCGGCCTGGCTCGCAAACTCGCTGCGCTCAGACAAGCGAGCCCGGACACCCCCGCCCAGCGCCCCGTCGCCGTGGCGGTCTCAAAATCGGCGGCGCCCGTGCCCTTGACCTGCTTCTTCACGTTCTGATTGACGGTCGCCTCCCGGCCAGCAAAAGATCGGTCGCGCTTGCTTGCGTCACTGACGGGACTTCGGCCTTATGTGAAGCTTCACATAAGGCCGATTATGCACAGTCGTCGATTATGTGAAGTTGTGGGACGAAACCCACGCCAACCGTTGATTGGCGGCGGCGAGCGCGAATTCGACCTTCACATAATCATAGCGTTTTGAGGAAGTCGATCAGCGAGTCGGGCGCCCGGTAGCGCTGGATCTTGGCCTCTGGTTCGTGAAGCCTGGCCAACGCGCGTTCCTTCATCGTCAGGTCTGCCTCGACGTAGTGGTGAGTCGTAGTTGGGCTCTCATGCCCGAGCCAAAGCGCGATCACACTGATATCGACGCCGGCCTGCAACAGATGCATCGCCGTGGTGTGACGGATCGTATGTGGCGAGATTCGTCGATTTGCCAAGTCGGGGTTGGTCTCTGTTGCAGTCTTCACCGCCAATGCGAGTCTTTGGTGAGCATTGTTTCGCGTCATCGCGTGTCCGCAGCGATTTGGCAGCAATGGCGACGCCGTATCGAACTGCGGATTCAGCCGCAGCCAGGCCCGGACTGCCTTGAGGGTCGAACGCCACAGCGGAACGCTGCGCTGCTTGCGGCCCTTGCCATGCAGATGCACGCAAGCTGCGCCATCGTCGAGCACCACCTCGCCGACCTTGATCCCGGTAATCTCCGACACGCGCGCCCCAGTGTTGTAGAGCAGCAGGAACAGCACATGGTCTCGCTGTCCAATCCACGTACCATCCGGCGTACCAATCACCGCCAGCATCTCCTCGCGGGACAGGTAGCCGAACATGGGTCGCTCGAAGCGCTTCACGGGCACGCCCAGTGCGCGTTCAATCACCTGCAACGACGACACATCCCGGTGGGCGGCAAACTTCAAGAACGCCCGCAGCGCCGCCAGGCGTGCATTGCGGCTGCGCACGGAATTGTGGCGCTGGCGTTCCAGATGATCGAGGAAGGCCATGATCAGCTCCGGCGTGATGTCCGCCATCGCCATCGCGGCCGGTGACTTGCCCAGTCGGGACTCGGCAAAGCCAAGGAACAGCACGAAGGCATCCCGGTAGGCCGCCACCGTGCATGGGCTCAGCGCGCGTTGCTGCACCAGATACTCGGCGAAGTAGATTTGCACGAGAGTGGCGAATGAGGGCGGTGCCTTGGGCTGCTTACTCATCGCCATCTCCCGGGAGATCGGCGAAACGCTCGAACTTGCCACCGGCCAGTGCCATCAGTTCGGGCACGGCCGTCAGATACCAGTAGGTGTAGAAGATCTCGGCGTGGCCCATGTAGGTCGACAGCGCCAGCATCATCTGATCCACATCGGTGCCATCGGCATGCCAGAGCATCATGCGCCGGACGGCAAAGGTGTGACGCAGGTCATGCAGGCGTGGCACATCGTGCGCACCACGATTGACCCAGCCCAGGCTGTCACGCAGTGCGGTGAAGACGCGATGTGCCTGCCGTTCGCCGAGTGGCTGACCCAGTCGTCGGCCACGGCTGCTGATGAGGAACGAGGTATCGGCTGTCGTCGGAACGTGCCGCGCACGCTGCCGCCGGTAATGGACCAATGCCGCGACAGTGCTCGGATGCACCGGCAACTGACGCGACTTGGCGAACTTGGTCTGCCGCACGGTCAGCATCCCATGCTTGAGATCGACGTCGGCATCCCGAAGATGAATCGCCTCGGAGACGCGCAGGCCGGTCGAGGCCATCAGGCCGAACAGGGTCTCGAAGGTGGCCGGGCGCAAGCTGCCGCGCGGCCCGAGTTGGCGGGCCGCCGCCAGCAATTCGACGATCTCCTCTTCATGATAAATGTGCGGTGCGACGCGTCCCGGCTCCGGCCCGAAGATCGATTCGTCCGGTACCTCGGTATCCGGTTCGAACTGTTTCAGGTAACGGATGAAATGCCGCAGCCTTGCCAGACGGCGTGCCCAGGTTCCTGGTGATCCTCGGCCATCTTTACCCTGACGCACCCAATCCGTCATGAGTTCGACGGTCAGCGGCCCGCGGTGACGCCGACTGGCGACGAAGCGCGCAAAGCCGGCTAGAAACGTGTCCCGCGATCGCAAGTGAAAGCCAAGGCGACGGCGCTCGGCAAGATAGTCGTCGATTCTTGCCTGTAGGCCGATGCGCGCGCTCATGATCCACTCCCGGGCCACGGCAGCGGAACGGCGGACAGCTTCGGTGTGTCGAGCTTGGCGTAGATCAGGGTGGTGTTTAGCGAACGGTGGCGCAGTACGTCGGCCACCTCCTTGAGCGAACTGCCGTTCTCGACAAGGCGACACGCCAAGGTGTGGCGGAGTGCATGCGCGCTGGAATGCATCAGGCCAATGCGGCGGCAGGCTCGTTTGATGACCTTCTGTATCGCCGTAGAGGTGATGGGGTGATCATGTCCGTCCTTCTGTCGGACGAAGATGGCAGGGTTGCTGGTGGTGGGGCGTTCATGTTGCAGATAGTCGGCCAGCGCCTGCCCGGTTTCCATCGGCAAGGGCAGGATGTCCTGTCGCAGCGACTTTGTACCCCTCAGGGTTACCGTGCCAGAACGCCAGTCGATGTCGCAGATCATGAGATGAGCGATTTCGCTGGACCTCAATCCCAAGTCCATGCGCAACGCACAAGTGCGTAACCACGTTTCGGTAAGCGCAGCTCGACAGTGAAGGAATTCAGCAGGCGCTCGGTTTCTTCGGGCTTGAGGGCGCGCGGCAATGACGCCAGCTTCCAATGGACAGGATTCGAGATGACGGTAGTTAGATTGCCGATCTGGTCGCCGCAGGTGGTTCGGTAGCGAAAGTAGCTCCGCAACGTCGCTGCCAGATGAGATGCGTGGGAGGCTGACCGGTGCCCACCCAATTGCGTTGCAAGGAACTGACGAATATCGTCGGGTCGCAGCTTCGCAATATGGATAGCGCGCCCTTTGAATTTCTGTTGCAACAACAAGCCTACGACGCGAGTTCGGCCCTTGCGCGTCCCCGCCGCCAGTCCCCATACGTCGCGAAGGTGTTCGTCGTATCGATGCAGTTCCTCGGCAATGTGATCCGGCTGCGCTGTAGGTCGCCGTGCGCCGGACGCGGCACGGTGCGTAGTGGTGTGGGTCATAACGGTCTCCTGAAGTGGAACCACCACTTCAGACCACCGCAGAAATTATGTACAGCTTACGGCGGCATCAACCGCTCCCGCGCCCCTTACCACCTAACTCTCAACGCAATTTGTACCCACAACTTCACATAATCGACGACTGTGCATAATCGGCCTTAGCAGCCAGTGGCCCTGTTTCAACAAAGCAGCCATACGTTGGAGACGCAGCTCTATTGCAGTCATTGAATCGACTTGGCACTTGTGCTCATAGAACTCTATCCTAGTATACTTCTGGCCTGCATCCTCAGACGACCTAGGATGGACTTATTGACCCACGTTGATTGCCCTCCCCCCCGTGCCAATATGACCTGAGACACCTACCCTTGGCTAATTAGAGTAGAAATGATGGGAGCTTAGGATGAACGGACTTTGTCTGGCTGACGAAGTACTGCGTGACTGGGAAGATGGTTTAGCCCCGGTCTGACGCTTACGACTGTCTTTGATGTGTCGGATCTGCGCTTTGCCGCAGGGACCAGGTGGAATAGAACTTGCGCAGCTTCCCTTAGCGGACTTCTGCATGAAGTCTCAGGCACCCCTGATTGTCACCGACTTGGTCATGTCAGCGTTCTGTCCTATATTGGCGACTGCTGGGAAATTAAATGTGCAAGTCTAGAGAAAGTGCAAGTCAGCGGGAGAGAGTGAGATGACGGAGGAAAACGCTAACAACGACGTGCATTTGTTCCAAGTTACTGTCACAGCTAAGGATTCCAAGCGCCTTCTTCGCAGACTACTTTCCGAGTACGAAAAAGGAACTTTAAGCACTGGAACCGCTGTGTTGTTACGTTTCGATCGCAACGCAGTGCTTGAGCTTACGCAAGATCTTATGGCAGTTGGCCGTATTCTGTCGGCGGTGCGATTACTGCAACATGAGTTGTCTTGCGAGGTACACGTTGAATTTGTAGGTGCAAAGGTTAGCCCAACATTGTTAGAGATGGGTCTTCCCCGATACCTTGCCGGAATTGGCGTACAAATCTTGCACCCTCGGAAGACGCAAGCCTCGCTTTTCGAACATGACGAAACCGAAGATGCTGCGGAAACTCTGCCAGTAGAGTTTCAGTTTCTTGCTCATCGGTCGTACTCCAAGTGCTTGATTCCAATTACCCTTATGACGATTGAGGTTGAGCGAGGGGAACGCTCGCTTGACGACGTAGCTTCGCGTCAAATTGCCAAGGTCGAAGCTCTAATGCGCAGCGAAGTCAGTAAACTTCTCAAAGAACCAGAGGGCCTTCTATCCGAAATGGCAATCGCTATTTCGCCAGCGGTTAGGGAACTTGTTGGCAATGCCGTCCAGCATAGTTGTTCCCCTGCCTTCATAATTGCTGCCACTCTTTCGCGCACTTTGGGTTTTACGGCAGAAGTGGGCGCCCGGCGCAAGATTGACGTGCCGTACTCGCCAATCTTTCAGTTTCTGGTCGCCGATTTCGGCGTGGGCATAGTACGGAGTGTCCATAAAACTCTTTGCGCTCATCAGGATCCGATGGCTAAATCAGTGTCTCTTGGGGATTTCAGGAAGGCCAAGAACGCTGAGCATTACTCTATCGAATCAGCACTAATACAAAGCCTATTTAACGGTACTCTAGCGATACGCAGAGGACGAACGAGCGAGGGCCTTCGTGACGTCCAACGTTCGCTCGAATGGTGTAACGGACACCTTGAATTTCGTTCTGGACAGTCCGAGGCAAATGTTAGACCTAGCGCTTATGTGGGTCGCCCAACGGTAGCGATTGAGACAACCGCAGATGGCTGGAATCTAGGAGGCGTTGTCGCGCGCATTGTCGCGCCGTCTCGCAAGTTGCTGGCGCTGGAACTGGATCAGATTGCGAAGGGTGTTAGCCCGAAGCCTCATACAGTTTCGCGCTCCCTTGATATCGAACGATTCGAGCTATCGTCCGGAATGCTGGGCGCGTCCCCCACCCCTCCACTTCAGCGGCGAAGCGAGATAGATAGCGAGGAGATTGTCGGTAGGCTTCGTCACCTAAGCCAAACTGGAGATGAGAAATTTCTAGCGCTGGACTTTCGTCGATCTAACATTGCGGACATTGATTACCTCGATGCACTTATTCAAGAAATTGCGAAACGAGCACACGACACTGAGGGTTCGTCTGCGGTACTCACCGGGCGTCTAGCCATTACCTCTTTGCCGAGGTCGATGATTTTCGCGCTCCGACGGCGGAATTGCCAAGCGCTTCTTATGTCCCAATGCGCACCGCTTCTTGTACTTGATGACGCTGATCAACCACATTTCCTAGGGGTTCCAAGATTCAGAAAAGGTGCGCTAGACGTAGAAGAAGCGCTGTGGATCACGCAACTTGTCGGCCACATTGACATAATGGAGCTTAAACTTAAAGGATTTGCCCCGGAAACCATTGAGTGGTTAATCGCTATGGCGAAGCAGCTAGACTCTCCGCTGCTGAGGTTAGCGCAGGAGAAAGACGTTATTGCACTGGAACGCGTTAATTTATGGCGATGGAGAAATCAGTTACACGATTGCATTCGGTAGGACTACTTTTGACGAACTAAATGGGTTTGACAAATCAAGTGTCACTTTGCAATTCGAGAATGCCGGCGTCGGGCTTGGTTATCGTGGTGGCGGCACTGGCTTGGCTGCGTGTGGCGCCGCTGCAAATGCCGTGGGCGGGGAGTTTTTCCATAACCGCGATTTGGTTCTGGCGGACCAATCAGTTCCATTCAAAGCTACAGTTATGGGAAGGATGGTTCGGCCGATGGCCTTCTCGTAGATTTCAGCAGCCTTATTAACTCTTATGCAAATGCAATAGGAATGCTGGGTCTTGGTGATGATGAGTTCCCACAACTACGTTCAAGGGCAGTTCAAATTTGCGCCGATTTTTTGCAGTTTACTGAAGCTCTGTCAAAGCATCGACGATTTATCATCGTCGCCAAGGAACACCCTTGGTTATTTGATTTCGGTCCAATTAGCAGGCTCCGTGAGCGGCTTTTAGACCCAACCCCGACATTATGACTAATGGATATGTGGTAGCTCACCAGATGGATCACGGCAACGACGACTATACAACCGTATGCGACCTGCTACCGGCGTTGGCAAGAATGTCGGTGGAAGGCTTGCTCCGAGTTACCGTTGACATAGAAGACATGAGCCGAGAATTTCACACCACTTCGAATGGCGGCATACAGCATATTGTCAAACGGGAGCGATGGCCGCTTCCATAATTGGCAATGGCGGCAAAGGCGGAACACCGGAAGTTGATGCCGACCACACAGCGCTTCTCTTCGGGGCCGCGAGGAAACCGCCGTAATCTTCCGACGGCTTGTTGTTTTGCGTCCGACCGGACTCATGATCCACGGCGGCGGCTGGTCGGGCTGCCGCCGATTTTGCGACCGCCGCGGCGACGGGGCGGCGGACGGGGATGTCCGGGCCTGCTGTTTGAGCGTAGCGAGTTTGCAGGCCCGGCCGGTCGACGCGCCGGCGCAAGGGGACCCGCAGGAAGGGAGCGCATGAGGCGGCAGCCCGCCCTGTCGCGGCCGGCGCTCCGCCCGGTTACGCTGCCTGTCGCAGCGAATAATGCATGGCGATCTCGTCATAGGGCGCCACCAGCTTGACATCATCCCCGCAGGAACTGTACATTCGATATGTACATAACGGAGTCCGCCATGAAACAGGTCAATGTCACCACCTTGAGGCAAAACCTTCCCGATTACCTGGCGATGGTGGCGGAGGGTGAAACGCTGAGCGTCACCCTGCGGGGCCGCGTCATCGCGGAAATCACGCCGCCAGTCCCGCACAGCAGCGAATCAACCGATGCGCGTGCGCGTCTGCGCGGCAGCGTGGTGAGATTTGATGCGCCTTTCGATCCCGCCATAGCTCCCGATGAATGGGAGATGAATCGTTGATCGTGCTCGACACCCACGCTCTTATCTGGTGGCTCACCGGCAGTGCGCCCCTTTCGCGCGCAGCGAAGCTGGCGGTCACCAAGGCCGCCAAGGAGAATCGGGTCGTGGCATCGGCCATCAGCGTGCTCGAAATCGTCACGGCGATACGCCGCGGTCGTTTGCAGTTCACCACGCCGCTGGAACAATGGCTCGCCGATGCACGGCGACTGCCCGAGTTGCGCTTCGAGCCGGTGTCTGCCGAAATTGCCCAACTCGCCGGCAGTTTCGGCGAAGACATGCACGTTGATCCGGCCGACCGAATCATCGCCGCAACCGCGATTATCCTCAACGTACCGTTGGTCACCGCCGACGGAAAGCTGCGCGCGAGTCGCGCGGTGAAAACCATCTGGTGACCCCGCCCAACCCAACCGGCTGGCTGAAACCAGTTAGAATCCGGCACCGGAATTAAGGAGGATCCGCACCATGCAAAGAACGATCACCTGAGCCCCCGTCGCCATTCTTGTCGGGATGTTTCTGCAATTTTTACAGGTCGTGCCGGCACAGGCGCAGGAGGCCAACAGCGCCACGCCAGCCGCCGCGCCAGTGCAAGACTGAATGGTCATCTCTTCTCCAGCAAATACCGGCGCATGAACTCAGTCGTTGCATAGAATTGATAATCCGCATTTGCCTTCTTCGCAAAACCGTGCCCTTCGTCGGCTGCCACCATGTACCACACTGGCGTGCCACCCTTCTTGAGCGTCGCGACAATCTGTTCTGCCTCGGTGAATGGCACGCGTGGGTCGTTCTTCCCTTGAACGACAAAAAGCGGCTTCTGAATTTGCGCGGCGCGGTTGAGCGGCGCGATTCCCTCAAGGAATTTGCGCATTTCTGGGTCACGCTCGTCCCCATACTCGACGCGGCGCAGATCGCGACGGTAGCTCTCTGTGTTCTCCAGGAACGTTACGAAATTGGAAATGCCAACCACGTCGATAGAAGCCGCAATGCGATCCGAATAAAGCGTCGAGACCGCAAGACTCATATAACCGCCATAGCTGCCGCCGGCGACCATGATGCGCGAAGCATCGAGATCCGGTTGCGTAGCGACCCAGTCGAACAGTGCTCCTATGTCCTTGACCGAGTCTTCGCGCAGACGGCCGTTGTCAAGTTTAAGAAATGATTTCCCGTATCCGCTAGAGCCCCGCACGTTGGGGTAAATGATCGTGATACCCATTTCGCTGGTCAAATAGTTATTGCGTCCCCTGAACCCCGGCCGGAACTGACCTTCTGGCCCGCCGTGAATGTCGACCAGCACAGGACGCTTCCCTTGAAATTGCGCCGCAGGCGCACGATAGATAAACCCAGAAATGCTGCGATCGTCGAAGCTTTTCCAGCGAACCAATTCGGGCTCTACGAATGTGGCCGGATCGGCGCCCGCAGGTTCGTGTTGCGTCCAGCGGGTGAGTTTGCCGGTCTTGACGTTGATCGAATACACGTCGGCCGGGCCCTTTGCGGAGGAAACGGTAATGGCGAGATTGGCGCTATCGCGATGCCACTTGACGCCGCCCAGCGTACCGAGAGGCAGTTTTGGCGTTGGCAGCGCCTTGCCATCGCGTGCGCGCATCAGGTGCAGCACCCCGGTGCCGTCTTCGTTGGTCACATATGCGAGCAGCTTGCCATCGCGCGACAAGTCGGAATGGTCCACATTCCACGATATTCCCGTCGTCAATGTCCACTGCTTTCTTGTCGCAAGGTCAATGTATGTCAATCGCTGGAATTCGCTGCTACGGTCAGTAACCGTATAGAGGCCTTTGCCATTGCGGCTGAATTGAACTGGGCCATATGAAACCTGATCGGTGCCATCCTTTTCTGTGATGCGCTGTTTGGTACCGGTCGCCACGTCCATGAGCCAGATGTAGCTTTCATTGGCGGAAACTTCTTCGAGCATCGCCAGACGCTTATCATCCGGTGACCACACGAAGTCACCCCAGCCGCCACCTGGGAGAGAGGCTATGACGCTATCCTTGCCCGGATCAACCTTCGGGTTGACGATGTGAACCTCCGATTCCACAGTGTCGCTGGATCCCTTGCGATTCACTGGGACAGTCGTATATGCGACACGGTCACCGCTGGTAGACCATGCGAGCGACTGGATGCGCTTCTGATCGGGTGAGATTGCTGTCGCCGTTTGGCTTGGCCCTTTCTTGTCAGCAGTCTGGCGATATAGTCGAAAGACCTCGTTGCCACCGCTGTCCTTGCCGAACAGGAAGTAGTCACCGCGTGTCGGTTGATACGATGCGCTTCGGACCGGCTCCGGATAATCGGTCAGCAATTCGAGCGCCGCACCCGGTTTGGGCAGTCGATATATCTGCGTCGTGTTCTTGTGCCGGCGGCTGACAAGCATTTCCAGACGCCTCGGGTGCCACCCGGAAAAACCGGTGGGCTTGAACTCTGTGTACTTGCCGACTTCAACCGCGACGCGCGCTGGAATGGCGGGAATGTTGTCGAGGACGAGCGCCGCAGGCGGCGCAATGTTGGCCTCCTGCGCAAAAGCGAGACAGCTCGCGGCGACGCCAAGCGCCAAAGTCCCGAGCAAACGGCGGTAATGAGGGAAGGGATTATTACTCATGGGATCTCTGTCGGGAAATGGAAATGGGAGGGACAAGAATGCCAACGGAATGGGGCGAAGTATCGGTGACGACTGCGAACGGGTCAACTTATTTATCGAGCGTGCCGTTGCACGCCTTCCATTCCGTAGCGGCCAGCAAAACCGCAGAAATGTTTACCGTATTGCACTGGTGTTAAG
>Ga0208566_1001799_pt1 | contig 12022 bp, 10 predicted proteins | sample PL_2010_150m_FD_184159 | JGI IMG/M metagenome (GOLD analysis project Ga0208566, IMG submission 184159) | Freshwater microbial communities from Powell Lake, British Columbia, Canada to study Microbial Dark Matter (Phase II) - PL_2010_150m... | ecosystem: Environmental > Aquatic > Freshwater >...
ACCAGGGGCACTCCCCGCCCCCGCTCCTTGAGGCGCACCAACGCCCCCAGGAGCACGCCGAGGTTTTTCCTGGGTTCGATCGTCCCGACGTAGAGGAGAAACCGCGGGGGAAGACCGAAACGGCCCCGTACCTCGGCCACCCGGTCCGGGTCCGCCGGGCGGAACCGGCCCTCCGCGGCGAGATGCGTGACGACGATCTTCTCCTCGGGGATCCCGTACAACCGGACGGCATCCCGCTTCGTGCTCTCGGAGATGGCGATGATCCGGTCGCATGCCCGGAGAAACCGGGGAACGAGCGCGTTCGAGGACCATCTCAGGACGCGGAGGTGGGTTTCCGGGAACAGGGCGAACGAGAGGTCGTACAGCGTCATGACCGTGGCCGGGGTCCGCAACCGGGGAAGAAGGTGCCACGTGGCGTGGAACACGTCGGCCTCCCCCACGAAGCGGTCCATGGGGATACCGAGATACGAGGAGAGGGCGGCCACCCCGGACCACGCCCGTTTCGAACAGCGGATCGTCTTCCGCGGGACCGAACCCGGCGTGCCGGCCCAAGCGCCGCCATCCGGATCGACGCAGAAAAAGGAGAGCTGATCCCCGTGCCCGAGATCGACAAGGGCCTTCGCGAGCTCGCGGACGTAGCGTCCCGTCCCTGCCGTGTTGTGGAGAGCCGGGGTAAGGTCAAGGCATACTTTCATGATTCCCCACATGGTACCATTCAAATCGGATTGCAACGATCATCCCGGAGGAGACGATTGATTCAGAAGACGCGCAGAGCGATCATCGCGGGAATCGCCGGACAGGATGGATCGTACCTCGCCGAACTGCTTGTGGAAAAGGGATACAAGGTCCTCGGATTCCTCAAGAAGGACGAGGACACTTCGTACCTGGCCAAGGTCATCAGGGACGTCGTTCTCGAAGAGACGGAACTCGTCCGGAAGGAGGACATCATCCGCTGGAGCCGGCTCTTCGGCCCGGACGAGGTCTACAATTTCGCGGCGATGTCCTTCATCCCGGAATCCTGGGACGACCCGTACGGGGCATTCCAGGCCAACACGCTGCTGGTTGCCGCCTTCCTCGAGGTTCTCAAGAACCACTGCCCTTCGGCCCGTTTCTACCAGGCATCCTCCTCGGAAATCTTCGGTGACCCTCCGCAGTCCCCGCAGGACGAGGACACTCCGCACAACCCTGTGACACCGTACGGGGTGAGCAAACTCGCGGCCCACCTTCTCGCGGGACTCTACCGGCGAAGATACGGCATGTACGTCGCCAGCGGCATCCTCTACAACCATGAATCTCCCCGGAGGCAGGACCATTTCGTCACGCAGAAGATCGCGCGTGCCGCGGCCGAGATCTCGCTCGGCCGGGCGGACAAATTGAAGCTGGGATCGATCGACGCCCGGAGGGACTGGGGATACGCGGGCGATTTCGTGCGCGGGATCTGGCTGATGCTTCAGCAGCCCGCGGCCGCCGACTATGTCCTCGCGACCGGGGAAACCCACTCCATCCGCGATTACCTGCAGGAGGCGTTCTCCCACGTGGGGCTGCGCTGGGAAGATTGGATCGAAACCGACCCGACCCTTGTACGTCCGGTCGACGTGGGGCGGTTGGTCGGAAATCCCTCCCGTGCCCGGGAGAGGCTCGGCTGGGCCCCCGAAGTGTCGTTTGAAAAGTTGGTCCAAATGATGGTGGACGCACAGGTCAAAAAGCTGTCCCCCTGACCCCCGCGGGCCCCGAGGACGCTCACCTCCCTGGGGAATCGCAGAGACGGCGGAAAAACGGAACGGCGGCATTCCTCATCGCCGTGTAGGAGAATTTCTCGAAGGTCCTTTTCCGGGCGTTCGTCCGGAGCCGATCCCGCAATTCCCCGTCGGACAGGAGCCGGTTGCACGCGGCGGCGAACGCAGAGGCGTCCCCGACGGGGAAGGTGAGGCCCGTCTCCCCGTTCCGGTTGACGTAGGTCACGCCGGTGGGCAGATCGCTGCTCACGACGGGTTTCCAAAGCGCCATCGCCTCGATCTGCACGATGCCGAACGCCTCAAGCGCCGAATTCGACGGCAGAACGAGGAACTCGCACCCGAGGTACCACGGCCGCAGATCTTCCACATTCCCTGGAAGGAAAACTTTCTCCGCCAGGCCCTTGGCCGCGATTTCCCGGCGGAGGTATCCCTCCATGGGTCCGGTCCCAACCAGCACGATCCGGGCGTCGATGGATCCCGCGGCGGCGAGGAGCGTGTCCAACCCCTTGTACGGCACGAACCGACCGACGAACAGGAGGAACCTTCCGCCCATTCGGGCTCGCACCTTCGCGGCGGCCGCTTCTTCCTCCGGTGAAACGTCGAACCATGCGTCGGGAACCGCGAAGGAAATGATGAACGCACGGTCCTTGAACCGGCGGAGGATGGCGGACTCCCTCAAGTGGTGCGGCGTGGCGGCGACGAAGGCGTCCGAACGGCGGAAGACAAACTCTTCGATGGGGCGGAACAGGGCGTAGAGGAACCGTTTCCATCGCTCCTCGAAGATCACGTCCGCGTGGTGCCACAACACCAGCGCCTCCCGCTTCGGCTTCAACAGGAAGGACAGGAACACGGCGACGATCGCCATCGGGTTCGGGTAGTGGAGGAGGATGACGGAGGGACGCCGGTTCATCCTCAGGCGGTGGAGCACCAACGGCAAGGTCGGCAGGACGGGGGTCAGCAGCACGGTCCCCCGCTCCTCCAGATAGTGGACGGTGATCCCTTCGGCGGGGTTCTCGACGCGTGTCCCTCCGGACTTCGCCGCCACCAGGCAGTAGTTGTCGATGTCCGATCTTGTGGCCTCGGCCAGGCTCCTGACGACGTACTCCATTCCCCCGGGCTCCGGCGGGTAATATTTTCCGAGGTGAAGTATCCCGATCGGTCCGCCCATCGCTGGGATCAACGGGTCCTGCTGCCCTGGCCCTGCTCCAGCTCCATAAGGCGGGCTCGCAAATATGGATCGTTCACCTCCTTCAACGCCCTGCGCAGGCTTTCGATCGCCCCCTGGCGATCCCCCATCGTCAGGTACATGTTGGCCATCGTCTGGTAGGTAACGACCGGGGAGACACCGAGAAAGTTGTAATGATAGGCCTCCTGGATAATGTGCCTCGGCAGGATCCCCTTCGGGATCTCATGGCCCTTGATGTACCCCTGCAGTTCCGGAGTGTTGCGGACGAAGACGACGAACAGGCCGTCGGAGAACACCAGCGACCAGTTCGGATCGTTCGCGAGAAGGGGAACGATGGGGAGGATCATCCCCGAGGAGTCCATCGTCTTCAGCACAAAGTACGTGATCCCGTACTTGTCGATGATCCGTTCCCACCCGGGCCTCCCCCCGGTGACCGACTGGTGCTCCGCGAACACCTGCTGGTTGTACGTCCGGCCGTCGATGAAGGTGAGAGCGCCGGGGTAAAGCTGCCAGTCGAGAAACCCCCCGATGTCGAAGAAGTTGAACATTTTCCCCTGGACGGGATTCTTCCGCAGGAACTCCGCCGCCTTGAAGGAGAACTTGTGCTCCGTGATCCCCACCCCGTACTCCAGTTGGGAAAAGGAGAACACCAGCGTCGTTCCGCCGAAGGCGACGAGGGCGAGGACGACGACGCCGATGAGGGTCGCGTGGCTCGCGGCAAAGCGCGGACGGGGATCGGGCCGAATGGAGACCGCCGCCGGTTGAGGCCCCTTCTTCCCCTTTTGTCTCCGCTTCGATTCCGGCGCCTCGGGCTTGCGCGTCCTCTTGTCGGAAAACCATCCCGCCGCCGCCGACAGGAACCCGGTCAGATGCAGCGACGCCCCGGGGGCGAGGAAGAGTCCCATCATCGACACGGCCCGCGCCGAGCCCCACGCCCCCTTGAATGCGATGGCGAACAGGAAGAGGTCGAGCAGGTAAACACGGCGCCCCGCCAACCCCAGGCAGAGGGAAACCGCGGCGAAGACAACCGCAGCCTTGAAGTATATGTAGAATCCCGTCCCCTTCACCGGGGTCAACTCCGAGATCGACATCAGGATGTTGTTGGTGTTTCCCCCCGCTCCCCGGGAAATCATGTGGAGCGGCGAGAGCAGCCATCCGTATCCGTGTGGGTTCACGCCGCACAATACCAGACCCGCGACGCCCGTCGCCAAGGGGGGGAGAATCCATGTCCGCAGCCGTGCCCACTGGAACTCCTTCCTCCAGGCGGCCCGGACGAGGGCGTCGGCGAAGAACGCCCCGTACAGACCGAACGCCATCAGGTAGGTCGGGTGGCTGTTCGCCCACACGAGGATCATCGGGGGGAAAAGGTAGATCAGTTTCTTGCGGCTGCCGAAGTAATACTCGCTTAAGAGGAAGATCGTCATGGCGGTGAACAGATACGTGAAGATCTCCGGCCGCGGCTGGATCCTGATACGAAGAAAGCCGGAGAAGGCGAAGATGGCAAGGACCGCGAGAAGGGGGTGCGCCCCGCGAAGCACCATGGCATGGTAAAGGAAAAGGAAGATCCCGAAGACGACCGCCCAGACGAAAAACGAGACACCGTACTCCCCCGCGGCGGAGAACACCAGGTACAGAATCGCCTGGAACCCCCACTCGCCGCCGCTCCCGTTCTCCATCCCGAGGGACGGGTAGTTCCAATGCTCGACCGACGGGATCTGGTGCTGGTTGACGACGAACCTTCCGAGCGCGATGTGCGTACCGAAGTCGCTCGTGAAGATCTTCGTGAGCATCGGCAACGTGATGAGGAAGAGAAAGGTGAATGCGACGATGTTCAGGGCCTTCGGGGTGAGATCCCACCAGCGTCGCTGCGCACCACCGACTTCGAGCACCGGTTCCGCCATCTACTTCGCGCCTCCAGAACGCACGTTCATCTCCGGATACCTCGCTGGGATCTTCTTCCGTGGGAATGCTTCCGGGCGCCACGTCTTCCGACGGCGAATCGCGAACATGACGATATCACAGGGTCGACGTCAGTTGGCAGCCGCACCCGGGGCGCTGCCGGCGACCGGGACCGGGAAGGCGGCATCGCCGAACGGCCGCCGGTGAAACACCGTGGTGAGCTTGAGGCTCGGGCACCGGGTGCAGTCGAGGCACCGCAGGCAGTCCGGGTCGGTCGGTTTCCGGTCGGGACGGATATCGACCGGGCAGATCATCTGGCACTTCCCGCACCGCGTGCAGGTGTCGGGATCCCAGGCGAGCTGCAGAAAGCTCGACTTGTTGAACAGGGAGAAGATCGCCCCGAGGGGGCAGATCGCCCGGCAGAAGGGGCGCTTGAGCATCGTCGACGTCGTTACGAAGAAGAGCACGATCGCGATCTTGACCCAGAACAGCGACCGGACCATCGAGCGGATGCCGGCGTTCATCGTGACCCACGGCAGCCCGCCCATCAGCGTCCCCACGGGACACAGCTTCGAGAACCAGTTCTCGTGGGTGAGGTAAGGGATGACGAACACGAGCCCGGCCAGGACGGCATAGCGGAGATACCGCGTCCAGTGCGGCAGAGACGCCTTCCACCCCCGGAACTTGTACAGGAGATCCTGGAGGGCGCCGAAGGGGCACAGGGTCCCGCACGTCATTCGCCCCACCGATGCGCCGACGACCGAAAGGGTCCCGACCGCGTACCAGGAGACGTTCCCTCCCGCCGCGAAATGCTGCAGCGTGCCGATGGGACAGGAGAGCAGCGCGGAGGGACATGCGTAGCAGTTGAGCAACGGGGTGCAGACGCCCTTCAACGGCCCCTGGTAGAGCGACGCAGACAGGAACCCGGGAAGCCAGGCGTTGGGAAGGACGGCCCCCAACCCCTGGAAGATCCGCCGCTTCAGATATTTCAAGGGATCACCCGATCCCGATGCACGACAGTCAAAGCAGCGCGCCGTTGATCAGCACCTCCGCGATCTCCTTCCGGAAGATGCCGAACGATAAAGCCGAGACGGCCAGCACGGCCGTGACCAGAAAGGCGACCGGGCGTCCCTTCATGCCCCCCCCGATCCCGGGATCAGCCCCCGCCGTAGGAGTGCAGGCCGGAGAGAACGAGGTTGACGCCGAGGTAACACATGATCGTCGCCAGGAACCCCACGATCGATAGGATAGCGGCGCGCTTGCCGTGCCACCCCCGGGTCACCCGCGCGTGGAGGAACGCCGCGTAGATCAGCCAGATGATCAGGGACCAGGTCTCCTTCGGATCCCACGACCAGTAGGTCCCCCAGGCGTAGTTCGCCCAGGCCGCGCCGGTGATGATCCCCACGGTGAGAAACGGGAATCCCCAGATGATCGCCCGGTAGACCAGTTCGTCGAGCATCTTGCACGCCGGCAGAAGGCCCACGACCCCTTCGGAGATCTTCGCATTTTCCTGCCGGGCCTTCAGCAGGTACATCACGGCCACGCCGGCGGAGACGGCGAACCCCGCGTACCCGACGAAGCAGGTGATGACGTGGGCGTGAAGCCAGTAGGACTGGAGTGCGGGCACCAACGGCTGGATGCTGCTGTCGTTATAGACGGCGAAGACCATCGTGAAGAAGGCGATCGGCATCACGAAGGCGCCGAGGGTCCGGTTCCGGTACTTCCTCTCGATGACGAGGTAGAAAAGGTTCACCGACCAGGCGAAGAAGACGAGCGACTCGTAAAGGTTGGTGACGGGGATGCGGCCGATCCCCATCTGGTACGACTCGTACCAGCGCACCCCGAGCGCCGCGGTGGAAAATACGGCCGCGAGGAAGCAGACCCAGGTGCCGAACGCAGAGATTTTCTCATTCTTCGCGTAGAGGGCGCCGAGGTACAGGGCGGACGCCACTCCGAACAGGACCGTGGTGAGGTTGAACAGGATGACGTTGCTCATTTCGCGGGGGCTCCTGCGGCGGTTCGCGGCCGGGCGGTCATTGCCCTGTCGCCTTCACGCCGGTCTGTAGTTTCTCGAATCTCTTCTCGAAGGCAAGCCGGTTCCGGCTGGCGGACCCCGCGAGGACGACCTCGACACGGCCGTCGGTCCCCTTCGCGAGGCGGATCCAGACGCGCTGGTGCGAGAGGAAGAAGGCCATTATGAGCCCGATCACCATCAGGGCGCACCCCAGCCAGACGATGTTCACCCCGGGGTCCTTCGCGACCTGGAGCCCGGTGAACATCTTCGAGCTCAAGCCCCGGAAGGAGAAGACCAGAGAATCGCCGCGTTCCCGGTCGAGGTCGGGGCGTCCCTGGACCAGCCAGAACGAGGCGGCCGGCTGCCCGGGCTTCTCCACGACCACCTGGAGGGCCGGGCCTTTCCCCTGGAAGTTCTGCTGGTAGTCCACCCCGCGGACGATCCCGTAGCCGTCGATCGGAACCGGCTCGTTGGCCGAGAGGGAGAGCGTGCTCCCCGGGGTCCCGTCCTTGCGGGCCACCGTCACCTGGGCCGTCGCACCCCCGGCCTGCCCGTAGCTCGACTGGTAGAACCAGATCCCCTTGTACTGCAGCGGGTCGTTCACCACGATCGTCTTCCGGACCACTTCCCGCCCCCCCTCGATGATGCTGAGGTCGGATTTGTACGCCTTGGGCTGGCCGCTCGGGTACGTCTCGAGGCTGAACGCGTTGCACCGGACCGTGAATCCGAGGTCCTGAATCTGGATCCCCCCACGGACGGGGACCCGCGTGATCGACTCCCCCTCGGTGATGTTCACGTACCCCTTGAAACCGGCGACGTTGCCGGCGATCGCCCCGATGAAGATGATGATGATGGAGAGGTGGGTCACATAGACGCCGAACCGGGAAGCCACGCCGGTCTCGGCGTACAGGTGCACCTCGCCCCCTTCCTCCGTTACCTTCGGCTTCGCGAAGGTGGCGGAGAGCGCCTCCGCGTATTTCCCCGCCCATTCCGAAAGGGTCCCCTTCTTCTTCCACCGGTCCGAGAGCGACAGCGATTTTTCGAGGCTTCCGTCGAGCTTCGTCCGGGGGTTCCGCACTACTTTCAGCATCTTCGGGAAGCGGTCGATGGTGCAGCAGGTCAGGTTCACGGTGAACAGGACGAGCATCAGGAGGAACCACGTGGAGTGGTACATATCGAACAGGTTGATACGGTCCATGATCGCGAACGCCCAGTCCTCGTAGATCTGGTGGTACTTCTCGGGGGGCTGGTTCTGCTCGACGATCGTGCCGAGGATCGACGTGGAGGCAAGGACGATCAGGGTGACGATGGCTAACTTGACGGAGATGAAAAAATCCCACACCCGATCCATCGGGGATGGAGTGCGCTTCTCGTCAGCCATGCGGTTCGCCCTCAGTTATTCGGAATGTGTACTAATATATCAAAGCAGGCATCGTCCGTCAAACGGACAGGAAATCCGCGCCGAAGAAAAGAGGGCGGGGAAACTCCCCGCCCTCACTCGGAACTCGCGGGATCGCGGGTCGCCTACTTCTTGTGGCAGTCGTTACACTTGGTGGGGCCTTTGGCCATCTTCTGATGGCACCCCTTGCACTTCGTGTGCATGGAGTCCTTCAAAGAGACCGCGTCGCCCTGCTTCTCGGCCTTGTGGCAAGCGAAGCACGACTGCTCCTTGCCGGCCGCGTCCTTGTGGTGGCACTCCGCGCAATTCTTGATCCGTTCCGCGTGCGCCTTGTGATTGAAGGTGACCGGCGGCTTCGACTTCTGCACATCCTTGACGGTCGCCGTGTCAGGAGCGTTCGCCGCGACGATCATGCTGGCCGAAAACACCGTCATCATCACGACTGCCATCAACATCGCGAATTTCTTCATTCCTGCTTACCCCCTTCTGGTTTGTGTCCCACGAATTTGTGCCCTACAGCGAGAGGTTGCACCGTGCGCATCGTTCCGCTTCCTCGCGCGCGCACCGATCCGAAAAGCTTCTTTCGACTTCGTCGAACGTCCCGCGCGCCACCTCGGGAGGGAGCCTCTCCGCCCTGAGCCGAACCCGCCATTCGGGACGGTCGGTCCCCTGGGGTTCGGGGCGCCTGCGGTAGTTGTCCCTGTATCGCGCCTTTCCTACTTCTTCGACGGCGAGATCCCCGAAGATATTCAACGCGGCTTCCCGCCCGGACGCAGACGCTTCGACCACGGTGCCGGGGCCGCGGACGCAATCACCGCACATATAAGCGGCGATTCTAGGTTCCCCCCCTGGAAATAGCAAGCGGAAAACATTGCGACGCGGGTCCGTGGCCTTCCGGGTGACTCCGTCCGGCAGGAAGGAGAGGTCGGCCCGGGTTCCGATCGCCGTCACGACCGTGTCGGCCGGGACTTCGAATTCGCTTCCGGGGACGGTCCGCGGGACGACCTTCCCGTCCGGGCCGCGGTCGACACGCTCCACCTTCAGCGCCTCGAACGCGGCCACCCTGCCGTCCTTGAGGAGGAAACGCTTCACCGCCGTGCCGGGAAGGAGCTTCGCCCCCTCCGAGACGGCCGCCTCGATCTCCCACGAGAACGCCGGCATCGCCTCCCTGGACTCGAGGCAGGCGATCGTCACTTCCGACGCCCCCATCCTGAGGGCGCACCGGGCCGCGTCGATCGCGACATTCCCGCCGCCGATCACGACCACCCGCCCGTGGAGCGCGGGAAACCGGTGTTCCCGAACGCGGACGAGGAACGAAAGCGCGTCGTGGAATCCCTGGTCTTCCCCTCCCGCGGACTGCAGCCGCACCGCTTCGCGGGCCCCCACGGAGATCAGGACGGCGTCGAATCCCTCCGCCGCGAGGGAAGAGAACGTCACGTCCTTGCCGAAGGTGATCCCGCCCCGGAAGCGCACCCCCCGGGCAAGGACCCGCTCCACGTCCGAGAGAAGCGCGTCCGCCGGGAACCGGAACTCCGCGGCGCCGTACCGCATCATCCCGCCGGGCTCCCCGTATGGATCGAACACCGTGACATGGGCGCCGAGCCGCGCGAGCGTATCGGCGGCCGCCAATCCGGACGCGCCGGCGCCGACGACCGCGACCCTGGGTTCTCGGACCCGGCCGGTTTCCCCGGAATACGGGGAAATCCCCGCCGCGTACCCAAGGTCCGCCGCGTACCGCTTGAGCGCCATGATGGAAATCGGCGCGCCGAATTCGTTCCGCACGCACATCTGCTCGCACGGATGCGGACAGGCGCGGCCGCAGAACGCCGCGAAGGGAAGTTTGTCGTGCACCAGCGCCAGCGCCTCGAGAGGCCGTCCCTCACGCACGAGTGCGATGTAGTCGGGAACACGGATGCCCGCCGGGCAGGCGCTCTCGCACGGAGCGGCCGTTTCGCGGGGGCCGCGCCGCGCATCGACGTACGCCATCCACCAGATCACGCCCGCCTCGACCAGGAGGATGCCGTGTCCGAAGGTGATCCCGGATCCCACTAAGAGGACGAGAACCAGGGTCAGGGGAAGGAGGGCCGCCCAAAAGATTCCGTAGGCGATCCGGCCCGAGTAGAGATGCCCGAGTCCCGGGTAGGCGAGGGAAAGGACCCCTGCCGTTTTCCGGATCCGCTCCCGCCCGATCTCCCACAGGAGACGGTCGCGCTGGTCCAGCCGGCCGGAGCAATCCCGGCACCGCTCCTCCTCGCCCGGGCGCAGGACCTCGCAGAGAACGCAATCCTTGTAGCCGGTTCGGAGGAGGTTTTCCGGACGGAGGGAATCGATCAGTGAGCTATTCATTAGAGTATGGCGTCCCCAGGGGGATTTGAACCCCCGTCGCCGCCGTGAAAGGGTTCTGCTCCACTTCCTCCACGGTTATACTTATTCCTACCAATCACCCGTGAAAACAGGCTCCTATACTGGGCTTGCGGGTGTCACTTGTTTTCTTGACATACTCGTAAATACCGTTATCATGTGATAAGTAATGTGATAAGTAGCGACGCCGCCATAGGAGGGCGATGACAGATGAAAACGCAAAAGGTGAACCTCCCGAAGGCACAATTTCACTCCACGGACCGTCGCGGTGTCGTCTATCTTATCGCAGGAGACAAGAAACGACATTACTATATCCGATACCGGTCGCCGGATGGGAAACAGCACTTCGAGCCCGCCGTCATTCCCGGCGTGACGATGACGGCGGCCAAGGCCGACCAACTCCGCCAGGACAAGGCGCGAGGGAAAGTGGTCCCGAACAGGGAACGCCGCAAGAGGGAGCGGGAGGCGAAGGTCGCCGAGGCGGGCAAGTGGACATTCGACAAGTTGTGGAAGGCGTGGCAGGTGGACCCCGAGAACAAAGGCAAGCGGGGAACGGTCAAGACCGACCAGCGGTATCGGAAGCACCTGAAAGTCCCCTTCGGCAACCGTGAACCCTCCGACCTGAAGCCCCTCGACATCGACCGGCTCCGGCTCTCCCTCGCCGCCGATCACTCCAAGGCGACCACGATCACGATCCTCGGGTTGATCCGCAGGTTGGAGCGGTACGGTGCGGCGAGGGGCCTTTGCGCCGGGCTATCGTTCCCGATCATCCTCAAGGGGAAGAAACTCGGGCGCGACCCGGAGGCAAAGCGGGCTCCATCGGATGAACAATTCGAGGACTACATCAAGGCGTGTGAAAAGTGGCCCGATATACAGGCCGGGGCTTTCCAGTTATTCATCGCCTACACCGGGATCCGCCGCGGTTCGGCGCGGAACCTCAAGTGGGAAGACATCGACATCGACAACGCGACGACCGTGCTGAAGGACTCGAAGACGGGCGACGTGCAGATCGTGCTGGGCGACGATGCCGTCGCGCTCCTCCGCGCTCACCCCGAGACGAAAGATGTCGAGTACGTCTTCAGCGGGAAAGGTCCTGACGGGATGCGTAGTCAACGGGAGATCGACCGCGTTCCTGCGAAGATCCGCGCAGCAGCCGGGCTCCCGGCGGATCTCGCCCCTTGCCATTCGTTCCGCCGCCGCATGGCGACCAAGGTGGAGGCGAAGTACGGCATCGTCGCCGCAATGGGAGCCGGGGGATGGAAATCACAGGCGATGGTCATCAACTACACGGCGACGACAAAGCAAACCCTCCGCGATGCGGCGAACCTGTTGGGCCGGAAGGTCGAGACCGCGTAGGAGGCGACGATGATGGTGAAGAAAACTCCGACGAAGAAAAAAGAGACGATCCCCGGCGTCGAATACTACAC
>Ga0208566_1001801_pt1 | contig 11996 bp, 9 predicted proteins | sample PL_2010_150m_FD_184159 | JGI IMG/M metagenome (GOLD analysis project Ga0208566, IMG submission 184159) | Freshwater microbial communities from Powell Lake, British Columbia, Canada to study Microbial Dark Matter (Phase II) - PL_2010_150m... | ecosystem: Environmental > Aquatic > Freshwater > Lake...
GTAGTTCATTCTGGGCAACTTTGACTTGGCGGTCGAGGGGTTCGGATGCTATCGCATCTTGCCCACCCAACCCGTTAATCAGAGTTGCACTTCGAAATTGAACTCGCGATATACGCGTGGACCATGCGCTTGGGCAAATCCTTGACGTCCGATATTGGCAAACTCGATACACCGGCGTCGAGCGCCATATTCTGTTTCAGGTTGCGATCCGCCAAGTCGCCGTTGGTCGCATTCTGTTCGCTGTGCTTGTTCATGGTAACCCCTACGATGATTCGGCAAACCGCAAAATTGCGACATGCCGGTATGCGAACAATGACAATAAATGAACAAGGCGTCGGTGCGCTACTACACGTAGAACGTATGTGTGGCAACGAACAGATCACGGCGCGTGGAATGGAACAATGTGAGCCGTTGTCCGTGAGGCAATCAGTATCTTCGTTTATTGGCACAGCTGGATAAAAGCTCGACAGAGCCAATCACCCAGCGGTGATTGGCTTTGTGCATTTCGGGTGCAAGCTTTGGCCGCAAGGCGAGCCAACTACGCGGCGCAATTTAGCCCGGCAGGATTCCCCTCCTGGATTGATCCTGGATCGGCGCCTAAATAAAACGCCAGGTTATCCCGCTAGTGAGGACGTGGGAGGCCGCGACAGAGGCTGCGCGGTCATTGTTGCGCATGATCCCGAGCGCGAAATCATGGTCCTTGCCGAGTGAATAGACGGCACCGATCTGGACGTAGTCGCCGCGCGCCTGGGCGCCCCGCGTTCGCAGCATCCTGGCTCCCGCGTCGAGCGTCAGTTTCCATGCTTCGCCCAGGTACCACACCGATGCGACGGACATTTGAACCAGGCCCGCATCCGGGTTGGTCTTCGGGTCGCGGTAGCGAGTGCTGCTGGTAAAGAGATTGGCGTGCACGGCGCCGAAACTGGTTTCCCGGGTCAGTATCGCCGCGATGCCGAAGGATGTCCGGCCGCTGCCGAGCCCGGATGTTTCGTTGGCGGAATTGGTCGGCAACAGCAATTGTGGCTTGACGGCGATGCTGATCTTGCTGGCGTCGCTTTCAAGGAAGCGCCACTTGAGTCCAAGCACGGGATTGCCACTTCCACGGGCGTCTGCGGCGGGAATACCTGAACTGATGCTGATATGGCTGACGCTGGCGAAGACGTCCAGAGTGTCGCTCAGACCGCGCGTAAAAGTGACCGGCAGCATGCGCGTAAGGCTGGAAATACCGGCTTGCGCGACTCGGCTGCTCTCAACGACAAGCTCGAGCTGATTTCCGCCCGCTCCCTGGGTTCCGCTGTCATCCGTGAGCAGCGGTTGATGGGACCAGGCAAGCGTTGCCGAAGTCGCCAGGCAGCAGCCGGTCATCAAAGCAGAGTTTCGCATCCTGATCGCCATACCTTGCTCACTCCATTTCGACAATCTCCGACATTTGCGTCGGTCTCAGCAGGGCTGATCGACGCGAACGAGACCGGCCACGCGAGCCGAGACATTCCACCCGGGAAAGACCTCAATCAGCCGAGGAGGTCTGCCGCCTACGATATTGCGCTACACTTGCGGTCGACGCGGTTAATGACAGACGATTATTGCTCCCGGCCGGAATTTTACCAGCACGCGGGACCAGGTTTCATTCGACGCCAACTACAATTGCGCTTCTCCTTCTCAGGAAATCTCATGCGACTTCCCAATTTGCTGGCCACCAAGAACGGTCGACTGTCGGCATTTTTTCTGCTGTACCTGACCGAGGGACTTCCCCTGGGTTTTGCCGCCACAGCGGTGGCGACCCAGTTACGCCGGCTAGATGTCGGGCCGGCGGAAATTGGTGCATTTGTCGGCTCCTTTTACCTGCCCTGGGCGTTCAAGTGGGCGTTTGGACCGGTGATCGACGTGTTTGCCTCCGAACGCTGGGGCCGACGCCGCGGCTGGATCCTCATCACCCAGGTGATGATGGCCCTGACCCTGCTGTCCACCGTGATGCTCGAACTGCCTCAGCAGTTGGGCCTGTTCACCGCCATCCTGCTCATCCACAATACTTTTGGCGCCATGCAAGACGTAGCGATCGACGCCCTGGCCTGCAATTCGCTGCATGAGCATGAACGCGGCCTGGCCAACGGCATGATGTTCGCCGGCGCATTCATCGGCAGCATGGTCGGTGGCAGCGGAGTCCTGTTTCTGAGCGGCGTCACCGGCTTTCAACCAACTTTTTACTTTGTGACCGCCTGCATCCTGCTGGTCACCGTCTTGGTGGTCTTGCCGATGAAAGAGGCGCCGGGGTCTCCGCGTGTGACCGCGCCTGGTTCGCGCCTGGTGCAGGCGGGGCTGGAGATGCGGATTTTCGCCATCGATGCGTTTCGCTCGTTTCTGGGCAGCCAGGGAGCCTTCTCCGGCCTGTTCTTTTCGCTCCTGCCGGCCGGAGCAATGTGCCTGGGCCTGGCTTTGCAGTCCAATCTGGCCGTGGAACTGGGGATGGACGACGACCAGGTGGCCACGCTAGGTGTGTGGTCCTCCCTGATCATGGCCTCGTTTTGCGTGGCGGGCGGCTACTTGTCGGACCGCTTCGGCCGCCGCCGCACGCTGTTTGTCTACCTTGCCTTGATGAGCCTGCCGGTGTTCTGGCTGATGAACGAACTCACGCACTATGGCTGGATCATGCCCGTCAGTACCACCGCCGCCAATCGCCCCGTGGTGCCTGCCGCCCTGGTGACCGCGCTGTGGATTGCCACACTGGCCTATGCAGTGTTTCAAGGGCTGATGTACGGCACGCGCTCGGCGATCATGATGGACGTGACCAATCCGAAAGTGGCCGCCACCCAATTCACCGCCTACATGGCCCTGATGAACCTGGCGATTTCGTACTCAGCCACCTGGCAGGGGATCGCCATCGAGGCATGGGGCTACCCGCGCACCATGCTGGTCGACGGGATTCTGGGACTGGCCTGCCTGGCGTTCCTACCGTGGATGAAACGCATGGACGGGCAGGCGGTGCGCTTTGTTGACGACCAGGGGCCACTTCGTGCCCGTGGCCTCGCGCTCGGCCTGGGCCTGCTGTGCGCCGCCTGGTGGCCTTACAGCGTATGGCATGCGGACTTCGGGGCCGCGCAGCCCATCATGGGTACGCTGTTTACCTTGATCTTCATTTCCTCCGCGTTGTTTCTACTGGCCGGTGGCGCAGTACTCGGGGCAGTCGGCGGTTGGCCCGCGCGCCTGGGCGTATGGCTGGCACCGCTGTTGTTCCTGATGTATGGCCGCTATTACCTCGAAGGTGCCGGCAAATGGCTCTCACCGGCGGTCAATCCGCAAGCCTTCAAGACCGCTGCCGAATCCGCCATGATGCTGGTGGCCTTGTCGGCGGCAGCAGTGCTGCTGTTGTTGGCAGTGAGGCCCTGGCGCGAGATGCAGGGGCCATCGCCGGCGGAACTGGTGGCGGCCGCGGCCTGAGTCGTCCTGGCGCCGCACGTTTTGCCGGGCAGGGTATAGAATCAAAAGATGAAGAACAGCATCGATCGAATGCTCGCGTACCAGATCGAAGCCGGACATTTTCCAGGCGCGTTGGTACAGGTGGAACAAGCCGGCAAGCTTCTGTCAAAGCAGGCGGCAGGCTTCATCGGGCCGGATTGCCCGACAGCCATGCATGACGGCATGCTGTTTCGGGTCGCATCGCTCACCAAGCCCGTGGTCACCGTGGCAGCGTTGACCATGATCGACCAGGGCCGCCTGGATCTCGACGCCGCGATCGATGAATTCCTGCCGGCCTTCAGGAATCCCCGGTTGAAATCCGGAGCCGGGCCCGAGCGCAAGCCGACGGTGCGCGACCTGATGCGCCACACATCCGGGTTGGCATATGCCTGGGAGGTTCAGGACGCGGAACTGCGTGACGCACTGCTGAAATCGAATCTGGCGAACTTGCCGGGGATCGCAGCGGAATCCTTCGTCGCCGATCTTGCCGTTCTGCCCCTGGTGGCCGAGCCTGGAACCAGCTTTCGTTACGGCTATTCCACCGACGTGCTCGGTTGCATCATCGAAAGCATCGATGGCGTCCCGCTCGGGAGTGCCTTGCGGACCAGGGTATTCGAGCCTCTGGGGATGAACGATAGCGGCTTTGAAGTCCCGGCATCCAGGCACGCGCTGCTGGCCGTCGCCCATGATCATGACCAGGCATGGCATGCCGCGGTTCCCCAATTCGGCCTGCGTGTTTCGGGCGAGCCCTGGATGGACAGCGGAGGAGGAGGTCTGGTCAGCAGCCTGCCCGACTACGCGGCATTCGCGCGCATGCTGGCGCATGGCGGTCGTGTCGGGAATCAGCGGCTGGTGTCGGCAAAGCTGTTTTCGGAAATGTCTCGCAACCAGCTCCCGGCCGGCGTGGACGGCCCTGCTGCTTATTGCGGCCCGGGGTTCGGTTATGGCCTCGGGATGGCGGTCCGCCTCGATTGGGGCCCGGCCGCGATGCCGTGTACCCCGGGGGAAACGGTCTGGTCCGGAATCAGCGGCACGGCAATGTTTGTGCAGCCATCGGAGCAGTGGTTCGCGCTGATGTTTTCCTGCAACATGACGACCCGCATGATGGTGCGGCTGGAGTTTCGCAGAGCCGCCGCGCAACTTTGAAATTCCGCTGGCTCGGATTTCAATGCGCCGGCCCGCGACCACGAGTAGCCTGAAATGTTAACCATACCGATTCGAACAGTGGCGTTAATCATTGCCTGCATCCTGGCGGGATGCGGCGACAGCGTTGTTGATCCCAGGGAAGGCGCAGTCAGCCGGGGCGTTGCGCGGGCCAAGTCGCTGATCGACCGCACGGCCACCAATCCGATGGCGGCATTGAGCCTGGCCTCGTCCGCGGAACAGGGTGGAACCATCATCAGTTACATCGCGGCGAGCTTGCCGGACGACGAAACCTTTACCTGTTATATCGAAGGTCCCCGCCCGCAGCCCTACTGCGTGACAATTAGATCCGGCGCGGCGCCCGGGGAATACATCATCGAAGGCTACGGCCAGAATATCGACAAGCCCGTGGTGACAGAGAAGGCGTTGAGTACCTTGCCGAGACGATATTGAGTCGCTGATTCGGCTAGACGATCTTCCCCGGATTGAGGATATTGTTTGGATCGAAGCTGCGCTTCAGTGACCGCATCAGGTCGATCTCGGCATCGTTGCGGGACAGGTGCAGGTAGGGTTTCTTCTCCAACCCGACGCCGTGCTCGGCCGAAATCGATCCACCGACTTTCGTCAGTGGCGTGTAGACGAATTTTTCGACCTCCGCGCGAGTACCAGCGCCGGCCTCCGCCGGGCGGATCGCCAAGTGTAGATTGCCGTCACCGAGATGACCGAAGACCCAGCAGTGATGCTGCGGCCAGCGCGCAGACAGGGAGGCGCGGACTTCGGCAATATAGGCTTCCATCGCGGCTATCGGTAGCGACACGTCGAATACAAACGGCATGCCGTGGCGCGCCGTCTGCATCACGTCGTCGCGCAGCGCCCAAATCCCGATGCGTTCGCGCTCGGAACGGGCGATCGCGGCATCCGCGATCAGGCCCAGACGCATAGCAGCTTCCAGAGTCGCTTCGAAGCGCTCGGCATCGTGCTCCTGGTCGGCGCCGAGGGACTCGACCAGCACGTAATAGGCGTGGCCTTGCGGCAATGGCGGGACCGCCTTGGCGGGGTGAGTGGTCACCAGCTCGTAGAACTCCCGCCACATCGCCTCGAAAGCCGAGAGACTGCCGCCCAGAGTGCCATCCATGTGCTTGAGGAAGGCGGTGAGGTGATCGAAGCGGTCGATGGCGACGAAGGCCACGTTCTGGCTGTGCGGCCGCTCGCGCAGACGCAGCACCAGGCGAGTGATGACCCCGAGGGTGCCCTCGGAACCGATGAACAGCTGCTTGAGATCGTAGCCGGCATTGTTCTTGATCATCCGGTTGAGCGAAGACACGACACTGCCATCGGCCAACACTGCTTCGATGCCCAGCACCATGTCGCGCATCATGCCGTAGCGGATCACGCGGTTGCCGCCGGCGTTGGTCGCAGCATTGCCGCCGAGGGTGGCCGAGCCGCGCGCGCCCAGGTCGAGCGGGAAAGCCAGGTCATGTTCTTCCACGGCCTCCTGCAGTGCCTGTAGCGTGACCCCCGCCTGCACCACGGCGACGCGTTGCAGCGTGTCGATCTCCTCGATGGCGTTCATGCGTTCCAGCGAGAGGATCAAATCCTCCGGTCCGGCATCGGCGCCGTGCACCAGGCCGGTGAGGCCGCCCTGGGTGACCACGTTCCGACCGGTTGTGTTGCACAGCTTGAGGATGGCCGCCACCTGTGCCGTGGTTTTCGGCCTGACCAGCAAGCGTGCCTGCAACAGGTCCGATCGCAGCATCCCCGCCGAACGGCCCTGAACGTCGCCGTCCAGCAACAAGCCGTCCGCGTCGACGAGCGTTCGCAGCGATTCGATGAATTCTGGATTCACGCTGCCCGGGCCGTCCGCGCGGATTCCAGTGCCTGCAGCAAGTCCATTCGCTCCTTAGTCACCGCAGCTGCATGCGCTACCCGCACGTGGCCATAGCCGCGAATCTTTTCCGGCAATTCGGCGATCTTCGTCGCAATTTCGTGCGTCGTGGCCGACAGTCCGACGAGCAGAGCATCGATGTCGGCCTCATATTCGCCCAGCAGTTGTTGCGCCAGTCTGCGTTCTGCCGAGTGGCGAAAAATGTCGCGCCAGGTGCCGCGCCAGTTCTTGTGCCTGGTGAGAAAGCGAAAGGCTTTCATTACCCACGGCCCCATTTCCTGCTTGAGCGGCAGTCCGGACACCGCATCCATTCTGGCGAAGGGCCAGGCGCCGAGATGGAAATGGACCACGTAATCCCCGTCAAAGTTGCGTTCCAGTTCTGCCTGAAATTCCGGCTTGGTGAACAGTCGCGCCACCTCGAACTCATCCTTGTGCGCCAGCAGTTTGAAGTAATTCTTGGCGACGCTGCGGGCCAGCGCATCGCCGAGGCCTGCGGCCGCTTCCGCCTGCGCGACCCGGCGCACGAGGCCTTGATAGCGCTCGGCGTAAGCGGCATCCTGGTACTCGACGAGTTCGGCGCTGCGCCGCGACAGAAGATCGGTGAGGGTCTCGGGCGGCACGAACTGCAGCACGTTTGCGGCGCTGTTGCCGGCGACGCGTTTCTCCACTGCGGCGGGATCATGCGCAGTACGGCGACCCCAGAGGAAGCACCGCCGGTTGAATTCCACCTGCACGCCGTTGAGTTCGACGGCGCGGTCGATGGCGGACCATGACAGGGGAATCATGCCTTTTTGCCAGGCCAGACCGAGCATGAACATGTTGGCGGCGATGGCGTCGCCGAGCAATGCCGTGGCGATGCGGATACCTTCGACCGCGACCAGGCCATCGCCGCAGGCCTGCCGGAGCCGCGCTAGCAAGGCTTCGGTGTCCATGCGCCAGTCCGGATTGCGCGCAAAATCTGCGGTCGGGACGATGTCCGTGGATACCACTACGCGGCTGCGTCCGGCCTTTAGTCTTGACAGGGTCTCGTCTCCGGCAGTGACGATCATGTCGCATCCGACCACGGCATCTGCTTCGCCGGCGGCAATGCGCGTCGCATGCAAGGCGCTCTGGTCGATCGCGAAGCGAACGTGGGACAGCACGGCGCCGTACTTTTGTGCCAGGCCGGTGACGTCCAGCACCGAGCAGCACAGGCCGTCGATGTGCGCCGCCATGCCGAGCACCTGGCCGATGGTGACAACGCCGGTGCCGCCGATGCCGGTGACCAGGATGCTGTACTGGCCCTCCGGTCGGGCAATGGCGGGGTCTGGCAGCGCCGGGAAATCCTCTGCGCTGACCTGCGGAGCGGCCGGCTTTCTGAGCCTGCCGCCATGCACTGTGACGAAGCTCGGGCAGAATCCCTCAATGCAGGTGAAGTCCTTGTTGCAGGAGGACTGGTTGATCTTGCGCTTCCTGCCGAATTCGGTTTCCAGCGGTTCGATCGACATGCAATTGGAAACCTTGCCGCAGTCGCCGCAGCCTTCGCAGACGGCGGCATTGATGAACACACGCTGGTCCGGGTCGGCCCACTTGCCGCGCTTGCGCAAGCGCCGGCGTTCGGTGGCGCAGGGCTGGTCATAGATGATCACCGATACGCCGGGATACTCCCGGAAGCGCCGCTGCACGGCTTCCATCTGGCTGCGGTGGTAGACCGGCACGCCGTGGGGTAGGCGAAGTTGCAGATTCATCGGCCGGTATTTGTCCGCGTCGTCGGTGACGACCGCCATTTCGTTGACGCCTTCGGCGCTGAGTTCGAGTGCGATGCGCGAGACCGTAAGGTCGCCGTCCACCGGCTGGCCGCCGGTCATGGCGACGAAGCCGTTGAAAAGTATCTTGTAGGTTATCGGCACCCTGGCGGCGATGGCCTGACGAATGGCGAGAAAGCCGGAATGGAAATATGTACCGTCGCCCATGTTGGCGAAGACGTGCGGCTCGCTGGTGAACGGCTGCTGGCCCAGCCACATCGCGCCTTCGCCGCCCATGTGCGAGACGGTGGTGGTCTGCATGGGGTTCTGCAGCATCGCAATGGTATGACAGCCGATCCCGGCCAGGGCGCGCGAGCCTTCCGGCACCTTGGTCGAACGGTTATGCGGGCAGCCGGAGCAGAAGCCCGGCAGGCGCATGGGAGAGATGCCTGGCGACGCTGCCTGCGGCGTGGCGGGAGGTGTCAGGCCGCATCCCGGATTGAGCCGCAATAGACTCGCCACAAGGGCGCGGGCCACCAGCGGCGGCGCCAGTTCGGCAACACAGGGGAAAACCGGCTGGCCGCGCTGCGGCGACCACTCGCTGGACGCGACGAACTTGCCGATCACCTGCGGCGGAGGGTTCAGCCCCAGGTCGTAGAGCATGCTCTTCAACTGTCCTTCGAGCAGCGCGCGCTTTTCCTCGACCACCAGGATGGTCTCCAGGCCATCGGCGAATTCCCGCACGAACGCCGGGTCGAGCGGCCAGACCATGCCGATCTTGCCGACGCGAATTCCGAGTTCCCGGCCGCGTGCTTCGGAGATACCCAGCTCGGCGAGCGCCTGCAGGACGTCCTGGTAGGCCTTGCCCGCGGCGAGTATGCCTAGGCGTGCCTGCGGCGCTTCCCGGGCGATGTGGTTCAAGCCGTTGGCGCGGCAGTATTCAAGCGCCGCATACAGCTTGTGGTTGTAGAGGCGGTCCTCCTGCGGAATGGCCATGTCGAAGCGGCGGATATGCCAGCCATTCGGTCCCAGCGCCGCCGCCGGCGCGATCTCCGGCAGGACGATGGTGGGCGAAGCCGGACCGACATGGATCGTGCCGCCGCCCTCGATGACGTCGTTCACCACCTTCATGCCGACCCAGCAGCCGGAGAAGCGGCTCATGGCGATGCCATGCAGGCCGAAGTCGAGGAGTTCCTGGGTGTTCGACGGATACAGCACCGGCATGCCGACCGCGACGAAAATCTGGTCGGAAAAATTGGCGATGGTGGAGGACTTGGCGCCGTGGTCGTCGCCGGCCAGCGCCACCACGCCACCGAAGGGGCCGGTGCCGGCGCAATTGGCGTGGCGCAGCACATCGCCGGAGCGGTCGACGCCCGGACCCTTGCCATACCAGATGCCGAAGACCCCGTCGTATTTCGCCCCTGGGAAGGCGCCGATATATTGGGAGCCCCACAAAGCGGTGGCGGCAAGGTCTTCGTTCACTGCTGCGCGAAAATGGATATGGTGTTGCTTCAACAGTGTGTCGACCCGCCACAGTTCCATGTCGTAACGGCCTAGCGGCGAGCCGCGATAGCCGGAGACATAGCCGCCGGTGTTCCTGCCGGCGGCTACGTCGCGCAGGCGTTGCTGGATCGGCAGGCGCACCAGCGCCTGGGTGCCGGAGAGATAGATCCGTCCTTCGCGCACCAGGTACTTGTCGTCGAGTGTAACGTCGGGGTGGCCGGATGCTGGTAGCGGAGCGTTCATGGTGGTCCTTGTTAACGCGATTCGACGGACCGGACCAGTATAACGGTTAACAATTTCCCGTAGTTTCGCCCAGATATCGCAACTGATCGCTTCTACGGCGGCGACGCCAATTGATTGCCGTGCCGAATTCAGACAGCAGGCTAGATTCGGTAGCTTGCCAGATGAATGCTCGTTTCCGTGGCTCGAATTCCACGAATCAGGCGAATCCGCTCGAGGATCGTCGACAGCTCCGTAAGGTTTCCAGCGCGCAACTCAGCCAGCAGATCCCACTCGCCGTTGGTATCGTGGAGAGAGCCCACCCCGGGTTCGCCCAGCAAACTCGCGATGACGGTGCGGGTCTCATTTCCTTCCACCGCAATGCTCATCCATGCCCTTATCTCATTCGGTTGGGCATCCGGCCGCAAGCGCACCGTATAGCCAACAATTACCCCCTGTTCTTCCAGGCGCTTGAGACGATTGGTCACTGTTCCGCGCGAGACCTTCAGACGGTGGGCAAGCGTCGCGACGCTCAGTCGCGCGTCGGCACGCAGATGACTGATCAACTGCTGATCTAGGCTGTCCATTCGATCATATCGTCAATGGCACTGGGCATAATGGCAGAAATATAGCAATTATTGCATATTAGTGATCATTTTGTTTGACAGGGAATCGGCGCACCATGCTCATATCGAAGCAAGCACCGGGAGCCGGTTCATGAATGGAAAATCAAGATTATCGTCCCCGACCGGGACGCAATTCCTAAGCGCCGAAAGGGCCGCCGAGATTGTCGGGACCCGTGGCGTCCCCGAATGCGTGCGCGGAATGGCCGCCTACATCCGTCAGGATTTTCTGCGATGGGGCGATTTCGACAAGCGAGCCCGGGTCGCCAACTACTTCTCGGACGGCGTCATCGAGCTGATGCCGATTTCCGATGAGAGCACCTACGCCTTCAAGTATGTCAACGGACACCCGAAGAACTATCGCCACCGGCTGCCAACCGTAATGGCCTTTGGCGTGCTGGCGGATGTCGATACCGGATTTCCTGAGCTGATCTGTGAGCTGACCCTGACGACCGCCATGCGTACCGCGGCAACGTCGGTCGTTGCCGCGCAGGTTCTGGCGCGCAAGACTTCGACGACCATGGCCGTTATCGGGAATGGCGCGCAGAGCGAATTCCAGGCGCTGGCCTTTTACCATCTGCTGGGCATACGCGAGTTTCATCTGTATGACATCGATCCGAATGCGACCGAGAAATTGATGCGCCACCTGAGCCGACACGGACTATTCGCCCGGCGATTTTCCAGCATCCGCGAAGCGGTATGCGGTGTGGATATCGTCACCACCATAACGGCGGACATGACCAATGCGACGATACTGACCCCGGACTTGATAGAACCGGGTATGCACATCAATGCCGTGGGTGGAGACTGCCCCGGAAAAACCGAATTGCACCGGGACGTCCTCGCCATGAGTAGCGTGTTTGTCGAATACGAGCCACAATCGAGGATAGAGGGAGAAACGCAGCAAATGGACGACGACTTTCCCGTCACCGAATTGTGGCAGGTGTTGGCGGGCACCGCGGCGGGCCGTGTCGCCGACGACCAGATCACGGTATTCGACTCCGTCGGCTTCGCGCTGGAAGATTATTCGGCGCTGCGTTACATGCGCGATCTGGCCCGGAAGCTCGGACGGACCGAAAATCTGTCCTTGATTCCGCTACTGGCGAACCCCAAGGACCTGTACTCTCTCATTTCGCCCGATGGGCATATGGCGGACTCCAAGGGCGCTGTCCGGCTTGCAGGTCCGTGCTGCCCGGCATGAACCGGAAGCTGTCGCTGATCGGATCACCTACGGATATCGGCGCGGCTATACGGGGTTCCGGAATGGGTCCGGAAGCCCTGCGCGTCGCCGGAATTCAGCGCATCCTCGCCAGCCATGACCTGGACGTGGTGGACCGCGGCAACCTTGCCGGTCCGGCCAATCCCGAGCTTCCGCCCGAACAGGGTTATAGGCATCTGGCCGCGAACGCGGAGTGGAACAGCAACGTTCATCGCGCGGTCTATGCC
>Ga0208566_1001802_pt1 | contig 11995 bp, 9 predicted proteins | sample PL_2010_150m_FD_184159 | JGI IMG/M metagenome (GOLD analysis project Ga0208566, IMG submission 184159) | Freshwater microbial communities from Powell Lake, British Columbia, Canada to study Microbial Dark Matter (Phase II) - PL_2010_150m... | ecosystem: Environmental > Aquatic > Freshwater > Lake...
CATTCAAACTATCTACCCACTCTTGTGGCAGGCGCTCGCCAGTTTCGAAATGACGGGCGTAGTTATCGAGTACCTCTGGCCACATAATCCACATTTCATTAACTTGAGATGGGAACTCAACAAAATCGCGCTGAACAGAAGTTCCAGAAACTCGAGGGTACTTAACTTGTGACAACAGGCCATGCAGCGCATGTCCAAACTCATGGAAGAGAGTTGTTGTGAAATCAAGAGTCAGAAGTGCGGGCTGTCCCGCCGGAGGCTTTGGAATATTAAGATTATTAACAACGACAGGAAGCTGACCTAGAAGAAAATTCTGCTCTACAAGGCTGTTCATCCATGCGCCACCGCGTTTTGAATCACGTGTGAAGAAATCTCCTATAAATAATCCAAGTGGAGAACCATCCTCATTACTAACTTCAAAAGCGCGCGCCTCGGGATGATACGTAACTAAATCTGGGCGCTCTTTAAAGGTGATTCCAAAGAGTTTATTAGCTGCAAAGAAGACTCCGTCATGTAGAACGCGCTCAAGCTCGAAATAGGGGCGCATCTTGGAGGTATCAATATTGTATTTTTCCATTCGTACCTGCTCGGTGTAAAAACCCCAGTCCCAGCTTTCAATTTCAGAACCCGAAGATTTTTGAAGATCCTGAGCTTCGGCTTTGGCATTTCGAACAGCGGCCGGTGCTATTTTTCGAAGCATCGCGTGAACATTCTCTGGAGTCTGGGCAGTTTGTACGGCAATCACATGCTCGGCATGGGTGTTCTTTCCAAATAACTCCGCACGCTCTGCGCGTAGTTTTATCATCTGTAGAAGGATTGGTTTATTGTCATTGGCGTTCGGACGATTAGCTTTCAACAGAGATTCGCGCATAATTTTTTCACGAAGTCCACGGTTAGTTAGTGAATCAAGTACAGGGTTGCCCGTGAAGTTCACCATCGCTATGAGCCACTTACCCTCATGTCCACGCTCCTTTGCCGCTGTGCTTGCCGCCGCAATCTCATTCTCACTCAGTCCATCAAGCTCTTCCAAGGTATCTACAAGTACTGCCAAATCATTAGTGTCTGCAAGTACGTTCTTTGAGAAGGTCGTTTCAAGAATTGAAAGCTCTTCATTGAGCTGTTTGAGACGATCTCTCTGAGTCTGCGTTAAGTGGGCACCGGCGTGAAGTAAATCCATGTAGTAACGCTCAAGTAGCCAAGAGTCTTCGCTGCTCAGATTCGAAGCTTCACGTCCTTTGTACAAACTTTCAATTCGAGCGAACAGAGCGGGGTTAAGTTGAATCGCATCTTGGTGAGCTGCAAGTTTTGGTGCCAACTCTTCTTCGATGGCATCGATTGCATCATTGGTATCACTTGAGGATTTGTTATAGAAAACCAATAACATTCGCTTTAGGATCTGACCGCTTTTTTCCATGGCGACAATCGTGTTCTCAAAAGTGGCAGCTCCTGGAGAGTTAAGAATCTGCTCAATCTCAGATAGCTGCTCAGTGCATCCCGCGTAAAAAGCCGGTAAGTAATGCTCCTCTTTTATGGCAGCAAAATCTGGAAGTTCAAAATCAAGCGTGCTTCGATGAGCAAATGGATTAGCGTCAAAGTTAGTCATGACGCGAATCCTACTCAAAGAGGATTAGTGAGGGCGACGACGACGCTGACTTGAATTAGGGCGAGGGCGCTTATTGCCACCACTGCGCACTGATTTTTCAACGATTGGCACGATGTATGGAACCCCTGATGGCTCCTGTGCGCCAGTAATCTTCATTAGCTCGGTGCTAAGTGGAGTTACGCCAACAAACTTTGGAGTAACACCGGCACGAGACGTGAGACCACCGATTGATTTCTGCTGCTTAGTCGTTGCGATTGTTACAACAGTTCCGGCCTCACCTGCACGTGCAGTACGACCTGCGCGGTGTAGATAATCCTTGTGATCTGTTGGAGCATCAACGTGAACAACTAATGAGATTCCATCAACGTGGATTCCACGAGCTGCAACATCGGTTGCAACAAGTGCGGCATTTGCCGATTCCTTGAAGAGTGCAAGAGTTCTAGTACGAACCGCCTGTGATTTTCCACCGTGAAGTGCGCCCACTGCAACACCTGCATGAGCAAGCTTGTCAGCTAAACGATCGGCGCCACGCTGAGTCTTAACAAACATAATCGTCTTACCGTTACGGGCAGCGATCTGATTTGTAATGTCATCTTTATCGCCTGGGTTCATAACAAGAACGAAGTGCTCCATTGTTGAAACAGATGCACGGTCATTTTGTAGTGAGTGAGTCTTTGGGTTCTTCAAGTATTGACGAACCAATGAATCAACACCACGATCGAGAGTTGCTGAGAACAATAGACGTTGTCCATCGAGCTTTGCTTGATCCAAGATCTCTTTAACAACTGGAAGGAAGCCCATGTCGGCCATCTGATCGGCCTCATCAAGAACAGTAATCTCTAACTCATCTAGTTGAACTTCGCCCTTATTGAGCAAATCAATTAAACGGCCAGGAGTAGCAACCAAGATTGCAGTGCCACGGCGCATTGCAGTGATCTGCTTTGCATATGACATTCCGCCGGCGACAACAACTGATTCGTGACCAATTGAGCGTGCTAGTGGCATCAAAACTTCATCGATCTGCTGAGCTAGTTCCCGTGTTGGTGTAAGTACTAGAGCTAGTGGCTTATGTGGCTTGGCTACGCGACCATTTAAGTTATTAAGTAGCGCCAAACCGAATGCAAGTGTCTTTCCTGAGCCAGTCTGTCCACGCCCCAAAATGTCATGGCCAGCTAAAGCATCTGGCAATGTTGCGATCTGGATTGGGAAAGGATGCATGATTCCCTGCTTAGCAAGGGCGTTAACCAAAGGCGCTGCGATTCCTAAATCAGTGAAAGTCGTTGTGATCGCAGTTAATGGAGTTGCATCAATTAAATTAGCATCGGCTAAATTTGTTGAGATGTAATTATCATCTGCACCAAAATCAACTGCGGCATTGGTGTGAGTCTTCGATGAATGCTTGAAATCATCACGGGCATATGCAGGTGAATCATTGCGACGATCGCGGACTGGACGCTCGGCGCGGAAATTAGCTGCACGTGTATCTGGTGCCTCTGAACGCTTCTTCGGACGAGTTGGATCAAACTTTTCTACTTTACGTGGAACAAAGTTAGGACGCCCATCATCAGTGCGTGAAACCTTAGCAACTGCTGCATCGCGGCGATTTGTTGGACGAGTCTCTGATTTCTTGTACTCAGTCTTTTTGTACTCAGTCTTTTTGAATTCTGGCTTCTCGTACTCAGGCTTTCTATTTTCAGGCTTGACGTACTCTTTCTTCTTGTACTCAGTCTTTTTAAATTCTGGCTTCTTATCAACTGGGCGCTTGGCGCGCTCGGTGCGCTCTGCAACAAACTTCTTTGCGCGGCTTTCTGGTTTTTGTGAAAGTTCGATACGTGCCTTGCGCTCTTCCGGTGCCTCAATCGGGCGTGGACGTGATGCAGTCTTTTCCTGGAAACGCTGTGCGCGTAGCTTTGAGCGATCTGTTAAGCGGACATCTTTTTTAGAGACCGTTGATGGATCAGCATCTGAGTAACGACGAGTTCTAGGTGCTGAATCGGATTTAGAGGCAGCTGATTTTGTAAGGGCTGCGGCACCTTTACGTGCGTTTTTCTCGGCAGTTGTATGGCGAGCTTTAGGATCTACGGCTTTGAAAGCAGCAGCTTTTTTAGCGCGCTTAGGTTTACCGACAGATGCTGCGCGACGGGCTTTTCCGGGCGCTGAAGTACGTGGCTGTAGAGACATAGAAATGCATACCAATCGAGACGACAAGCGCGTCTCGGGTGTGACTGGCTCCAGAGTGGGCCGTCAGGGTGGTGATAAGACTCGCAAGTAGCGCTACATGTGCGGCGCTTAGGGGAAGTTCTTTGATGCGGTTGCATCAACGTGAGCAATTCTACCGTGGATTATTGCTCTTCTTTACCATCGGATTCTGCAGCTAATTCCTCAAGATTTGGGCGTGGAATACGCGGGACATCGCCCTTACTTAACCGTCGCCATAAGTACAGTGAGACTCCAGCAAAAAATGGCCACTCAAATGTGTAAACCCATGCCCGCCAGTTTCCACTTTGTGCGCGACCGAATTCAAACCAACCCGCCCATAAGCAAAAGGGCACAACAATAAAAAGGGAGATATTTAGAATTCGTTTTTGTTTATTAGTAACAGGTGGAGTTACTGAGCCATCACTGACCCAATCCGGGGCCTGAAACTCATCTTTATCAGGCATTTTCTGCAGCTATCTCGGCATCGATATCGCGCGATTTCTTCTCTTCGGATTTAATCCAGTGATAAACGGCAAATGACATCCAGATGGTGTCGATGATCATCGCACCGGCCCACATAAACGAGCCACCTTGACGTTGATCGTTAAGTGAATACATATCGTCATATATAGAACTTGGTGCGGTGTAAATAAAGAAGCCGGTCAACGTTTCTGGCACCATCATCAGAAAGAGTGCAATAACTGCCATAGCAGGGGAGATTCGTCGATTTACTAAGTTTCTATCTAAGAGATTGAAGTAGAAGAAATAAGGAAGGAGTAAATAAAGCGGGACTTCAATAAATGTATGTGCCCATGGGTTGTCCATAATAAATTTATGGGGAACTGGAAGGTGCACGCCAATCATAAGTGCGGCATACGTCAACCAACTGATTCCGGGGTGCGTTGCAGCTTTAAAAAAACTATGTGTTGGATGAAAGCTATTGGGAGTGCCAAGAACCAATAGCGGGCCTGTAATCATCATCAAAGTAATGTGCTGAACCATGTGGAGTGAGAAGTAATCCATCGCTCTTGCACCAATTGGCGTGAGAATGACGGCGAGGGCACTAAGAATTCCGGAGTAGAAAAACCACTGCTGTCGCACCGTGACCGAGCCTTTTGGTAGTCGCCTGTAGAGATATGCGAGTAATAAAAGAGGTAAGAGAATCTCGGGGGCTACCTGCCAAGAGCCCCAAATGCCGACCTCATGATGATGCATATCCATAATTACCGAAGGCTAACCCTCAACTACTCATAAGTACCTTGAAAGTAGTGCCAAAATATCCTTGGAATTATCCATCTAGGGGTCTACCCTCCTGTGAATGGGCTCACACTCTCGTGTGAGTTTTCTGTGTTTTTGAATTAATTCCCATTCGGGAGGGGTCTTACATGAATAAGCGGATAGTAGGCGCGCTCGCAACTGTGATCATCGGAGCCGGCGTTATCGCTGGAATCGGAACATACGTTGCCTCGGCAAAGAATGATTCAACTCTCTTGGTAGCAACTCCGGCCGGAACGTTGGATACACCCCAAGGGTCACTACCTCACGCGACTCTGGCGATTTCTGTCTATCCCGACAGCATGGCTGGAAGTCACGGAAAAGATGGTGGCGCGCATCCCGGTTATGTTACATATGGCCCAAGTACCAACTTTGAAGTTCCAGCACACTCAGTAATCACCATGACCGTCACAAATTACGATGGCGGCGAAAGTTTAAATAACGATTACTTCGCAAGAGTTCGCGGAACAATCGATGGCTCTGCCCTATTAAATGGTGTGCGCATGACTTCGATTTCACCAGATGCGGTGGGGCACACATTTACAATTCACGGCTTGGCTGTTGGCCAAGATGAATTCTTCGTAAGCGTACCGATGAAGGCAGTTGCCGAAGAGGATATGCCTGAAGAGGGATTTACAACTAAGCCCAACGTCACCACCTTTACATTTATAACTGGCGGTCCTGGTGAATACATCTGGAACTGCGAGTATCCATGTGGTGATGGCACGATCGCAAAGTTTGGTGCAGCGATGTCAACAATGGGCTACATGTCCGGCCACTTTACTGTGAAGGGATAACGCGCCATGAGCGATGTAATGACACCTAAAGCTCCACAGTGGTGGAAGAAACCCGATGTTAAAAAGACCGCAATTTTGTGGGTCATTTGCACGGCAGTGATCGGTTATGTTGGCGTTGAATTCCATGTGCGAAACATGGTTCGTCCAGCATCAGAGACAATGTCCGGAATTATTTCTTTGATGCGCATCTTTACATGGGCAGCTGCTCCAGTTGCCGGTCTTGTTGGCGCAATGTGCATCACGGTATTAACATCAAAGCGACACTATGGAGATACGCCACCACCTGAGGCTGATCACGAGATTCGAAACTCACCACGGGCAACAGCGCTCTGGGTCAGCGTTTCAGGTCTGCTTTGTATTTTCGCACTCATCGGCGGCCTCATCGTTCTACAGAAAGATAACGCGGCAATTCTTGAAAATAATGCAATCGAAATCAATGTGACAGGCCAACAATGGGTGTGGAACTTCGACTATGCCAATGGCGCTCGCAGCGAAGACCTATATCTCCCAGTGGACAAGCCAGTTGTTTTCCACATAACGAGCGTTGATGTTAAGCACTCATTCTGGGTCGTCCAAATGGGAATCAAAATGGATGCAAACCCTGGTTATACAACCGAGGCAGCCGTTACTCCGGATAAAATCGGCGTCTTCGATGTTCGATGCGCTGAGTTATGCGGATTACTCCACGCATATATGCAGACAAAAGTTCACGTTGTAAGTCAAGCCGATTATGAAGCATGGCTCAACAATCATGCACAGAGTGAGAAGGGCGCATAATGACAACCGTAATGAGCAGACCAGTCTCAGCTCCAGGAAAATCTATTATCGAAAGACTTAACTTCTTCACCGCGCTGGCACTTGGTGCGTTAAGTGCGATAGTTGTGTGGCGGCTTTCACTTGCCTTCTTACCTCAAGATGCAGAAAGTGCACGTATCTTCTCGCGCGAAGATAAAATTACTTTGCTTTCAATGATTGCCTGGTTTGTGGGCTTCATGACAGGTATCGGCGCCCTGGTGGGACCGTTCCGTTGGTTGATGGGTAAAGACTTATCACATGATGAAAACATGTTCCTTGCAGGCAAAGATATGGGCGTAACTCGTTACTTCAGATTTACAACTGATCATAAAGTGGTTGGAATTCAATATCTAATAATCACTATGGTGATTTTCTTCCTTGGCGGCGGGCTGGCTATGTTAATCCGCACCAACCTCGGAACTCCTGAGGGAGGTTGGATTCACGCACAGGCTTACAACTCAATTGTCGGAACGCATGGAATTTTAATGATCGTTGGAACAATCATTATGGTTACTGGACCTTTCGGTAACTTCATCATGCCAATTATGATCGGTGCTAGGGATATGGCATTTCCGCGCTTAAATGCGCTGAGCTTCTGGCTCATTGTTGCCGCTGCTGTTCCATTGTTATGGGGACAGTTCATTGGTGGAATTACAACAGGTTGGTCGGCCTATAACCCACTGGCTAGCCAGGCACCGCTTGGTATGGATGGTTACATCATGTACATCTGTATCTTTGCCATTTCTACGATGGTTGCCGGCGCGAATATCACGACAACAGTTGTAAAAATGCGCGCAAAGGGAATGACATGGAATCGCACACCTATCTTTATCTATGGAGTTGTGGCATCCGTGGCGTTGGCATTGCCTGCCTTTCCAGTATTTTTCCTCTCACAGGTGCTATCCGCCTTTGATCGAGCACTAGGAACCTCTTTTTACAACACCGCTCTTGGTGGTAGTGGCTGGTTATATGAAAACCTCTTTTGGATCATGGGTCACCCCGAGGTTTACGTAATTCTTATTCCTGCCGTTGCTGCACTGATGGAGATGGCACCGGTCTTTACTCGTCGCCCACTATTTAGCTTCAATGTTGCAGTAATGGGAATCGCTGGAATCTCTGGCCTATCGGTATTGGTCTGGGCACACCACATGTACATCTCAGGGTGGGCGCCTCTATTAAATGCACCATTTATGTTGACGACCGAACTTATTTCAATCCCAACAGGAATGTTGTTCCTAGTGCTAGTTGGAACATTATGGCGCGGCCGCTTATGGATGACGATGCCAACAATGTCTATCTTTGCACTTCTATGGAACTTTATGATTGGCGGAGTTACCGGAATTTACCTTTCAGATGTTCCAGCTGATGCCTTCCTGCATGGCTCTATGTATGTAACCGCGCATTTTCATTACACATTAATGGGAGCAGGTTTAACGGGTGCACTTGCAGCCCTTGTTTATTGGTTCCCTAAGATGACCGGCCGTATGTTTGATAAAACCCTTAGCTGGGTTGCGTTTTGGCTAGTCCAAATTGGCTTCAACATCGCTTTCATAGGAATGTTCATGGTCGGCCTTGCAGGTCAACCTCGACGAGTCGAGTCATACGCACCTACTTTTAACACTGCAAATATGGTGACAACTGGTGGGGCATACATGATCATGATTGGAATGCTCGTGTTGCTTTACGGAACCATCTCTTCCTGGAAGAGCGGTGTTGTCGCACCCATGAATCCATGGCAGGCCAAGACTTTGGAGTGGACCGTTGCTTACCCAATTCCATTAGAGAACTTTGATGTTCTTCCAACTGTCACAACAGATCCTTACGGTTATGGAAAGGCACAGTCATGAGCGTCCAGACACATGCACACCACGAACATCCAGATGTAGTGGGAAGTCGTAATCGACTGGGAGTAGTCCTATTGCTTGTTGCAGATATTGCATTTGCTTTGAGCATGATGTTTGTCTATTTCTATCTACGTGGTCAAAATGTTAATGACATGTGGTTACCGGCGGCAACATCAGATCATCCCGCAATTACCGCATTGTCAGCTGCACCAGGATGGACAGTGACGGCAATCGCAGCCTTTGGTTTGCTAGCACATCTTTATGCTCTTAAAGGTGTACGCGCAGGAAATCAAACGCAACTAAAACTTGGATCGTTAGTTGCATTTGTTGCATCTGTGATTGCGATTGCATATCAGTTCAACACGATAGCTACCGCGCCATTCACTTTCTCAGATGGTGCCTATGCATCATGCTTCTACATGTTGGCGATAATGAACTTTGTTCACTTGGCATTTACAGTCTTCATCTCACTTGGAAACTGGAACCGCTCTCGGCTCGGCCTCTATGTCTCTGACCATTGGCATGTAGATATCGTGCGTGTTTGGTGGGTTTGGATGGCTGTGTCATCATTGCTGGGTGCCTTTGCCCTCAGCTATCCATAATAAAAACTCAAACTGGATCAGCCTGTACATCGCCTTAGGCGTTGTCTGGGGCTGTTCCTTTATATTCATTAAGTTAGGTCTTGAGTTCTTAACGCCAATCGGCGTTGCCTTTGGTCGGGTATCAATGGGAGCGCTGACTCTCGTCTTCTGGGCCAGATTCAAAAATATTCAACTCCCAACGGATAAGAAGATTTGGTTGCATCTCTGGATAGTTTCACTCCTGCTCAATGTTATTCCTGGAGTCCTCTTCGCCTTTGCTGAAACCGAAGTAACATCAATCCTGGCTGGAATTATTAATGCAGTCACACCCCTCATGACTTTGCTTGCAATCATGATTGTTTTTCGTGAAGAAAAACTCAAAAACTATCAAGTACTTGGCCTTCTCCTGGGCTTCATTGGTGTTCTTACAGTTTTGGGTGCATGGAAGGGCCTGGGTGAGAATCCCATAGGCGCAGTGCTTGCACTTCTACTTGCAGTAACATGTTATGGATTTTCATTTCCCTACTCGCGAAAATTTGTGCTTCCAAGAAAACTGCAACCTGAAGCCCTTGCGGCCGTGCAGGTTTCAGCAGGCGCACTTACGCTCCTTCCTTTCTATTTAATAGATGGGATTGCAAAAGATGAGTATCGGCCAGGTCCAGTCCTTGCGATGATCGCACTGGGTGTATTTGGTAGTGGTTTTGCCTACATTTGGAACTTCAAAATTTTGGAGGCGGCAGGAAGTGCAATTGCTAGCACCGTTACATATGTGACGCCAGTGATTGCCGTCATCGTTGGCATTATTTTTCTCGGCGAGAGCGTGGCTTGGTATGAACCACTCGGCGCACTAATTGTTTTACTGGGCGCAGCAATTGGCCAGCAGCGAATAAAACTTTTTAATCGATCCTAAAGCCGGCTTTAATCGGCCCAAGGTCGATGCCGGCAGCGGTATGGTCACTTTCTTCGCCCCTGGCAAGCTGAGCTGCGTGTGCCTTATCGTGCCAGCGCTCCTCAATATTGCCGTACTTCCAAAGCAACAGTGCCACTGTCCAGACAACAACGAAAGCGCCAACTATGAAATACCCGGCGCTGTTTAAATCAAATGCAAGTGCGTAATCCCAGAAACCACCAGTGAGATTTAACTGCCTAGCAAAGACTTGGCAGAGCTCTAGTCCTCCAACAAAAAATGCAACTGATACAGAAAGACCAGTAATAATAATGTTGTAATAAACCTTGCGCACCGGTTTTGAAAAAGCCCAACCATATGCAAAGTTCATGAATGATCCATCGATTGTATCGAGCAAACTCATGCCACCTGCGAAGAAGAGGGGAAGTGAGATGATTGCCCACCAAGGCAATCCTGCGATAACCGATGAGCCAGCAAGAACTAATAGACCAATTTCAGTGGCGGTATCAAAGCCTAGACCAAATAAAATACCCAATGGATACATTTTCCACGAAGCATCGATTCTGCGAGCGATTGGTCCGAAGAAGCGCATCAACAGCCCACGAGAGTTTAAGTGTTTCTCCAACTCTTCCTCGTTATAGGCGCCTTTGCGCATTTGAATAAAAACTTTAACTATGGAAAGTAAGATAATTAGATTTAGAATTGCGATGAGCATTAAAAAGACACCACTAATACTCGTACCGATTAGCCCCGTGTAGTGGTGCAAACTTGACGTATCGTCCTTGAGCTGGGCACCGAGAGCTTTAATTCCAAAGTTAAGAAATATTGCAAGGACAAACACGACCGATGAATGACCGAGAGAGAAGAAGAAACCAACAGCTAATGGGCGCTTTCCTTCAGACATTAATTTTCTTGTTGTGTTATCTATTGCGCTGATGTGATCGGCGTCGAAGGCGTGGCGCATACCCAATGTGTATGCAAGGGCCGCAGTACCCCAGCCAAAGAGCGAGCCATCACTGAGTATGTAGTTGCCCGTGGTCGCCTTCCACATGAGCAGCGCTCCGGCAATGTGAAGAAATGCTATGAAGCCAAACATTGCGGCCATACGGCGCCATTCCCCAGGGCTTAACCTCTGGCGAAGGGATTGAGGTGGCTTTACTACTAGATTCATAGCTGCCCCTTCCTAGATGCGAATCGTTTGCAAGTAGAAAGCGTAAAGCAGGCTCGCAGGCCTGTCTATTTGAAATCAACCTAGAGTTGGAGCGTGAAGTATTTCTTGGCCCTGTGCCTTATGGCTGGCATGTTGGGTGCACCTTCTGCCACGGCCGCGAGCTGTGACTGGGATCAGAGCCCCGGGTGGGTGCAGCGCGAGAATGCTAAGAGCGGAACTGCTCAGTGGGCCGACGCAATCCCTCTACGTTTTAGTGCAGATTTCACTCGGCGAAAAACTAAGCCACGTGTTGAAGGCTATTTCGGAGCAACAAGTGTTGGATGCGGAGAAAAAACACTTCTCACGATTATTGGTGCAGCAAGTGCAGATATTTCAATTTATCGCATTGGTTATTATAAAGCTGCAGGCGCTCGCCTAGTGATGACGATTAAATCCGCTACAAGTTTTACACCGAGTTCAAAAACACCTCCAGGAGAGTATTTAGTTAAACTCATTTCTCCGGGACGAGCTTCGAGCTTTGTTCCAATTGTTGTGAAGTCGCAATCAGTAAAGAACGACATTACCTTTGTCTCATCGGTTTTTACCTGGCAGGCTTATAACCAGTGGGGTGGGACATCGCTATACAAAGGCGCTGATGGCACACGAGAAACTCGCGCCGAGTCCGTGACTTTTAATCGACCATTCGACGGAGATGGCGCCGGCCAATTTAGATATATGGAAGAGCCACTTGTTCATTTAATTGAACAACTGGGTATCGATACACAATATATAACCGATATCGATTTAGATAAGGCAGAGCGAATTAACTCGGGGTCGATAGTTC
>Ga0208566_1001803_pt1 | contig 11995 bp, 9 predicted proteins | sample PL_2010_150m_FD_184159 | JGI IMG/M metagenome (GOLD analysis project Ga0208566, IMG submission 184159) | Freshwater microbial communities from Powell Lake, British Columbia, Canada to study Microbial Dark Matter (Phase II) - PL_2010_150m... | ecosystem: Environmental > Aquatic > Freshwater > Lake...
AGTCAGAGTACTTATATACTGGAAGATACCACTATCCTTTCCAACAGGCACGGTGCCTCCATCAATAATTTAACTGTCAAAAGTATAGGGAACCATTGGTCGATCGGAGAAAGAGCCCATATTTCAACCGATTCCTATTCGAATAATCGGTTGAGTTGGTCTTTCTATCCTGCAATTGAATATGATTATTTCGATTATGCTGAATCAAACCGAAAGCAGCTGGTATTTCAATATCGGATTGGTTATGGCTATAATTACTATAGGGACACCACCCTTTACAATAAGATTGAGGAAGGACTTTTCCAACATCAATTATCAGTAGCTTTGCAGATTCGCCAACCTTGGGGCAGCATTTACAGTTCAGTTCAGGGCTCAAATTATCTTCATGATTGGTCGAAAAACAGCTTAAGTGTTGGGGCGGGCTTGTACTTTAGGATTTTAAAGGGTCTTTCGCTGTCTGTTCAGGGAAATGCCGCCCTGGTTCACGACCAGTTATCTTTGCCAAAATCGGGAGCCACCCCAGAAGAAATATTATTGCGTCAACGGCAGATTGCCTCACAATATCAATTAAGTCTGGAATTCGGACTTAGCTACACCTTTGGATCGATTTACAATAACATTGTGAATCCACGAATGGCAGGGGAAAATTAGATCCTTGCAGGATTTCTTTGAGCTACAGGATTCCGACAGAATCCCGAAATACCTTTGATTGGTAATTCATTTAAATCAATAGTATTATGAAAAAGAAATTATTATCGGCATCATTAACCGCAATAGCCTTAATGGTGATTCTTCCAGCCTGGGCCCAGAAAACGGAAGTCCCTGAAGTTGCCAAGAAAGCTTTTGCAACCAAGTTTACTGAGGCAAAAAGTGTTAAATGGTCTTCAGAATCAGCCACAGAATTTGAAGCTGAATTCAAATTGAACGGAAAAGAAATGTCGGCCAATTTTAACAAAAAGGGTGAATGGCTGGAAACTGAAGTATCCGTTGAAAAAGCCGATCTCCCGGCAGCGGTTCTGAAAACTATAGAAAGTCAGTTCGCAGGGTACAAGCTTGATGAAATTGCCTCTGTTGAAACACCCGGAATGAAGGCCTTTGAAGTTTCCCTGGCCAAGGAAAAAGAAGAAATCGAAGTGACTATTGACCCAAAGGGCAAGGTGATCAAGAAAACAGATGCCAAAGAGGAAGAGGAAGAAGATGCCGAGGTAGAAGGTAAAGAAATTAAAGTTTCGGAAGCTGTTACGTCAGCTTTCTCCAAAAAATTTCCGACTGCTCAATCGGTTAAATGGGGCGAGGAAAAAGAAGGAGATGCTGAAGCTGATTTTGAGGCTGAATTTAAATTGAACGGGAAAGAAATGTCGGCCAATTTTAACAGCAAAGGTGAATGGCTGGAGACAGAATTAACCGTCGAAAAAACCGATCTCCCTGCTAATGTGCTCAAGACTATCGAAAGTCAGTTCGCAGGGTATAAACTTGGTGACATGGCCTCTGTTGAAACTCCTAAAATGAAGGCTTTTGAGATTTCCCTGAAAAAGGGGAAAGAAGAAATTGAAGTGGTTATCGACCTGCAAGGAAAGGTGATCAAAAAGGTAGATGCCAAAGAGGAGGAAGAAGAAGAGGAGAAAGAAAAATAGGGGAAATCTTCTTTTTGCCGGAATTTCTCCTTCCCGATAAATCTTCTAAACTGTACCGGTTTCAAGAACCGGTCCGGTTTTTCTATATTTACCCCTAAAATCTTTTCAGCCCAGACCCAACCATTTTCGAAACGGATAGTCTTGTAAGTATAAAATTGGAAGCATTAGTTTTAACTAATATTATCAGGTCCTGTCTCGAAGGGAATGAATCAGCCCGGCGGGCTTTATATGCAAAATACGCTCCATCAATTATGGGTTTATGTTTTAGATATTCAAACTGTAAAGCTGATGCTGAGGAAATACTTCAGGAAAGTTTTATTAAAGCATTCCAGAATCTGCATCGCCTGAATGATCCTGAAAGATTTGAGTGGTGGTTGAAAAGGATTGCGGTTAACAGCGCAATCACATTTTACAAGAAAAACCGACGGTTGATACATAGAAGGGATGTAGAGCATTTTGAAAACATGTTAACCGATTCTTTTAGTATCGACAAGAAACTTGAATTGGATGAAGTCTTGACCATTATACAGCGGTTACCTGAAAAAATGAGACTCGTAATAAACTTATACGCCATTGATGGCTATACTCATGAAGAGATTTCTACGATGCTTAAAATTTCAATCGGAACATCAAAGTCTAATCTTTTTGATGCGCGAAAACGGCTTGTTAAGGAATTAGGAAAAACAGAGGAGAATTCTAAATGAAGAAAATCTACCCAGACCAAGACATAGATAAGTTCTTAAAACAAACATTTGATGGGTTCCAGGTGACCCCTCCGGAAAAACTCTGGGACAATATAGAGCTGAAGCTTGATGACAGTAAGGCCAAGCCTTCAGGCAAGCCCAAAAAATCAAACAAAGGATGGTTGACCGGTGGCATTATACTATCGATGATCGGGTTATTGATATTGATTATTCATCCAGATCCTAAAAAAACTCTTCCTACATATCAACCGGAAAGAACGGATATGGCCATAGAGAATCCTGCTGAAATCAAGATAAGCCCGCAACCGGCAGCCAGTAACTTGCCCGAAAAATCAAAAATTGAAAAAGCTCAGACAAAACCCACTCAAGATTTTGTTACTCCAAGAGATACAGCCAAGCTTTTCGCAACATTGACACCCAGTATAACCTACACCAGAATGCCCGTTTTAAATGATTACCCAACCATCACGATAGCGGGCCTGGATAAAAATATTCAACCTCTACGGGCGTCAGGATCAGGCGGAACATCTGTCACTCCCCTAAAAAAGCCAATGGATACCCCCCGGATTAAAATTCACAATGGGCTTAGACTTCAATTACCAAAATTTGCTATTCCTGATCTTTTCCCAGGTAATTCATTCTCAGACCGACTTGATTTCGGACTGACCATGACTCCCCAGTATTCCTCAAGAATATTATTCTACAAATCCCTGCAATCTCAAACCTCATCGGATATTGCTGACTTTAATTCCTCCGAAGATGGAGCATTTTCGTTTTGCTCGGGATTCTTTTTCAGCTTTAATGTCAACAAATCATTCGATATAGTATTGGGGGTTAACTATTCCAGTTTTAACCAACACCTGAGTATCGACAGCCTCCGTAGAGAGGCCATTGGTGTTAATGAATACCTGGTCCGTTCATCACCTGGGAACCTGCGTTTTACTTATTCAAGTACAGCACCGTTGACAAACGAAGCTTTGTTAAATACCATGCTGACATTCTCTTCAATTGATTTGCCATTATCATTGAAATACAGGATGTTCAAGAATTTCTACCTGAATTTCGGGGTCCTGTATTCCCGGTTGGTCAATACAAACATTAATATCCGCGCAACCGGCTTCAATGGTAATTTCACAACTTCAGCCATTTCCGGATTGCGTGCGAACAATTTTGGACTCCTTGGGGGAGCAGGTTACAGTAAAAACCTGACAAACCGTCTCAGGCTTGACGTGGGAGCTGACTGCAGATTATTACTATTACCCATAAATACGGAGGCAACAGTTAAATACCTGCCGGTTGTGTTTGGGTTAAACATCAGTCTTAGTTATAAACTTAGCGGTTCCCGAAATAAATAATGGAAAGCGTACCCAACCCATTTGGGGACCTCGAAGTCTTAGAGATATAATCAATTTGGATTCTGAAAATGGAAAAAATAGGGCAGAACAACAGTTTTTATGTTGAACCTGAAAAGGAAGGAGCAGGATTTATGTCACGATATCCTGAGACTACAAAAATGACCTGGTCAGTTAGAAAATTTCACAAAGAGGAATTGTATGTTTCCAAGAAAATGGAAAGTAACGTTTATGAAGCCGGAGATGTGGTAATGGTGATGGTAACAAAAGTTGCGAATCATACCAGAATTTACACTGCAGACAACAAGTTCCTTCGATTATACAAAGGTGATATTATCGTTGGCACATTAGGATACAGGTATGCATCTGACGCTTTTCACGCAAACTCAATCGATCTTTCAAATCTTCATTTGTTAACCAATTCAGGACTAATTGGCACTGTTACAAGCCGCCATTCAGAGACAATCGAACCAACCCGATTGAAATTAATTGGAATTGTTTCAGACCATAAGGATTTTGAACCTATTAATTTGAAATCAGCCCTCTTTAAACCAGGCAAAAAAGGTTTGACTTATCCTCCGGTAATTTTCGTTATCGGAACAGGGATGAATAGTGGAAAGACTACCACTACAGCAAGAATCGGACATTCATTAGTGGAAAATGGTCTTTCGGTATCCTTATTAAAAGTAACCGGAAGTGTTGCTTACCGCGATCTCTTCGAATTTGAATCAACAGGTGCGCGATATACTGCCGATTTTAGTGATTATGGCTTCCCTTCAACTTATATGTGTCCACAGGAGGAACTGGTTGGTTTATATTCACGGATGCTCGAGGATACGCTTTCATCAAAACCTGATGTAATTCTTGTCGAAATTGCAGACGGAATTTTACAAAGAGAAACGCAGCTCCTATTAAAGTCCAACTTGGCTAAATCGACCAGTGTTGGGGTAATACTGACAGCGCCTTGTGCTTGCTCTGCTTTAACACTGGTGGGAAAAGTTAAGGAATTGAACTATTCTCCCATTGCTGTTTCCGGAATAATTACCAATTCGCCACTATTTGTTGAAGAGTTTGCAACGTATGACAGTACCCCTGTATTGGATACCAATGGTAATCGTCATCAATTTGTTGACCTGATATCTAGGCGTCTGGAAATCCCCGTACTCGTATAATTTAATCGATGCACAATCACAGCGCAGAAAAGCATTTATCCTGGGTTGCCATTTTAAAGCCCTATTTGAAGCCATTCTATAGGACAATCATATTGGCAATGGTATTTATGATCATCGATTCTTTTCTCACGGCTTTACGTCCGTGGCCATTAAAGGTAATCATAGACAAGGTCCTTAACGGTCACAATATAAAAATACCATTTATTGCCGATTGGATTAATAATAGTGCATTAAGCAGCATGTCTATCCTATATGTAGCCTGCATTGCCATGTTAGTCATAGCAATTGGCACAGGTACATTCTCGTATCTGTTCACACGGTTGATGGGCAATTTTTCACAACGGTTCATTTTTAACTTAAAAATTGACACATTTCATCATTTGCAGGGGCTTTCATTGCATTTTCATACACAAAAAAGGCTTGGCGATATCATGACCCGATTAACCTCTGACATTGATTCATTACAAGTGCTTACCGCAAAAGGAGCCATGCTGTTTTTAACCAATTTTTTTCTGATGTTTTCGAGGCTTGTCATGATGTTCTGGTTGAATTGGAGGTTTTCGCTTATTGCTTGTGCTGTATTACCATTACTATTCTTGATGATCTGGTGGCATACGACAAAAATCCAGTCTGTATCCAGAGTTGCGCGTGCCAGTGATGGTGAGATGGCATCCATTGCTCAGGAAACGCTCGGTTCAATAAGCATCGTTAAAGGGCTGGCACAAGAGAAAAGACAAGATCAACTCTTTATCAAACAAGGTAAAAAAAGCCTGGAGGGTTATATGGAACGCGTTACTCATCAGGCGCGTATGGCTCCAATAATTGATCTATTGGCTGCCGCCGGATTAACTCTGGTGATGTTTTTTGGAGCAAAAGGAGTTATGGCAGGCAATGTTACGATTGGGGATATGATTGTATTCTTTTTTTATGTTTCCAATTTTTATAGCCCCCTGCAAGCCATGTCGCGACAATTTGGCAATTTCTCAAATGGTATTGCAGGTGCTGAACGTGTAGCAGAGGTATTGGCAAAAGATAGCTATGTAAAACAGAATAAGAATGCAAAAAGTGCGCCTCGATTTACAGGTCAGGTTGAATTTAAAAATGTTTCATTTGAATATGAACAAGGACAAAGTGTTTTAAAAGACATTTCATTGACTATCAAGGCCGGGGAACACATTGCAATAATTGGAGCTACCGGTGCCGGCAAAAGTACAATAGCCAGCTTATTATTACGGTTTTATGACCCGATAAAAGGATCCATATTGATTGATGGAATTGATATCCGGGAATTTTCAATTGATTCACTCCGTAATCAGATTGGACTTATTTTACAAGACTCTTTCTTATTAGCCGGAACGATCCGCGAAAATATAACTTTTGGATGTAAAGAGATTCCCGAAGAAGCTCAAATCATTAATGCGGCAAAAGCAGCTGGCGCTCATGAGTTTATTAATGAATCACCAAAGGGATATGACAGTCATGTTTCGGAAGGTGGTGCTAACCTTTCGGGAGGACAGCGACAAAGAATTGCCGTTGCCCGCGCCATTATTCGTGACGTTCCGATTCTATTGCTGGATGAACCGACAAGCAAACTGGACAATATTTTCGAAGCATCCGTTCTCGAAACATTGAAAACCAGACCCCACCAACCAACTGTTATCATGATTACACACTCACTGCGTGCGGCCAGCATGGCCGACACCATTGTCATATTGGAAAATGGTAAAATTGTCGAATATGGCTCACCTGAAGAATTGGGTAATAATGGGGAGAAATTTAATAAATACATTCAAGCCGGAATATTTGTAAAATAAAATTTTAGCAACCGATTATTAAGAAAATATCGAAATATTACAAATAAATGATAAATCGAATTATTTTGAATTTAACGACAAAGAATAAAAGAAAAAATATTTCAGAATGCAAGGCTCTGGTATTTATTTTATTAATATATTTTTTTATATTCATCCAGGTGAATCACGCATTTTCTCAAAATAGCCAAGCTGATTCAAGTACAGTCATACCTGCAAGCACCGGCCCATTAATGGTTTTACAACCGGGGTTAGGAATACGTTATAAGATCAATAAGAAAATAAGGCTGTACCAGTATTTTAGAAGCTATAACTACCTCAATGACAAAACAAGAAACTTCGAAGAAATTAGTTTTGGCGCCACGTACAATATTGGTAAAATTAATAGATTCTATTTTACTTCCACTTTAGGTTACTTGCTTACTCTCGGCAACATTTACAATATTCATGAATTCAGACCCAAATTCTATTTTACTACCAGCTATCACCTGAATCATGCCCGGTTGGAATTCCAAAACAGGTTGGAATATCGTTTGAAAATTGGAGGGAATTCTGGCGCATCATTACGGTACCGGCCAAGGTTTCTGGTAGGATTACAATACAATTTGGGAAAATTTCAACTTTCACCATATATTTATGACGAGCTATTTATAGGCGAAAATGGTTTTAGTGAGCACCGCACAAAACTTGCATTATCAGTCAGATATGAAAACTTGAGTTTTACGGCGGGTAATTTGTTTAAAATTAAAAGGACGAAAGGATTCGTTGAAAACCGGACATCCCTGGACATTAGTTACACCATTCCAACTCGTAAAAAAATAATTAATAAATAATTGATTGTTACATGCCAATCGACAGTATTGATAATCAATGCCCCATGCCTTTAGCACAAGTATATCTTTGGACTCCTGATCCAACGCTTCCTTTGGGAGGTTCAATTCAGAAGTCTATTGTTCCGCTTCGGTGGGTCAATCCATTTCAGTTTGATGACGCTTGGCTGTCAAGCCAATATGCTGTGATCAAAAATGCCGGCCTCATTAACCTACCCGACGATCTTTCCCCTGCTTTTATAACTTCGCCTCTTGGTGATGCCCAACCCAATTCAGAGGGTAATTTCATTTTTGAACCGTATAATGGAGGAGGAAGAATGGACAAAGAACCTCTGGTTGACGAATGGAGAAGGCATAAAAATATACAGGTTTCACGATTTGGAGAGGTAAATACATTTTATCACATCAACAAAATCGCTTCCTATGTCGATGAGCTTCTGAAAGAACTTGGAGAACGTCCTTTCCCTCGTGTAAAAGTATTAGTGAATGCACATCCAGCAATTTATAAAAAAGATGGATTAATAGACGGTTATCGAAAACCGGAAACGGGAAAATGGTTGCCTTTTCAGGGGGGCCATTATCGTTTATCGTCCGAAAATTTGGCAGATATACCAGAACCTCTCCCCATTTCGCCTTCCGGAGAAATTCATCTTGGCCCTGGCAGATGCCTTACAGAACAAGGAGCTTTACCTGAATATGCAAATTGCAACTACCGGTGTAATTCTTCCCATAACGCAGGAATAATTTATCACGAATACGGTCATCACATTACAAGACACACTGCAGATTTTATGGCCAATCGTTTCCAAGCTCCGCACAGGCAAAGTAATCGAAAATCGGATCTCGACGAGGGCTATAGTGACTATTGGGCAGCTACACTGCTTGATTGTTCTCATATTTGGGCCTGGCATCGAAAACATGACGCCATAGAAATTCATCCTCGAAGCCTGTCTTCTAAAAAAACTATGGCTGATTTTGTTGCAGGAAGTAATGCTGAACCACATTTAAACGGAACCATTTTCGGTGCCACATTGTGGGATATTCGAAAAAAGTTTTGCGAAACCTATTCTGATGGCGCCAATAAGATGGATCTAATTGTTTTAAAATCTCTCATCCTAATAGGTCATTTGCAGGATTCTGCTTACAACCCTACAAAAAACGGTACTCAAAAATGCCGGTCGGGGTTTGCCTTGGGTCTTGCTGCTTTGATAGAAGCTGATCAAATCTGTTTTAAAGGCAATCATACCAAAATAATAAAAAAATGTTTTTCCCAAAGAGGGATAAGTCTTGAAACAACTATTGTTTTCTTATCAGGCAATGGCTTAAATTCGGAATCAAATCCCACCTTCACTTTTTCGGTGAATAGCATAGAAAAATCAATTCGCCATATTTTAAAACAAGAAGTGAAAGCCATTATTCCGAAATCGGATGAACTTTTAACGCGGGATGAATTAGAATCTCAATTACAGGCTAATCATGTCGGGCCATTCGCTTTGACTACTGTTGGAGATATTATGCTTGGTTCAAGAATGAATCAACCCATACAAAAATTTGGTCCTGAATATCCTTTCTTTTCTGTATATCCGATCTTCAGACGAACCAGTATTGTTCTGGGGAATTTAGAAGGTCCGTTTGCAAGGAAAGCTGAAAAACAAGGGCGAAATTATAACTACAAAGTTGATCCCAAAAATACAAGGATTCTTAGACGCGCAGGATTTAATGTGATGACCATGGCCAACAATCATTTATTGGACTGTGGCCGGCTTGGGGTTATAGAAACATTTTCAACCCTTAAAAAACATGGGATCAAGTTCATCGGTGCTGGAGAAAATGAAGACAGTTCGCACACTCCTGCAATTATGCAAGCAGGAAAATATAAAATAGGCTTATTAGGATATTATTGGAACTCCAGAACATCGGCTCGGGGCAATAAACCCGGAAGTGCCATGGATACATGGGAACATTTGGCCAACGATATCCGTAAATTACGCTCCTTGGTTGATAGGGTGGTTGTTACTGTGCATTGGGGTGTTCCTTACGAGCAATACCCATCAGAAGAAGACCAAAAGAAAGCCCATTTTTCAATTGATTGTGGTGCGGATATAATTATTGGGCACCACCCGCATATTATCCAACCTTTTGAAGTATATAAAAATCGTCCAATTTTTTACAGTATCGGAAATTTTGCTTTTGGCTCAGGTAACAGCAAAGCCGAATCAATAATCGTGGCAATTGATTTTCAGGATACGCTGACCGACCTTACAATTTTCCCGGTCTATATAAAAAATCGTGACTGTCGAATAAACTATCAGCCCCGTGTATTAACAGGCGACCCGGCCAGGAAAAGTATTAACAGACTAAAAAAAATATCAGGCTTGTCGGGGAAAAGTATTCTTATGAAAGAAAATACGGGAAAGATAATAATCCCAATTTAGCTCATCACTGCAACCCGAATTCAGATTATTGCTTTTACCCTTGAACACCAGGTCAATAGTTAAGTATCTGCCAGTTGGTTCGGTTTAAACATCGGTATTAGCTATAAACATACCGGTTCCGGAAATAAATAGAAAAGCTTACCCAACCATTTCCGGGGCTTCGAAGTCTTAGAGATATAAACAATTAAATATTCTTTGTGAAAACAAAAATGAGAGTCTTAACCATTGCGGCAGTTCCTCCTGGACTTGCCTTCACAGGCTGAATATGGGCAACGAGTACAAAATGAAACAAGAAAATATAAATAATAAGATTGGACTTTTTTTAATGGTTTTTGCTCTTCTAATTATTGGTTGTAGCAAAGATCCAATTCTTAATCCTGAAATCGGCACTTTTACGGATTCCCAGGATAATCATGTTTATCAATGGGTTCGCATCAGCGGACAAATTTGGATGGCGGAGAATCTGGCTTACCTGCCCTCAGTAAGTCCTTCATCAGCTAAATCAGAAACTTCCTACTATTTCTATGTCTATGGTTATGAAGGAACCAGCATAAGTGAGGCTAAAAACCTCACGAATTACAGCATTTATGGAGTTTTGTATAACTGGCCAGCGGCAATGAATGGGGCATTCAGCAGCACGATGAATCCCAGTGGTATTCAAGGAATCTGCCCATCGGGTTGGCATTTGCCGAGTGATGCAGAGTGGACTGCTTTAATTGCTTACCTAGGTAGGTCTGCTGGGAGTAAAATGAAAGAAACTGGAATTAACCATTGGACGAGCCCAAATTCCGGAGCCACTAATGCAAGCGGTTTTACGGCTTTACCGGGCGGCTACCGAGGCCTCAATAGGCGCTTTAATAATTTGGACGACATCGCCCTCTTCTGGGCGGCCTCCGAGTACGACGCATTGCGCGCCCGTTACTGTTCCCTGCGATACTACACTGAAAGCGTGCACCGGGACTTCAGCAACAAGAGTCGCGGGTTTTCCGTGCGCTGCGTTAAAGACTAAGTGTGCACAGAGGCTGATTCAGGGCGCAACGGCACATTGCGCTAAACAACTGAATCAGTGAACTATAATCGAGATGGTGGAACTCAGTAAACCACTATAAAGCGTATCGAATGACAGGTATGTCTGCGGAGGTCGAGCGAACAGACTGGCTGAGCTACCCGACGGAGAACTTTACAGGGAGGAAAACAGAGATGAACCACCGACAGGGGCTAACAGGAGAATCTGTCAAACCACCCGGCGGTGCTTCTATCCAACGATAGAGGTGTTGAACGGACTGGGAAAAGGGATGCTGAAAGAAGCATTTCAGGTGTTTATACAAGAGCTGAACGAAAGTGAACTGTCCGATGAGGTGTCGAAATGACTTAGACAGTGTCAGAAACCGGGGCGCCTTAGTTCACCCCGGGACGAGTGCAGGGGTTACCTGAGAGAGAAATTGCCTGCGCGGGCACTCGGCATAAAGGCAGCAGGACTTGTATATGGGCTTGGTTATGGAACTGTGGAAGCCACCCGACGATGGAAATCGAAACGACGCAAACGGAAAACCGTGAGGTTAAAAGTAGAAAAGCGTAGGGTGGTGGCGGATGAAGCCGTAGTAGCTACGAAGTTCTTGTAATGAGAATGGAGCCAAGGGCTTCACCAGATGGGATTTAACAAGTACAACAACTTAACAAAAGGATGATTGGGGAGTTAAAGACGAGAACGCAACCGGTAAGTAAAGAACAGGTGTGGTCAGCGTGGAAGCATATAAGGAAAGGAGGCAAAGGCATGGGCATCGACCAGGTCAGCCTTCAGGAAATTGACGCCAACCCACGTAAATACCTGTATCCTTTGTGGAACAGACTGGCCAGTGGGAGTTATTTCCCGCCACCGGTCAAGGAAGTGCCCATCCCCAAAGGAGAAGGCAAAGTCCGGATGTTGGGAATACCGAAGTTGCTTTCATACTACTTTATTACAGTTAGTTGTCGGAATAGATTTCCTGTCACAAATATAAGGTTGAATTCCTTATTATAATTTGAATGATGAAGATATTAATAGAACAGGCAGATAC
>Ga0208566_1001804_pt1 | contig 11995 bp, 9 predicted proteins | sample PL_2010_150m_FD_184159 | JGI IMG/M metagenome (GOLD analysis project Ga0208566, IMG submission 184159) | Freshwater microbial communities from Powell Lake, British Columbia, Canada to study Microbial Dark Matter (Phase II) - PL_2010_150m... | ecosystem: Environmental > Aquatic > Freshwater > Lake...
GGCGTCGGCGATGTGGTGTCGCTCTTGCTCGGGCCGATGGTGGCGGCCTGCGGTGGATTCGTGCCGATGATTTCGGGCCGGGGCCTGGGGCACACCGGGGGAACACTGGACAAGCTCGAGGCCGTGGCCGGCTACTGCGCGACGCCGGAGATCGGCAAGTTCCGCGAGGTGGTGCGCCAGGTCGGGGTCGCAATCATTGGCCAGACCGCCGAACTGGCGCCATCGGACAAGCGCGTGTATAGCATTCGCGACGTGACTGCCACGGTGGAATCGGTGGCGATGATCACCGGCTCCATCCTCTCCAAGAAGCTTGCGGCCGGACTCGACGCGCTGGTAATGGACGTGAAGGTCGGCTCGGGCGCTTTCATGCCGACGCCGGAAAAATCCCTGGAGCTTGCACGGGCCATCGTCCATGTCGGCAATGGTGCAGGAATGCGCACTACTGCGCTGCTGACCGACATGAATGAATCGCTGGCGCCGAGTGCCGGCAATGCGCTGGAAGTGCGGCTCGCCCTCGACTACCTGAGCGGCCGCTCCCGGCCGGCGCGATTGCACGAGGTGAACCTGGCCCTATGTGCCGAGATGCTGGTGCTCAGTGGCATCGCGGCGAGCAATGCCGAGGCGCAGGCACGGCTGCTCGTCGCACTGGAGTCAGGCGAGGCGGCCCAACGCTTTGCGCGCATGGTGAGCGCCTTGGGCGGGCCCGTGGACCTGTTCGAGCGACCCGACAAGTATCTCGATGCAACCCCGCTGGTGGTGCCAGTGCCCGCCAGCCGAGCCGGTTTTGTTACGCGATGTGATTGCCGCGCGCTGGGACTGGCGATCGTCGGTCTGGGAGGCGGTCGGACCCGCCCGACCGACAGCATCGATTTCGCCGTGGGCCTGAGCGAGCTGATTCAGATCGGAGACCCTGTCGAGCGCGGCCAGCCGCTGGCGTTGGTCCATGCGCGCAACGACGACGCGGCGCAGCGCGCGGTGCGGGAAGTACTGGCCGCGTTCGAGATCGGCGATGTCGCGCCGTTCACCAATCCGCTCGTCTGCGACCGCATCGTCCCGTAGCGCAGCGACTTCACGATCACGACTTGCCCAGGTGTTCAGGACCGAAGCTTTCCGGCAAGAGTTGCTGCAGCGTATATGTCGGTCCCAGCGCGTGTTCGTTGGCGGTGAAGATGGGCGTGTCCGCGTCGCAGAACTCCCGCAGCTTTTGCCGGCAACCGCCGCAAGGGGTGATCCAGGCAGCACCGGTACCCACCACGACGACGGCACGCGCGCGTCGGCCGCCATTCGCCACCATCGCGCTGAGCGCTCCCGCCTCGGCGCATAGGCCCTCGGGATAGGCGGCATTTTCGACATTGCAGCCGGCATGAATCCGCCCATGTTCATCGAGCACAGCCGCACCCACAAGAAACCTGGAATAGGGGGCGTAGGCCTGCTCGCGTGCCAGGCGCGCCGCCTCGACGAGGGCTTGTTTTTCCGATGCAGATAGCGTGGGCAGGGTCATGGCGAGTCGCACAAGTTAAGCAATTCGAGGTTCAGTATAGCGGCGTCTGCCTGGGAATTTTGCGCCGGAGCCAAAATCACGTAGACTTGACGGACCCCATAAACAACTGACGTCCGCAACGCTCCCATGGTCCCCATAGACCCCACCGCCCTGTCTTCTCTCCACGTCGTTACTCACCCGCTGGTGCAACACAAGCTCACCCTGATGCGCAAGAAGGACGCCAGCACCAGCAGCTTTCGCCGGCTGCTCAATGAACTGTCCACGCTCATGGTCTATGAGGTGACGCGCGACATGGCGACGCACGACGTGGTGATCGAGACCCCGCTCGAAACCATGACCGCCAAGCAGATCGATGGCAAGAAGCTGGTCTTTGCCAGCATCCTGCGGGCCGGAAACGGCATCCTGGACGGCGTGCTTTCGGTGGTGCCCGGCGCGCGCGTCGGCCACGTCGGACTCTATCGTGATCCCAAGACCCTGCAGGCCGTGGAGTACTACTTCAAGATGCCCAAGAACATGCACGAGCGCGACGTGATCGTGGTCGACCCCATGCTGGCCACCGGCAACAGCGCCTCGGCCGCCGTGGCGCGCATCAAGCAGTGCAAGCCGAAGAGCATCAAGTTTCTGTGCCTGCTCACGTGTCCCGAAGGCGTCAACACCATGCACCGCGAGCACCCGGATGTACATGTCTTTACCGCCGCAGTGGATCGCGAACTCAACGACCACGGCTATATCCTGCCCGGCCTGGGGGATGCGGGGGACCGGATATTCGGCACCCAGTAGACGGGTACTCTCGTTCCATGATTGATTTCCCGTTGTGCAAAGCACAGTGCCGATGGGATATTTGACGTCAGTCCGAGTCCGGCCACGACCCGCCATCCAAGAAAGTTATTGATAGCGGTCATGTAATCGACTCGGATCCTTCATTTGGCTACCTCACTGGCCGGCAAACAACGGGCCAAACAACCTTGCTCCAAATCGGCACGACGTTCCCATCGACACCGACGACCGGAATCCGAACGGACTTTTGATCCGCAGGAAGAGCGGCGCCCGACGTAGGCTGTTGGAGACCCGGAAGATACAGAATCAACGGATCCGACAAGACAGCATCACGCGCCTTGATCATCGAACCGAATGCACCGATCCTTTGGAAATTGTTGCTAGGGCCGGCGGTCAGACTCAGGTGCAGGTGCGGGTAACCGGCCGCACCATAGTGCCCGCCGACGGTGCCTGTCTTACCGGACGATGCGATTTCCTGCCCGACACGAACGCGGTCTCCCTCGTTCAATGCTGGGAGGTCGGAAAGGTGCTGATACTTCGTGAAGGTCCAGAACGGCAGCCCGGTATCCTCTGGCGCGTGCATGAGCCAGAGGAAGATGCCTTCGAGATGTCCGCCTTGTCCCTTGGCGATCACGGTCGCCCCGGCGACGGCAAGCAGCGGTGTTCCCTCTTGTAACGTGATATCTATTCCGCCGTGGAGACCGCCAAACCTGTCGTCCCGCCGACTGCTCCCGTCATATCGGTAAGGTGAGGCGAACGGGGACGCGATCGGGGGGCAAACTTGCTCTTCTGGAAAGACTGCCTTCAATCCCGTGGCTGAGACATCACCGCTTCGCCGTTCAACCGCTTCCGGCCGTGTCGCCGCTTCCAGCGTCTGATCATTGACTCCCCTGCGGCCGGGGCCGCGTAGTTGCGCATCTGCGGGCGTTGCGAGGGTCTCCAGCGCTAAGAGAAGCAGCAAACCGGTGAATGCATAAGATCGACGTGACGGTTTCATCAATCCTCCCGAAGAACAATGTCATTCCGACGGCGCGCACGGTCTGGCGCGAGCATACACCCGGTCGGGTGCGCTTGGAAGACGTGGGCGGACGCCGGGAGTTAATGTGAGGCCTAACCCGCGCTTCGAGAAGATTGCTCCGGTGGCGAACCGGCTCCGCACCCCTCAATCCGTTCGTTCTTATTGAAGGTAACCCTTTACCAAGCGCGAGAGTCGGCTATGGGTCTTCAAGACCCGGTCGCGAGGGGCGGCTTGCCTGCAGCGAAACCCAAGCGGCGGCAATCTGGCGGCGAAATCGCCAGGGCGTCCGGCTCTGGCCGGCCACGAACAGTCACTTAAGGAATCACTCCACAGCCGACACTGGCCCTTTCCGGATGCCCTTTCCGGATGATTGATAAGGGGAACCGGATTGGGTAATCAAAAAATTATTCCCTATCTTAGTGGCAAGTCTGATTAGTGGATTGGCCCGATGTACTTTCTCGCGACGACGATATGATCATAATTAACGCTGTTCACGAGCCCGGTCGGGTCATTGTCCACAAAGTGCATCAACTGGAAGTAGTTCCACTTCAGGTTTTGATCGCTGCGCCACTGGAATCCCTCAAACGGAGTGCCGGCCGTGTCGGGTTGAAAGTTGTCTTCCGTCCAGGTGCCGACAGTGCCCTGTTTGACGCGTGACACCTCAACACCATTGATCCACATGGCGATCTCGCCCGTGTATCCCGAGACCGGGTCGTTCAGTGTCAGCTGCACCTCGATGCAATTCCACTCGCCGGTGTTGATCGCCACCTCCGGCGAGTTGATAAAGCTATTCCCATAGTAGATTCCCGGGTAATACGAGGTGCCGCGCTGGTGCATCCAGTAGTTATAGAAATCCACGGTGGATCTCTTGGTGGGTCCGGTCTTTCCCTGTGACAGTTCTGCGCCGAGGGAGAAGAAATCTGAACCGTTTGGGCGAATGCCGGCGATCGCGCCCGGTACGGTAGACGATGGCGGATAGCTTCCGCCGACGCGAGGGCCCGAGTGATGGAATGTCCCGGTCGTGTTGTATTTCACATACCATCTGGCAAAAACCGTCCCGTCGGTACTGTTCGGAAAGTACTTGTACAGCCCTGCCGCACGAACCGTTCCGGAGCCAAGCGGTCCGGCCGTCGTGAAGAGGCGGATGGACTGTCTTCCGGGGCTGTTGGCGGGCCATGTCGTCGTGTCGATCGCTACCGAGTTCGCGGTTGAATTGCTGTCCCAGTTCGCGAAGAGTTCGGCAAGCGTGGCCTCCTCGGCCATTTCGGCGAAGAGAACGTCGGGATCACGCTGAATGTTGGCGTCGCCCGGATACCGTTCGGCGATGCCTGCAACGCTGCTTGCCAGGCATCCTGCTGAAGCGAGGAAGTCCGCCGCCGTGCCGACGTCAATTGGAACCGTGCCATAGTCAGGGGCAAGCACGTAGACGTGATCGTTCGCCGACGAAGTTGCCAGGTAGTTTCCGGTTCCTGAGTAGAACCGGTAATAGTATTGCGCGTAACTTGCCGAGATCCCGCCGGCCGGCGAAAAAAACTGTGGATAAGTGCGCTCGGCCCAACTGAAAAGGCAGTCCGAGTCGGCCGGGTTGGCAGCGGCAGGCCAAGGTGAAAAGTACAGTCCTGTCGTCCACAGAAATAGGCAAATTAGCTTGCGCATGTCGCCCGTCCTCAATCAAATCGAATCGGTACGCTCTCAAATTAACAACTGCTGAGAGCAGTCAACGCCGCCGACAGCATTGCTCGGCTTTGCATGACGCTGAAGCGCCGTTTTAGCATGGCCACGCAATTCTGCAAAATGCTGGCTATCGCCAAAGGTTGAGCGTCAGCTTTTCAATTTCAGCAACTTCCGCTTAGGGTCGAACTGAGTCAGCCAACATAAGTTGAGTCTATTAACAATTGCCAACAAGTGCTGCAACGGGAAATGCGCTCGGGATGGCAACCACGCAATACGCATACCCTGCAAGACTTAGAGCCTATTTCAGTAGGGAGAGTGGTATGCGTTGCAGCCAAATGCGGATGATCGCGCGAAGCGGGCCGCCGGCAAGGTTGCCCCCCTTGCCAAGGGCCGCGACAAAGCGAGCGCCCAATTCGTCTTGGCGCACGCCGCTCTCCCTACTGAAATAGGCTCTTAGTGCCCCTTGAGTGCGTAAATCCCCGGCGCATTGCGCCAATAGCCCTTGTAATCCATGCCGCAACCGAAGAGGAAGCGGTCGGCGACGTCCATTCCCGAGAAATCCGCGCGCATGCCGGGCTCCGCCTTGCGGTCATGGACCTTATGCACCAACACCGCGGTGAGCACCTCGGCCACACCATGCTCGCGGAAATGCTGGCAAATCGCCTTGAGCGTGTGGCCTTCGTCGAGGATGTCGTCGAGGACGAGCACGGTGCGTCCGGGCAGGTCCTGCGTCGGCCGCACGCGCCAGTCCAGATAACTGCCGTTGAGATCGTGGCCATAACGACTGGCGTGCAGATAGGCGGTCTCCAGCGGGAAATCCAGGCGCGGGATCAATTGCCCGGCGATGATGAGTCCACCGTGCATGACGGTATAGACCAGCGGATTGGCGTGCTTCAGGCGATTGGTAATGTCCGCCGCCAGGCGGTTGTAGGCTGAATCGACCTCTTCCGTGGTGGCCAGGCAATCGGCCTCAGCCATGGCGCGGCGTATTTCCTCAAGCAGGGTTTCACTCATGTCCAGGGCTCCAACAGGGCGGGTTGTTCGCGGTCAGCGGGTCAACCCAGGTAGGCGAATTTTAGAACGAAGACGATGGCGATGCCGGAAACCATCGGCGATAATTCGCGCCTGCGCCCGGCCAGCAGCTTGATCGCCGCATACGAAATGAAGCCGAAGGCGATGCCGTTGGCAATGGAAAAAGTGAAAGGCATGGTGATTGCCGTGATGACCGCCGGCGCAGCTTCAGTCAGGTCGTCCCAGTCGATCTCGGCGAGGCCGCGTATCATCAGCACCCCGACATAGCACAACGCCGGCGCCGTGGCATAGGCGGGCACACTGCCCGCCAGCGGCGCGAACACCAGCGCGACGAGGAACAGCAAGGCGACCACCACGGCGGTAAGCCCGGTGCGCCCGCCGACGGCGGTGCCGGCGGCCGACTCGATAAACGCCGTGCTGGACGAAGTGCCCATGCAGGCACCGGCGACGCTGGCCACCGGGTCGGCCAGCAGGACTCGCTTCAGGCGCGGCAACCGGCCGTGCTTGTCCAGCAGGCCGGCACGGTGGGCAACGCCGATCAGCGCGCCCGACGCGTCGAACAGTTCGATAAGGAAAAACGTCAGGATGACCGCGAGCAGGCTCTTTTCGAGCGCGCCGCCGACGTCCAGGGCGAGCCAGGTCGGCGTGAGTGCAGGCGGGATCGCAACCACGCCACCGAGGGTGCTGGTCCCGAGTGCGGCCGATGCGGCCGTGACGGCGAGGATGCCGATGATGATGGCGCCTGGCACCTTGCGCTGTTCCAGCGCCACGATCAGCAGGAAGCCCGCAGCGGCGAGCAGCGCGCCCGAGGCATGAATGTCGCCCAGCGTGACCAGGGTTGCCGGGTGCGCCGCGATCAGGCCGGCATTCTTCAGCCCAATGATGGCCAGGAACAGTCCGATGCCGGCGGAAATGGCGAACTTGAGCGAGCGCGGCGTGGCTTCGACGATCCACTCGCGCAGCTGAAACAGGCTGACCAGGACCAGCAGGCAGCCGGAAATGAATACCGCGCCCAGCGCCTGCTGCCAGCTCACACCCATGCTGCCGACGACGGTGAAGGCGAAGTAGGCGTTGAGGCCCATGCCGGGCGCCAGCGCGATCGGGTAATTCGCATACAGGCCCATGATCGCCGACCCCAGAGCGGCGGCCAGGCAGGTCGCGACGAATACTGCGTCCCTGGGCATCCCCGCCGCCGACAGGATGTCGGGATTGACGAAGATGATGTAGGCCATGGTGAGGAAGGTCGTCAGTCCGGCCAATACCTCGATCTTGACCGTGGTTCCGTGGGCGCTGAGTTCGAAGTAGCGTTCGAGCATGGGCAGGCCCCCGGGAGTTCGATAACCGCCCGTCAGCGGCCCAGATGCAGCAGAACGCTGGCGATAGTCGCGGTCATCAATGTGGCGATGGATCCGCCGAGCACGGCGCGCATGCCGAAGCGCGCCAGGTCGCTGCGACGTTCCGGCACCAGGCTACCGATGCCACCGATCTGGATGGCGATCGAGGAGAAGTTGGCGAAGCCGCACAGGGCATACGTCAGGACCAGGCGCGAGTGTTCGCTGATGGCGCCCGGGCCGGTGCCGACCGGGGTCTGGGACAATTGCAGGTAGGCGATGAATTCGTTGAGTACCACCTTCTGGCCGATCAGCCCGCCGGCGACCACCGCGTCGTTCCATTCGATGCCGATGACCCAGGCCACCGGGGCCAGAACATAGCCGAGGATCAGGCCGAGGTTGAGTTTCGTCGGCGTCGCCCCGGCCGCCGCGCCGGCATTCAGCGCTTCGTTGAGGCTGCGGTAGCCCTCCAGGTGCAGGTCGCCAGCCAGGCCGATAATGTGGTTGATCATGGCGATCAGGGCGACGAAGGCCAGCAGCATGGCGGCGATGTTGATGGCCAGCTTCATGCCGTCCGAGGCGCCGGTGGCGGCGGCGTCGATGACGTTGGCGCTGGTTTTCTCGACATGGACGCTGACCTTCCCCCGGGTCAGCGGCACGCCGGTTTCCGGAATCAGGATCTTCGCGATCAGCAGGGTGGCCGGCGCGGCCATGATGGAGGCTGCCAGGAAGTGCTTGGCGTACAACTGTTGCAAAGCCGCATCGGTGCCAGCCAGCATGCCGATGTAAATCGCCATCACCCCGCCTGCGATGTGCGCCATGCCGCCGATCATCATGGTCAGCAGCTCGGATTCGGTCATCTGCTGGATATATGGGCGCACCGTCAGCGGCGCTTCAGTCTGGCCGATGAAGACGCTGGCGCAGACGCTGGTGGTTTCAGCGCCGGAGACGTTCATGACCTTGGTGATCGCAAAAGCCATGAGTTTGACGACCCACTGCATGACCCCGAGGTGATACAGAATCGCCATAAAAGCGGCGAAGAAAATCACCGTGGGCAGGGCGTGGAAGATGAAGATGAAGCCGAATTTGTCCTGATCGGCCATGCCCCCGAGGACCATGCGCGAACCGGCGTTGGTGAAGTTGATGAGGGTCACGAACAGCTGCCCGAGGCCTTCGAATATTGCACTGCCCCAGGGGGTCAGCAGCACGAAGGCGGCGAACAGCATCTGCAGCACCACGCCGGTGGAGACCAGGCGCCAATCCACCGCGCGCCGATTATTGGAGAACAGCCAGGCGATGGTCAGCAGGCAAGCAATGCCGAAGAGTCCGAAAAGCGCGGTGCTCATGGGGGTGTTTTCCTTGGTTGGGGTTCGTGAGTTTTTAGCCCAGTTTAGCGGGTTCGGGAGGATTCGGGGCAGCCGGTTGTATGGTCTCCCGGGCACCAGCCTCGGGTCTCAATTCATCGGGGAAACTCGCTAACGAATGCCAGCCGACAGCATTTCGTCCGTCGCGGCTCGCCAATTATGCCAGCCATGTTCATGGTGACCGGGTTAACGGGTAGACTGCGTTGCAAGGTACAACCGAGCCCGTCATGAACCCACTGCCCGCCTTCTCCGAAGACCAACTGGACCGCCTCGAGGAGCTGCTCGATTCGCCTGTTTTCAAGGACGAGGCGATGCAGCTGGACGAACTGCAGGCGCTGCTTTGCGCCGTCGTCAGCGGACCAGAACCGATTCCGCCCAGCGTCTGGCTGACGGCGGCCCTGGGGGAGGCGCCGGCCTATGAAAGTGCGGAGCAGGCCAGCGAAGTGCTGTCGCTGGTCATGGGTTTCTACAACAACATCGCCGACACACTGCAGCGGGACGAACCGTGGGAGTTGATCCTCTACCCGTTCGCCGACGATCCGGAGGAGCTCGATTTCGCGGCATGGGCCGACGCCTATATCTACGGGACCCAGTTGGGCAGCGACTGGTATGAGTTTGCCGGCGAAGGCGCTGAGGACCTGTCCGAACTCCTGCAGTCCATGTTCCTGCTCAATGGCATGCTCCGCGAAGACGCCGAGAAGAACCACGAGCGCTGGATTTCGGCGGCGGAGGAGAAGCAGGCGATCAGTCGCGCCCAGGAGGAACTGCCGGAACTGGTGTCGGCCATCTACGATTTCTGGCGCATCCACCGCTCATCCGGGAACGGCCAGACCTTCCGTCGGGACGAACCCGAGGTGGGCGGCAACGATAGCTGTCCGTGCGGCAGCGGCAAGAAGTACAAGCAGTGTTGCGGCAGTCCTGCGCGGCTTCACTAGTGCCCTTCAGAGTATTAGCGCTTAAAGCGCCCCCAGTCTTTCCATCTCGTCGTGCATTTCCAGCCAGCGCTGCTCGGCCTGCTCGACCGCATGCTGCAGTTCATGCTTGCGTTTCAGCAGGCTTTGCGCCGGGGCCGGGTCGGCCGCTGTGCCGCCGCCGCCGGCATACAGCGCCGGGTCGGTCAGGCGGGTCTCGAGCAATACCAGCTCGCTTTGGCGCGAGGCAATCAGCTTTTCGAGCTTGACCGTTTCCCTTTCCAGGCTGCGCCGCTGTTCCAGCAACGCCTGGCGTTCCGCGTGGGCCCGGGCGCGATCTTCGCGGCGCGACTGCTTGCCGGCCGAGGGCGTTGCCGCGGGTGCCGCGGATGACCGCTGTTTCGCCAGCCAGTCCGAATAGTCGTCGAGGTCGCCGTCGAATGGCTGTACCCGGCCATCGGCCACCAGCCACAATTCGTCGGCGGTGGTGCGCAGCAGATGGCGGTCGTGCGACACCAGCACCACGCCGCCTTCGTACTCCTGCAACGCCAGGTTCAAGGCTTCGCGCATCTCCAGGTCGAGGTGGTTGGTCGGTTCATCGAGCAGCAGCAGGTTGGGCTTTTGCCAGATCAGCAGAGCCAGCGCAAGGCGCGACTTTTCGCCGCCGGAAAATCGCCCGCACGGCGCCGACACCATGTCGCCTCGAAAATCGAAGCTGCCGAGATAGGTGCGCAACTCCTGTTCGCGCGTTCGGGAATGAAGGCGAAGCATGTGCTGCAGCGGCGACTCGTCCGGGCGCAGCTGTTCCAGTTGATGCTGGGCGAAGTAGCCGATGGTCAACCCCTTGCCTTCGACACGTTCGCCGGCCATCGGCTGAATTTCTCCGGCGAGCAGCTTCACCAGGGTTGACTTGCCAGCGCCGTTGCGGCCCAGCAGGGCCAGGCGCTGTCCAGGCCGGAGCGTCAGCTTGATCTCCGAGAGGACGGCTTTCTCGCCGTAGCCGGCGCGACCGCCATGCACTACCAGCAGGGGATCGGGGGCCGCGCCCGCGTCGCGGAAGCGGAAGGTGAACTGGGTGTCGACGTGCGCTGCAGTGACCTCTTCCATCCGCGCCAGCGCCTTGATGCGGCTTTGCGCCTGGCGCGCCTTGGTGGCCTTGGCCCGGAAGCGTTCGATGTAGCTGTGGAGGTGCGCTTTTTCGCGCTGCTGCTTTTCGTACATCGACTGCTGCAGGGCCAGTTGCGCGCTGCGCTGGCGCTCGAAATCGCTGTAGCCGCCCGTGTAGAGTTTGAGTTTTTGCTGCTCCAGGTTCAACGTGTGGTCGGCGACCGCATCGAGGAAATCCCGATCGTGCGAGATCAGGATCAGCGTGCCCGCATAGCTCTTCAGCCAGCTCTCGAGCCACAGTACCGCGTCGAGGTCGAGGTGGTTGGTGGGTTCGTCGAGCAGCAGCAGGTCCGAGCGGCACATCAGCGCCCGCGCGAGGTTCAGGCGCACCCGCCAGCCGCCCGAAAAGTCTGAAACCGGCCGGGCGAAGTCCGCGTCGGAGAATCCCAGGCCGTGAAGCAGTTCGGCGGCGCGCGCGGGTGCCGCGTAGCCTCCGATTTCACCAAGGCGGCCGTGCAGTTCGCCGACCAGGTGGCCGTCCCACAGGGATTTCCCCTGGTCGTCGTGCTGCTCGTCGGATGCGGTTTCCACCTGCGCCAATTGCTGTTCGATGGCGCGCAATTCGGTGTCTCCGTCGAGCGTGAATGCCAACGCCGCGTCGGCCAGTGCCGGCGTGTCCTGGGCGACATGCGCCAGCACCCAGGTGCGTGGCAGTTCCAGGTCGCCGCTCTCCGCATGCAACTCGTCGCGCAGCAGCGACAGGAACGAGGACTTGCCGGTACCGTTGGCGCCGATCAGACCAATCTTCCAACCGGGATGCAGTTGCAGGCTGGCGCCTTCGACGAGCAATTGCCCGTTGCGGCCGAAACAGAGGTTGCGCAGGAGAATCATGTGGGCGGGTGGTCAGTCGAGACGGACATTGGCGCCATCCGCGACGCTGCGGCGCCCGGCGTCTTCGGGCGGGACGCCGGCAGAATCGACATCCGGTTTCAGCGTTTGACGCTCTTCAGCAGCGTCTGCCAGTGGTCCCACTCCCGGCTGCAGGCAGCGGGAACCTCCGTCACCGGCAACACCGCCAGGCAGTTCAACGGGGCCAGTTTCTGCGCTACCCGGGTAGCGCGGGCGAGGCATTCACCGAGGTTGTGCTGCCCCTCGTTCCTCCCCGCCACCGTGGAGTGAACCACGTCAGGGAACGAGAAGCGCTGCAGGTAACGCTCGGAGACCAGGCGGATCGGGCAGGGAAAGTTCTCGTTCTGCAGGCGGATCTTGGGGAGTGGATC
>Ga0208566_1001805_pt1 | contig 11993 bp, 8 predicted proteins | sample PL_2010_150m_FD_184159 | JGI IMG/M metagenome (GOLD analysis project Ga0208566, IMG submission 184159) | Freshwater microbial communities from Powell Lake, British Columbia, Canada to study Microbial Dark Matter (Phase II) - PL_2010_150m... | ecosystem: Environmental > Aquatic > Freshwater > Lake...
ATATCGTAGGCCTTGAAGATTTCCGTGGGCAGGCGGGTCATAAACCTCATTTTCGCATGTTCGCGCCGGCTGTTCCTGTCATTATTGCACGCGATGCCGCGCGAAGAAATCGAGGATGCGCTGCGGCAGCCAGTCGAGCCGGCCCGGGAAAGCGCCGGTGACGAAGCCCGCATGGCCGCCGGTCGTGGGAAATGCGAGGCTCACGGCGGACGATACTTCGTGCGGCAACGGCAGCGCGTGCGGCGGCAGGAACGGATCATTTCGCGCATTGATCATGAGAGTCGGCGCGACGATATTCATGAGCAACGGTTTGCTGCTCGCGCGCAGCCAGTAATCGTCGGTATCGCGGTAACCGTGCAGCGGCGCGGTGACGACGTTATCGAATGCGCGCAGCGTGCGCGCCTGCAGCATGAGCCCGCGGTCGCACAGGTCGGGAAACCGTTCGAGCTTGGCGAGCGCCTTTCTTTTCATGCTGGCGAGAAAGTTGCAGGTGTAGATCAGGTTCAAGCCGGCGTCGAGTGCATTTCCCGCGGCCGTCAGATCGACCGGCGCGGAGATGGCCGCCGCTGCCGCAATCACTTCGGCTGCAGCCGCGCGGCTCTCGCCCAGCCACTTCAACAGTGCGTTGCCGCCCAATGAAACGCCGGCCGCGAACAGGTCTCCTGCGGCGTGCTGTTGCTTCAAGCGCCGCAGGATCCAGTCGATTTCGGCGCTGTCGCCCGAGTGGTAGGCACGCCGCAGCCGGTTGATCTCGCCGCTGCAGCCGCGGAAGTGAATCACGACGCCGCGCCACTCCGAATCCTGCACAGCGGCCATCAGCGCGGTCGCATAGTGGCTGCGGGAGCCTCCCTCGAGCCCGTGAAACAGCACGACCAGTGGGGCGCGCAGTTTCGTGTTGGCACTTGTCGTCACACCGGCGGAAGCCGGTGTCCAGGACTGATGCTGGATTCCGGCTTCCGCCGGAATGACGGTGGCAGCGGCGCTGTCGTCACCCGAGGTTGTTCCCGAACTCTGTTCCAGCCAGTCGAGATCGATGAAGTCGCCGTCAGGCGTGTCCCAGCGTTCGCGCCGGTAGCTGACTCGCGGCCGCGGCGCGGCCAGCGCCGGATAGATCGTCTGCAGGTGCCCACCCGGCAACCATGCCGGTGCACGGTAGAAGACCATGACTCACGGCTTCACGCGAAGCCGTAGAGTTGCGCGGGATTGGTGACCAGAATGCGCTTGAGCGTCGCGGCGTCGGGCACCCATTCGCACAGCAGGTCGAGAAAATCGCCGTCGTTGGGCATGAAGCCGTTCCAGACCGGGTGCGGCCAGTTGCTTCCCCATACGACGCGGTCGGGGCGCGCGGCCACCAGCGCCTGCGCGAGCGGTTGCATGTCGGCATAGGCCGGCGGGCCGGAATCCGACAAGCGGTACCAGCTCGAAATTTTGATCCAGCAGTCATCGCGTTGCCTGAGAATACGCAACAGCGCCTGGAATCCGGGTGCATTCACGCCTTCGCCGCCGCGCACGCGCCCGAGATGGTCGAACACAAGCGGCGTCGGATGTTCGAGCAATTGCGATTCAAGCGCGGCGATCTCGGTGACTTTTTCGACGTGCAACTGCACGTGCCAGTCGAACGGCTTGATTGCTTTGGCGACCGCGCCGAGCAGTTCGGGGCCGCCGTAACCCTTGACCATGGTCGACAGCCGCACGCCGCGCATGCCGCCGTCGTGCAGGCGCTTCAAGTCCCGTGCGCTGATGTCAGGCGCGACGCCGGCGACGCCGCGTGCGCGCTTTTGCCCGAGTTTGGCGATCACATCGAGCGTGACCGAGTTGTCGTAGCCATAAGTGCTGGCGTTGACCTGCACCGTGCGCTCGATGCCGAGCGCGTCGATCAGACGCAGATATTCGGACAGCGGAACGAGCGGCGGGGTATAGCTGCGAACCGCGGTCAGCGGATATTTCGTCTGGTCTTCGAAGACGTGGCAGTGGCAATCGGTCGCGCCAGGCGGGATCGCGTGGCGCGGCTTGCGCGGCTTGGGATCAGGTCCCTGGCATAACGGTGGCTGTGGCATGCGAGGTGAAGAGGCGACGGTCAGCTTTTGACGTGGGCGGCGGCGCCGTGGCCGGCAATCTTGCCGAACACCGCGCCCGAGGTGAGGCCGGTGCCGCCCGGGTAGTTATGATAGAAAATGCCGCCGACCAATTCGCCCGCCGCGAACAACCCCGGAATGGGTTTGCCCGCGGTGTCCTCGACCGCGCCGTCGTTGGTGATCTTGACTCCGCCGAACGAGAAAGTCACACCGCACGTTACCGCATAGGCTTCGAACGGCGGCTCATCGAGGGTGTTCGCCCAGTTGGACTTGTTGATCTTGAGGCCTTCGGTGCGGCGGCCATCCTTGATCGCGGAGTTGTACGGGACGTCGGTGCGCACCGCCTTGTTATACGCCTTGATTTCGCGCAGGCACGCATCGGCGTCGACGCCGTCGAGCTTCTTGACGAGTTCCTCGAGCGTGTCGGCACGCGCCTTGGTCACCCGTTTGATGCGGTACTCGTCGCGCAGCGACGGGATGATCTTATTGTCGAAGATTTGCCACGCGAACATGCCCGGCTGCGAGTGGATCACCGAGCCGTACTTGGCGTAGGTGTAGTTGCGGAAGTCCGCACCCTCGTCGACAAAACGCTCGCCGCGCGCGTTCACCATGATGCCCCACGGATAGCTGTGTTTCTGGAAACCGTCACCGACCGCAAGATCGCCGAACGGCGGCGCGTTCAGGTCCCAGCCTACCGCATGGCAGCCCGACCAGTGGCCGTAGGCCATGGCGCCGATATCGAGCGCCATCTTGATGCCGAGTCCCGTGTTGTAGCGCGTGCCGCGCACCTTGGCGAGATCCCAGTTCGGGCCGAGATAGCGCGCGCGCATTTCGGCGCTCGACTGGAAGCCGCCGCAGGCGAGCACCACTGCCCGGGAGCGGATTTCAACGGTTTTTCCGTGGTGTTTTGCCTTGACGCCGCACACCGCGCCGTCGTCATCAGTTATCAGCGCGACCGCCGGGGTTTCGTAGAAAATTTTGATGCCCTCGCGCGCGCACGCCTTGTGCTCGTTTTCCACCAGGCCCTGGCCGCCGCCCCACGTTTCCGCGGCGAGTCCGCCCCAGAACTTGTACCGGTTGCCGATTTTGTGCGATTGGCGGCCGAAGCTCGCCTGGAATACCACGCCTTTCTTGCGCAGCCACACGATCGTCTCGTAGCTGCGCGTGATCAGCAGCTCGCACAGATCGGGGTCGGTGCGGTACTGCGTGATGCGCCCCATGTCGTCGTAATACTGGTCGCTGGTATACGTGCCGAAGTCGTGGAGCTTTTTTTCTTCCTCGGTCAAATCGGGTATCACCTGCGCGAGTTCGTCGACGTTGTTGAACACGAAGCGCATCAGGCCCCCCGTATAGCGGCTGTTGCCGCCGCAGTCTTCGAGCGGGGCCGCTTCGAGCATGATGACCTTCGCGCCGCTTTCGCGCGCCGCAAGCGCCGCACACGCCGCGGCGTTGCCCGCGCCGATCACGATAACGTCAGGATTGCCGAAATCAGTAGTGCTCATCATGTTCCTCTGTAAGAACGGGTTAAGAGTAAAGGGGTAAGGGCAGTTGCAAGGATTCGTCATGCCGGACTTGATCCGGCATCCAGTGGTTTTATTTTAACGGAAATTGAATTTCCAGAAGTGCCCTTAACAGCAGGCTGCGGCTTAATGCAGCGTCTTCGGCGCGCGCTTGCCCTCGGAATCGGGGCTCGCGGGTGCGGGGGAGGAGTGGTGCACGACCATACGCCAGCCGTTTTCGGTGCGCATGTAGATGTTGGTTGCGACCACCGGGCTGCGCGCCTGCGCTTCGCCGGCAATCGAAACCTGTTCGTAGGCGCTATGCACTGCGAGGGTCATGCCATTCAGGGATTGCTGGTGACGCAGCCGGAAGCGCAGCGTCTGGCCGCCCGCGAAAATCTGGCGCCACGATTCGCGCACCTGCGCCATGCCCGACAGCCGTATGCCGCCGGGATGCACGCACACGATATCGTCGTCATCGGCCCATACCGCCATCATTGCGTCGAGATCGGCCTTCTCGAACGCTTCGTAGAAAGCGGCTTCGGCCTCCTGCGGCGTAGTGAAAATTGAGCGTTTCATGCGGAACTCATTGAGACGGGTTCGCGAATTCTATCAAAATCGATCCGTTCCCAGACCTGTTGCGGCGTGAGCTGCCGCATGCAGTTGAAGTGGCCGAGCGGGCACTCGCGTTTGAAGCACGGGCTGCACGCCAGATCGAGCCTGACGATCTGCGCGCGCGCGGAGAGCGGCGGCGTAAACGCCGGGCTGCTCGAGCCGTAGATCGCGGTCAACGGCTTGTCGAGCGCCGCGGCGACGTGCATCAGCCCCGAATCGTTGCTGACGACCAGCGCCGCGCAAGACAGCAGATCGATCGCTTCGGCGAGCGTGCTCCTGCCGCACAGATTGATGCAATCGCTGCCGCCCGCTTGCGCGATTGCGTCGCCGATCGCGGTATCCTGCGCTGATCCGACGAGCCACACCTCGCAGCCGGCGGCCGCGAGTTTTTGCGCGAGCCCGGCGAAGTACTCGGGCGGCCAGCGCTTGGCGGGGCCGTATTCGGCGCCCGGGCACAGCGCCGCGACCGGCCGCCGCGGGTCGAGCCCGAGTTGGCGCAAGGTCGCCGCGCGCTGCGCGTGATCGACTTTGAGCTGCGCCGCGGCGAGCGGTCGCTTGATCGCGCCGCCGGCCGCCTCGGCGAGCAGCGCGAAGCGCTCGACCATCAGCGGCAGCGCCTGTTTATCGAGCCGGCGTGCATCGTTGAGCAATCCCCAGCGCGCTTCGCCGACGAACCCGGTGCGCAGCGGGATGCCGGCGAAGCAGGGGACCAGCGCCGACTTGAACGAGTTCGGCAGCACGATCGCCTGGTTATAGCGTTGTGCGGCGAGGCTGCGGCCGAGTGCGTAGCGGCGTCTTAACGCGAGTTCGCCGTGGCCGAACGGGCTGTCGATGCTGGAGTTGATTTCCGGCATGCGCGCGAACAGCGCGCGTGTCCATGGCGGCGCGAGCACGTCGAGCGTGAGGCCGCTGTGGCGTTCGTGCAGGCGCTTGAACAGCGGCTGCGCGAGCACCGCGTCACCGACCCAGGACGGCGCGACGATCAGGATTCTGAACACAATGCGGAACGATGAATGGGTACTTCCAAAAATTCGTCATGCCGGAGTTGATCCGGCATCCAGTAGGGCGTCGATTTTCAGCAAGCTCCTAGCCCCGGGCACGAGAGGACGTGCTCTCTCCACGTAGGGCGCGGCTTCAGCGCGCCGAATGATTGCCGCCGGATCGACGGCGCGATAAATCTGCGCCCTACGGGAGCCATATCGCGACCGTAGAGCACGGGCTTAACACTGGAGGAGGCAACGGCTGCCAGTACCCTAGTGTTTGCCCGCCGCAGCGCCGCCCTTGAGCGTGTACTGGGTGCCGCAATACGGGCACAATGCTGCGCCGGTTTTCTCGATCGGCAGGAACACGCGCGGATGCGCGTTCCACAGCAGCATCGCCGGCGTCGGGCAATGCAGCGGCAGGTCGGCCGCCGTCACCTCGATATGAAGCTGTTTGTTTTCGCTCTGTTGTTGTGCCATGGATTCCCTATCAGGCGGCAACGGGTGTCAGCCAATCGCGGTGCTTATCGCTCTTGCCGTTTACGCAATCAAAAAATGCCTGCTGCAGCTTGGCGGTGATCGGCCCGATCTTGCCGGCGCCGATCGCGCGCCCGTCGACTTCACGGATCGGTGTTACTTCCGCCGCGGTGCCGGTGAAGAACGCCTCGTCCGCGATGTAGAGGTCGTCGCGAGTGATACGCTTGGCCGCCACCGTGTAGCCCATGTCCTGTGCGAGCGTGATCACCGAGTCGCGCGTGATCCCGATCAGCGCACTGGTGAGCTCGGGCTCGTAGATCTTGCCGTTCTTCACCATGAACAGGTTTTCGCCCGAGCCTTCGGCGACGAAACCGTCGACGTCGAGCAGCAGTCCTTCATCGTAGCCGTGCTCGGTCGCCTCGAGGTTCGCCAGGATCGAATTGGCGTAGGTGCCGGAATACTTGGCGCGGCACATCGACACGTTGACGTGATGGCGCGCGTACGATGAAGTCTTGACGCGGATGCCCTTTTCGAGCGCTTCGGGCCCGAGGTAGGCGCCCCACGGCCAGGCCGCGATCGCGACGTGCACGCCCACACCCTTGGGCGAGACGCCCATCTTCTCCGAGCCGTAGAACGCGATCGGGCGCAGGTAGCATGATTCGAGCTTATTGGCGCGCACCACTTCCTTGTGTGCCGCCATGATGGTTTCCCGATCGTAGGGGATCTTCATCATGTAGATATGCGCCGAGTTGAACAGCCGTTCGATGTGCTCCTGCAAGCGGAAAATCGCCGTGCCGCGGACGGTGTTATAGGCGCGCATGCCTTCGAATACGGCGAGTCCGTAGTGCAGGGAATGCGTCAGCACATGGGTGGTCGCGCTACGCCACGGCACGAGCTTGCCGTCATACCAGATATGCCCGTCACGATCGGCCATCGACATCTAAATACTCCGTTCCCAAAAAACCAAATTCTAGCGTATTTCGCCAAACGCCGCCCCTTGCTTCCGCTGGCAGGCGGATTGGAGTCCAGCAATTCCGCTAGCTCTTCGCGCCGGTTGTTCCCAGCACGCTTACCCAGAGTTTCTTCACCGCCGCGATTTCGGGTTCCAGCATGGCGGCCTCGACGCGCGCGTATTTGTCGCCCTGCAGTCGGCGCGCGTGCTGCAGTTGGCGCAGGCGCCGGTAGGCGTCGTGCGCCGCCAATGCTTCGTTCTCCGCAATCAGGCCGAGCCGCGCCGCGAGTTTGAGCAGCGCCAGATTGCCGATGTTGCCGGTCAGCTCGGCGTGGCGGTGCGAGTGGCCCAGCACCAGATACTGGACGATGAATTCGACGTCGATCAGCCCGCCGCGGTCGTGCTTGATGTCGAAGCGGCCGCTCGAGTTGGGATGCGCGTCGAATATCTTGTCGCGCATCGTGACCACTTCCGAGCGCAGTTGCCCGAGATCGCGGCTCTGGCGCAGCACCTCGATACGGATCGCTTCGAAGCGCGCGCCGATGTCGCGGTCGCCCGCGACGCAGCGCGCGCGTGTGAGCGCCTGGTGCTCCCACACCCAGGCGTGCTGGCGCTGATATTCGCCGAAGGCCTCGAGCGAACTGACCAGCAGGCCGCCCGCGCCGTCGGGCCGCAGCCGCAGGTCGGTTTCGTATAGCACGCCCGACGGGGTCAGACTGCCCAGCCAGCTGTTCAGGCGCTGGGCGAGCCGCGCGTAATTCTCGGCCGCGCCCGGCGCCGCGTCGTCAAAGAGAAAAATCAGATCGAGGTCGGACGCGTAGCCGAGCTCTTTGCCGCCCAGCTTGCCGTAGGCGACGATCGCAAAGCGCGGCTCCTCGCAATGCCGGCTGCGCAGGCCCTGCCAGGTGAGGCGCAGCACCTCGGCCAGTATCAGGTCGGCCAGCTCGCTCAGATGGTCGGAGAGTTTTTCGAGTGGCAATTCGCCCGCCAGATCCTGCGCGAGCAGGTGCATGGTTTGAGCGTGCTTGAAATGGCCCAATACGTCCATTTGACGCTCGGCGTCCCCGGCCGCCTCATCGAGCTGGCGGCGCACCAGCGACTTGAGCTGTGGCCAGTCGGGCGCCGCGAAAAGCGTCGTCGTGTCGAGCAGTTCATCGAGCAGGATCGGATGGCGCGCCAGATAATCGGCCGCCCACGGGCTGGCGTTGGCAAGCTGCGCGCCGCGCTCGATGGTTTGCGGATATTGCAGCAACAGCGCGAGATATGCCTCGCGCCGGCTGATGCTCTCGAGCAGCAGCAGCATGCGTTCGAGAGTTGCATCCGGATTGCCCTGGCGCGCCGCGATCTCGATCACCAGCGGCACCAGCTGTTCCATGCGCGCGTGGCTTGCCTGCGGCATCAGGCGCACGCGGCTGCTGTCGCGCAACGCCGCGATGCGCGAGAGCGTCTGCTGCGGCGCGCGGTAGCCGAGATCACGCAGGGCGTCGAGATTCTTCTCGGCATCGCCGGCACGCCAGAGTCCCGCCAGCGGATGTGCTTCGTCCTTCGATGCCGCGAAGATGCCGTCGAAGTGACACGTGACGTTGCCGCGATGATGATCGAGCTGCGCGCGCAGCGCCGCATAATCGGCACAGCCCATCGCCGTCGCGATCAGCGTCTGGTCCCCGGCGTTCTCCGGCAGCGTCTGCGTTTGCTTGTCATCGAGGTATTGCAGCCGGTGCTCCAGATTGCGCAGGAACACGTACGCGTCCGTCAGTTCCCGCACCGCGGCATGCGGCAGCAGATTGCGCTCGGCCAGCAGCGGCAGCACCGTGAGCGTTCGCGGCTCGCGCAGCGCGGCGTCGCGCCCGCCGCGGATCAGCTGGAACAGCTGCACGATGAATTCGATTTCGCGGATGCCGCCGGGACCGAGCTTGATGTTGTCGTGGATTTCGCGGCGCTCGACCTCGCGCCGCACTTCACGGTGCAGCTCGCGCAGCGACTCGAACGCGCTGTAATCGAGATGGCGGCGGAACACGAACGGCCGCACCAGCTCGGTGAGTTCCTGCGCGCGGTCGCCGTACACCACGCGAGCCTTGCTCCACGCGTAACGTTCCCACTCGCGGCCCTGCGTCACGAAATAGTTCTCGAGCATGCCGAAACTGCACGCGAGCGGGCCGTCGGCCCCGAGCGGGCGCAGCCGCATGTCGACCCGGAACACGTAGCCATCGGCGGTCATTTCGTTCAGCAGCGCGATCAACCGGCGCGCGAAGCGGATGAAATACTCATGATTGCTGAGCGCACGGGCAGCGCGCGTCCCGCCGTCTTCGGGATAAACGAACACGAGATCGATGTCGGACGATACATTGAGCTCGCTGCCGCCGAGCTTTCCCATGGCGACCACGTGCAACTTTTGCGCCAGAGTGCTGTCTTTCCCTATCGGTTCCCCATATTCCGCTGCCAGCCAGCGCTCGAGATGCGCGACCGCGGTCGAGATCGCGATGTCAGCGAGCGCGCTGACCGTCGCGACGACTTCTTCCAGCGTCGCCAGCCCGCATAGATCGCGCGTGATCACCCGCAGCATCACGCGTTTGCGCAGGTCCCGCAGCGCGCGCTTGAGCGCCGTTTCGTCCCCGGCCTCCGCGGCCGCGAGCCGGGCGTGCATCTCTTCGGCGCTGAACGGTGCATGCACGCTGGCTGCCGGCAACAGGCCGGGCTCGGCCTCGAGCAGCCAGCGCGCGAAGCGCGACAGCCCGCTCGCGTGCCGGATCAGCGCGTCTTCGTCCGCCCCGGTTCGAGCGTTAGGTGTGAGCATGCCCTTCAGGTTACAATTGACTGAAATAACTGACATTTTATTGATTTAGCGGACATCGTGCCGGCATTTTCGATCTTTAGACTGCTGCACCTCAGTTCGCTCAAGGTTTACCGCGCGGTGACCTGGGTGGTGCTCGTCTGCGGTTTTGTTTTTGCGCTGGCGGTGAGCGGAGTGCGTTTTTGGCTACTGCCGAATATCGAGAGCTATCGCGACGCCATCGCACTGGAAATCAGTTCGGCCGCCAAGCAGCGAATGACGATCGGCTGGATCGAGGGTCGCTGGAGCGGATTCAATCTTCAGTTGACGCTCGGCGATGTGGCGGTGTTCGACCAGGCCGGGCAGCCGGCGCTCAAGCTCGAGCGCGTCGACAGCACCCTGTCGTGGTGGTCACTGATTTTCTGGGAACCGCGCTTTGACTCGATCGAGATCGAAAAACCCGATCTCAGCGTCAAGCGCGACAAGCGCGGCGTGGTCTCGGTTGCCGGCATCGAGCTGAGCGGCAGTACCGACAGCGGGGGGCTGGCAGACTGGTTGTTGCATCAGGAAGAAATCGTGATCCGCGACGCGGCAATCGTGTGGCGCGACGAACTGCGCGATGCGCCCGAGCTCGCGTTGAAACACGTCGGTTTTCGCCTCGAGAACGATGGCAGGGACCACCGTTTCGGCCTGCGCGCGGTGCCGCCGGAAAAAATCGCGTCTCCCCTCGATTTGCGCGGCGACTTTTCGGGCAAAACGATCGCGGACCTCACGCAATGGAACGGGCAACTGTTCGCGCAGCTCGACTATACCGACATCGCGGCGTGGCGCACCTGGCTGCAATTCCCGGTATCGTTTCCGCAGGGCGTGGGTGCCGTGCGGATCTGGCTTGGCTTGAAGGACGGCGAACTCGCCCAAATCTTCGCCGATGTGCAGCTGTCGCAGGTTAAAACCCGCCTCGGCGAGGATCTGCCGGAGCTCGAACTCGACGCGCTCAAGGGGCGCGTCGGCTGGAAGCAACTCAGCGACGGGTTCGAGGTCTCGAGCTCCAAACTCGGCATCACCACGCACGCCGTCACGCTGCAGCCGATGGATCTGCTGCTGCGTTACCGTCGTGCCGGCGAGCGCACGCCGCCGGGCGGCGAGCTGCGAGCCAACGCGCTCGATCTCGAGCCGCTCATGAAAATTGCCGACCGTCTGCCGTTCGAGCCGGAGTTGCGCAAAGAACTCGACCGCTATGCCCTGCGCGGCAGTGTCTATGACGCGGCGGTCAAGTGGAGCGGCAGCTGGCCGCAGCCCGGGCAGTACAACGTGAGAGGCCGGTTCGCGGACCTCGGCCTGAATGCGGTAGGCCGCATGCCGGGTTTCGCCGGCGTCAGCGGCAACATTGACGGCACCGAGCGCGGCGGCACGCTTTACCTCAGCACCCACAAGGCCGCAGTGGATCTGCCGCGGGTGTTCCGCGACAAGCTCGCGTTCGATGCGCTGACTGCGCAGATGGACTGGCAGCGTAACGGCGAGCAATACGATCTCAAGCTCAACACCATTTCATTTTCAAACCCCGATTTTGCCGGCAGCGTGTTCGGCACTTATCACACGGCGCCTGACGGCCCCGGCGTGATCGATCTGACAGGTAGCGTGACGCGCGCCGAAGCGCGCAGTGTCGCGCGTTACGTTCCATTGCAAGTGGGAGAGGGCGGCCGCAAGTGGCTCGATACCGCGTTTCTTGGCGGGGCGTCGAATGATGTCAAAGTCCGCCTCAAGGGTGATCTCGCCGGTTTCCCGTTTGCGGAAGGCGGCGGCGTGTTCCAGGTCACCGCGCGCGTGACCGGCGGCGTAGTCGATTACGCCGCCGGCTGGCCGAAAATCGAAAACATCGAGGGCAGTCTGACGTTCCGCGGCAAAAGCATGGACATAGCCGTGCGTGAGGCCTCGGTACTGGGGGCGAAGCTCACGCGGGTGCGCGCTGAGTTGCACGACCTCGGAGCGCAGAACCGCGTGCTGACCGCAAGCGGCGAGGCCGAAGGTCCGACCAGCGAATTCCTGAAATTCATCGAACACAGCCCGTTGTTCGAGACGATAGACCGCTTTACCGAAAGTGTTCACGCCGAGGGCCGCGGCAGGCTTGTGCTCAAGCTCGCGATTCCATTAGCCAGCACCAAAGACACGAAGGTGACGGGCGCCTACCAGTTCGTCAACAACCGCGTTCAAAGCGAGGGCGATTTATTCCCGTTTGAGCAACTCAACGGCAAGCTCGAGTTCACTGAATCGGACGTACGCGTGCCGGGCGCGACCATGACCGTGCTCGGCGGGCCGGCGACGGTCAAGGGCGCGAAACAACGCGACGGGACCGTGCGCCTTAACATGGCCGGCCGCATCAATCTGGACAATTTCCTGCGGGCGAACACCGCGCCGTGGGCCCGGGCGCTGCATGGCGCGTCGGACTGGACGGCAGCCATCGTTCTGCGCAAACGGTTTGCCGACATCGTATTCGACTCGACGCTGCAAGGCATTGCATCGGGGCTGCCGGCGCCGCTCGCCAAAACCGCGCCCGAGAGTCTGCCATTGAGGCTCGAGCGGCGCGTGACGGGCGCGCAGCAGGACCGGCTTACCATCACCGTGGGT
>Ga0208566_1001806_pt1 | contig 11992 bp, 18 predicted proteins | sample PL_2010_150m_FD_184159 | JGI IMG/M metagenome (GOLD analysis project Ga0208566, IMG submission 184159) | Freshwater microbial communities from Powell Lake, British Columbia, Canada to study Microbial Dark Matter (Phase II) - PL_2010_150m... | ecosystem: Environmental > Aquatic > Freshwater >...
GTGCTGATGCTTGTAAAGGCACTAAGTCGGGCATGCCACCCTTTTTTAGAGTTTCTTGATCACCTCCAAATGTCCGAATGTACTTCTCGTCAGCCATTGACTCCATAATAACGCACTTAGCCCCAAAGGGGCTCCTTAGGAGCGCGACGCGATAGTGAATTTCTTCGGGTCGTCGCACATATCGGTAAACGCGTGCGCGACCTCTTTCAATTTCGCCGACGACGACTTACCGAATGAGATGACCTCTACCTGACACCCCTCGTTCATATCGAGATACTGGATGAGCGGGATGAAGTCGCCGTCGCCGGTGGCGAGGATGACGGTGTCGAGCTTCGGCGCGAGCTTCACCGCATCTATCGCGAGCCCGACGTCCCAGTCGGCTTTCTTCGCACCGTCGGCGAAAATCTGGAGATCTTTCACCTTCGTTTCAATGCCGATTTTAGTAAGCGCTTCGAAGAAATTGGTCTCGTCGCCCGCCTCAGTTGAGATGACATACGCGATAGCGCGCACGAGTACGCGCCCGCCGACAGCCTCTTCGAGGACCTTGGCGAAGTTTACGCGAGCCTTATAGAGATGCTTGGCGCTGTGATAGAGATTTTGCGTGTCGATAAATACGCCCACACGCTGAGCCGGATGTTTGATAACTGCCATATGAAATTCAGTTTATAGAAAACAGGCAACAGTATGCCTGACTATTAAAAACGGCTATGCCGTGTATACATACTACCACTGTTTACTGTCCAACTGTGGACTGTCTACTTCTTGAGACCGAGCTTTTTGATGACGGCGTTGTACCGACGCTTGTCGTTAGTTTCGAGGTAGCGGAGGTGCGAGCGACGGTCAGCGACCATCTGGAGAAGGCCGCGGCGAGAATGGAAATCCTTAGGATTCTTCTTCAAATGCTTCGCGAGCTCGTCAATCTGCTTAGAAAGGAGCGCGACCTGCACATCCGGCGAGCCGGTGTCGAGGTCGTGGCGGGCGATAGTTTTAATAACCGTCGTCTTTTTCTTAGTGGTAAGCATGTCCCGCTACCTTACCACGCCTTGCGGAATTGTGCAAGTCTCGTGTAATCACGCTGATACCAGTTTCGAGAGCTTACGAGCATTCCCATGATTCAACATACCTTGATAAGACGCTCTCATTTCTTCTTTCGGATTCCCGACCAATGCCTTAAGCATTCGCTTTTTTGTCGCTGTCCGCAACACACGATGGTCAGGGAAATGCACCCAGCCGAGAAAGTCGATCCCAAATACAATCGTACTAATTGAAACTTTGTTTGGATGTAGCTCTAACTGAAGTTGTATTCGCAGAAATGCCCGAACCTGCGGCAAAATACCAACGAGCCAGCCACGGTCTGCCGATATGAAAACGAAATCATCGGCATAGCGAACATAGTATGTTGCCTTCAACTTGTGCTTCACGAACTGATCGAATTCGTTCATATAGATGTTCACGAGGAGTTGGCTCGTGAGGTTGCCGAGCGGGAGACCTTTCCCTTTCGTTCCTGAATCGAAACTGCCGATGATGTTTCTTATGAGCGAGACGGTACGCATATCGGGAATGTATTTCTCGATAATGCGGAGTAGGATGTACTGGTCGATAGAGGCGAAGAATTTCCGTATGTCGCACTTGAGTACCCAGCAGGTGCGGATATCGTTCTTCGATACTTTGCGTGCGAAAGAGCGAAAACGATTCATTGCTTTGTGAGTTCCCTTCTCTTTGCGGCAAGAGTATGAGTCGGCTGTGAAGGTACGGTCGAAGAATGGATACAGTTGGCGATAGAGAGCGTGATGCACGAGCCGGTCGCGCACGCTCGCCTTGTGGATGTCGCGTGGCTTCGGATCGGCTATTTTGAAGTGATGGTATCCGTCGTGTTGATAGGTGCCTGATACGAGGTCGTTATGTAGTTCTAAAACATTCTGCATCAAGTACCTCTCGAACTCCTGAACATCAGTACGATTCCGCTTTCCTTTTATGAATTCTCGCCATGCGAGAAGCAGATTCTCAACCGAGATGATATGCTCGTATGTATGAGTGAACTGAATTCTCCTCGAACCCCCCCCCCGACTTTTGCCGGTCATCGAAAAGGCTAAAACCGCGTATAAACTGTGGGTCGTTGCTCATCGCAAAATGGCGCGTACTGAACGCTTCGGCATTGGCGATCGTATAGATTCATTATGGCTAGACTTGCTCGACGCTTTGCGTAAGGCTGTATATGCGACTCCATCGGAGAAAATAGCATCACTTGACGAAGCAATATGCCGAGTTGATTCGGTCAGGTTCTTTTTACAAATTGCATGGGAAGTAAAGCTCATAGCTGATTCACATTTTATCGCACTCGGGAAAGATATCGAGGAAATCGGGCGCATGGTAGGTGGATGGAGGAGGGGTCTGCTTGCAAAAAACCCGCCACGGTAATCCGGGGCGGGAAAAGAATATAGAATTGCGAGAGAGAAACCGATTGTCGGCATTCCAATCGTTCGGGTTGTCGAGCGAATTAGCTTCGACGTTGAGACCGTCGTCGTTCCAGTTCGCGTTCACCGCCCACAGCACGTTTGTGCGCCGCGCCATCTACATCACCACCCATCGAATACTCTCAAGGTTGAATATTATTCGGGACATCGAAGTCCGCCAGCACGGCGCACCGATTCTATATATTTTTTTGAATAATCGGCATCTACTCTTGCAGAGAGCGTGCTCATTGCAATTCCGAAACACCGAACACCCAAGGCGCTACGCGCAGAGCATGCTCGACGCGTCCCAGTCATCCTCGTGTATGAGTATAACAAAAAGAACCCTTCTCCACTCCGCAAATTTCTTTGCAAAGTTTCAAAGGGTCCAAGTTTCAGAAAGGACAAATGTTTTGAGAATCAGCGAGAGAGGAACCGATCGTCGGCGCACCAATCGTCCGGGCTGTCGATCGAAGAGGCTTCGACGTAGAGACCGTCGTCGTACCAGTACGCGTCCACAGCCCACAGCACGCCGCCAGTGTCCCTGATGTAGGCGACATACCAGAGACTCTGGTCTGCGGTTTTCAGGAATTCCCAGAATTGGCCGAGACTGATCTCGACTTTTTCTTCACCACCGAGTTCAGTGATGATGGCGGGGTCTCGCGAGTTCTTGAGCAGTTTGTTCACGGCCAGTTCTTCGGCCGCGACACCGTTCTTCTCGACCTTCGGCAGGAAGCGCTCTTTGAAATTATCGCCGAGCCAACCGACCTTGATGCCGTCGACTGTCTTGCCGGGAAGAAACTTTTCTGCCGCGACGAACGAGGCAACGCCGGCCACATGGACTGTGGCGAAGAACTCGAGAAGCTTTTGCACCACAGTGCCAGCACGGTTTTTCACCGCTTCAGCAAACAGGGCGATTGCCTCTTTCGTATTCTGGATCACCCACTGACGGTTGTCAGTGGACATGGAACCAAAAGTACTCTGGTGTTCGACGAGTGCGGATGCAAGCTTGGAAATCTGTTGTTCGCTCATGATGTTCTCCTATAGAAGAGCGTTTTTACAGCACTGTTCAAGCGAGCCCGATCGGGTTTCGCCACAGCAGAGAAAAGCCTAGTAGGTAAGCCGTTTTCTGCTGTGGCGAATGCACGATTTGTCTCAAAGACCTTCTAACTATATATAGTATACACGAGCATATATATTTGTCAATAGCACCCAGAATAATGTGCGTACTTGGTGCTACACTTCCCTTATGAGAGCCGAAGATGCAAAACGGCAATTTCTTGAATATATTGAAATCGAGCGCGGGCGGGCGGTGAAGACAGTGGAGAATTACGACCATTACCTCTCCCGGTTCTTCGAACAGATGCAGGTGAAGAACATCAGCGACATCAGCGAGCAAAATGTCCGCGAGTTTCGCCTCTGGCTCAATCGCCAGAGAGGGACGGGAAGCGACTCAATGAAGCGCCGCACCCAGAATTACTATATGATAGCGCTCCGCGCGTTTCTCAAATTCCTCCGGAAGCGCGACATTCCCGCCATTTCACCGGAGAAAATAGAACTCGCGAAGCTCCCCGAGCGCCAGATAGACCTCATCAACTCTACCGAGCTCGAGCGCTTGATGCGCGCGCCGCGCGAAGCGTATGATAAAGAGAAAGATCCTGAAAAAGCGCTTCCCTACCTGCGCGACAGCGCGATTCTCGAACTCCTCTTCTCCACAGGGCTCCGCGTCTCCGAGCTCTGTGCGCTCAATAGCGACATAGACCTCTCGCGCGATGAGATGTCGGTGCGCGGTAAAGGCGAGAAGGTGCGCGTCGTCTTCCTCTCCCCTGCTGCCAAGAGCGCGGTACGCGACTACTTGAAAGCGCGAAAAGATATGGAGGAAGCGCTCTTTGTGGACGGTCGGAAGGATGCAATGCATCGCATCACACCCCGCGATGTTCAACGGCACCTGAAGACGTACGTCATCCGCGCCGGCATCACGAGCGTCGTCACGCCTCACACCCTCCGCCACGCCTTCGCCACCGACCTCCTCGTGAGTGGGGCTGACATCCGCTCAGTCCAACAACTCCTCGGCCACGCGTCTATCAACACCACGCAAATCTATACGCACATCACCGACTCCCACCTGAGAGAGATACATAAGAAGTATCACGGAAAGTCTCGCGGTTGAACGGCAAGCCCCGTTAGAAATCTGATTTCTAACGGGGCAAGAATCGCGGATAAAAGCAAAGGGTGGCTGGGCCACCCTTTTACGCTATTCTCCGCACTTTTGTATTGAGCTGATTCTCACACCATCGGATGACCTCCTGTGGGCAGGTCGACACATCATGCAGGAATTTCAGAAATACTTCGTGCGTTGCGGGCTTTTCGCCTAACACCTCGAAGAATATCTGTCGTTCCCTAAAGTGGTCACCGCGCGATGCTTTCAGTGACAGAATCGTGTCGTCAAACAAAAGACGGATTTCGTTGTGTCGCGTATACATATCCGACTCCTTTCTCTAGTCTAGTATCTATAACCACCTTCAGATCAGTTTTGTTGCACTACTACAGGGTGGTACTCTTCTCTTATGAGAATCGTTTCGTGGAATGTGAACGGCCTGCGCTCTCTCGCGAAGGACGGCTACTGGGAATCATTTCTGAAGGGCGTGAAGCCCGACATCTTCTGCCTCCAAGAGACTAAAGCCTCGCCGGACCAGCTTACGGAGCAATTCCTGTCGCCCCCGACCGGAAGCGTCGGGGCTCCCCACTACTCAGCCTTCTTTTCTTCCTGCCAAGTGAAGAAGGGCTACAGTGGCGTCGCCATCTATTCCAAAATCGAGCCCCTGAAAGTGATTTACGGCATGGGCATCAAAGAATTCGACCAAGAGGGTCGCTTTATCGGCGCAGAATACGAGGACTTCTGGCTCGTGAACGCCTACTTCCCCAACGGCGGACAGGGTCCCGAACGGCTCGACTATAAAATGCGTTTCTATGACGCCTTTCTCTCCTTCGTCGAGAAACTGCGTAAGGAAAAACCGGTCATATTCTGTGGCGACGTGAACACCGCCCACGAAGAGATAGACCTCGCTCGCCCGAAAGAAAATCAGGACAACACCGGCTTCCTCCCCGAGGAACGCGCGTGGATAGACGAGGTGATAAGCGCCGGATACGTGGACTCTTTCCGCCATGAGCACCCACAGACCAAAGACGCCTATACCTATTGGGACACGTTCACTCGTGCACGCGACCGGAACGTCGGCTGGCGCCTCGACTACTTCTTCGTCGCAAGCGAGTTTATGAAGCGCATCAAAAAAGCCGAAATCCACTCCGACATCTACGGCTCCGACCACTGCCCCGTTTCGATTACCGTCAGCTAAAGGCCTCGATATGTCTTCTCATTACGGAGCTTTACCGTGTCTACGACAATTACGCCGTTCTCATAGTGAAGAACGAATCTAAAATTCCCCTTTCGTGTTTTATAAAAATCACTTCCGGACACTTTTTCTATACGTAATCCAGATGTTTCGCCTTGCCAGAGAAAGTGCAAAGTCTCAACCAAGACAACCTTATCGTGAGGATGTACCTTACGCAGTAATTTTTCTATGTCGTTCATCTTCTTTTACCAACTTCTCCAAAATTCTTATCAGTTTATCAATTTTTATTCCCTTCCCATTATTATCTCTCACTGCATCAAAGATTGTAGTCTCAGAGACTTTCTGCAGGCGCGCAGGAGCTATCTGAATTCGGTTGCCCATCGTTGTAACCGTGATGGTGTCAGCACCGGTCAAGCGACGCCACGCCACCGGGAGCGTAATCTGCCCCTTGCTCGTTATCTTTTGTATCTTTTCTATTGTTTGCATAAGTAAATTCCTTACTTCCTTACTTTATTACCTTTCATTCTCAGAGTCAAACGTTTATCCACCCCGACATCTACGGCTCCGCTGCGCCCCACCGAAGCCAGCTGGCGTAGGAGGGACCACTGCCCTGTCTCCATAACTCTAATCCGTAATTCGTGTATCTTGTTTTACGCTATAGCGTGATGGATGGTACACAGACGTGACTATCCACAACTTGTAGCTATAGCGACAAGTCTTTGATAGCAAAATAAGATAAACAAAAAGAAAAAGCGCGACTTAACTAAGTCGCGCTTTGTTGAGGCCTTTTGTCAGATATGCCTCGGAACCTGTCTCATCTACGCGCGGAAGAGAATCGCGAAGGAGTTTTACGTCGAAATGCTTCCTTTGGACGTCGGGACTAAGTGTGCCTAGCAGGGATTGCAGCCATGGTACGAATTTGTTCTTCCGTAACGAATGGCACTAGGTCGTCGAGAGCGAATGCTGATTCCTCTCCGAAGACATCCCTTACCCCGAGAGTCTCGCCGGTGTAGAGCTTAAATCCATGCTCTTCGGCTACCTTGGCCACAACAGATCCAGGCCTCCCCCACCCGCAACAGCCGCATACGCCACTCCAATACACGCCGGCGCCATGCTTCCATTTCTGCATAATGAGGGCGTCACTACCTACGATCAGCAAAAGATTGTCCCCAACAATCATGATGGTCTTTTCCATTTGATTCTCCCTAAGAGGTTGTGCGGAGGATTCCGCGGATGTGATTCAAGGTTCTAACTTACTGACACCATAATAGCAGTAAATATGCTTATTGTCAATGCTTAGTATGACAGTATTTCATTACACAGATGCTTGCAATATATGAGTGGATTGCTATAGTGTCATACATAGTATGACAGAGAAAAAATTGACGGCAGAAGACCAAACACTGATTGATGGGCTCGCCACATGGGGACTCTCGCGGGCCGAAGCCGAGGTATACGTGTATCTACTCCAGAAAACCGGTGAGAGCGGCGGGTCCAAGATTGCCATCGGGGCGGGTATGCACCGGCAGTATGTCTATATCGCCCTCGAGAAGCTCATAAGCATTGGGTTAGTCGAGGCCGTCACATTCGGCAAGCATAAGAAATATAAAGCCCACTCCCCTCTCGAGATAGAGAAGATAACGCGCAAAAGGAGCATCGAGGCGACTGACCTCGCTCGCGAACTCAATAAGATAAGCGCCATTCATAACGACCAAGATTTCGAAGTACTCCAGGGTGCGAAGCAAATACAGCAGTACGAGATGGATTATGCGTACGAAAGTGATGAGGGCTCAGAGGAGTTCATAATCGGTGGCGAGGCTAAAGGGTTTAGAGACGTTATGGGCGACCAGCTCGAGGAATACTTATCGGAGAAAAATAGAAAAGGAATAAAAGTACGCTATATAGGAAATGAAAACGAGAGAGAGGAGTACACGAAATCCATAGGCCTTTTGCCAAATCAGGAATCCCGTTTTATGAAGGATATGCCTCAAGGAGTGACTCATATGGTGATACGACAAGACACCGTACTTTTCTTTAGTTTTCTCACTCCCCCGCTCGTATATGTCATCAAGTCTGAAGCGGTCGCGCGAGACTACAAACAATTTTTCATGATGCTCTGGAACATGGCAAAATAGAGACTTCCCTCTTCTAAAGGACAGTTATCCACAGGGTGTCCTTTACAATGTCCTTTAGTAGACTATTCTGTACTTCAGAGGTGGCCCATTACTTCGGTAAAGAGTTGCTTCCAGCGGATGTTCTTTCTTGGCTCTTTCACAATTATCGGCATCAATCTGTCTATCACTAGTGACTGCCTGCCCACATTCAAGATGATTCTTGATACAAGCCCTACGGTATGGTGTTCCACGTGAAAGGCACGAAGTATGCAAATCCAAACCGCCCACCTTTCTCCGGTCGAGGCACTATCATTACGCCCCTGCTCCTTTTCGCCACGACCACCCCTGGGTGGTTTGTTTATTTATATATCAAGTTCCACCCCTAAGGGGTTCTAGAGATTCACGTGGAACGTCTTTCACATATAACCTTTAGCAGACGTGGTGCTTCGTCATTATTTGGCGTATCTCCTCATCTTCTGCGGCTTCCCTGCGCTCTTTACCCGACTCCCCTAGTTTTTTCAGCTCATCTTCAGGCATTTTGAGTAATTCCTCCGTTCTTTTATCTAGGTATTCCGCCGTATTTTTGTCAGAATCATCAAGTATTTCCTCGAGCAGAGCATTCAGCGTCCAACCAATCTTCGGTCCTGGGTTCACGTGGAACATATCCATTATGTGCTCGCCATCGGTCTTGAGCATCTTCACCGAGATAGGGTCGCGGAGCGCCTGTTCCACCATCGCCTTGTATTTACGGAATCGAAACGGCTGTTCCTTTGGTCGACCGGTGCCAACGCGGTCGCAAATACGCAAGTTGAGCAAATCCCATATGTTTTCCTCTCCGACGTTCGTAATCATACGTCGAACGGCCGAGAGAGTAATCTGCTCCGGGTCAGAGAAGAACATATGCCAACGGACGAGTTTCGTCACTTTATCAATGGTTTCCCTAGGGAAGTGCAGGTTCTCAAGGGCTTTCTTTGTTACACGTGAACCAACGACCTCGTGGCCGTGGAAGCTCCATTCTTTCTTTTCTTCAGACCAACAACGAGTCTCTGGTTTCGATACATCATGAAAGAGGGCAGCGAGGCGTATATCAAAAGGCCAGCCTTTATCTGCCGCGTGTTGCATAGAGCGCAGATTATGCTCAAAGACGTTATAGCTGTGCGCCTGATTCTGCTCTACATCTATACCGCGTGGAAGATCGGGAGAGATGAACTTCAATATCCCGAGCTGTTGTGCGAGCACGAGCGCATTCATTGGCTTATCGGAGTTGAGTATACGTATGAGTTCATCTCGGACCCTTTCACGTGAAACGTGGCTTAGATGCTCACTATTCTTACTTATCGCCGCAGCGGTATCGCCATCTATGCCGAAATCAAGTTCAGCGACGAGACGCACGGCGCGAAGCATCCGTAGAGCGTCTTCATTGAAGCGCTCAGAGGCATTACCTACCGCGCGCACCAGTTTGTCCTTTATGTCCTTTTGGCCATTATAGGGGTCAATCACTTGTCCTTTATCGTCATCTAACGCGATAGCGTTGATGGTGAAGTCGCGCCGAGCGAGATCTTCGGAAAGGGAAGCACCGAACTCAACCTTATCTGGGTGCCGTTTGTTAGAGTAGCCGGACTCGGTGCGATAGGGAGTCACCTCAATTATCGCGAGACGCGGGTCTTCTGAACTGGTCTTTACTCCGACCGTTCCGTAGTCGTTTTCGTAAAAAGAGTCAGGAAATACGCCCTGTATCTGCTCCGGTGTCGCGTTGGTGGTAATGTCCCAATCCTTGGGTTCTCTGCCTATGATGAGGTCGCGAACGCACCCGCCGACGAGGTACGCTTCGAAGCCGGCCTTGTGAAGGCTGTTCGAGACTGTCTCTACCTCTTTAGGAATAAGATACTTCATGTGCAAATCGTACCACAGTGCCGTACTATACAGATATGCCCTCGTAGTGAAACGGATCTCACGCGACGCTTCGGACGTCGTATTCCGGGTTCGACTCCTGGCGAGGGCACAAAAGAGAAAGTGCGGGTAGGGAGAATCGAACTCCCATCATCTGATTGGCAACCAGATGTTCTACCATTGAACCATACCCGCCTGTTCGCCATGATACCACGCTACCTGTTTATATTTCCAGTGTGTGAAGGCGGAAAATTGTGATTTCAAAACGACTTTACAGGTGTGTACAAGTCTGGGGACATTGGGGATAAGAGACAGGAGACTTTTTGGCAAGTCCATGAAATAGTAAGCAAATGAGCCATATTTCTAAAAGCCGTGGACGTTTCGTCTCTTACTCGTAAGGAGGTTGGGGCACTGGGAGAAAAAGTGGCTGCAGAGTATCTGCGGCGACATGAATTCACCATTCGTGATCGTAATGTCGCTCGCAAAACTGGCGAGTTGGACATCATTGCAGAGAAAGAAGATACGTTACATTTTGTCGAAGTAAAAACGATTCTCACTGATAAGTTTCCACGCGAAGAAGACACAGGCGACAGCTACGATGATCCCTCGCTCAACTTGCATGAACAGAAAATACGCAAGGTCGCACGGACGGGGGAGTGGTATGTCCTAGAGAAAAATTGGGAGGGGGACTGGCAGGTGGACGGATGCCTCGTGTGGCTGCGTCGCCGAGACGGCATGGCAAAAGTCACCTACCTGCCACAAATCGTCTGAACCTGTTAGAGTGCAAATACCGGGCCGTAGTATACCGGTAGTACACTTGCTTTGGGAGCAAGAAGACCGAGTCCGATTCTCGGCGGCCCGACAAATTATTAGGGCAGGCTTGCAGTAATGATTGCTTCGAGTGCGGGCATTTGAGACGCGAAGTCGGTTGCGGCAGTTGAGGGGTCTCGCTCAAGAAGAAGATCGAGGGGTTGTCCCGTCTCGCTCGCATACGCAGAGCGAATGTAGGAGGCAGTGATGGCATCGAGCGAGCGTGTATCGGTCGAGCCTGTAACGGTACTCGTAGTGATAGTGCCAATGAGCATACCTCTTGCATCCGCGACACCGCCGCCAGACGAACCCTCTTGTGCCGCAACAGAGCCGCCGAGCGCGAGCACATCGATCGTATTGGTATCGAAGGTGAAGATATCTTTCACTGATCCGAAGACGATAGTGGGGAAGAGACCTGATTGCACCTGACTCGAAGCGATGAATTGCGCGCCGTAGGAGGCTATCACCACTGGTGTACCAGAAGCAGGCGGTGCTTTAGCGAGTCCTACAAATGGGAAAACAGCGGGAAGAGATGCATTCGTGACACTTTTAGTCACCGCGAGGAATGCAAAATCATGTTCGCCCGTCCCGATTGGGTTTGTCTTAGTCAATATATCCGCATTCGCTTGTATCCATGCAGGCGAAATGAATACGAGCGATGCTTTATAAGTGTCTGCGGCCGGACTCCCTGCACGGATGGTGCAAGATACACTGCGATCGGCGAGGAGAAAGTATTGTGCGACGTGCGCATTAGTAAGAATAAAGCCTTTCGAGTCGATGAACACGCCGCTGCCCGAGATAGAGTGGATAGGACCTCCTGCTGGTGCATAGCATAAGATGTTCACAAGTGCGACACGCAGAGCCGTTGCTGAAGAATCAAGCGCGGCATTACCGCCAGAAGAAGGAAGAGGTGTGGGAGTCGGTACCGGGACGATAACAGGAATAGATACAGGCGAAGGAGTTGGTTCTGGCACTGGCTTCTTCACGGGAGGCGACACTACTTTCTTCGGAGGAGTTGTCGTCGGCGTTTCAATCTTCGGCCCAAGACTTGATGGTGGTATAGACGGTAGCGAGAAGCCGGGCTCTACAGAGAGTGTCGATGAAGCAGTTTTTGTGCTCGGCGCCTGAACCTGTTGAACTGGCGTACTATTCGCAAGAATAACGACAAATACGACGAGGATGAAAATGATACTGGTCCTGAGATAATGCGCGAAGCGTTGCATATGTATACGCTACTCTAAAAATGGTATTCTCGCACTAAGCCCTACTTCGCTAAAGCTACGAAGGGCGCTGCGGGATTAGTTTAATGGTAGAACTACAGGTTTCCAACCTGTTAGCGGGAGTTCGATTCTCCCATCCCGCACCAATAAAAACA
>Ga0208566_1001807_pt1 | contig 11972 bp, 10 predicted proteins | sample PL_2010_150m_FD_184159 | JGI IMG/M metagenome (GOLD analysis project Ga0208566, IMG submission 184159) | Freshwater microbial communities from Powell Lake, British Columbia, Canada to study Microbial Dark Matter (Phase II) - PL_2010_150m... | ecosystem: Environmental > Aquatic > Freshwater >...
ACATTGGCAGCAGTGAAACCTTCGGGCAATGCCAGGGGTTGGTCGACCTGCGGATTGCCATAACGGTCGAAATACTCAACCTGTCCGGATGCAGCAAAGCCGGCCAGTTTACCGGCAACCTCGCTTTTATTGCCCACAACCAGGATAATACAATTATCGGGCTGAAGGTATTTTTTTGCCATAGCCTGCACATCGGGGATGGTTATCTTATCGAGACGCTCCAGGTAAGTAGCATAATAATCCGCCGGCAGTTTATAGCGGACGGTGTTCATCGCGAATGAAGCCAGTGTGGAAGGACTCTCCAGTGCCCGTCCGAATTCGCCTGCCATCACATTCCTGGTTAAACGGAGATCCTCCTCAGATACAGGTTCATCGCATAACCGGCGCATTTCGAACAAAAACTGGGTGATTGCACTATCAGTGACCGCATTTCGGACCTGTGCACCGGCGCTGAAGGAACCGATCAGTTTATCGGAACTGAGACTGGATCCCGCGCCGTAAGTATACGCTTTATCTTCGCGGAGGTTCATCATGAGCCTACCGGAGAATACACCGCCTCCCAGGATATTATTCATCAGGGAAGCCGGCAAAACATCCGGCTCGCCCGGCTTGAGCCTGAAGGTATTGGTAATCGTAATTACGGATTGAACAGCACCCAGCTTCCCGACAAATGCCACCCGATTCCCTTTGAAGGCTGCCGGGTCATTAAATTTTTTGAAATTAACGGGGGCAGACTTCCATACTGAAAAATACTTGTTGGCGAGTACTTTAGCTTCTTTCAACCTGAGGTCACCGATCATGATAAAGTAACCGATACTGGGGTTAAAATATGTTTTAAAGAAACCCTTAACCCCATCAAGCGTTATGTTTCCAATGGTCTCCTCAGTGGTTGGTTCACCGTACGGATGATTCTTTCCATATTTTAAAACGTTTGCAACGATTGAAGCGATTGAATTTGGATCGGTACTCGACAAAGCCAGGGCTGCGAGGGTTTGTTTCTTCAGTTTATCGAACTCCTCTTGTGGAAAAACCGGGTTATAAAGGATGTCGGTCATCAGCTCCAGCACTTTATCCTGATGTTTTTTAAGTGACGATCCCTCAATCGAGGATTGATTAGTAGATAGGGTAGCGCCGATAAAATCTATTTCCTTATCGAGCTGGGCTTTAGTCCGGGTGGTTGTGCCGGTTCTGAGCAGCCCGCCTGCAAAAGAGGCCGTACCGGTCATGTTACCTTCGAGAACCGGATCGAGAGCGATTTGCAGACTGAATGTTACCGTTGGCAGTTCATGGTTTTCAACCAGGATCACTGTCAGTCCGTTCTCTAATTTAAAGGTTTGATAATCACCCAACTGAATTTTAGTGGCTTTAGCGGGTTTCGGTGGCTGGGTGCGATCGACCTGTGCCTGAAGGAAGTTGCAGGCAAAAAGGATGTATATAGCGAAAAGTGTGATGCGTTTCATATTAGCAGTATTCAAGGGTGATTATTTGGTTTTTGGCAGATAATACAAAACAACACGATTGGTTGTCTTGAAATATTTCCTGGCAGCTTCGCGAATGTCTTCACGCGTAACCTTCAGGTAGATATCAATATCCGTATTGACTGATCCGGTATTATTATAATAGGTATAACCTGTAGCGAGCAATTCTGCCCGGCCTTCGATACCTGCTAGCCTGTTGACCATATCAGTCTCCACTTTATTTTTCAACTTCTGAAACTCCTCCTCGGGGACCAGTTCATTTTGCAGTTTAACGATTTCTTCATCCGCGGCGGCCTCCAGCTTAGTCAGATCGACTCCGATATTCGGAATCAGGAAAGCCAGGGTAATACCGGGATGCTCGAGCGGCAAAGGAATAGACATGGCCTGCATTGCCAACTGCTTTTCATCCACGAGTGATTTATTGAAGCGGGAACTCTGGCCGTCTGAAAGGATGGTATTCAGCATGCTTACAGCATAATAATCCTTAGTTCCCATGGCCGGTACGTGATAGGCCTGGATGATTGCCGGAAGCTGGATATTATCGAAAACAGTATCCCTGATTTCGGCTGTTTTGGCAGGTTCATTCTGCAAAGGCCGGTTTATCGGCCTTGTACCCGCGGGTATAGTACCGAAATACTTAGCGGCCAATTCCTTAGCCAGTTTTGGATTGATATCCCCTGCGATTGTCAGAACCGCATTATTCGGAACATAGTAAGTTTTATAGAAATTAATAACATCCTGGTCTGTAGATGCCCGCAGGTCATCCGGGGATCCTACGATAGGCCAGCGGTAGGAGTGAACTGTAAAGGCGCGGCCAAAAGTTTCCCGCAAAATCGAACCATATGGTTGATTTTCTTCCGTTTGTTTAATCTCCTCGATCACAACCCCTTTCTGGGTAGCAATCCCGATGGAGTCAACACGGCCGTGCAGCATACGCTCCGACTCGAGCCACATTCCCAGTTCAAGCTGGTTCGATGGCAGCACTTCATAATAGTAGGTACGGTCGAAGGAGGTATTTGCGTTGAGGGTACCTCCAGCTTTTTCGACAAAACGGGTGTATTCGCCGCGCGGAATATTATCACTCCCCTCAAACATCAGATGTTCAAACAGATGAGCAAATCCGGTACGACTAGGTTCCTCGTTTTTGGAACCCACGTGATACATCACCGACACGGTAATAATTGGCGTTGAGTGGTCCTCATGAAGGATGACATGCAACCCGTTCGGCAGATTAAATTCCTTGTATTCAAGCTTAACGGCCTGGGAAAATAGCCCCTGAACCGCACCTGCAAGAATCAAAAAGATCAGGTAAGTAAGTTTGACAGTTCTCATAGAATTGATTTTAAAAACAATTGTGGCATGGAATGTGTTATAAATACTGAGAAATCGAAACAACCTTGCCTGAAACCCGCGTCAATATTAACACATCATTAACGATAAGATTGGTTTTCTTCACAAAATTTAACATCGCGGGATGTAACATGTTGACGATTTCATCGTCTTATAATCAGAAAACAAAAGTAAATAAAAAAAGAGATCGAGAAAATGAAAACGATAAACCTAATAAAAATAGCCGCGGTGATTCTCTTAGGAATTACCCTTAACGGACAAGCTCAGGCCGACAACGATAAATTTTCGCGCAATGCCCGCCCGGCATTCAGTCAGATGACGCATTCTGTTAAACTAACCGGTGAAGATATCCGAAATATGCAAATGCTTTTATCGCAGACTGATGCGGTTCATATCAGCTGGAACAATCATGAATTAAAATTCGCCCTCAGGGAAGGTGATGTTCCTGAATATACCATCCGTTTCGAGGTAATTAATGACGAGCCGGTTGAAGACTGGATGTTTGAATCGGGATATTTGAGCGAAGAATCGGCTGGTGCCATTGAATCCTGGATGCTGGAAACGGATTACCTCAACGAGGAAGTTCAGCCTCTGGAGAACTGGATGTTCAGCGAGTCACGCTTATCGGAAATCGCATCTGAATGCTCATTGGAGTCATGGATGTTTGAGGACAATTATCTCTCAAAATAGGGAGATTCAATATATAAGAGGAAGGGCACCGGCTCTTTCTGCAAGGAGTGTAGAGACGCATGATCATGCGTCTCTACGATTTTATGCCCCCCACATATCCCGGTCGAGAGTGCGGTAATTCACAGCCTCGGCGAGGTGATGCGGTTTGATCGCGGGACTGCCCTCGAGGTCGGCAATGGTTAATGACACCTTCAGAATACGGTCATAAGCTCGTGCCGACAAGCCCAGCCGTTCCATTGCCTGTTTCAGAATCAGCCTTCCGGGTTCATCGATCCGAACAAATTTCCGCATCAGGCGTGATGACATTTGTGCATTGCAGTAGATACCTGACAAGTCCTGGAATCTCTTTGATTGAATCTCGCGAGCCTGGATGATCCTTTCACGAATTCTGGTGCTGGGTTCGGCAGGGGGCAGTTCAGCCAGTTTATCAAAACTAACGGGCACTACCTCGATATGCAGGTCGATCCGGTCGAGGAGCGGTCCGGATACCCGGCTCAGGTATTTCTGCACATGGCCATTTCCGCAGGAACACTTTTTATCCGGGTGGTTAAAAAATCCGCACGGGCACGGGTTCATCGAAGCCACCATCATAAAGCTGGCCGGATACTCGATGGCATAACGGGCTCTCGAGATGTGGATTATCCGGTCCTCCAGCGGTTGACGGAGCACCTCGAGCACTGAGCGTTTAAATTCCGGCAATTCATCCAGGAAGAGCACACCATGATGGGCCAGGGATATTTCTCCTGGTTTTGGGACGGATCCTCCTCCAACCAAAGCGATATCGCTGATCGTATGGTGAGGAGAGCGGAATGGCCGGCGGGTTATCAGCGTTGCATTGGCACCGAGTTTCCCGGCCACCGAATGAATACGGGTGGTTTCGAGGGCCTCCTGCATCGAGAGCGGGGGCATGATTCCCGGAAGCCGCTGGGCAAGCATCGTTTTTCCGGCTCCGGGAGGCCCGACCATTAGTACATTATGTCCACCCGCAACAGCCACCTCGAGTGCCCTTTTTACGTTTTCCTGTCCCTTTACATCCTGAAAATCAGATTCAAACTGATTGTATTGACGCTGGAATTCGGCAACGACATCTATCCTGACCGGCTCAGGCCGCTCGCCACCGGTAAAAAAAGAGATCACTTCGGAAAGGGTATTCATCCCGTACACATCCAATCCTTCTACTACTGCAGCTTCCCGGGCATTAACCATCGGAATAATGATTCCTTCGAAACCCTCCTCTTTGGCTTTCATGGCCATCGGCAAAACTCCGGTAACAGGTTGTAGCCCACCATCCAGGGATAGTTCGCCCATCAAAACAAACCGGTCAAAATCATCGGTTTTCAATTTTTCATTGGCCCCCAGGATACCAACAGCCAAAGGGAGATCATAGGCAGATCCCTCCTTGCGCACATCAGCCGGGGCCAGATTGATGACTACCCTTTTCCCGGGCCATCGGTAATCGAGCGTGCTTAGCGCTGCCACGATTCGTTGCTGGCTCTCGCGGATAGCATTATCGGGCAATCCGACCAGAAAATAGCCGATCCCTTCACTTACCTGGACCTCTACGCGAATGGTGCTCGCTGAGATCCCAAATACTGCACTTGCAAAAGTACGTACCAACATAGTTATTTATTTATAGTAATATAGATGCGGAAAACCTGGTTTGGTGGAAAATCATTTTCGTATTTTTGTATGTTTTAGTAAATTGCTAATATTTGTAATTATGGTCTTATTCAGAACTGAGAAACCGAAACCATTCACATTCATACCGAGGTTCTACGACGAAAGGAAGGAGGAACTGGAAAACCGGATTGGCGAGATCAAGAAAGAGATGGAGGAGAATCCAACCAGTCATTATGTTCCAAATATCCGTGGTCAAATGCGAAGCCGGCATGATGCACTGTACGGGAAATCAGGAAAACCGGGAAAAACGCTGATCAGCAGAAGATTATTAACAATCCTCTTCATCGGTCTTATTCTCCTGATCGGCTATTATATCCTTCGTATCCTGGCGGTAGCCGATAAAATCTGATTTTCTGATGGCGGAATTAATCAAGGTATTACCCGATTCGGTTGCTAACCAGATTGCGGCAGGGGAAGTTATACAGCGACCGGCATCGGCAGTTAAGGAATTGATGGAAAACTCTGTGGATTCCGGTGCCGACCGGATCCAGGTGATTATTAAAGATGCAGGGCGCACCCTTGTGCAGGTAGTGGATAATGGTTCGGGGATGAGCGATACTGATGCCCGGCTCTGCTTTGAACGGCATGCCACTTCTAAAATCCGCCAGGCGGATGACCTTTTTACCATCCGGACAATGGGATTTCGAGGTGAGGCTTTGGCCGCCATTGCTGCTGTTGCCCAAATCGAACTCAGGACAAAAACCATTGGATCGGAAGCAGGCACCCGAGTGAAAATCAATGGATCTGAATTTGAGTTGCAGGAGCCGGCAGCCTGTCCGGATGGCACCAGCATATCGGTAAAGAATCTCTATTATAATGTTCCGGCCCGGCGGAAATTCCTTAAGGCAAATTCGACCGAACTTAAACATATTATCACTGAATTTCAGCGAATTGCACTGGCTCATCACGACACGACCTTTCTCCTTCATCATAACGATTCGGAAGTTTATAACCTGCCGGCTGCCAGGCTCCCTGAGCGGATCCAACATCTGTTCGGTAAAACAATGGCCCAGCAGCTTGTCAATCTGAAAACCGACACCAGTATGATGGGGATAAGCGGGTATATCGGAAAACCTGAGTTTGCCCGGAAAACATACGGAGAACAATTCTTTTTTGTAAACGGCAGATTCATGAAGCATCCCTATTTCCATAAAGCGGTAACTCAATGTTATGATGACCTCATTCCGGGTGACTCAGTTCCAGCCTATTTTATTTTTATTGAAACCGATCCGGCTCGTATCGATGTGAACATTCATCCAACCAAAACTGAGATCAAGTTTGAAGATGAACGGGCTGTTTACCAGATTATTCAGGCTTCAGTAAGGGAAGCGTTGGGCAAATTCAACCTGACACCCACGCTGGATTTTGATCGTGAAGGGGCGATGGAAATTCCCTATTTCCGGCCGGGACAAATGGTTAACCCGCCAACTATCCGGGTCAATCAGGATTTTAACCCATTCGACAGCAACGACCAGCCATGGAACCATGATTCACGCACAGGATTTCAACCACGCCAGGCTCAGGTGACAGGATGGGAACAGTTATATACCCCTTCACAGAATCAGGACCAGCCCGGGCTTACCGGGTTAAGCCAGGATACCCGCGCCAGTCTGCAGCTCAAAAACAAGTATATTCTGATTCCGGTAAAATCGGGAATCATGGTAGTCAACCAGGTAAGAGCCTACGAACGAATTCTTTTCGAGGACTTTATGCATAACATGAACGAGCCGGGCGGTGTGCGGCAGCAGGTCCTGTTCCCGTTTACCTTTGAGCTGAACCCGGTCGATCTGAATTTACTGTTGGATGTGAGTGACGAACTGACAGCCATCGGTTTCGACATCCAACCTTTCGGCGGACAAAGTGTTATTATGAGTTCGGTACCGGCATCAGTGGATGCCAGTGATCCTAAAGCCTTGATTGAAGGACTGTTGGAGCAACTAAAGAATGAAACGCCGGATCTGGCCGGTCAGTATAGTGAGCAGGTGGCGAAAACAGCCGCACGGGTTTCGTCTCTTTCGTTTATCCGTGCGCTGCACGACGAAGAGGTGAAGGTACTGATCGACAGATTGTTTGCCTGCCGTGAACCGCAATTCACCCCAGGAGGCAAACCGGTACTGACGATATTACAGATGGAGGAGATTGAGAAGAGGTTTGCATAACGTTTGAAGTAGAAGGCTGGAAGGTTAGAGTTAAGAGATTCGAATTTAGAATTCTGAATTCTGATGTTGGAGATTCAAGTGGGGCTGGGAGTAGCGTGACGGGGTCCCCGCCTTCGCGGGGATGACAGGAGCACTCAGTGCAGGGGGTAGAGGTCCCCGCCTTCCGGGTATGACAAGGCTTCGATTGAGTTTATTTGTTATTTGATAGATAGGAGGAAAATATGTTTGAAAGATTTGGCGGTAGAGGGGGATCGATGCCACCTGCGGTATTGAATCTGCTGATAATTAATGCGATATTCTTTCTTGCCACCTACGTATTGACCAAGAGCGGAATTGATCTGGTTAAGTATCTGGGTTTATATTACCCGGGTTCAGAACTTTTCCGGCCGTATCAGCTGATCACGCACATGTTTATGCATGCCACGCCTACTCATTTGTTCTTTAACATGTTCGCGCTCTGGATGTTTGGCCGGGTGCTGGAATCGGTGTGGGGAAGCAAGCGTTTTCTGGTTTACTATTTTGTAACCGGACTGGGTGCCGCAGCGCTGCATTTGCTGGTAAACTCCCTGTCGATCGGTTCGATGGCCAACGAAGCACAGGCACTGATCAATACCCTTTCACCGGATGCATTTGCGGAATTCCTGAAACACCGGTTTCCCGAATATCAGGGACAGGTATCGGAGTTTGTTACCAGCTGGTCTTTGGATCCGAACAACCCGATGTACCTGGGGCAGGCACCTGAATTCATCCGCCAACTGATGCATCTCCGGATGAATATTCCGACTATTGGCGCTTCGGGTGCTGTTTTCGGTGTACTTCTGGCTTTTGGGATGCTGTTCCCGAATACCCAGCTTATGCTTCTCTTTCCACCGATCCCCATTAAAGCCAAGTGGTTTGTGCTGGGATACGGTGCTATTGAGTTCGTATCAGCCATCTGGAATCAGCCGGGAGACAATGTGGCACATTTTGCCCATCTGGGCGGCATGATTTTTGGATTTATCCTGATCAAATACTGGAACCGGACCAAACGACAGCAATTTTATTGAAGATGAATCCTTTCGATGAATTTAAACGAACCTTCAGCAAGCGAAGCACCCTTGCACAGCTGATTATGATCAATGTCGGGGTCTTCCTTTTCCTGAAGATCCTGGGTGTTTTGTTTTTTCTGTTCAGGCAGGAGAACCTCGAACAACTGGTGCTGAGTTACCTGGCCCTTCCGGCTGACCCTCAAATGATTCTCAGAAAGCCTTGGACCATAATCAGTTACATGTTTCTGCATTATGATTTTTTCCACATCCTTTTCAACATGCTCTGGTTGTACTGGTTTGGGAAGATCTTCCTGGAATATCTGAATCCGAAAAAACTAATTTCGGTTTACCTGATCGGGGGACTGGCCGGGGGGTTGGTATATGTGTTAGCTTTTAATCTGTTTCCCGCTTTCCGGGAATCTGTTTCACAATCTGTTGCATTGGGTGCTTCGGCCGCAGTGCTGGCTATCGTCATGGCCATTGCATTTTATGTGCCGGATTACACTCTCTACCTGATGTTTTTCGGGCCTGTCAAATTGAAATATATTGCATTGGCAACCGTTCTGATTGATATTTTGAGTATCCGGTCGGGCAATGCCGGTGGCCATTTGGCACATCTTGGAGGGGCAATGTTTGGATTTCTTTACGCCGCACAATTACGCCGCGGAAAAGATATCTCGAATGGATTCAGCCGGTTCATGGACAGCTTATTCAGCCTGTTTAAGCGCCGCCCGGCAATGAAGGTCAAGTATAAAAGACCGGAAGGCCGGCCGGAGACCGACATGGAATACAACGCTCGCCGGGCAGCCGAGCAGCGTACGATCGACCAGATTCTCGACAAGATTGCCCGGAGCGGTTACGAGGGGCTGTCGAAGGAAGAGAAGGAGATTCTTTTTAAATCCAGTAAAAAATAGAAGCATGCGCAAAGCACTGCGGCGGATATTTTTCCTCATTTACCTGTTCACGGTGCTTCCTCTGGCAGCCTGCTATTTGAGCCAGTTGATCAGTCCGGCCAGCTTCTGGCCTTTGGCCTTTTTCGGACTCCTGTTCCCGGTTCTGATTGTGATCCAATTTGTTTTTGTACTGCTCTTCCTGATTCTTCGGAGCAAAGCAATTGTTGTGCCCATTATCCTGATCCTTTTGGGGTGGAACTCAATTTCTCATACCTTCCAGATTTCCCGGACGGCAGGTTCTGCTTCCGCAGATAAAAATACGATCAGGGTGATGACCTACAACGTCAGATTGTTTGATATTGTTCACTGGTCGGGCCTCAAGAATCAGGGCGAAGGAATATTTTCGTATGTATCTGATTTGCAACCGGATATTTTGTGTTTCCAGGAATTTGCACTGCAGGACCCGGGCAAATTCTCCATTGAATACATCACCAGCAAGCTGACTTTCCTGCCTCACTCGGTAATAGAATACAATTTTACCTCTCAAAACCGCAAACACGGGGTAGCCATTTTCAGCCGGTACCCAATCATCCGGAGTGGTCACGAGCACTTTGAGGATACCAAAAACATGATGTTGTACGCTGATATCCTGATCGATAGTGATACCATCAGGGTTTATAATAATCATCTGGAATCGATCCATTTCGACCGCGATGAATTTCAGTGGATCGACACCACGACAAATAAAACCAGGATTCCCCGTGATAAGATCACCGAGATCATCAACCGGATGAAAGGGGCATATATTAAGCGTGCAAACCAGGCCGATATGGTGAGAAAGAACATCGACGGTTCTCCTTATAAAGTGATTGTCTGCGGCGATTTTAACGACACGCCGGTGAGTTACACCACGCATAAGATCGGGAGTAACCTGTACGATAGTTTCCGGTCGGGAGGCCGATGGCTGGGGATTACCTTCCCGAATGTTAAGGCTCCGCTTCGCATCGATTATATCCTTCACTCCAAAGAGATGGTTTCCAGCGACTATCAGATCGGGAAGGTGAAATATTCCGATCACCGGCCGGTGAGCTGCAGGATAGCCATTAAACCGTAGGGACGCATAATTGCGTCCATGGGATCGGACGCATAATTGCGTCCATGGGATCGGACGCATAATTGCGTCCATGGGATCGGACGCAATTATGCGTCCCTACATTAGTTTCAACTGGCAATTTCCTCCGCTTAAAATGATTCCGATTTTTTTCCCTTTCCATCCGTCATCCGGATTTGCCATCAGGGCACCGAGCGGGACGGCTGAACTGGGTTCGATGATGATTTTCATTCGTTCCCATATAAGCCGCATGGCTTCTGTAATCGTTGGTTCCGGACAGAGCAGAATGCGGTCCACCCGGTGGCGGATCACCTCGAAAGTAAGTGGTCCAAGTGAAGTGAGCAGACCATCGGCGATGGTATTGGGAGGAACGGCCGGCTGAATGGATCCTGATTGAACCGATCGGAAGGCATCGTCGGCATTGGCAGGTTCACCGGCCCATACGGTGATATCCGGCTTTATGGATTTAGCTGCGATGGCTGTTCCGCTTAGGAGTCCGCCGCCGCCGACAGGAGCCATTATGGTATCCAGGTCAGGACAGTCCTCAAGAAGTTCCAGAGCAGCAGTCCCTTGCCCCGCAATGATTTCAAACTGGTTAAACGAATGGATAAAGGTGCAGCCTGTTTCCTGCTGAACCTTTGCCATGGTTGTTTCCCTCGCCTCCAAAGTCGGCTCGCAGAAGGTAATGATCCCCCCATATCCGCCCACTGCGATTTTTTTAATCTCCGGGGCGGTGCGAGGCATCACGATATAGGCCGGTACACCGGCATTACGGGCCGCCAAGGCCAGCGCCGCAGCATGGTTCCCGGAGGAGTGGGTTCCTACCCCGCGCGCAAGCTCTTCCGGGGTAAGCGATAACACGGAATTTGTCGCTCCACGGAATTTAAAAGCTCCGACTTTCTGAAAATTCTCACACTTGAAAAAGAATTCCGCACCGAGTATCTCATTGATGCTGCCGGAAGTTAACACAGGTGTCCGGTGAATGAACGGGCGGATACGGCTGTGCGCGTTAATTATATCACTAAGGGTAGGCAGGTGGGCAGTCATTGTAATATTGTTGAATCGGTTTACAAATATAGCTCAGAATAGCGTCAAGAGATCCCCGCTTTCGGGCGGCATAGCCAACCAGATAGGAATAAGGTTTCGTTATGCGTTCAGCAAGGAAATACTCTCCACCCGGAGCCACATCAATGCGGGAATAGATGTCTTTTGGGAGGATCATGCGGGAAGTACCATCGAGATTAATTAACACCACCTCAGACTGGCCGAAATAATCGAACAGCATTTCGTCCTGTGGCCCGGTGAGCATATCCTGGTTGGTGCGTACTGCTGCCTTGTTGCCCGATGTTTCCTGCACAACGGGACCGGTGGGAACCTGAGAGATCGCGGGACGCGGGCCCCGGTCAGCCGGAGCATCCACCACAGCTACAAGGTCTTTGGGCGGAATCTGGTATTTCAGATCCGTTTGTGCAAGCATTATAAAAGGGGTTGCTGAAAATAGCAGGGTTAAACAGTGGAACAATATCATTCGTGAGGGTTTCATAACTACATAGGTTTTATCGGGTTATCAGGGATAGTGGTGC
>Ga0208566_1001808_pt1 | contig 11971 bp, 15 predicted proteins | sample PL_2010_150m_FD_184159 | JGI IMG/M metagenome (GOLD analysis project Ga0208566, IMG submission 184159) | Freshwater microbial communities from Powell Lake, British Columbia, Canada to study Microbial Dark Matter (Phase II) - PL_2010_150m... | ecosystem: Environmental > Aquatic > Freshwater >...
GCCGAAGCCGCCGTTGCTCATTACCAGTACTTGATCGCCGACCTGGGCCATCGCGGCTATCTCGCGGGCCATGGCATCGATGTCCTGGAATGTCCGCGCCCTGTCGCCGAGTGGTACCAGGGCGGCCGCCACATCCCAGCCAAGATTGTTGGCATAGCAGAATACTGCCTCGGCTCCGGACAGACTGTCGGGCAAGCGTGCCTTCATGCTGCCCAGCTTCATGGTATTGGACCGGGGCTCCAGCACCGCAATGATGCGATTCCTGCCGACACGCCGGCGCAGACCGTCGATGGTAGCGGCGATCGCCGTCGGATGATGGGCAAAATCGTCGTAGACGATCACGCCACGCGCGGTTCCGCGAACTTCCAGGCGGCGTTTGACCCCCTGAAAGCGGGTCAGGGCCCGCAGCGCCAGATCCACCGGCACGCCAGCATGACGCGCCGCGGCGATGGCGGCCAGGGCATTGGCGCGATTGTGGGCGCCCGGCAGCGCCATGCGGCTACGCCCGATCTCCGTCCCCGCCAGGCTGACGCTGAAACTGTCGGTGCCGGGGTCGGCGTCTTCGCTTGCCTGCCAGCCGTCTACACTATTGAACCACTCGATGGGGGTCCAGCAGCCGCGCGCAATAACCCGTTTCAAGGAGTCTTCGGCGGCGTTGGCGACGATCAGCCCATTATTCGGCAAAGTGCGCACCAAATGATGAAATTGCGTCTCGATCGCTGCAAGATCGACGAAGATGTCGGCATGATCGAACTCCAGATTATTGAGAATTGTGGTGCGTGGCCGGTAATGCAGGAATTTCGAGCGCTTGTCGCAGAACGCCGTGTCGTATTCGTCCGCCTCGATCACGAAGAAGGAGGAATCGGTGAGCCGGGCCGACACGCCGAAATCCACCGGCACACCCCCCACCAGAAATCCCGGTTTCAAACCGGCGTCCTCCAGAATCCAGGTGAGCAGGGCCGTCGTGGTGGTCTTGCCGTGCGTGCCGGCCACCGCCAGGACCCATTTCCCCTTCAGGATATGTTCGGCCAGCCATTGCGGACCGGAAGTGTAGGGCAGGTTACGCGCGAGGATTTCCTCCAGCAGGGGGTTGCCGCGCGAGATGGCGTTGCCGACAAGGAACAGGTCGGGTGCCAAATCAACCTGGTTGGCGGCATACCCTTCGGTGAGCGCGATTCCTTGCTGCGCCAACTGGGTGCTCATCGGCGGATAGACGTTGGCATCGCAGCCGCTGACCTGATGCCCGGCAGAACGCGCCAGGAGCGCAACGCCGCCCATAAAGGTCCCGCAGATGCCGAGAATGTGGATGTGCATGGTTGCGCGGAAAGATGCCGGGGATGAAAAGGCTGGCGATGTGTAGAATGCCGCAGGATTATAGTCCAAGAGCCTAGCCATGCCTCGCAATGCCAAGCACAGCCGGCACTCCCAGCACATGGAAGCGATGCGGCGCGACATTACCAACCTGGCTGCCCGGATGATGGCTGAGGAAGGCATCTCCAGCTATGGTTTTGCCAAACGCAAGGCCGCCAAACAACTCGGTGTTCCCGACAGCGAAGTGTTGCCCGGCAACCAGGAAATCGAAGCGGCACTGCGCGACTATATGGGCCTGTATCAGGAGGAGGAACTGCAGGAGCGCTTGACCGTGCTCCGGCGGGAGGCGCTGGAGTTGATGCGCCTGCTCGAACCGTTCAATCCATACCTCACCGGGGCAGCCCTCGATGGCAGCGCCGGACGCTATGCCGAAGCGGAGATTGAATTGTTTGCCGACAGTCCGAAAGATGTGGAGATCTTCTTGCTAAATAGCGGTATCTCCTTCGAAAATGTCGATAACCACCAGAACGGCGCGCGCCCCGGCCCGGGTCAGCCCGAAGCTCGGCTGAGACTCGAAGGCAAGGAAACCGCAGTGCAGCTGGCCATCTATCCCCACTCCCTGGAGCGCATCCACCGGCGCAATCCACATACCGGCGAGGTGGCTGGACGGGCGAATGCCGCAGCGGTCGCCAGATTGCTTGAGCCGACATGAGTCCGGTTGCCCGCAACGCCCTGATCGCCGGCATCGCCGCGATTGCGGCTGTTGCCGGATTTGTGGTCGCCAATTTCAGCCAGCGGGAACAACCGCCGGCCGTCCCGCCGGCGAACGCCAGATTTGCCGCCACGCAGTTGTTGGCGCTGACCTTGCCTGATTCAAGCACGATCGCGCAACCGCTATCCCAGTGGAAGGAAAAGATACTGGTGGTGAATTTCTGGGCCACCTGGTGCCTGCCGTGCCGCGAAGAAATGCCCGGCTTCTCCCGGCTGCATACGAAATATGCGACTAAAGGTGTGCAATTTGTAGGGATCGCCTTCGATTCTGTCGACAAAGTGACGGAATTCTCAGACCAGACCCCGGTCTCCTATCCCCTCCTCATCGCCACCGCCTCTTTGATGCCGCTGACTGCTGCATTGGGCGACGCGGCCGGCGGCTTGCCATTCACCGTGGTCATCGCCCGCGACGGCTCGCTGCTTCAAACCCGCCTGGGACTCTGGAAGGAAGCGGCGCTGGAAGCCATTCTCGCGGAGCAAACCAAATAGCATTTTTCAAAGCAGTTCCCGCCACTTGCGAGTCATTTGTGCGGATCTGAATGGTGGCCCGAAGTGCCGCCGCAGCTTTGTTGCAAACGGAACTTGCACTTCAAATATATTTGAAGTTAAAATAACTCAGCAGCTAATTACTTCATCCCCATCTATTTAATTTAAAAGAAATAAAAACCTTGGCCGTGGCTGAAGCCATGCGATCGATGTGGAATTGCCTTTCAATACGGAGTTACACAATATGACCAAGCAGGCAAAGTGGGCAAATATGCGTCAGCTGGCGGGGCTTCTGGTTTTGGTGGCGGTTTCAGGCTTGGCGCAGGCCGAGTACAAACTGAACTTCCAACAGCCGGCGACGAAAATGGCGCAGAACGTCTACGATCTTCACGTCTGGATGATGTACATCTGCGGGTTGATTTTCGTCGTCGTCTTCGGTGTCATGTTCTATTCGGTGTTCAATCACCGCAAATCATCCGGAAGAGCCGCGGCGACCTTTCACGAAAGTACCAAAGTTGAGATTCTGTGGACCATCGTTCCGACGATTATCCTGCTGCTGATGGCGTGGCCCGTGACCGTCACGCTGCTGGAAATGCGCGACGCCAGCAATTCAGACATCACCATCAAGGTCACCGGGTATCAGTGGAAGTGGAGTTACGATTACCTGAAGGGCGAGGGGGAAGGCATCAAGTTCATGAGTGTGCTGTCCACTCCCCAGGAGCAGATTCATAACACCGCCCCGAAAGGAGAACATTACCTGCTGGAAGTGGATAACCCTGTCGTAGTGCCCGTCGGCAAGAAAGTGCGCGTCCTGACCACCGCCAGCGACGTCATCCACGCCTGGTTCGTTCCAGCGCTGGCTATCAAGCAAGATGCGATTCCCGGCTTCATCCGTGATGCGGCATTCCGCCCCGACCGCGAGGGAACCTTTCGGGGTCAGTGTGCTGAGCTCTGCGGCAAGGATCATGCATTCATGCCAATTGTGGTTGAAGTCGTGTCCCAGGCCAAGTACACCGCCTGGGTCGCTGAGCAGCAAAAAAAGATGGCCGCTTTAATCGACGACCCCAACAAGGTATGGACCTTGCCGGAACTGGTGAAGCGCGGCGAAGCAGTGTATCTGGCGAACTGTGTCGCCTGCCACCAGGTCACTGGCAAAGGACTGGCACCGGTATTCCCGGCACTGGATGGGTCCAAGATCGCCACCGGACCGAAAGCCGGGCATCTTGAAATCGTCACCAATGGCAAACCGGGAACAGCGATGGCGGCGTTTGGCAAGCAACTGTCGGACGCCGAATTGGCGGCAGTGATAACCTACGAACGCAATGCCTGGAGCAACAAGGCCGGGGATCTGGTTCAGCCGAATGAGATCAAGGCGGCACGCAAGTAGTCCGACGCCTGCACAGTCAATCAAGAATCGAACAGGAGAACACGATGGAAGCAACCGTACAAGGACACGCGGATACGCACGGCCACGGGCACCACGGGCACGCTCCGAGCGGGTGGATGCGCTGGGTGACCACAACCAACCACAAGGACATCGGCACTCTCTACTTGTGGTTCAGCTTCGCCATGTTCATGGTAGGCGGCGTGATGGCGTTAACCATACGTGCGGAACTGTTCCAGCCGGGCCTCCAGATCCTCGAGCCGGAACGCTTTAACCAGATGACCACTTTGCATGGGCTGATCATGGTGTTTGGCGCAATCATGCCAACCTTCGTTGGCTTCGCCAACTGGATGATCCCGATGCAGATCGGCGCCAAGGACATGGCTTTTGGCCGCCTCAACAACTGGAGTTTCTGGCTGTTGCCGGCGGCCGCCACGCTGCTGGTGGTTTCGCTGTTTGTCCCCGGCGGCGCTGCGGCGGCGGGCTGGACCCTCTACGCTCCGCTGACCGTGCAGCAGCAGGGCATGGGCATGGACATGACGATTTTCGCCGTTCACATCCTCGGCATGTCGTCGATCATGGGATCGATCAACATCATCACCACCATCCTCAATCTGCGCGCACCGGGCATGACCCTGATGAAGATGCCGATGTTTCCCTGGACCTGGCTGATCACCGCCTACCTGATCATCGCCGTGATGCCGGTTCTCGCCGGCGCGGTGACAATGATCCTGACCGACCGTCATTTCGGCACCAGTTTCTTCAATGCGGCGGGCGGCGGCGATCCGGTGCTGTTCCAGCACGTGTTCTGGTTCTTCGGCCACCCCGAAGTGTATATCATCATCCTGCCCGGTTTCGGTGTGATTTCCCAGGTGATCCAGGCATTCTCGCGCAAGCCACTCTTCGGCTACGCATCGATGGTGTACGCCACGGCCTCGATCGCCATCCTCTCCTTCTTCGTCTGGGCGCACCACATGTATACCACGGGCATGCCGGTGAGCGGCCAGTTGTATTTCATGTACGCGACCATGCTGATCGCCATCCCGACCGGGGTCAAGGTGTTCAACTGGGTTGCCACCATGTGGCGCGGTGCGCTGACGTTCGAGACGCCGATGCTGTTCGCGCTCGGGTTCATAGTCCTGTTCACGTTGGGCGGGTTCTCCGGCTTGGTGCTGGCCATGACCCCGGTGGATGTGCAGATGCAGGACACCTACTACGTGGTGGCGCATTTCCACTACGTCATGGTGGCCGGCGCGCTGTTTTCAGCATTTGCCGCGACCTACTACTGGCTGCCAAAATGGACCGGCCACATGTATGACGAAAAAATGGGCAAGGTGCATTTCTGGCTGTCCCTGATCTTTTTCAACATGACCTTCTTCGTCCAGCACTTCCTCGGGCTTGCCGGCATGCCGCGCCGCATCCCTGACTATGCCTTGCAATTCACCGACTTCAACCAGATCTCGACCATCGGCGCATTCGGCTTCGGGCTGTCACAATTGCTGTTCCTCTATAACATCATCACCTGCATCAGGGGTGGCCCCAAGGCTCCCGCCAAGCCATGGGACGGTGCCGAGGGCCTGGAGTGGGAACTGCCTTCACCGGCGCCTTACCACTCCTGGGAGACCCAGCCGACCGTGAAATGACCGGATTCGCCAAGATGCCCGTTGATTGCCGGCCGCCGCATGACCCGCTCGCCAGCCGCAAGTTGCGTACTGCCTTGGTGCTTGCGTCAGTGGCGCTGGCCTTCTTCATCGGCTTCATGGTGCGCTCATGGATGCTAAGCAAATGAACGGCAGCATGGCCGACAATCGCAGGCTGTTTGTTAAGCTGGCGCTGTTTTCGACGCTGATGTTCGGTTTCGGTTACGCACTGGTGCCTTTCTATTCGGTCTTCTGTTCGCTCACGGGCATGAACAAGGTCGGGTTGACGGACCTGCCGGCGAATACGCAAGTGGATGCCAGCCGCACCGTCAGTGTGGAGTTCGATGCCAACGTGCATGACATGCCTTGGCAGTTCCGCCCATTGACGAAGCATCTGGCCGTGCATCCCGGCGAACTGACGCAGGTGGTGTACGAGGTAGTCAACACGCGCAACGTCCCGGTGACCGGACAGGCGATTCCGAGCTATGGGCCGAAACGCGTGGCGGAGTACTTTCGGAAGCTCGAATGTTTCTGTTTCGACAAGCAGACCCTGGCAGCAGGCGAACGGCGCCAAATGCCGGTGGTGTTCGTCATAGATCCGTCGTTGCCGCAGGACATCGGAACGCTCACCTTGTCCTACACGTTCTTTGAAGTGGAGGGTAACCGCCGTGCGGCCGGACCGACCAAGGAGGATGGGGTGTGAGTGCGCAGCCGCCGGTGGCAAAGACTGCCGGCTTTCTGGCCGTGGCAAAGGCCGTATTCTGGTCGTTTTTCGGGGTGCGCAGGCGTAGCGATCACGAAGCCGATTCGGTAGCCTTCAAGCCGGTGCACGTCGTCATAGCAGGTATCATTGGTGGCGCTTTGTTTGTTTTCATACTGATCGTCGTGGTGCGGGTCATCGTCGCCGGCCATGGTTCATCAATTTGATAGGGGAAAATGATGTCGCAGGATTCCTATTACTACGTACCTAGCCCATCGCACTGGCCCCTGGTCGGCTCGCTCGCATTGCTGCTCATGGGATCGGGTGCGGCGATGTGGGTTAACCATATCGGCGCTGGCCCTTTCCTGGTGCTTGCCGGCTTCGTCGTTCTGATCGTCATGATGAAAGGCTGGTTCGGCGTCGTCATAAGCGAATCGGAAGGCGGATCCTATAACCAGCGGGTCGATATCTCGTTCCGCTGGGCCATGAGCTGGTTCATCTTCTCGGAAGTAATGTTCTTCTCGGCGTTCTTCGGCGCGTTGTTCTATGTCCGCGCCCTGTCCGTTCCCGATCTCGGTAGCGTCGAACAGCAGATGCTGTGGCCCGACTTCAAGGCTGCGTGGCCTTCCGCGGGACCGGCCTTCAAGGAGGCATTTACGCCGATGGCGGCCTGGGGTATCCCGGCCATCAACACCCTGCTGCTGCTTTCGTCCGGCGTCACCCTGACCTGGGCGCACTGGGGACTGCTGAAGGACAATCGCACTCAGCTCAAGCTGGGGCTCTTGTTGACCATCGTGCTGGGTCTGGTCTTCCTGTCCTTTCAGGTGTACGAATACTCGCACGCCTACCACGAGATGAACCTGAAGCTGTCGACCGGCGTGTATGGCACGACCTTCTTCATGCTCACCGGGTTCCACGGACTGCATGTGACGATCGGTGCCACCATGCTGATCGTCATGCTGTTCCGGGTGATGGCGGGTCACTTCAAACCCGACCATCATTTCGCCTTCGAGGGAGTCGCCTGGTACTGGCACTTCGTCGACGTGGTTTGGCTGTTCCTGTTTGTCGTCGTCTATTGGTTGTAAAGCAAAACGCCTGGCAGTTAGCAGCAGTAGAATAAAAAGCGCCGCCCCGCGGCGCTTTTTATCTGGTGCCGATTACAGGCGCTCGCCGATCAGGCCGAAGTAATGCGCCCCCATCAGCAGCGCGAACAACAGCAGCGACAGGCTGACCCTGCCGGTCAGTGCGCGTGCGGTGCGGTCGGAGCCGGAGCGGTCGGCAAACAGAAAGAACAGCGCCGAACCCAGGCTGATTAGGATCAATACCAGCATCACAACTACGACAATGCGCACGACAGACCCCTGGAAAAAATCGATTTGTCAGTGTAGCGCATTGCTCACCGGCCAGCCACATCCCGGCAAACAGCAGGCGTGACGAAATTGATCAAGATTCTGCCGACGCTGGGGGCATTCGCAGTGATGGCAGTGACGCTGGCCCTGGGCATCTGGCAGGTCGGCAGGGCCCATGAAAAGGAAGCCCTGGCCAGCCGCTACGATGCCCTGGCGAAAGCGCCGCCGATCGACCTGGGCGCGCAAATCCTGGATCTTCCCCCGGCGCTGGAGTTTCATCCGGTGAATGGCAGGGGAATCTGGCTGCCGGAGCAGGCGGTGTTTCTTGACAACAAGGTTTACCAGGGGCGCGCCGGATTTCAGGTCATCATGCCGCTACGGTTGGAGGGCAGCGATACGCATGTCCTGGTCAATCGCGGCTGGCTGCCGGCGGCGGGCGACCGGACGCAAACACCCCAGCCGCAGACGGCAGCAGGCATGGTAAGCGTCCAGGGCTTCCTGCGCGCGGCGCCGGACCGATTCAAGGAATTGAGCGCCACCTATCGCGAAGGCCGGATCTGGGAGAATGTCACCGTGGAGCGCTATGCGGCCTGGTCAAAACTCAAGTTGCAGCCGATGATCCTTTACCAGACGGATGTCGTCGAGGATGGTCTGGTTCGGGCCTGGATTCGCCCGGATGCCGGTTCGGAGCGTAATATCGGCTATGCCCTGCAATGGTTCGGCTTATCCGCGCTGACCGCTTTCTTTTGGTTGCGCCATGTCTTTAGCAGAAAGAAACCGCCCAATGCCGCGTGAGGGAAAGCGTCCGCTGCTGTGGATGTTCGGGCTGTGCCTGTTGAGCGTGGTCGCCTCCTATGGCGCCTATATGTGGTGGCGGCCGGCACAACAAATGAACCATGGCGAATTGCTGGAAACCCGTCCGGTGCCGACAACCGTACTGCAGGAGCTTTCCGGCCGCCGGTTGCCGTTTGAGGCGCTGCGCGGCAAGTGGCTGCTATTGACCGTCCAGCCCGCCGCTTGCGATGCGCGGTGCCGGCTCAAGCTCTATTACATGCGGCAGGTGCGCACCGCCCAGAACGAGAATATGATGCGCATCGAGCGTCTCTGGGTACTAACCGGCGAGGGCAATCCGGCGCCGGAGTTGCTGGCGGAACAACCGGGGTTGATAGTCGCCCGCCTGGTCGATCCGGCCTGGTTGGCCGCCTTGCCGGTGCGCCGCGAAGCGGGTGAACATATCTACCTGATCGACCCGCTCGGAAACCTGGTATTGCGCTACAACGACGAATCGGATGCCAAGGGAATGCTCAAGGATCTGGTGCGCCTATTGAAGGTGTCGCGCATCGGCTGATGCGCAGAGACAAGACGCTTTATGAAGAATCAATCCGCCATGGAAATGAATTCGACATCCCCGATGGCCTCGAGCTTCCGGCAACAAGCCGGCGATTTCTTCGCCCTGACCAAACCTCGGGTGGTTTCGCTGATCGTCTTCTGTGCCTTCATCGGCATGCTGCTTGCCCCCGGCAGCCTGGCCATGCCCGGCGTCCTGGCGGCGGCAACGCTGGGGATCGCCCTGGTCGCCGGCGCCGCCGCGGCGCTCAACTGCCTGATCGAACAGAATATCGATCGCCTCATGGCGCGCACCCGGGCAAGGCCGCTGCCACGTGGCGCCATCGGCGCGGCAGCCACGCTGATCTGGTCGCTGGCGCTGTGCGGCTTGGGCCTGGCCATTCTGCTCTACTGGGTCAATCCGCTGACGGCCTGGCTGACGCTGGCAACATTCGTCGGCTACGCGATCATCTACACCGTCATCTTGAAGCCCCTGACGCCGCAAAACATCGTCATCGGCGGCCTCTCCGGCGCGATGCCGCCGGCCCTGGGCTGGGCCGCCGTGGCCAACGACGTGCCCGCTCAGGCGTGGTTGCTGGTGCTGATCATTTACGCCTGGACACCACCGCACTTCTGGGCACTGGCGCTGTATCGGACCCGCGAGTATGCGGCGGCGGGGATTCCGATGCTGCCCGTCACCCACGGATCCAAATTCACCCGCCTGCACATCTTCCTCTACACTTGGCTGCTCACGGCGGTCACGCTGATGCCCTTCATCATCGGCATGAGCGGCTGGCTATACCTGCTGGTGGCGCTGGCGCTGGACGCGCTGTTTCTCGCCTATGCCTGGCTGCTGTGGCAGGAATACAGCGACGTGGCCGCCCGCAAGACCTTCAGATATTCGATCTTCTATCTGTCGGCCCTGTTCTCGGCCCTGCTGATCGACCATTTCCTGTGACCCGCGTTGCGGCCTTGGGCCGCCTGCTGACACTCTGCGCCGGCATGCTGCTGGGTTGCAGCCAACCGCCGCAGTTTTCCAGCACCGACATTACCGGCGCCGAATTCGGCCGGGAGTTTTCCTCGCCGCTGGCGGACCATACCGGCCAGCCGCGTCGGCTGGCCGAATTCAAAGGCAAGGCGGTGGTCATCTTCTTTGGCTACACCCAGTGCCCGGATGTCTGTCCGACCACGTTGTCCACCATGGCGGAGGTCCTGAAGCTGCTCGGCGACGACGGTCGAAAAGTCCAGGTGCTGTTCGTGACCGTCGATCCGGAGCGAGACACACGGGAACTTCTGGCTGCGTATGTGCCGCAGTTCCACCCTTCCTTCATCGGTCTGAGTGGCGACCTGGCCACCACGGCCGCGACGGCGATGGAATTCAAGGTCTTCTATCAGAAGCAGCCTGGCGGTTCCCCCACCACCTACTCCGTCGACCATAGCGCCAACAGCTACGTCTATGACCCGCAAGGCCGTTTGCGCCTCTACGTAAGACATGGCGAAGCGCCGGGGAAGATCGCTGCCGACATCACACTGCTGCTGGCCGGAAAATGAAAAGGCCGCCGTGACGAAACGCGGCGGCCCTCCCGTGACGGCGACTGTTCAAGGGGCAGTCAGCGTCTGGCGCATCTTCTGCAAGGCCTTGACCTCAATCTGGCGAATGCGCTCGGCGGATACCCCGTATTCATCCGCCAGTTCATGCAATGTCTGGGCTTCCCCTTCCTCGGCCAGCCAGCGGCGCATCACGATATCCCGGCTGCGTTCGTCCAGTTTCGCCAGAGCCTCGCTCAAGCCGGCACCCTGGAGATGGTCGTACTCCTTGCGCTCCAGCATCGCCAATGGCTCACTGCTGACTGCCGCCGGCAGGTAGGCGATGGGGGCGTAGCGATCTTCCTCGTCATCGACCATGGGCTCCAGCGAAACATCCTGGCCGGAAAGGCGGGTCTCCATCTCGACGACTTCCTCGGGCTTGACGCCGAGCTGCTGCGCCACCGCCCTGACCTCGTCCGGGCTGAGGGTGGTCAGTCCCTTCTTCAGGCTGCGCAAGTTGAAGAATAGCTTGCGCTGTGCCTTGGTCGTGGCAATCTTCACCAGGCGCCAGTTCCTCAATACGTATTCGTGGATTTCGGCCTTGATCCAGTGCAGGGCGAATGACACCAGGCGCACTCCGCGCTCAGGATCGAACCGCTTGACCGCCTTCATCAGGCCGATGTTGCCTTCCTGGATCAAGTCGGCATGCGGCAGACCGTAGCCCAGATACCCGCGCGCGATCGAAACCACGAGGCGCAGGTGCGACAGCACCAATTGACGCGCGGCATCAAGATCATCCTGGTTGCGAAAGCGCCGCGCCAACTCCCGCTCGTCCTGTTCGGACAGGATCGGCATGCGATTCGCGACCTGAATGTAAGTCTCAATGCTGCCAGCAGTTGTGGGCAGTGCAAAGTGATGAATTGACAGAGCGTTGCTCATGAACTTACCTCCTGAAGGAATTTTAGCACTCTCGGGCTCAGAGTGCCAATATTGAAATTAGTTCTATGCGGACAGGGGTCACAAGGGACTTCCGGGTCCCCCTTCGCCGCCAGGGCGGCTGCCGGCAAAATTTCCCGATATCGGGCCGGGGTGATCCTGCCGGGATACGCTGGAGTCAGGCCGCCTTGCTCATCCGCGGGCGTACCAGATCGGCGCCATGTCCTTTTTCGCTCGAATAGGAGCGGCGGAGCAATTTCCAGCCATAGCGCAATGCCTTGTCGATCGCAGCGTCAAGATCGTTCTTGGCATCAAAGAAGAACTGTCGGTGCTCCAGCGGCTGGCTAGCCGCCGGGTGCTGCAAAGGAAACACGGCCAATGGGTCGGTCCACATCTGCTACGCTCCTTTCAGACCATGTTAAGGCATTGGATTTCCGGTCATTCTGTTACCACCCTGGCCGTTTCATGAATCGAAAATGAAGTGGAAAACTGCCCGAAATCAAGCTTTGGACCAAACTAACTCGCATGGTCGTCAGACCAC
>Ga0208566_1001809_pt1 | contig 11967 bp, 11 predicted proteins | sample PL_2010_150m_FD_184159 | JGI IMG/M metagenome (GOLD analysis project Ga0208566, IMG submission 184159) | Freshwater microbial communities from Powell Lake, British Columbia, Canada to study Microbial Dark Matter (Phase II) - PL_2010_150m... | ecosystem: Environmental > Aquatic > Freshwater >...
ATATTTCGTTTTGCAGGCGGATCTTGGGAAGCGGATCCTTGCCGCGGCAGCGTTGAAGGTATTTCGTCATCAGCGCCGGATAGGTTTCCGCGACGGCCAGCCAGCCGATGCACGACACCAGCCCGATGGCATGCGCATCGTCGGCGAGGGACTCGGGAATCTCGTATTCGGGGAGCAGCGCCCGCATGGCGGCGCCGGTGGCGAGCGCGTTCATCCAGTACGCAGAGTAATTGAATTCCAGGCAGCGGCCCTTCTGGTAGCGCATCATCATCGCCGCCACGAATACCACCCGCAGCACGAAGACCATGCCCAGACGCACCACCGCCTGGCGAACCGAGGCGGTCTTGTCGGCGCCAATGAAGCGCGCGGCATTCGCATAGTTGATCAGCGACAGTGAAATCACCGGATCGGACTGGATGACGGCCGATACTCTCTTGATGTCCCCCTTGTTGACCGCGTCCTCGACCATGTGAAACAGAGTACTGGGTACAGGCAAGTTGTTGTGGGATTCGATGGCACCCAGAAACTCCTGCACGGTTGGCGATTCCTCCTCGATGCTGGGCGTTTCGCTCGCCGCCGAGAGCATCTCCAGCGCGACTTCGCCGGCTGCGCCGGTTTCCTTGAGGAACGCCTCGACGCCGAGTCCGGTTGGAAAGCGCTGGAACGTTACCTCGGGCGGAGACGCCGCTCCGCTGTCGGGCCATTTCGGAATGGCGAGGGTAAACCGGCCCATCGCGTCGATCATGGTCCAACTCAGGGTATCCGCCGGGACGCCGATGCCCGCCCGGACGAAATGGATCGCCGCGGGGATCATTTCCTTGATCGGCCGACCGGGATCGTGGTAGGGGTCGCAGGCCAGCGCCACAATTGCCGGCCATTCCATCTCCGCCGGGACGAATGCCGCGATGATGCCGAAGCCCGGACGGGCTTGACCATCTGCGGTGATTTCGAACTGAAAAACACGTGGGTCCAATTGGCGACCTATTCCAAACTCACATTAGCGCAAGGGCGAATCATACCCCAGCGAAGCCCCCTCGGCATCTCGCGTCCCGAGGCCATCGTCATATCAATCGAGATTCCGCTGCGACTGCTGGGCGAAGGCGATGCGCCCTTCCTGGGCCGGATGTTTGCCTCGTCGTCCAGCATAGGCAGAGGCAATCCGTTGCAGATCGACGGCCTCGTCGCCGCTGAGTTGCACATATCCGAGGATGCCGACCTCACGCCGCGCATAGTCGATGAAGGCACAGGCCAGGGGCACCTGGGCCACCAGAGCGAGGCGGTAGAAACCGCTTCTCAGGTGGTCCACGGCACGGCGCGTGCCTTCGGGAGCTATAGCCAGATAAAAGCCCTGCCGACGGCGGAACTCCGCGGTCATTTGGGCAGTGAAGCCGGTGCGTTTGCTGCGATCGACGGGGATGCCGCCGAGCCAGCGGAATAGCCAGCCATGGGGTCGGCGGAACAGACTGTCTTTGGCGGCGTAGTGCACCGGTAACGCGACGGCGCTACGGGTGAGGATGCCGACCACAAAATCCCAGTTCGAGGTGTGCGGATAGAACATCACCACCGCCTTGGGCATCGGCGGCGGGACGTAGACCACGTTCCAGCCGAACAACTTCAGCAGGCGAGTGGCGATCCGCTGTTTGACCGACGGCGTCAATCGATCCCCTGGCTGGCCAGATAATCCTCGTAGTTGCCCTTGTAGTCGATGATCGCGCCGCCCCTGATCTCGAATATGCGCGTAGCGATCGACGAGACGAACTCGCGATCGTGCGAGACGAACACCAGGGTGCCGGCGTATTTGTCGAGGGCGGTGTTGAGCGACTCGATAGATTCCATGTCGAGGTGGTTGGTCGGTTCATCCATCAGCAGCACATTGGGCTTTTGCAGGATCAATTTGCCGAAGAGCATCCGGCCCTGCTCGCCACCGGAAATCACCTTGACCGATTTCTTGCCGTCGTCGCCGGTGAACAGCAGGCGGCCCAGCGTGCTTCTGACGATCTGCTCATCCTCTCCTTGGCGCGCCCAGCCCTGAATCCAGTCGACCAGCGTTTCATCCCTGGCGAAACCCTCGCTGTGGTCCTGGGCGAAATAGCCGTGACGGGCTTTCTCGGCCCATTTGACGGCACCGCCGAGCGGCGTCAAGCCGCCCAGTCGCTCACCGGCCAGGCAGCGCAGCAGCGTGGTCTTGCCGACGCCGTTTTCACCGATGATGGCGACCTTGTCGCCCGCTTCGATGAAGGTGCTGAAATTCTGGAACAGCGTCCGGTCATAGCCGTGGCGCAGGTTCTCGATCTCGACCGCATGGCGATGCAGCTTCTCCTTGTCGTCTACCTCGAAGCGGATCCACGGATACTGCCGTGAGCTGGGCTTGAGGTCCTCGACCTTGATCTTCTCGATCAGTCTGGCGCGCGACGTGGCCTGGCGCGCCTTCGATTTGTTGGCGGAGAAGCGGCGCACGAATTCCTGCAATTCGGTGACTCGCTCCTTGGCCTTGGCGTTGGCCGACACCTGGCGTGCGCGCGCCTGGGTCGATGCTTCCATGTAGTCGTCGTAGTTGCCGGGATAGACCCTGAGTGTACCGTAGTCGAGGTCCGCCATGTGGGTGCACACCTGGTTGAGGAAATGGCGGTCGTGCGAAATGATGATCATGGTGCTGTCGCGCTGGTTGAGCACGTCTTCCAGCCAGCGGATGGTATTGATGTCGAGGTTGTTGGTCGGCTCGTCGAGCAGCAGGATGTCGGGATTGGAGAACAGCGCCTGGGCCAGCAGCACGCGCAGCTTCCAGCCCGGTGCCACGGCGGACATGGGACCAGAATGCTGATCGGTCGGGATGCCGACGCCGAGCAGGATTTCGCCGGCGCTTGCTTCCGCAGTGTAGCCGCCGTACTCGGCGAACTTCGATTCGAGTTCCGAAGCGTGAATGTAATCTGCCTCGGTCGCCTCCGGGTTGGCGTAGATCGCGTCTTTCTCCAGCATGCAGGCCCACATCTGTTCGTGCCCCATCATCACCACGTCGAGGACGCGGAGGTCCTCATGGGCGAACTGATCCTGCTTGAGGAAGGACATGCGTTCGTGGGCGTCGAGCGTTACGTTGCCTGCGGATGGCTCCAGCACCCCGGCGAGGATGCGCATGAAGGTGGTCTTGCCCGATCCGTTGGCACCGATCAGGCCGTAGCGGTTGCCCTCGCCGAATTTGAGGGAAATATTTTCAAACAGGGGCTTGGCGCCGAACTGGATGGTGATGTTGGATGCGACGAGCACGAGTGGATTCCGGGGACTGGGGTGGCCGGGGTTCGGCCGACGAGGGGCGAATTCTACCATTTTTTTCAATGACATGCGACCAATGTGCGGGTATTGATCGGTGTCGTGGGGAAAATTCAAGCAGCGAAACGTATCGCTTGACATGATCGACCCCAGTCTATAAGATAGTAATCAATTACTATCTTATAGACTAACTTTCGATGCCTGCGCCACCCAATTCCAGGAACCTGCCGGCCGACCAGCGGCGCGCCGTGACGGTCGAGGCGGTTATCGCGCTCACCGCGGAACAGAATCCCGGCGACATCACCACGGCCGCAATTGCCAAGCGCATGAACCTCACCCAGGGTGCCTTGTTCCGGCACTTTCCCAGCAAGGATGCAATCTGGCAGGCGGTCATGGAGTGGGTCGCGGAGCGGTTGCTGCAGCGGGTGGATAACGCCATCCATGGCGCCGGATCGCCGCTTCTGGCGCTGGAAGCAATATTCATGACGCATATTGAGTTCGTCGTCGCGCATCCCGGCGTCCCACGCATGCTCTTCGGCGAGTTGCAGCGTGCCGAGGACACTCCCGCCAAGCGCATGGCCCGCACCCTGTTAGACCACTATGGCGAGCGCTTGAGGGGGCTGATCGAAGCGGGAAAGGCCCAGGGCGACCTGGCGCCCGATGTCGATACCGCCTCGGCCGTGGTTGCGTTCATCGGCGGCATCCAGGGCTTGGTGATGCAATCCCTGCTGAGCGGCAAAGTGAAACGAATGCGCGCCGCCGCGCCCGGCGCCTTCGCCATTTACAGCCGTGGCATCAGGAGCGTTCGATGATCGCGAGTCGAAGGGTTCGATGGCTGTCCGTCGCCGCGGGCGGCGCACATGAGATGCGCACCGCGGGCGCGCTTACGATCCGCTGGCTGTTCTGGATTGCACCGGCGATCATGGTGCGGCGTGAACTGAAGACGTCGTCCGTTGGGGGCTCAAGCTGATGAACTCCACATCCAGGCGTCGTTTCGCTTTCATCCTCGCCGGCGCGGCGCTGGTAGGCATCTTCGCCTGGACAGCAACGCGCAGCGGGCCACTGGCGTCTATCCGGGTGACGGTGGAGACGGCGAGCCGCGATCAACTTCAACCGACCCTGTTCGGCATCGGAGTTGTCGAGGCCCGCCGCACCTACAACGTCGGCCCGACGGCGGCCGGTCGCGTCCGCCGGGTCGTGGTGGATGTCGGCGACTCAGTTGGTGCCGGCCAGTTGCTGGCGGAAATCGATCCGGTCGATCTCGACCAGCGCCTGGCTTCGTCGACGGCAGCCGTGGCCCGGGCACGCAGCGCCGTCGATACGGCCGCCGCCCAGCTGGCCGACAGCCTCAGCCGGCGCGAGGTGGCGGTCGCCAATGCGCGGCGCTATGACGAGCTCGGTCTCAAGGGCTTCGTCAGCGCGAGCGTCACCGAAGCCAGGTCGCAGGAACAGAAATCCGCCGAGGCACAATTCGCCGCTGCCACTGCCACACTGGCGGGTAGTCGTCAGGACCTCGCCCGGCTTGAGGCCGAGCGTCAAGCCGCGCAGCAGCAACGCGCCAACCTTCGCCTGCTGGCGCCCGCCGATGGACTGGTCGCCGCGCGCGACGCCGAACCCGGCTCGACGGTGGTTGCCGGCCAGGCGGTGCTGCGTCTGATCGCGCCCGACAGTCTTTGGGTCAAGGCGCGGCTGGACCAGCGGCTCTCCACCGGTCTGCAAGCGGGCCTGCCCGCCGACATCGTCCTGCGCTCGCAGCCGGGACAGGTGCTGAAGGGCAAAGTGGCGCGCGTCGAACCGATCAGCGATAGCGTCACCGAGGAGCGCATCGCCCAGATCAGCCTCGACTTGCCTCCCGCAACGCTGTCCGTCGGTGAAATGGCCGAAGTCACGTTGCATTTGCCGGCCGCCAAACTGGAACTCAGCATACCCAGCGCAGCCCTGCGCACGCGCGGCGGCAAATCCGGGGTGTGGCTGAACGCGGGCGATCGACCGCGTTTTGCGCCGGTTCGGGTCGGCGTCAGCGGAGCCAATGGACGGGTTCAGGTGCTGACAGGCATACAGCAAGGCGACAGCGTAATCGTCTACACCGAACGCGACCTCGCCGAGGACAGCCGCATCCAGGTGGTTCCCTCCCTGGTGCCTGCGCCGCCTGCCTCCGCCACATGATCAGCCTTGCCGGCCGGGACATCCTGCATTCATGGGGCAAGTTTGTCCTCACCGGCCTCGGGCTGGGCCTGCTGATCGGCGTCACCCTGAGCATGGCGGGCATCTATCGCGGCATGGTCGATGATGCGAAAGCCCTGCTCAACAACAGCGGCGCCGACCTATGGGTGGTGCAAAAGGATACGCAGGGTCCGTATGCGGAATCTTCCAGCCTGCGCGACGACGTCTATCGCGGCTTGCTGGGCCTTCCTGGCGTAGCGCAAGCGGCCAACGTCACCTATCTCACCATGCAGGTACGGCATGGCGAAACCGATGAGCGGGCCATGGTGGTGGGCTTCGAGCCGGGGCAGCCCGGCGAGCCGGCCTATCTGGTCGCCGGGCGGCGTCTGCTGCGTGGCCACTACGAGGCCATCGCCGATGTCAAAACCGGTCTGCAGGTCGGCAACCGCATCCGCATCCGCCGCCACGACTACGACGTGGTCGGATTGACCCGCCGCATGGTGTCTTCGGGCGGCGATCCGATGATTTTCATTCCCCTCAAGGACGCCCAGGAGGCGCAGTTTCTCAAGGACAACGATGCCCTGGTCAGCGACCGGGCGCGCAATGCCGCCAATCCCGCCTTCAATCGTCCCGGAGTGCAGGGGCTGCTCGACGCGATCAACGCCGGGCAAGCCAGCAACCACAATGTCAACGCAGTCCTGCTGCGCGTTGCCGACGGCTACTCAGCGGACGCCGTAGCGCAGGACGTCCGTCGCTGGAAACATTTGCAGGCCTTTACCCGGGAGCAGATGGAGGAGATCCTGATTGCCAAGCTGATCGCCACCTCCGCCAAGCAGATCGGCATGTTCCTGGTGATTCTGACCATCGTCAGCGCCGCCATCGTGGCCTTCATCATCTATACCATGACCTTGGGCAAGATCCGCGAGATCGCCGTCCTGAAGCTGATCGGAACTCGCAACCGCACCATCGCCGGCATGATCCTGCAACAGGCCATGGGCCTCGGCCTGATCGGCTTTGTGGTCGGCGAGATCGCGGCCACCGCCTGGGCGCCCGCCTTTCCCAAATACGTCCTGCTGCTGCCGACCGATGCCGTGCGCGGCCTGGCCATCGTGATGGTGGTCTGCATGCTGGCCAGCACTCTCGCCATACGCGCGGCGCTCAAGGTCGACCCGGCCGCCGCCATCGGCGGTTGAGGCGATTGACATGGCCGAGGGGATTCGCATCGAGGGTTTGAGCAAGCGTTACGGCGAGGGCGAAACCGCGGTGGATGCTCTCAAGGACGTGAACATGCAAATCGCCCCTGGCGAGGTGGTGGGCCTGGTCGGCCCCAGCGGTTCCGGCAAGACCACCCTGCTCAAGTGCCTGGGGGCGGTGATCGAACCGACGCGCGGGCGCATGACCTTGGGCGGCGAGGTGATTTACGACAATGCCTGGAAGACCCGCGATCTGCGTGCGCTACGCCGCGACCGCATCGGCTTCGTCTTTCAGGCGCCCTACCTGATCCCGTTTCTCGATGTCACCGATAATGTGGCCTTGGTGCCGATGCTGGCCGGACGCACCAACAAAGAAGCCCGCGCTCGAGCCGTGGAGTTGCTGCAGGCGCTCGACGTCGCGCACCGCGCCAAGGCGCAGCCGAGCGAACTCTCCGGCGGCGAACAACAACGCGTATCGATTGCCCGTGCCCTGGCCAATCGGCCACCGGTGATCCTCGCCGACGAACCCACGGCACCGCTGGACAGCGAAAGGGCGCTAGCCGTGGTGCGCATTCTGAATCAGATGGCCACCCAGTACCAAACCGCCATCATCGTCGTCACCCATGACGAAAAGATCATTCCGACCTTCAAGCGCATCTATCATATCCGCGACGGACGGACTGTCGAGGAAGCCGGCGAAGGAATAGAACTTCACTGACGCTCACCGAGGCAATCGTCACATGATTTCCGCCGGCGGCACCGCCTGCGCACGACGGGCGAGGAAGCCTTCGATCGCGAAAATAAATAGTGCCGCCCAGATAATGGCGAAGCCGATGAGCTTGTCCACGCTGAAAGGCTCCTGGTAGATCAGGATGGCGATCATGAATTGCAGCGTCGGCCCGATGTATTGGAGTACGCCAAGCAGAACCAGCGGTATTCTTCGCGCCGCCGAGGCAAATAGCAGCAGCGGGATGGCCGTCACCAGTCCGCAACCGATCAGCAGGGTATCGACCAGCCTGCCGGAATGGAGGAAGGCGCCTTGACCGTTGGCGTCGAGGAAGAACAGATACGCCAGCGCCGGCAGCAGCAGAATCCCGGTCTCGAGCGTCAGCCCGTGCAAGGCGCCGAGCGGAGAGCTCCTCTTGATCAATCCGTAGAAGGCGAAAGTGAACGCCAGCACCAGCGCGATCCACGGTAGGGAACCGTGGATGAAGGTGAGGTAACCGACCCCCAGCGCGGTCATCGCCATCGAGACCCACTGCCACGAACGCAAGCGCTCGTGCAAAATCACGACGCCCATCAGCACGCTGATGAGCGGATTGATGAAGTAGCCCAGGCTGGATTCGACAATGAATCCGTTGGTCACCGCCCAGACGTAGACCAGCCAATTGATGCTGATCAGTAGTGCCGCCAGCACATAGGCGCGGATCACCTTGAGCTTCAGCGCCTGCGCGCGAAACGTTTTCGATTGGCGCGAAATGACGATCACCCCGCACAGCATCAGGCAGGACCAGACGATGCGGTGGCCGATCAGTTCCAGCGCCGGCACCTGGGCGAGCCATTTGAAATACACCGGGAACAGGCCCCACAGGGTGTAGGCGCCGATGGCGCTCCAGATGCCTCGATTCATGGGTCTGTCTGATTGAGACTGCACGGCCGACGGTGGCTCGGATGCGAATTATGCGGCAGAAACCACAATCGGTTTCGCGGCTCGGCCGGGTCATGCCTCGCTCACGAATCCGTCAGGGTGTTAAAGTCTGCAAGTATTCGCATCGAGAAGCTTATGACGGACCCGACAACATCCCACGGCAGCATGCTGCGCATGGCGGCGGACCTGGTGCTACGGCCCGCGATGGCTTGGGACGCGCTGGCCAACGCGCCACTGGAAATGTCGCGGATGTGGCGCCACCTGCTGATACTTGGGTCCATCGGTCCCGTGGCACTGGTGCTGGGTAGCTGGCTTTTCAACAGCCAGGCCATTCCGATCGGGCAGGTATTGCCGCTGGCAGCCGGGTCGCCGATGCACAGCGCGGTTTCCGGCTACGTATTCCCCCTGGATTTTCCCCTGATGGCGCCGCCGCGCAGCCCGGGCTTGTTGATTGCGGCGCGCTCCGGACTGGCTTTTTTCGCCGGACAGATCGTCATCATGCTGCTCGCCGCAGGCGTGATCTGGTTTTGTGCGCCGTATTGCGAAGGCAAACGCGATGCGCGCGCGGCTCTGGCGGTCGTCATCTACGGCAGCACGCCGCTGTTGCTGTCGGGCATCGGCCTGGTCGGCATATCCCTGTCCCTGCTGCTGGCCGCTGGAGCGCTGCATAGTTGTGTCGTCATGCAGCGCGGTGTCCGCCGTTTGCTCGGCGCCCCAGGCAGCGATGCTTCGATGCTGCTAGGCATCACCGTGATGGCGCTTTACGTCCTGATCCCGTTGCTGGGTTTCGCCGCCGCCATGCTGGGAGTGCCGTTGTTCGGCTAAGCGGCGACGCGCGGTTTCGACACGCGCAGGAAATATGCAGTCACTACCCCGCCCGCCAGTGCCAGGCTGGCCAGCGCCGCCAGCCAGAAACCCGGCGCGCCGCGGGGCGGCCCGAAAGTATTGCTGAGCCCCAGCAGATAGCCGCCGGCGAGACCGACGCCCCACAGCGCCACGACGTAGATCGCCATGGGCACGGTGGTCTTCTTGTAACCGCGGAGCACGCTGACCGCCGCCGTCTGCACGGCATCGAAGATGTGATACACGGCGACATAGCCGATCAGCAGCGTCGCCGTCGCGCGCACTTCGCGGTTGCTGGAATACAGGCCGGCGATGGTGTCGGCCCCGAGTCGCAGCAGCAGGCAGGTCAACACGCCGAATCCCAGGCAGGCGAAGATGCCGGCCAGGCCGGCACGCCGGGCGCGTCGCCGATCCCCCGCGCCGAGGGCCTGGCCGGCCAGCACGCTGGCGGCGTTGCCCAGCGACAGGGGCAGCATGAAGACCAGCGCGGCGAGGTTGGAGGCGATCTGGTGCGCGGCCGAGGTGGTCGCGCCGAGGCGGGCAATGAACAATGCCATGAAGGTGAAGGCGGTGACGTCGACGAAAAAAGTGACACCAATCGGCAGGCCGAGCCGCAATAAACTGATGATCTTGGCCGGCTTCGGCCCGCTGAGGCCTTCGAAGATCCGGTACGGTCGATACTCTGGGTTATAGGCGCACCAGCACCAGGCGAGCAGGCAGCTGAGCGTACCGATGACGGCCGTGGATACGGCGCAACCCGGCCCGCCCAGCGCCGGCAAGCCCAGGCCGCCATACATGAAGACCAGATTTAGCGGCACTTTCAGGGTCAAACCCAGCAGATTGAAGATCATGATCGGGCGCGGCCGACCGATGCCGCTGGCAAATCCGTAGAAGACGCGGAAAAACAGCGATGGAATGACACTCCACGACAGCGCGTCTAGATAGGCGCGCACCTTCATCTCGACTTCCGGCGTCAGCCGCGACAGCGACAGGAACGGCTCCGGGTAACGCATCAGCAGGATCACGCCAATGCCCAGAAACAGCGCCAGCCAGGCCGACTGGCGGACTTCCTCGCCGATCAGGGCCCGGTCGCCGGAACCATAGAGATGCGCGACATTGGGAGTCAGTGCGATCAGCACGCCCATGGCGGTGACGAAAACCGTGAAGTAGATCGAAGCGCCGATACCGACTGAGGCGAGGTCGGCGGGCGATAGTTGTCCGGCCATGACGGTGTCGATGACGCCGTTGGACATCACCGCCAACTGGGCGATCAATACCGGCCAGGCCAGCTGGAAGAGTTCGCGGATCAAGCTGGGCCTTGGGGAAATCATGCGTAAGGGTCCGCGCGTCAGTGGCGTCGATGTCGCTGCATCCTGTAATCGCAGCACCTGCAAAAACAAAAAGACCGGAGCGTATCCGGCCTTCGCTTGCTCGCCTGAGCAAAGATCCAGGCGATTGATCCAAGATTCGGAGACTCGCGCTTCGGGCCCGGCTTGCGAAGTGGCCGGGACATCAAGCAGCTGATTCGCCTGCACCCATCGCGAAACAGACAAGCAGTCTAACCTCTTCCCTCGTCCATGACCACGCCGCTCCTGCGAGCCCGACTTTGATTAGAATCGAGCTTCTCCAGACTGATCGCAAATAATCCATGAGGTTCACTTCCGCTCCCCTGATTCGAGGCGTCATCGCCGCCATTGGCGTCGCAATGTGTCTGGCGCCTTCGGCCGCGAGTTCAACTGCGCCCGGAGAGAATGCTGCCTGCCCGCCCGCCGGCTGGAACGTGGATTCCCTGAGCAAGCTTCGTGAAGCAAAATTCGAAGTAACTGATCCGTCGGCACGCGATCAACTCGCACTGAACCTGATGCCCTGTCTTGCCAGTCCCGATCCGGTCTTGCGGGACCAGATAACATTCGAGGCATACTCGCGATGGCTGCGCTCCGAGCAATTGTCATCGGCCGCGCGTCGGACGATTCTCGCTAGCGAGCTGGAGATTCTGAACTCGGAGAGGGACGAGAGCGGTTTTGCCCGGCCCTTTGCAGCCTTGGCGCTGTCTGAACTAGCTCGGGCGGATGCGCGCAAGGCCTTCATGAGTCAGGCGCAACGGGATCAACTGGTTTCGTCCGCGACCCATTATGTGGCGTCGGTGAGCGACTATCGCGGATTCCATCTGACAGAAGGTTGGCGGCACGGCGTCGCCCACGGCGCGGATCTGCTCATGCAACTGGCACGTCACCCCGGCGTGACGAAAGTCCAGCTCGACGGCATCCTGCAGGCGGTCGCGGCGCAAGTTGCCCCGGCCAGCGGGCACTTCTATGTCTATGGAGAGCCTGCCCGGCTCGTCCGCCCGGTGATTTTCGTCGCCGCTCGCGGATTGCATGCGGAGGATGCCTGGCGCGCCTGGCTCGAGCGTATCGCCGCTCCCGCGCCGTTCGCAACCTGGGCGGAGGCCTACGGAAACCAGCGCGGACTCGCCAAAATACACAATACGCGCGCGTTCCTGCAGGCGCTCTACGTCGCCACCCGTGAAAGTGACAATCCGCATTTGCAGCGCCTGCTCCCGGCCCTTACCCGCGGGATGGCGAGTATCGACTGAGCGAAGTCCGGTCGACCTCGACGGCCGGCGTAGTAGCTTAGAATACTTCGCTTTCCAGCAACGAGCCGAGGCTCGAATCGCCCATGTCCGCCCGTCTGCGCGAGATCCCCTACAACTACACTTCGTTCTCGGATCGCGAGATCGTCATCCGTCTGTTGGGCAGCGAAGCCTGGCGGGTGCTCGACGAATTGCGCGGCGAACGCGTCACCGGCCGGTCGGCGCGGATGCTCTATGAAGTCCTCGGCGACATCTGGGTGGCGCAG
>Ga0208566_1001813_pt1 | contig 11953 bp, 13 predicted proteins | sample PL_2010_150m_FD_184159 | JGI IMG/M metagenome (GOLD analysis project Ga0208566, IMG submission 184159) | Freshwater microbial communities from Powell Lake, British Columbia, Canada to study Microbial Dark Matter (Phase II) - PL_2010_150m... | ecosystem: Environmental > Aquatic > Freshwater >...
GGGATCATTTGCCGTTTCCTCCCCGCCGGGCCGGAGGCCGCATTTACGTGCAAAATAGCGGTGAAATGCGAGAGACTGCGTCAGTTCGGGATGAAAAATAGTCACCAGGACACCGGGCGATTCGGCGGCCGCGATGAAATCGCCGATCCGGAGGAGGACATCCACCCCCTTCCCGACGCTGAGGATCTTGGGGGCGCGGATAAAAGTCAGCGGTATGGGTGTTGGGGAAAGCTTCGGGATGGAGGCCTCGCTAACGAAACTGTCCAACTGGCTCCCGAAGCCGTTTCGTTCGACCTCTATGTCGATCAGGCCGAGGTGGGGGGTCTCTCCCGCAAGGGATTTTGCCAGCAGAATAGCCCCCGCACAGGTGCCCCAGAGTTTCATCCCTTCCTGGAATTTCCGGATGATGACCTTATCAATGCCGAAGATTTGCAGAAGCCGGGCAAGACAGGTGCTCTCGCCGCCGGGCAGGATCAGTCCGGCCAGCCCTTCGAAGTCTTCGGCCTGCTTCACCGGCCGGGCAGCGACGCCGAGGCGCTCCATGTGATCGAGGTGTTCGCACACGTCACCCTGCAGATCCAGGACGCCGATCATCTTTCCTGCGGTGGTGGAGGGCGAAGATTCAGCGAGACTCATCGATTCCGTCCTGAGGACCTCCCCTACCAGCCGCGGCCGGCCAGGAGTTGTTCCTTGGGGATGGCAGAGATCTCCAAGCCTGGCATCGCCTCGCCAAGACCCATGGAGGCCTCGAGAACTTTGGCCGGGTCGTTGAAATAGGCCGTGGCCTTGACAATCGCGCGGGCGCGCACGGCGGGGGTCGATGATTTGAAGATACCGGAGCCGACGAAAACCCCATCGCAGCCGAGCTGCATCATCAACGCCGCATCGGCAGGTGTCGCAATCCCTCCTGCGGCGAAGTTGACCACCGGTAGGCGGCCGAGTTCCCTCACCTTGAGGGCCAGTTCATAGGGTATGCCGTTCGCCTTGGCGAAAGCGGTTACCTCCTCCATCGGCATGTGGGCAAGCTGGCGGATCTCGCGGTTCATCGTCCTCATGTGGCGGACGGCCTCGACGACATTGCCGGTTCCCGCCTCACCCTTGGTGCGGATCATCGCCGCACCTTCGGCGATCCGGCGAAGCGCCTCTCCAAGGTTGCGGGCGCCGCAGACGAAGGGGATGGCAAATTTCGTCTTGTCAATGTGGCATTCCTCGTCGGCGGGGGTCAGGACCTCGCTCTCGTCGATGTAATCAATCTTCAGGGCCTCGATGATCTGGGCCTCCACAAAGTGACCGATCCGCGCCTTCGCCATAACCGGAATGGAAACAGCCTTCTTGATCGCGGCGATCATCGCCGGGTCCGACATCCGCGCGACCCCACCGTCTTTCCGGATGTCCGCGGGCACCCGCTCCAGGGCCATGACGGCCACCGCGCCCGCCTCCTCGGCGATCTTCGCCTGCTCCACATTGGTCACGTCCATGATGACGCCGCCTTTGAGCATCTGCGCCAACTGGACATTCAGTTCATATCTCTTTGCATCCACGATATTTTTACCTCCCTGTGGGATAAGTCATTCCGGCTCATTTTTATGGCATTAATATAATGACGTCAAGGACAATTATCAAGGGCTCAGACCCTGAAAAATAACCTGCACCGTTTCCCCGGAGATTCCATCTTTCCGTGCGGCTTTTTACCAAAGCATCCGGGTCTTCACGCCGCGTTCGTGGAGAAAGGACTTGATTTCGGCGATGGTATGGGTCCGGTAGTGGACCATCGACGCGATCAGGGCGGCGTCGGCCTTCCCCCGGGTGAGGACGTCGAGGAGGTGCTCCGGCTTTCCCGCGCCGCCGGAGGCGATCACCGGGATGCCGACATGGCTGGAGATCAGCGCGGTCAGGTCGAGTTCATAACCGTCTAAAGTCCCGTCGGCGTCGATGGAGTTGAGGCAGATCTCCCCCGCGCCGAGGCGCTCCGCCTCCTTTGCCCACCGGAGGGCGTCGAGGCCGGTGAAGGTTCTTCCCCCGTGGATGACCATCTCATATCCCGAAGGAATTTCACTGTTTGCTAACACTTTTTTGACGTCCATACCGAGGACGATGCACTGGCTGCCGAAGGCCCTTGCCCCATCCTTGATGACGCCGGGATTTTTCACCGCCTCCGAATTGACGCTGATCTTCTCCGCCCCGGCAAGGATCACCTGCCGCATGTCGTCCACCGTACGGATGCCGCCCCCGACGGAGAAGGGGATGAAGATCGTCTCGGCAACCCTTTTCACGACGTTGAGCATGATCGCGCGCCCCTCGGCCGAGGCGGTGATGTCGTAGAAAACGATCTCGTCGGCCCCCTGCTCGTAGTAGGCGCGCGCCGCCTCCACCGGGTCTCCGATATCTACGTTTTCCTTGAATTTGATCCCCTTGGTCAGGCGGCCATCGCGGACATCGAGACAGGGGATGATCCGTTTACTGAGCATTGTTTCCTCCCCATCGGCAGAAATTGGCCAGCAGGGTCAGCCCGGGCCTGCCGCTCTTCTCTGGGTGAAACTGGACCGCGACAAGGTTTCCCCGAGCCACGGCGGAACAGAAACGGATGCCGTAATCGGTCCAGCCGGCGGCCCAGCTCTCGTCCGCCGGGGCCGGGTAGTAGGAGTGGACGAAATAGAACTCGGCATCCACGGGGATACCGGCGAAAACCGGATGATCCTTCCGAAATGCGACGCGGTTCCAGCCCATGTGTGGGATCTTGAGCCTCTCCCCCCCTTCCCGGAGATCCGCGGGGAACCGTTTGACGACTCCCGGGACGATGCCGAGGCAGGGAGTGTCGTCCTCCTCGCTGCGGTCGAAGATCACCTGGGTTCCGAGGCAGATTCCAAGGACCGGTTTGCCGTTCTGCACCCATTTTTTCAGATGGCCGTCCAAACCGCTCTCCCGGAGGTTCGCCATTGCCGCGCCGGCGGCGCCGACGCCGGGGAAGATGATATGGCTTGCGTCATCCAACAATCTGCTATCAGTTGTGATCATGCAAGGTTCGTTCAGCGATTCCAGCGCCCGGGCGACGCTGGTGAGGTTTCCCGCCCGGTAATCCACGATGCCGATCATGCTTTTCCTCTTTTCTGTCCAGTCCGTAAGACTTAGGACGGCTCCCGATTTTTCCGATTTCTGACGCCGAAGACAACCTGCGCTCTCATGCTTTCCTTCAACAGGTTCCGGGGAGCAGGGCGGCTCCATATTTTCCCCCCTGCCAGGCGTCTCGTCGCTCCATTTCCCGGTCGATTGCGTTCAGGACTGCGAGTTTGTTTCCCGCCCATGCCGGTCCGAGGAAGATATCCCGATAACCTTCGGCCGTCAATCTCTGGATCACCATCTCCGGCGGCAGGGTCTCCAGGATGTCGCATACCGTCCCGACGTACGCCTCGCGGGTCATCAGCGCGATTTTCCCTTTTGCATAACGTTCGCCGAGCGCCGTCCCCTTCAGCGCAAGGAGAGAGTGGATCTTGATCCCCTGAACCGGCAGCCCGGCGATCTCCGTTGCCGTCTCCAGGATCTCCTCGCGGCTCTCGCCGGGAAGACCGACGATGATGTGGACGCAAGTCAGGATGGGCCCGCCGGAGGTCCTTTGGACGGCTTCGCGGAAGGCCGCCGCATTGTGGCCCCGGTTGATCGTCTGAAGCGTCCGGTCGTGGATCGACTGGAGACCGAACTCCAGCCACACGTGATGCCGCTCCGCATACGAACGGATCAGCGCAAGCGTGTCGTCGGGGAGGCAGTCCGGCCTCGTCCCGATCGAAAGGCCGATCACGTCCTCTTCCGCGAGCGCCTCGTCGTAAAGCGCACGGAGTGTTTCCACCGGGGCATAGGTGTTCGTGAAGGTCTGGAAATAGGCGATGAATTTCTGCGACTTGCCACGCTCGCGGTAGAATGCCTTTCCTCGGCGGACCTGTTCGCCGACCGAGGGCAGCGGGCCCGCCTGGCGAAGCGCCGATCCCCGCCCGTCGCAATAGATGCATCCCCCCGTGGCGACGCTGCCGTCGCGGTTCGGGCAGGTGAAGCCGGCGTCGATCGGGAGCTTGTGCACCCGGCAGCCGAAGCGGTTGATCCAGTAACTCTTGAGATCGTAATACCGCTTCTTGTTGTTCCAGAAGGTCGGTTTGACCACGGGACTCCTTTTTTTCGGTTGTGTTTTTCCCGGCGATCATATTAAATTGCTTGCGGAACTGCAAGGAAATAGGATCTCATTAACGATCAGCGGCGAATATTCCCTTGTTCGAGGGCAACGAAATTCATTGCCGCCATGCTGAAATCATTGTAGGATGTTACCTATGGATAGAACCCCTTAAAATCACCGCACATGGGCGTATCAGCTATTGTCAAAGACGAAGGATGGGCACCGCTGAAACAATGACCAAACAACAAATCAAGAAATATCTCAAAATGTTGAACGATCAACTTGCCGAAATGGGCATCAAGGGTGAGATTTGTCTATATGGCGGAGCAATAATGTGTATGGTTTTTGATGCCCGGCCCGCTACAAAGGATATTGATGCTGTCTTTAAACCCGAGCAGAAAATCCATCTGGCGGCATTAAGAATCGCTAAGGAACATCATTTGCCTCTCGACTGGCTTAATGATGGCGTTAAGGGATATTTGAGCAAAAAGAAGCACAAAGATAAAATTCTTTTTAACTGGCATAATCTTACAGTTTACCACGCCGATCCGGAATATCTTCTGGCTATGAAAGCAATATCGGTTAGGCATAAACAGGACACTGACGACATACAATTTCTCATACGGGAACTGAAATTGAAAGATGCGTCTGCCGTGTTAAAAATCATCGGGAAATACTATCCAAGAAATCTGATCAAGCCGACAACAAAATTATTGATTGAGGAACTTTTGAGTTGAGCTACGTACCATCCACCATAAAACAGGCAAGATGGAATATGCTCAGGAGTAAAAAAAATTGGGAGATTCCTTTTTTCAATTTTGTTGATGATTTCCGCTATTGCAAAAATATATCTCGACTTCTTCCCGAGCCGCTTAAATTAAGTAATCCTCGCTTTGATGCTCTGTTGGCTTCAACTGTCGAAGCACTGTGCGCCGAGTTACGGCTGAAGACTCCGGATTGGGTATGGGAAGTGCCTGGACTGGAAGAGCCTTGGTTTGTCACCGGCATTGAAAATCTGAAGGCTATGGCAATCGTGGAAAGCCCCGTATTTTTCCGCAGAAGATTGATATTCGTTTTGGAAAACTTTTTGAGCAGGGTGTAAAGAAAGGCGGGGAGAATGGAAAAATAAATCCCCTTTTTTCAAAATGCTATCATAATATGATTGCAAATTATGTCACTTCATGGTTATTATCCCGACATGAATAAATCCCATCGAAAAACTCTGAATGATATTTTCTCGCAGCCGGTTCCAGCGACATTGGAATGGCGGCGAATTGAATCTCTTTTTGTCTCGTTAGGCGCACAGACTATTGAGGGTGCCGGATCACGGGTTCGCTTCGACTTGAACGGCATAATAGCCGCATTTCACCGACCACATCCGGCAAAAGAGGCAAAACCATATCAAGTTAGAGACGCTAAAACATTTTTGGAGAACGCAGGAGTAAAGCCATGAACACAATGATTTATAAAGGTTATGCAGCAAGAATTGAATACAGCGCTGAAGATGAATGCTTCATTGGTCACATAGCAGGAATTAAAGACGTCATTGGTTTTCACGCCGATTCCGTCAATCAGTTGCGTGCCTCCTTCCTTGAGGCTGTAGACGACTACCTCGCTACATGTAAAAAACTGGGAAGAGCGCCACAAAAACCCTATTCAGGCAAACTGATGTTAAGAGTTCCTCCTGAAGTTCATGCACACGCAGCAATGATGGCTGAAGCTCATGGAAAGAGTCTGAACCAATGGGCTGCGGACGTTCTTATGTCCGCTTCCTGAAAAGACAGGAGCAACCACAATATACCCGTACCCGCATGAAGAATTTTGCAGATGGCGTGCGCGGCTATCTTTTTCAGGGAAGATGTAGTCGAAGGTTGGTAGTTATGGCAAAGGCAGAGAAAAAACGCAGACTGTTTGATGAACTGATGGAGGCTGCCGAAGACATCAACCAATGGCGTGAAGGCAAGATCACACTGAAAACGTACACTATTGATCCGCAACCTCAAATCGAGGTAACGCCCGAGATTCATCCGCGAGACAAGGGAGAATCTGCATTTATCCAGGCCGGTATTCGCTCATGAACTGCATGTTTCTCCCCGGACATTGGAGAAGTGGGAACAGGGACGAACCAAGCCAACGATCAGGCCGCCACGCTGATCATGCTCGTCCGCAAGTTTCCGGATACCCTCCAGCGCTTGAAACAATTGGTGGTCTGACCATGCAGGCGATATTCCGGGGACATCCATTTATTGACATCCCCTTGGCCGCGAGAACGAGGAAGACCACTGAAGCACAAGCCGACAAATGGATGTCCCCGAAACTTCTACCAGCGATTAGGATTGTTTAGTTGCATTAAGCAATCCTTTATTATACAATGATTACGAAATGCAACAACTGCGGGAGGAATGTGTTATGGCAACAGCCGTAAGGGTATCTGAAGAGCTTGTCGCTAACGCCAGGAAATTCAGTCGAATTGACCACAGGTCCGTAGCCGGCCAAATTGATCATTGGGCCCGTATGGGCAAATGCGCTGAAGAGAACCCGGACCTGACCTATTCCCTCATCAAGGAAATCCTGATCGGGCTGGAGGAATTGGAGCTGGGCGAAAAAACGGAATACAAATTCGGGTAGGCGCCTATGGCCATATACCAGTCAAAATCTTTCGCTCAGAAAGTAAAGAAGATGCGGAAGCAGGAAAAAGAGATCCTGGATCAGGAGGTGCAAAGAATCGCGCAGAACCCTTCGATTGGTGAAGAGAAGAAGGGAGACCTCACGGGGGTATTCGTTCACAAGTTCAAGATAGAGTCGGCTCAATACCTTCTTGCCTACCGGAAGATCGACTCAGACCTGGAGCTGGTTATGATTGGTCCTCACGAAAACTACTATCGGGATTTAAAGCAGTATCTGAAGAACCGATAAACCGGGACGGGATAGAAATAGAGGCCGGGAATTAAGTATACTGTCCACGGAACTCCCGCATTGAAAAAATTTACGAGATGCAGAGTCGCAAGGCGATCACAAGCGGTTCGCTCAAGACCGTGCCAGATCGGAGTGTCTTTGTAGAGTATTTGGCAAAGAGGTTACGTGAAAACATAGAAAAGTATTTGGACGCCCAAAAACTCTTCGTCAGCTTCAAGGAGGCCGTGATCAATAACTCACCGAATAACCAGACGCCATTGTACGGAGCAATCAGTGAGGCAGGCGATGAAGGTGGAGACTTTGTGTTCGTGAGGAGACAACGATAGTTTGCGGGCTGCATGCCGATCCTTGTCAGCAGACAAGCGGTCTAAGTAACTATACGGAGGTCTGGATCACTCATTACAAACACTATTCATTGTTGATCAGGAATACTGCCGAGCATAGATAAGTTGTTGTTGTGAATAATATTTTTGCTGAAGTAGTGCATCACTGCCATATTGCCATCAGAGGCGGATTATCGTGGTAACCGGCAAAAGCTATCTATATAAATTCCGTACTGTAAGGCAACAAAAAGCTTTATGAATCGTGAATATGACGTCATCGTTGTCGGGGGAGGGCATGCGGGCTGCGAGGCGGCGCTCGCGGCGGCCAGGATGGGTTGCGAAACCCTGCTGTTCAACATCAACCTGGACGCGATTGCGCTGATGTCCTGTAACCCTGCGATCGGCGGTTTGGCCAAGAGCCAGCTCGTCAAGGAGGTCGACGCGCTGGGGGGCCAGATGGGCCGGATTGCCGACCGGACCGCCGTCCATTTCCGGCTGCTGAACGCCTCCAAGGGCCCGGCCGTCCAGTCCACCCGTTTCCAGTGCGACAAGCAGCTTTACCGTCTCGCGATGAAGGCCGTCCTGGAGAAGGAGCCGCGCCTTCACCTTCTTCAGGGCCTCGTGGAACGTCTCGTCGTTGAGGATGGGCGGATCCGCGGCCTCATCGATCAGACCGGCGTCTTCCATCGCGGCCGGGCGGTCGTGATCACCACGGGGACCTTCCTCGGCGGCTTGATCCACATCGGCGACGTCCGGTATCCCGCGGGCCGGGCCGGCGAGATCGCCTCCCTCGCGCTCTCCTCATCGCTCAAGGAACTCGGTTTCGAGATGGGCAGGATGAAGACGGGGACGCCCCCCCGGCTTCGCGCCTCCTCGATCGATTTTTCCCGCCTCGTTCGCCAGGACAGCGACCCCGATCCGGAACCTTTCTCTTTCACGACGGAGCGGCTCCGCGAGGATCGCCTCCCCTCCTACTTTTCGGCGACGACGGACGAGACGCACCGGATCATCCGTGAAAATATCCGATTTTCTCCGCTCTACGCCGGGGCAATCCAGGGGGTCGGCGCCCGCTACTGTCCTTCTCTCGAAGACAAGGTGATGCGCTTTGCCGATCGGGGAAGCCACCCGGTGGTTCTCGAGCAGGAGGGTCTGGAGACGGAGGAGATCTACGCGAAGGGGCTGGGAAACTGCTTTCCGCCGGATCTTCAGGAAAGAGTCGTCCGGAGCGTTCCGGGCCTAGAGAAGGCGGAGATCATGCGCCTGGCCTACGCGATCGAATACGATTTCGTCCAGCCGACCGAACTCCGCCTTACGCTGGAGGCAAAGCGGGTTACGGGACTTTATCTGGCCGGCCAGATCAACGGAACCTCCGGCTATGAGGAGGCGGCGGCGCAGGGGCTCTGGGCCGGGGTAAACGCCGCCCTGGCGATCCAGGGGCGGCCTTCCTTTGTTCTGGACCGGTCGGATGCCTACATGGGCGTGATGGTGGACGATCTTGTCACGCGCGGCGTCGACGAACCCTACCGGATGTTCACCTCCCGCGCCGAGTACCGGCTGATCCTCCGGGAGGACAACGCTACGCTCCGCCTCATGGGAAAGGGGCGGGAACTCGGCCTGATCACAGAGGAGCAGCACAGGCTTCTCCGGGAGAAGGCCCGCCGGATCGAAACCGGTATCCAAAAAATCTCTTCCGTCCGGATATTTCCGGTGGAAGAGACCAACCGTACCCTCGCGGAGATGAACACGGCGCCGATCAAAAATCCGGTTACCCTTTTCCAACTCCTCAAGCGCGAAGAGATCGGCTACGACGACCTCTCCCGTTTCGATGGCTGGGAGGCCGTCCCCGATCGCGCGGTCAAACGGCAGATCGAGATCGAGGCGAAATATGAGGGGTACATCCGACGGCAGAGGGAATCCGTCGAAAAGATGAAGGATATCGAATCTATGAAGCTGCCGGCGGACTTCGATTACGCCGCCGTGCCGGGACTCTCCAATGAGCTGAAAGCGAAGCTCTCCCGTGTAGAGCCGGCCACGGTCGGCCAAGCGGAGCGAATCCCCGGGATGACGCAGGCCGCCCTCACGGCGATCCTCATCGTGATTAAAAAGCGCGAGATGGAGTCTGCCCGAAGGGTCTGAATGGGGGCGTCCTGGAAGGAACAGTCCAGGGCGAGGCGCCCTGCGAAGAGCTGCAAAAGAACTTCGGTAACCTCGTAAAGGTCATTAATACGTCCTGCCAGGTTACGTTCAAGGCAAACAGGAAATAACAGGGGCTTCCGGTTTTATCCATCTTGGATAAGATTTTATTCTGTTGATACACCTCTTGACATCAGGGATGATCCGCAGTACATTACAATCGTGGAGATGCTGCAATGCTCGGATTGGGTTATGTCACCGGGATGTGAAAAAAGTCAGATCCTTTCACTGTTCACTGTGAGGTAAGCTGAGAAGCATCGTGAGGTCTTGGTGGTAATCATAAACTGCTGAAAAGAGCAGTTATTTAATAAGCTGACCACAGCTTATGGATTAAAAGCATTGCAGCTCTCTTCACGATTCATAGCCACAGACCGTTTTATTCCTTGTCAAGTTGTATAGGGAATATGCCGATAAGGGTATTAAACTGACGAGATACTGCGATGCACGTATTGAGTCTATTCTACTGGATGTTAACGTTAAAAGAAAGCACAGGGTCTTCGTGGTGACTGCCACCCTTAAAGACCAACTGTTAAATGATGGACTCCAGTTGAAAGACAAGACGGCATAGGCGGCTCTCGTCTTTTTTATTTTGTGAGATAAGGCAAAACCCGGGTACTGTTAATAAGACCGGTCTACTCTGACTCAAATACAGGAAATGAAATGAGAAAAAAAGCGAGGCTGAGTATCTGCTTGTGCCTATCCGTGCTGTTCGGGGCGGGATTGCCCTCACTCCTGGATGCCGCTCCATTTGCTTATATACCCAATTCCGGAGGCAATACCGTTTCCATAATCGACACGGCGACCAACGACGTGGTCAAAACCATGGCCGTGGGAAGGACTCCCTACGGTGTGGCGCTGCTCGTGAAGACATCGGAAACATTTAGCTTTATAACGAATTTCGGCAGCAATACCGTGACGGTCATCCGAACCTCCAATGATGTGTTATCCAATCCCATTTTTGAGAAGGTTCGAGATATCACCGTCGGCAGGTTTCCGTACGGTATAGCGGTTGATCCGGTGGGAACATTCGCTTATGTTACCAACTTCGGGGATGGCACGGTCTCGAAAATTGACCTTGGCACGTATGAGACGGTGGCGGTCATTCCCGTTGGCTCGAACCCGATCGGTACCGTAGTCAGCCCCGACGGAGCAAAGGTCTATGTGCTCAATAACTCGAGCGGCACCGTTTCAATTATCAATGCCTCCGACAACACCGTGGCCGGTACGGTGAGGGTGGGCGCCAATCCGTACGGCATAGCTATTCACCCCCAGGGGAAGTTCATCTATGTTGCCAACTCAGGCGATAATTCGGTTTCCGTCATAAATACAGCGGATTACTCATTAATTACAAAAGGGGATATCCATTTTTCGACACCGTGGGGGGTGGCGGTCAATCCTGCGGGAACGGTTGCCTACATCACCAATTTCAATAGCGGTAGCGTTTCCCTGTTCGATACCGGCGCCAATGCCGTGAGCAGCCCAAATATCCCGGTCGAGGCGAATCCCATCGGCATCTCGCTCAGCAGTGACGGTCTTTTCACTTATGTCGTCAATAGCGGTCCAGGCACCGTTTCGGTCATCAACAATACGACCAACACCGTCAGCAAAAAAGTAACGGTGGGGGACAGACCGTATGCCTTGGGTTCTTTCATCGCGCCCCTGGGAAAAAACGTCCCGACCGTAACGGCGACGATACCGGTAAACGGCGACGACGATGTTAAGATCAATACAATCATTCAGGTCACCTTTTCCGACATGATGGATTCCCCTTCGATCAACAGTTCGACATTTCTCGTGAGTGACGGCGTTACCGGCACAATAACCTATAACAACGGTACGAAAACCGCGACGTTCAAGCCTGATAAATCCCTATCACTCAAAACAAGCTACACGGCCACCCTGACAACCGGTATAAAGAATACGACGGGAAACGCGCTTGCGTCCAACTACAACTGGCGTTTTACGACGTCTGAAAACGATGGTTCATGCTTTATCGCGACTGCGGTTTACGGCTCGTATGATGACGTTAACGTTAAGATATTAAGGAGATTTCGGGATCAGCACCTTCTTCCCCACACGTGGGGTGCGGCGTTGGTCGACATCTATTACCACTATTCACCGTCCATTGCCGACCTTATCAGAGAACATAAGTCCCTAAGAACAGCAGCACGATGGATTTTGACACCCGTGGTGTATTTTGTCCAGTACCCAGCTCATCTCGCAGGGATTTTTGTACTGGGTTTGATAATGGTATTTTACGGCGCCTTCCGCTCCCGGCAGTAGTCGCGGAAGTTGTTGACCGCTGTGAAGAACTCCCGCATCAGGATGACCCACGCATAGCGGCCCCGCTTCGTCAGGACGA